>Ga0070706_100000288_pt1 | contig 61178 bp, 64 predicted proteins | sample KBSK5501metaG_FD_65476 | JGI IMG/M metagenome (GOLD analysis project Ga0070706, IMG submission 65476) | Corn, switchgrass and miscanthus rhizosphere microbial communities from Kellogg Biological Station, Michigan, USA - KBS K5-50-1 metaG | ecosystem: Host-associated > Plants > Roots >...
TCGCTGGCCGGGATCATCCCCTTCGTCGGCTTCTTCTCCAAGGAGAACGTCCTCGGCGAGGCCTTCAGCCGGGGCGACGGGCTGGGCTACGGGGTCTGGTTCATCGGCTTCGTCACCGCCGTCCTGACGGCCTTCTACACCGGGCGCATGTGGTGGCTGGCGTTCTGGCGCCCGGCCTCCGCCGAGCGCCCCGTCAAGGAGCACCTGCACGAAGCGCCGGCGGTGATGTTCATCCCGGTCGCGCTGCTGGCGGTGCTGACCACGGTCGGCGGCCTCCTCCAGGTCAAGGCCCTCGGCGGCTGGGCCCTGGTGGACCAGTTCCTGAAGCCGGTCCTGGGCGAGGAGCGGATCAACACGGTGGCCCTCGAGTACCTGGCCACCTTCCTCACCCTGCTCCTCTCCGTGCTCGCCTTCGGGGCCGCCTACAACTTCTGGATCCGCGGCGTCTGGAGCCCCGCCCGCTGGCGCACGCGCTATCCGCGCGCGGCCACGGTGCTGGAGCACAAGTACTACTTCGACGAGCTCTACGACTGGGCCTTCGTGCGTCCTCTCGACCGCCTGGCGGGCGCCACCGAGCGCCTCGGCGACCGCTCCCTGATCGACGGCGCGGTGACCGAGGTCGGGGCGGTCACCGAGAGCGGCGCCGGCACCCTGGCGCTCACCCAGACCGGCTACCTGCGCACCTACGTCCTGGTCTTCGTGGCGGGCGCCGTGATCGCGGGCGCTCTCCTCCTCTGGAGGGCACAGGGCTAGTGAGGATTCGGACCCCCGCCGTGCCGCCTGGCCCGAAGCGTCAGACGGGGGCCGAATCCTGATGCTGAGCGCGATCTGGGTCCTGCCTGCGCTGGGTGGCATCGTGATCTGCTTCCTGCCCCGGAGCGCGGCCCGCGTCGCCGCCGTGGCGGTGGCGCTGGCGGAGCTCGCGCTGACGCTGGCGCTGGCCGGCCTGTTCGACGCCGGCCACCACGGCTACCAGTTCGCGGAGCAGGCGAGCTGGATCCCGCAGCTCAGCGTCTCCTACCACCTGGGCGTGGACGGGTTGAGCGTGTGGCTGCTCGTCCTCAACGCGCTGATCGGCGCCGTCGCCGTGCTGGCGACCCCGTCGCTGTGGCCGCGGGCGGGCGCCTTCCTGGGCCTGATGCTGGTCATGGAGGCGGGCATGGCCGGCGTCTTCCTGAGCCTCGACCTGCTCCTCTTCTACGTCTTCTGGGAGGCGATGCTGATCCCGGCCTACTTCCTGCTCTGGCTGTGGGGCGAGGGCGACCGGCCGGGCTACGCGGCGCTCAAGTTCGTGCTCTACACGCTGGTGGGATCGCTCCTGATGCTGGTCGGGGTGATCGGCGAGTACGTGTTCTCGGGCGCCCACACCTTCGACCTGCCGGCGTTGGCGGCGCAGCCGCCGTCGTCCGCGATCCAGTTCGGGCTCTTCTTCCTGTTCGCGATCGCGTTCGTGGTCAAAGTCCCGCTGTGGCCCTTCCACTCCTGGCTGCCAGACGCCTACATGTCGGCGCCGACCCCCTTCCTGCTCCTGCTGGCGGGCGTCATGGGCAAGACCGGCGCCTACGGCATGCTGCGGGTCCTGCTCCCGCTCAACCCGCACCCGGTCAACTGGTGGGACTGGAACTGGGTGCTGCCGGTGCTGGCGGTGATCGGCATCGCCTGGGGCGCGCTGCTGGCCCTGGCGCAGCGGGATATGAAGGCCCTGGTCGCCTACTCGTCGATCAGCCACATGGGCTTCATCGTGCTGGGGATCTTCGCCCTCAACGCCCAGGGCCAGGAGGGCGCCCTGGTGCAGATGCTCAACCACGGGATCATCGTGCCCGCGCTCTTCCTGATCGTGGCCTGGCTGTACGCGCGCACCGGCTCTCGCGACCGCGCCGTGCTGACCGGCCTGGCGCCCGCGATGCCGGTGCTGGCGGGCATCTTCTTGGTCGTGACCATGGCCGCGCTGGGCCTGCCTGGCCTCAACAGCTTCGTCGGCGAGTTCATGACCTTGCTCGGCGCCTGGCAGCTCTCGCCCTGGCTGGCGGTGGCCGGCTGCGCCGGTCTCATCCTCGCCCCCATCTACATGCTCCGGCTCTTCCAGGGCGCCATGTACACGGAGATCGCGGGCGCTCCCGGCCAGCCGGCGGAGGCGGTGGCGCGCCACGACCTCGCGCGCGGCGAGGTGGCGCTGCTGGCGCCGCTGGTGGCGCTGATGTTCCTGCTCGGCCTCTACCCCTACCTGGTGGTCCACGTGATGCCGGCGCTGGGCCAGGGCATGCAGGTCCTGCACTGGTGATCACCGGCTGATGCTGGCGGCGCAGATCCACTACAGCTCGGCGCAGGCCTGGTCGGACCTGGCCCAGATCGCGCCCATCGTGGCGGTCACGGTCGCGCTGCTGGTGGCGGTGCTGGTCGACCTCATGCTGCCGCGGCCGCAGCGGGGCCCGGTGGTCGCGGTGATCTCGGCCACCGGCCTGGTGGCGGCACTGGCGATCGCCGCCTACCGGCTGGTCAACGGCTACGGCGGACCCGCGTACTACCGCTTCGTCACGGGTGACGCCTTCGCGCTCTTCTTCGAGATGCTGTTCGCGCTGGTCGGCGTGCTGACTGTGATCGTCGGCTCCTCTTACGTCCGCCGGCGAGACCTCGACGAGGCCGAATTCCACGTCCTCATCCTGGCCGCCATCGTGGGCATGATGTCGCTGGCGGCCGCGACCTCGCTGGTGACCGTCTTCCTGGGCCTCGAGCTGCTCTCAATCGCCCTCTACGTGGCCTGCGGCTACAACAAGCGCGAGCTGCCGTCGCAGGAGTCCGCCGCCAAGTACCTGATCATCGGCGGCTTCGCCAGCGCCTTCGTCCTGTACGGGATGGCGCTCGTCTACGGCGCCACCGGGTCCACCGTGCTCGCCGACATCACGACCCGGGTGACGTCCGACAGCACCGGCGATCCGCTGCTGCTGCTGGGCATCCTGCTGATGGGGGTCGGCTTCGCGTTCAAGGTCTCGGCGGCGCCCTTCCACATGTGGACGCCGGACGTCTACCAGGGCGCGCCGCTGCCGGTGACCGCGTTCATGTCGGTGGCCACCAAGGCGGCCGCCTTCGCCATGATCCTGCGCGTCTTCGGCTACGGCCTGGTGCACCTGGCCACGGAGTGGCAGGTGCTGCTCGCCTTCGTGGCGGCCGCCTCCATGATCGTCGGCAACCTGATGGCCATCGTCCAGTCCTCGCTGAAGCGGATGCTGGCCTACTCCGGCGTCGCCCAGGCCGGCTACATCCTGGTCGGCGTGATCGCGGGCGGCAGGGCGGGAGTGGCGGCTGTGCTTTTCTACCTCTTCGGCTACGTGTTCATGAACTTCGGCGCCTTCGCGGTGGTGTCTACACAGGCGCTGCTGGAAGGCGACGGGGACCGCTACGAGGACCTCAACGGGCTCGGCCACCGCAACCCCACGCTGGGCGTCCTGATGAGCGTGTTCATGCTCTCGCTGGCCGGCTTCCCGCCCATGGTGGGGTTCTTCGGGAAGGTGTTCCTGTTCGCGGCGGGCATCTCGGCCGGCTGGACCTGGTTGGTGGTGCTGGCCGTGCTCACCAGCGTGGTCTCCGTCTACTACTACTTCCGCGTCCTGTTCCACGTCTGGTCGCCCCTGCCCGAGGCGCCGGTCAGAACGGCCTTCCGCCCGGTCCGGGGGCCGGTCACGGTCGTCCTCCTGACCGCCATCTTCGCGGTCGCGCTGGGCCCGCTCTCGGGCTACCTGCTCCAGGTCGGGATGACCGGGGCCGGTCCTCTGCTGAGCGGGCGCTGAGGGGCCGCTCAGCGGCCGACGGCGTAGCCCTGCATCCCGCGTGGGTTGGCCGCCGCCAGCAGCACCCCCCGCCGCGGATCCCTGGCGGCGGCCGAGAGCCGGCCCTGCGACCACGGCCCGGCGACCGTGAGCAGGTGGCCCCGACGTTCCAGGTCGGCGAGCGCCCGGGCGCCCAGGCGCTCCTCGACGATCAGTGAGCCCGGCGCCGCGTCGTGCGGATAGAAAGAGCGCGGGAAGTGGTTGGTATGCCACATGGGCGCGTCGATGGCCTGCTGGAGGTTCATGTCCGAGCCCGCCAGCATCACGAAGAAGTTGAGCGACCACTGGTCCTGCTGGTCCGCCCCCGGCGTGCCGAAGGCCATCCAGGGCTCCCCGTCGCGGAAGGCCAGCGACGGGCTCAGCGTGGTGCGCGGCCGCTTCCGGGGCTCGAGCACGTTGGGATGGCCCGGCACCAGGTTGAAGATCTGGGCGCGGGTGCCCAGGCAGAACCCCAGCCCAGGCACCGCCGGCGAGCTCTGCAGCCAGCCTCCGCTCGGCGTGCAGGAGACCAGGTTGCCCCAGCGGTCGGCGACGTCCACGTGGCAGGTGCCGACGGTCGGGTCGCCGACCCCGGCCGCGTCCGCGTGCGTCACGGAGCCGCCCCAGGGGATCCGCGGCTGGCGCCCGCCCGGGCTCCCGGGCCGCAGCTCGAGGGACGCGTCCTCACCCAATAGGCGGCGGCGCTCGGCGGTGTAGGCAGGGTCGAGGAGGCCGGCCAGCGGGACCTCGGTGAACGCCGGGTCGCCGTACCAGGCCTCGCGGTCCGCGAAGGCGAGCTTGGCGGCCTCCACGACCTGGTGGACGAGCTCGGCGGAGGGGATGTCGGTGAGGCGCAGCTCGAGGCCCTCCAGCAGCGCCAGCTGCTGCAGGAAGACGGGCCCCTGGCTCCAGGGCCCCGGCTTGTGCACGCGGTAGCGGTGGTAGCCGCCGCTCACGCTGTCCTCGACGCTCGCCCGCCAGCCGGCCAGGTCAGAGCCCCGGAGGAAGCCGGAGTGGCGCTCGCCGGTGACGTCGACGCGCTCCGCGGAGGCGAAGAAGCGGTCGATGGCGGCGGCCACGAAGCCCTCGTACCAGGCGCTGCGAGCGGCCTCGATCTCCGTCTCCCGGCTCCCGCCCGCGGCTTCGGCTTCGCCCAGGATCCGGCCGTAGGTGGCGGCCAGGCCGGGATTCCGGAAGAGGGTGCCCGGCGCCGGGACGCCGCCCGCCAGCCAGACCTCCGCGGACTCCGGCCAGTGCTCGCGGAAGATGGGCTCAGCGCCGGCGATGGTGTCCGCGATCCGCCGCAGCACCGGCCAACCGTGCTCCGCGTATCCCAGCGCGGGCTCCAGCACGTCGCGCAGGCGCAGGCTGCCGTAGCGCTCCAGTAGGAGCAGCCAGCCGCCGAAGGCGCCGGGGACGCAGGGCGCCAGCAGCCCGGTCCCGGGGATCATGTCCAGGCCGAGCGCGCGCACCGCCTCCGGAGTCGCGGCCGCGGGCGCCACCCCCTGGCCGCAGACGACCTGCACGCGCCGCTCGGCTGCGCTGTAGAGAACGATCGGCAGGTCGCCGCCGGGACCGTTGAGGTGCGGTTCCACGACCTGGAGGACGAAGCCGGCGCAGACGGCGGCATCGAAGGCGTTGCCGCCCCGCTCGAGGACCGCCATCCCGGCCGCGCTGGCCAGCCAGTGCGTGGAGGCGACCATGCCGAAGGTGCCCATCAGCTCGGGCCGCGTGGTGAAGGCGGGCGGCATCGGCGGCATCAGATGATGGACCGACCCTGGCCGCCATCGACCGCGACCACGGCCCCGTTGAGCAGGGAGGCCGGCGCCGAGCAGAGGAAGGCGACCACCGCCGCCACCTCCTCCGGCGTGCCGAAACGGCCCAGCGGCAGCTCGCGGCGCACGAACTGGTCGATCGCCTCGGGATCGTCCCGGCGCCGCCGCCACCAGGAGCCCCCCTCGAACAGGATCGAGCCCGGCGCCACCGCGTTGACCGTGATGCCGCGGGCCGCCACCGCCCGCCCCAGCGAGGTCACGAAGCTGTTCTCGGCCGCCTTGGCCGCGTTGTAGGCCGGGGCTCCGCCCGCCTCCCGGCCGAAGAGCGAGGACACGACCACGATCCGGCCCCAGCGCAACCGTTCCATCTCCGGCAGCACGGCCTGGCTGAGCCGCACCGCGGGCAGGAGGTTGCCGGCCATCGCCGCCTCGACCTCGGCGGGCCCGGTGTCGTCCCAGCTGGAGCCGGCCCGCAGGCCGAGGTTGTTGACCAGGATCGCGATCGGTCCCAGGCGCTCGCGGGTCTCCGCCAGCGCCTGCGCGCAGCCCGCTTCGGTGGTGAGGTCGGCGCCGACGCCGTGCCCGCCCAGGTCCCGTCCCACCTTCTCCACGTCCGCCTGGGTGCGGGCGGCGACCGCCACCCGGGCGCCCTCCGCCGCGAGCGCGCGGGCGATCGCAAGGCCGATGCCGCGGGTGCCGCCGGTGACCAGCGCGACCTTGCCTGCGATGCCGAGGTCCACGCCCAGAAGGTAACTACACTCAGGCGATCGCCGCCATCTCATCAGGATCCGGGGGGCATCCCCCCTACGGGCGGCCGCGCAAAGCGCTTCCGCCGCCCTTCCCCCCTGCCGGACTTGCCGGGATGCTCCACGACGGCCCGCCGGTCGAGCCGCGCCCCTCGGCCTCCGTGATCGTCCTGCGTGGGCGGGCCCCCTTCGAGGTGCTGATGATGCGGCGGCCGGCAGGCGCCGAGTTCGCGCCCAACGCCTACGTGTTCCCAGGGGGCAGCGTGCAGCGTGAGGACCGGGCCCTGGCCGACTTCTCCCGAGCCGCCGCCGTGCGCGAGCTGTTCGAAGAGCTGGGAGTCCTCATGGCCCGCCGCCCGGGCGGCGCTTTCGCCCGCCAGCGTGACTGCCTGGCGCTCCGGGCGCTGCTGGAGGGCGGCGCCCAGTGGCGGGCGGCGCTGGCCCGCCTGCATCTGGTGCCGGCGCTCGACCGCCTGGCGTTCCTGACGCGCTGGATCACGCCGGAGCCGCTGCGGCGGCGCTTCGACGCCCGCTTCTACGTCTGCCGGCTGCCCGCCGGCCAGGTCGAGCACCCGCAGCCGGGCGAGGTCGCCGACTGGCAGTGGGTGCGGCCGCAGGAGGCGCTGCGCTCGCTGGAGATGGTCTTCGCCACCCGCCAGATCCTGGCCTCGATCGCGGACGAGCCGGAGGCCGCCGGTCTGATGCGCAAGCTGCGGCGCCGCAAGGAGGGACCGGCGATCCTCCCTCGGATCGTCCGCACCGGGTCGAGCTTCGAGGTGATCCCGGAGGCGGTCCGCTAGCCGCGCCAGAGGTCGCGCCAGCGGTCGTACTGGAGGGCCTCCACGCCGCCTCGGCGCAACACCTCGACCCCGGCCGGGTCGCGGTAGGCCTGGCGGTAGTACACGCGGGCCACGTTGGAGTTGATGACCATCTTGGCGCACATCACGCAGGGCGAGCAGGTCACGAACATGACCTTGTCCGGGGTCTGGGCGCCCGCCTTGATGAGGGCGTTGGCCTCGGAGTGGATGCAGCCGCAGCGGCCGGGCTCGGTGCCGTCGCAGCGGTTGGGCAGCCCGCGCGCGTTGCCGTTGAAGCCGATGCCCAGCACCTGAGTCAGGTCGGCCGTGGTGATCACGCTGCCCACCTGGTTGCGGGCGCAGGTGGAGCGCTTGGCCAGCTCCTCGGCCATGCGCATGAAGACCTCTTCGAGGGGTATTCGCTCGGGGATCGGATCCCGTTCGGGGGCCAGCACGGCGCCATGTTAACGCTGCTTGCACGCCGCCCGACGCCGGAGTACGATCCACCACATGTCGTTCACCGAACTTCTGTTTGCGCTGCTCCTTGTGCTCATCATGGGCGGAGTGGCGGCCGCCGTCGCCCTGGTGGCGGGCGTCAGCCGGCGCTCCGAGAGCCAGGCTCGGGAGCTGGCCGGGCTGCGCGCGCAGCTGGCCGCGGCGGGCCAGGGCCAGGACGCCACCGCCGCCGACGTGCGTGAGCGGCTGATCGCCACCCAGTCCGCCTTCGAGGCGATGCGCGCCATGCTGGCGACCCGCGAGCGGGTCGACGACGAGGCGCGCCAGAGCCTCCGCAAGCTGGAGGCGGTGATCGCGGGCAGCTCCACCCGGGGCGTGGCCGGCGAGAACATCCTGGAAGAGGCGATCCGCCACCTGCCGCCCGACATGGTGGCGCGCAACCACCACGTGCGGGGCAAGGTGGTCGAGTTCGCGATCCGGATGCCGGGGGGCAAGGTGATGCCCATCGACTCCAAGTGGCCGTCCAGCTCCGCCCTGGCCGAGCTCGCCGACCCCGACTGCCCGGCCGAGCGGCGCGCGGCGCTCACGCAGCAGGCGGAACGCGAGGTGGAGAAGCGGGTCCGCGAGGTCGCCCAGTACATCGACCCCAACACCACCACGCCCTGGGCGCTGGCCTCGGTCCCCGACGCCGCCTACCTGATCTGCCGCCACGCCTTTGCCGAGGCTCACCGGCAGCACGTGATCATCGTCGGCTACTCGATGACGATGCCCTACCTGCTGGCGCTGTACCAGATGCACCTGCAGTTCGGCCGCACGGTCGATCTCGACAACCTCCAGGCCGCGCTCATGGACATCGAACGCCAGCTGGGATCGCTGGAGGACGTGCTCGAGAACCGACTGCAGCGGGCCGTGACCATGCTCACCAACGCCTACAACGAGGGCAAGCTGGTCTCGGCGCGGATCCGCGCGTCGAGCCACCGCATCCAGACCAGCGAGCGCCTGGCCGAGCCGGACTCCTCCCCGCTTGGCTCCTCCCCGCTTGGCGGGGAGGTCCCTCGCGAAGCGAGGGGGAGGGGGGCGCAGGCCAATCTCCTGCTCCTGGAAGACGAGCCCCGGCCCGCAGCCGCGGGCTCCTAGGCCCGACGCCCACCCGGGATAAGGCGCGTTGTCCGGAAAGTGCGCCCCTCGCCGGCCCGGGATAGGCGCGTTCTCCGGACAATGCGGCCCTAGCCGGCCTTGGATGCCCGTATTCCCCGGGGAATGCGGGCCCCGCACGGTCATCACATGCCCGGCGGGGCGCCTGTGCAAATCAGGTCGCTTTTTTCCCCAACTTGTCCCGCACTCGCCCTCGGGTTTTCCACAGCTATTCCACCTACATCTTGGGCTTACCCCCATGCTAAGGCCGAATATCTTGTGTTCTGGCCTTGACATGACCCGTAGGGGCTCGTATAGTTTGGGGAGTCGTTTCGAGGCCCTGGGGCATATTTGGCGGGCATGCTCTGGGGCCTCTCCCATCTCTATCGCGCGGCGACCAAACAGCGAAGCACAGGTCGGCTACTCGCAAGAGCCCCGGCCTCAATCCACCGAAGGAGGCTCTCGGAGCAGATGGCCAAGAACGTAGCCGACGTCGCAGCAGAAGGGTCAGCCCGTAAGTCAGGGGCCGGAAAGGGCCTCCACTTCGAGCGTTACTTCACCCCGCCGGACACCCACGCCTACGACCTCATCGAGTGGGAGCGGCGCACCGCCGCCATCACCGGCGAGAAGGGTCAGAGCATCTTCGAGCAGAAGGACGTCGAGGTCCCCAGCTCGTGGTCGCAGCTGGCGCTCAACGTGGTCGCCCAGAAGTACTTCCGCGGCAACCAGGGCACACCCGAGCGCGAGACCAGCATCCGCCAGCTGATCGACCGGGTGGTCGAGACCCTGGCCCGTTGGGGCCGCGAAGGCGGCTATTTCGCGACCGAGGAGGACGCGGTCACCTGGTCCCAGGAGCTGCGCTGGCTGCTGGTCACCCAGCACGCCTCCTTCAACAGCCCGGTCTGGTTCAACCTGGGCGTGCCCGGGCGTGCCCAGCAGGGCTCGGCATGCTTCATCAACTCGGTCCAGGACTCGATGGAGTCGATCCTCGACCTGGCCAAGACCGAGGGCATGCTCTTCAAGTTCGGCTCCGGCACCGGCACCAACCTGTCCGTCCTGCGCTCCTCCCGGGAGCAGCTCAGCGGCGGCGGCACGGCCAGCGGACCGGTCTCCTTCATGCGCGGTTACGACTCTTTCGCGGGCTCCATCAAGTCCGGCGGCACCACCCGGCGGGCCGCCAAGATGGTGATCCTCAACGCCGATCACCCCGATGTGGTCGAGTTCATCAAGTGCAAGGCCGAGGAGGAGAAGAAGGCCTGGGCGCTGATCGACGCCGGTTACAACGCGGGCTTCAACGTCAACGGCGGCGCCTACGACTCGGTCCAGTTCCAGAACGCCAACCACTCCGTGCGCGTCTCGGACGAGTTCATGACCGCGGTCGAGACGGACGCCGAATGGAGCACCAGATCGGTGGTCGGCGGCAAGGTGGTCGACACCTACAAGGCTCGCGAGCTCTGGAAGGACATCGCCGACGCGGCCTGGATCTGCGGTGATCCGGGGCTCCAGTTCGACACCACCATCCAGGACTGGAACTGCGTCCCCAACACCGGCCGCATCAACGCCACCAACCCCTGCAGCGAGTTCGTCTTCCTCGACGACACCGCCTGCAACCTGCTCTCGCTCAACCTGATGAAGTTCCAGGCCGAGGACGGCACCTTCGACGCGGAGCGCATGCGGAAGGCGATCGACGTCTGCTTCACGGGCCAGGAGATCATCGTCAGCAGCGCCTCCTACCCCACGCCGGCGATCGCCAGGAACTCCGAACGCCTGCGTCCGCTGGGTCTCGGCTACGCCAACCTGGGCGCCCTCCTGATGTCGATGGGACTGGCCTACGACTCCGACGAGGGGCGCCGCTACGCCGCCGGGATCACCGCCATCATGACCGGCCGGGCCTACGCCCAGTCGGCGCGGATGGCCGAGGTCAAGGGCCCATTCGCCGAGTTCGAGGTGAACCGCGAGCCGATGCTCCGGATCATGAACAAGCACCGCTCCGCCGCCTACGACCTGGCCACCGACGGCGAGGCCGGCGTCGTGGTCACGGCCGCCCGCGAAACCTGGGACCAGGCTGTCGAGCTGGGCCAGCGGCACGGCTATCGAAATGCCCAGGCGACGGTGCTGGCGCCGACCGGGACGATCGGCCTGATGATGGATTGCGACACCACCGGTATCGAGCCCGACCTGGCGCTGGTCAAGTACAAGAAGCTGGTCGGCGGCGGCCTGCTCAAGATCGTCAACGGCACCGTGCCCTCCGCGCTGCGCAAGCTGGGCTACCCCGAGGAGCAGGTCAAGGCGATCGTCCTCCACATCGATGAGAACGACACCATCGAGGGCGCCCCCTTCCTCAAGGACGAGGACCTCAAGGTCTTCGACTGCGCCTTCAAGCCGATCAACGGCCTGCGCTCGATCGCGCCCATGGGGCACGTCCGGATGATGGCGGCGGTGCAGCCCTTCATCTCCGGCTCCCAGTCCAAGACCGTCAACCTCCCCACCGAGGCCACGGTCGAGGAGATCGGCAACACCTACCTCGAGTCCTGGAAGCTGGGGCTCAAGTGCATCGCCATCTACCGCGACGGCTGCAAGCGCTCGCAACCGCTCTCCACGTCACGCGACAAGGAGAAGAAGGAAGAGGCGGCGGCGGTGGTCAGCGAGGCTCGGGCGACCCGGCGGCGCCTGCCGGACGAAAGGCGCTCGCTCACCCACAAGTTCGACATCCAGGGCCACGAGGGCTACATCCACGCCGGGCTCTACGACGACGGGACCCCGGGCGAGATCTTCCTGACCATGGCCAAGGAGGGCTCGACCATCTCCGGGATGATGGACGCCTTCGCCACCCAGACCTCACTCGCCCTGCAGTACGGCGTCCCGCTGCGCGTGATGGTCAACAAGTTCAGCCACATGCGCTTCGAGCCCAGCGGGTTCACCAAGAACCCGGAGCTGCCGATCGCCAAGTCGCTGATGGATTACGTGTTCCGCTGGCTGGCCAGCCGCTTCCTCGACCAGGAGGACCAGGACGCGGTCGGCGTCGTGCGCCGCGAGCCCCCCGCCCTCGAGATGCCCCAACCAGAAGCCGCTCCGGCGCCGGAGCCGGTGGCCGAGCTGAAGGTCCTGGCCAACAGCAGTGGCAGCGGCACCGGGAACGGGAATGGCGGCCACAGCGGCCAGAAGCTGGCCTTCGTGGTCAATGCCGACGCCCCGGCCTGCTCCGACTGCGGCTCGATCACCGTGCGCAGCGGAGCCTGCTACAAGTGCCTCAACTGCGGAGCCACCACCGGCTGCAGCTGATCACCCCAACCTGAACTCCCCTCCCCCAGCCCCGAGGGAGCCGGCCCGCGAGGACCGGCTCTCTCCCTGTCTCAGGCCTCTGTCGTGACCCGGAAGACGACCACCGGGATCTTGCGCTTGGTCCTGAGCTGGTACTCGGCGAAGGCGGGCATCTTGGCGGCCTGGGCCGCGTACAGGCGGTCGTGCTCCTCGCCTTCGGCAACGCGGGCCACGGCGTCGAATCGCTCACCCCCGGCCTCGATCACCACCTCAGGGTTGGCGACCAGGTTGTGAAACCAGCCGGGGTTCTCGGGGGAACCACCCTTGGAGGCGATCACCACGTAGTCGTCGCCGGTGCGGGTGTATGCGAGCGGGTTCTCGCGGACCTCGCCCGAGCGCGCTCCTCGGGTGGTCAGGATCAGTACGTTGCGGCCGACGAAAGGGCCCGACGTGGCGCGGCCCTGATTCGCCCGCAGGTCCTTGATGAGGTTGGTGTTGAAGTCTCGATAGGTTGCGCTCACCCGAGTGACAACCCTCTTGCGGGTGCAACTATTCAGCCGTCAGACGGGGAGGTTGCGGCGCAGGAAGTCGCTGGTCTGGCGCCAGGCCTCGGCGGCGGCCTGGGGATGGTGGAAGACGGTGGCCACGTGGTTGTCGAAGGCGTGATTGGCGCCCTGGTGGACGTGGATCTCGACGTCCCGCCGGCCGGCGAAGGCGGTTCGCACCTGCTCCTGCTTGGCGGCCGGCAGGTACTCGTCGGCGGTCCCGAAGTGGAAGAGCACGGGGCACTCCAGCTGTCCGGCCATGCCCAACGCGTCAGGGACCGCCGACCCGTAGTAGGACACGCAAACATCGGGCGAGGCCAGCGCCGCCACCAGGTAGCTGATGCCGCCGCCCAGGCAGAAGCCGAGAATGCCGGCCTTGCCGCCTTCCACCTCGGGCGCCTTTCGAAGGTGCTCGAGCGCGGCCACCGCGTCGTCGGCGCCTTTCTCGAAGTCGAATCTCTGCACGTATCCGAACCCGCGCTGCAGGAAGTCGCCCGAGCGCTCGTCGACGGCGATCCCGGGCTCGATGCGCCAGTAGAGGTCGGGCGCCATGGCCACGTAGCCGAGCTTGGCCAGGCGCTCGCAGGCGCCCTTGATGTAGCCGTTGACGCCGAAGATCTCCTGGATCACGACCATCCCAGGGCCGGAGCCCGAGTCCGGGAGAGCTAGGTGGCCGGCGAACCAGCCACCGTCGTGGGCCTGGATGCGCTCGGTGCGTGTCTTGGTCATGGCGCGAGGATACGTTCTGAGCCATCTCGCCACAGGCATGCACCGCTTTCGCCACACCCGCTACCTAGACTCGGCCCTGTCGTGAGCTCCACGGTCGCGTTCTTTGGCGTCGCCACCGATCGCCGGGCATACCTGGGAATGCTCTACGCCCTGGTCCGGATGCCGCTGGCGGCGGTCTATTTCATGATCCTGGCCACCGGGATCCCAACTGCTCTGGGGCTGCTCCCGGTCGGGATCGGGTTGGCCGTGTTCGTGCTGATCCTGCTCGTGGCCTGGTTCTGCGCGATGTTCGAGCGCGAGCTGGGCCGCTGGTGGTTCGGCTTCGAGCTGCGGCCGATGTCCGCCCCCGACCCCCAGCCGCGGACCCTGCTGCAGCGGTTGCGGCCGTTCCTCTTCAACGCGGTGACCTGGAAGAGCCTCCTCTACATGGCGCTCCAGGTCCCCCTGGGGAGCCTGGTCTTCGCAGTGGTGCTCGCTCTCGGCACCGCCTCGCTGGCGCTGATCGCCGCTCCTTTCGTCTACCTGATCGACCTGGGCTCCCTGCAGCCCTCGGACCCCACCGCCAATGCGCTCGGCCTGAGCGACGGCAATGTCACGCTGGCGGCCACCCTCGCGCTGGCCGCGGCCGGTCTCCTGCTGGCGGTCGCCACCCTCCACGTGGCCCGCGGCATCGCCATCTCGTACGGCGCCGTGATCCGCGGACTGCTGGGCATGAGCAAGGCCCAGGTCGACCTTTCGGTCGCCCGCACCGAGGTCGCCACCCAGAGCGCCCGGGCCGAGCGCTCGGAGCAGAGCCGGCGGGAGCTGATCGTCAACGTCTCCCACGAGCTGCGCACGCCGATCGCCTCCATCCGCGGCCACGTGGAGTCCCTCCTCGATCCTCACGGCGGCCAGCCCTCCGAGGCCGACACCCGGCGCTATCTGGCGATCGTGCAGAAGGAGACCGAACGCCTCGGCTCCCTGGTCGACGACCTGCTGGCCGTGGCCCGCGCCGACGCCCACGAGCTGCGTCTAGACGTGCGCCCGACGCCCCTGGCCCCCATCGTCGAGCACGTGGCCGAAGCCCTGGGCCCGATCGCGCGCCGCGACCGCAAGGTCACGCTCACGACGACCGTCTCCGAGGCGGCGAGCCCGGCCTACGCGGACGCCGCCCGGCTGAGCCAGGTGCTCGTCAACCTGGTGCGCAACGCCATCAACTACACACCGGAAGGCGGGATCGTCTCGATCGAGCTGAGCGACGCCGGGCCCACCCAGGTGGCCCTGGCGGTCGCCGACACCGGCGTCGGGATCCCGGCCGGCGAGCTGGAGCACATCTTCGAGCGCCTCTACCGCGTCGACTCGTCACGCTCCCGCGAAAGCGGTGGCTTCGGGCTCGGGCTGGCCATCGCCAGGGACCTGGTCCAGGCCATGGGCGGCAGCATCGAGGTGGCCAGCGAGCCGGGCAGCGGGAGCCGCTTCACAGTGAAGCTGAGGAGGGCCGCCTAAATGGCCCTGGTCCTGGTCGTCGAAGACGAGACCGACCTCAACAACCTGGTCCGCGACCAATTGGTCGCCGAAGGCCACACGGTCGACCAGGCCTTCAACGGCGCCGCCGCCATCGCGGCGGTCGAGAAGCAGGTCCCGGACCTGGTGATCCTGGACTGGATGCTGCCCGACCTCGATGGCCTCGCCGTCTGCCGACGCCTGCGCCAGGACCACGTGATGCCGATCCTGATGCTTACCGCCCGCGGTGAGGAGATCGACCGGGTGCTCGGCCTGGAGGTCGGCGCCGACGACTACGTGACCAAGCCGTTCAGCATGCGCGAGCTGCTGGCCCGGGTACGAGCCATGCTCCGGCGGGTCGACCTCGAGACCCGCCGCCAGCACCCCGGTGAGCCGGGGCAGGCCGCCGCGGTGATCGTCGGCGGCCTCACCGTCGACCCCGACTCGCACACGGCGGTCCTCGACGGGACAACGCTGAAATTGACGCCCAAGGAGTTCCAGCTCCTGCACCTGTTCGTCAGCAACCCGGGCCGCGCCTTCAGCCGCGAGTTCCTCCTGGAGCGGGTCTGGGAGACGCAGTTCGACGGCTATGACCGCGCCGTCGACACTCACATCACGCGCCTTCGCCGCAAGCTCGGCCTCCTCGGCGACAGCATCGTCACGGTCTGGGGCGTGGGCTATCGCTTCAACAGGCCATCGGCATGACGGTGCCGGGCTGGGTCAAGGGGCTCGGGGTGCTCTTCGCGATCGTGGGCGTTGGCTTCGCCATCCCGCTGGCGGTCGCCGGCGTCGCCCTGGCCGACGGCGTGACCACCGACCGCACCTACAGCCAGACCGCCGAGCTCGGCTCTGGGGGGACCGTCATCGTGCAATCAGCCAGCTCCGAACTCAATGTGCTGACTGGTCCCGACGGCCAGGTGCGGGTGGACGAGCACGACATCGTCCGTGCCCTAACCCGCCGGCTCGCCGCCGTCGAGCTCAACGCCGCGCGGACGACCCTGACCTCGAGCGGGTCGGCCGCCCAGGTGACCACGGGCGACGAGCCGATCGTCGTGATGGGGGGCTTTGTCCGGCGCGAGCTCACCATCCACGTCCCGGCCGACGCCAACCTCAAGGTGACCTCGGCGGCGGGCGACCTGAACCTGTCGGGTGTCCGCGGCAACCTCTCTGTCGACAGCGCATCCGGCTCCGTGAAACTCGACAACATGGACATCGCCGGCGCAGCCAACGTGCACGTGGTCTCGGGCGACATCGTTTACAGTGGCTCGATCTCGGGCGGCCACGTCGATCTGAGCACGGTCAGCGGGAGCGTGCGCGCCTACATCCCGAAGGACACCAACGTCCACTTCGCGGCCTCGACGGTGAGCGGCGCCATCATCGTCGACCGCCGCTTCCCGATCCCCGTCATCGGCGGGCGCGGCCCTGCCTCCCAATCCAGCGGCGACATCGGCAGCGGGGGCCCGGGCACCCTGACCATGAGCGCCATCTCGGGCGCCGTCTACCTGCGCATCCGATAGCCCCGCACGACACAAAACCTCCTCACTTACGGCACCTGTCGCACACGGGCCGGCGACACGCCGAACCGACACTCCTCCCATCGGCAGCCGCCACCTGGCAGCCAATTCAGGGAGGTATTGAATGGAGATCCTGCGCAACCTGGCGCGGCGCAAGCTGCGCTCGGTTCTGACCATCTCGGGCATCGTGATTGGAATCTTCGCCCTCACCACGATGGGGGCCATGGCCGAGCACATGAACGCGCTGCTCGGCGGCGGCGAGACCTACTTCGGCTCGAGCATCAGCGTCAACGCCGACGGCCAGGGTCAGTCCCTGCTGCCCATGAGCACGGTCCAGGAGGTCGCCTCTGTGTCCGGAGTGACCGCGGCGTCACCTGCCTACGCGTTCAATGCCAAGCCCGACCAGGGCGGCGGGATCTCTTTCGGTCCAGGCGACATGCTCTTCAACTGGGACCCCAACATGGCCAGGAGCGCTTTCCAGCTCACCTTTGCCCAGGGGCATGCTCCCGCGGCCACCGGAGAGGTCGTGCTCGGCAGCGACATCGCTCGCGAGTTCGGCAAGAGAGTCGGCGATCGCATCGACCTGCCGGTGCGGCCGGCCAACGCCAAACCGGACTTCGTCAACCACACCTTCAGGGTGGTCGGGCTCACCAACAAGACCCAGAGCCTGCCGGACACGGTGGCCTGGATCACCACCCCGGACGCCCAGATGCTGCTCAAGGACAGCCTGCCGGCGGCCATTCAGAGCAACGTCGACACCACCCAGCTGACCGAGGGCATCACCGCCTACGGCGCGCCCGGCGCCAGCCTGGCGACGCTGGACGCGATCGCCCAGCGCATCACCGACCAGGTTCCCGGAGTGCAGGCCAAGAAGCCCAGCGACACCGTCGCCCAGTTCAAGTCGGCCTCCACCATCTTCACCGCCGTCACCACCGGGGCCGCCGTGCTGGCGCTGGTCGTGGGCGGCCTCTCGGTCATCAACACCATGCTGATGGCCGTCGGCGAGCGGGTCCGCGAGATCGGGCTCAAGAAGGCCGTCGGCGCCCGCACCCGCCACGTGCTGCGCGAGTTCGTGGCTGAGGCGGCGCTGATCGGCGCCATCGGCGGCGTGGTCGGCTACGGCCTGGGCGTCGTCCTGACGACCGTCCTCAACGGCCTGATGGCCGCCTCTAACCAGGAGCTCTTCCTGGTCACCCCCGCCCTCACCGCCCTCGCCCTCGGCTTCGCCGTGGCCCTGGGCACGGTGGCCGGCATCATCCCCGCGTGGCGGGCGGCCCGGCTCGACCCGGTGACCGCGCTGCGAGCGCAGTAGGAGACATCGAAATGGCAACCATCGAGCTCAAGGAGCTGACCAAGCATTACAGGCAGGGCAAGAACGTGATCCGCGCGCTGGATCGGGTGTCCCTGACCATCGAAGACGGCGAGTTCGTATCCGTGGTCGGCCGGTCCGGCAGCGGCAAGACGACCCTGCTCGACCTGGTCGGGCTGCTGATGCGTCCGACCTCGGGCACCGTCACGGTGGACGGCGTCGACACCGCGCGCCTCAAGGACGGCCAGCGCGCCGACCTCCGCGGGCAGCGGCTGGGATTCATCTTCCAGGAGTACAACCTGCTGCCCGCCCTCAACGTCCTGGAGAACGTGATGCTGCCGCTGCGCTACAACGGCGGCGGCAGGGAGGGCCGGGAGCGAGCCGTCCGGCTGCTGGAGGTGGTCGGCCTCGGCGACCGCGTCTCCAGCCGCGCCGACGAGCTGTCGGGCGGCCAGCAGCAGCGGGTCGCGATCGCGCGGGCGCTGGTCAACCGGCCGGCGCTGGTGCTCGCGGACGAGCCGACCGGCGCCGTCGACACCCAGACCGCCGAAGAGCTGATCTCACTCATGAGGCACCTCAACCACGCGGAGTCGGTGACCTTCGTGATCGTCACCCACGATCTCGACCTGGCGGCGCGCACCGACCGCGTGATCCGGCTCAAGGACGGCGCGGTGCTGGCCGCCGAGCGCCAGGAGGCGCCCATCGGGCTGGCCGTATAGCCCTCTACCCCAGGGTGGCCGTGCAGCTCCAGCTGCCGGTCACCTTGGTCCCATCCTCCATTACCGCGTCGAGCGTGCCCTTGAAGGCGTGGCTGTTGACGTCGCCGTCGGTGACGTGGATGGTCCCCGAGGTCGCCTTGATCGCCTTGCCTCCGGCGCGTACAACCAGGGGCGTGAGGCCGTCCGCCCGGGGCGGGGTGGCCGCGTCGGGATCCCCCACCGCGCCCACGCCGACCTGCGCCACGAAGTCGACCTTGACGCCGCTCTGGACCGAGCCGGTCGTGAACGTGAGCAGGAAGGCGGCCGGGGTCCAGATGCAGGCGCCTCCCTTGTCGTTCGAGAAATCGGCCTTGACCGGGCCGCTGAGAGTGATCGCGCTGGCCTCGACGGCGTTATCGCCGCCCGAGCCGCCGGGGGCGCCGCCGCAGCCGGCCAGCAGCAGAGCGATACCAACCGCCAGGGTTGGACGTTGCAGCATTGTTGGCGGAAGTTTGCCGCAAGTTTTCGGATTCGTGCATTCGGGTATCACACTCATCTCTAGGCCATGACTGAAGTCGCCCTCGACCGTTCCCTGCTGCCCACCGATCTCGACATCGACGACAGCGGCCGCGACCGTCCCGCCGAAGACGCCGCGGCGCTCGACGATGCGGTTCGCGCCTACCTGCGCGAGATCGGGAAGGTCCGCCTGCTCACGGCCGCCCAGGAGGTGGAGCTGGCCCAGGCCATGGAGGCCGGATCGGCCGAGGCGCGGAGCCGCCTCACCGAGGCCAACCTGCGCCTCGTGGTCTCGATCGCCAAGAAGTACGCCAACCGCGGGCTTCCCCTGCTCGACCTCATCCAGGAAGGCAACCTGGGCCTGATCCGGGCGGTCGACAAGTTCGACTACCGGCGCGGCTTCAAGTTCTCGACCTACGCCACCTGGTGGATCCGCCAGGCCGTCCAGCGCGCCATCGCCGACCGCGGCCGCACGGTGCGCATCCCGGTGCACCAGGCCGAGCTGATCGGCAAGATGGTGCGCGTGGCCGACCGCCTCCGCGCCGAGCTCGGCCGCCAGCCGGACGAGCGCGAGATCGGCCTCGAGATGGGCCTCGACAAGGAGCGCGTCAGCTGGCTCTTCCAGGTCGCCCAGGAGCCCGTCTCCCTGGAGACGCCGGTCGGCGAGGACGGCGATTCGGAGCTGGGTCAGTTCATCGAGGACCGCAGCACCCCGACGCCCCACGACGAGGTCGCGCGCACCCTGATGCGCGACGAGGTCGAGGACGTGCTCGACACCCTGCCCGCGCGTGAGCGCCGGGTCATGCAGCTGCGCTTCGGGCTGATCGACGGCCACCAGCGCAGCCTGGACGAGGTCGCCGGCCGTCTCGGCGTCAGCCGCCAGGCCGTGCGCGAGATCGAGCGGGCCGCGCTCGGCCGGCTCAAGGCGGGGGCGGCGGATCGCCTGAGGGAGTTCGCTACCCCGGCCGCGTGAACACCCCACAAAATCTGCGATTTTGCGGGGACCCCGCGTGAACACCCCACAAAATCTGCGATTTTGCGGGGACCCCGCGTGAGCACCGGCCTCGAGCTCGACCGCGTTCGCAAGGGCAAAGGGAGGATCCACCTCACCGCGCCCGGCGCGGGAGCGGGTGAGGTTCGCACCCTCTGCGGCCAGACCTTCCCGGCGGGCGCCTACGAGGTGGTCGCCGCCGAGGCCGACTGCAGCATCTGCCAGCGCCGGCGCCAGGACCCCGCCATCGTCAGCTCGGCCTACTTCACGGGCGACGCCGGCTCCCGCCTGCTCGAGCTCTCGCTGGAGCAGGCGCGGGAGCGGCGCGAGTCTCGCGAATCGGAGCGGCCGGCCCGCCGCAGAACCGCACCCGCGGCTGCCGCACCGCCGGCGAAGCCCGACCCGCCGGCTGCGCCCCCGGCGCCGGACCGGCTCGGCGAGCTGGAAACCGCCGGCCTGAAGAAGTTCTCGGACAACGTCTACCTGGCGCCCGGCGGCGCGATCGTGCGCCTGGACGGCGACCGGGTGGTGGAGGTCGTCTTCGAGGGCAAGGTGCAGGCCGAGCGCACCCGCTTCGGCCTGCGCGTGCGTTTCGGCGACCTGGTCGCCGACTTCTCGATCGAGGGGCTGAAGGCCAACTACCACCTCGACCGCCGGCCCCAGGCAGGTCAGTAGAAGACCGTTCGGCAGCGAGGCCGCGGCCGGGCCTTGTATTCGGGGCCCTGGCCGCGGTTCCAGAGCAGGTGGTCGAGCTCCATCGCGGTCCGGCCCGGGATGGCCGCCTTGATCAGCTCCACCGCCTGAACCGCGCAGGCGCGCATCTCCACCTCCTCCTCCGAGCCGGAGGTGAGCAGCTCTTCTCGCTCGATCCGCTCGGCGAGCACCGCGTCGAAGGCGAGCACGCCGTCCAGGTGGAGAACGTGGGGCACCAGGTTGTCGGCGAAGATGGTCAGCCGGTCGAGGCCGTGGAAGCCGCCGATGGCCAGCTGGAGGTCGGCGGGCGCGATCTGGGCGCGCTTGTACAGCGGGACCACCAGGTGCCGGTAGGGGTGCACGTCGTCGAAGAAGGGCACCTCGGCGAGCAGCCCGGCCAGCCGCTCCGCCGAGCCGCCGGCGGTCTCCAACAGGGCCTCGAAGCTGCCTCGATGATGGGCGACCAGGTGGCGCCCGAAAGCGTTGAGCGCCTCGGCGAAGAGCTGCATCAGCTCGGCTGCCGGCCCCTCGGCGGGCTGGTCGAAGATCGCGCGGCAGTCCGCTACCCGGATCGCCGCCAGCCCGGAGGGCGTCAGCGGCCCCACCACCTCCCACCGCTCCTTGAGCGCCCGGGCGATGTGGAAGTAGCCGGACCGCCGGTCGCGGCGGCGCAGGTGCGGGAAGTATCCGGACCCGAAGTTGACCGCGGCCAGGGTCAGCATGTAGGCCGCGGTCGAGGCCCCCTGGCCGAGGAAATGAGTTTCGGGGTCCAGCTCCGCCCTGAAGGTCGCCGCTGGGAGCGAGGCCGCGTAGGCGGGGATCGCGTCGCGATCTATCCGCACCCAACGCGAGACGCTGGCCACCTCGGCGCAGGCGGCCCGCACCTCATCGAGGTCGACGGTCAGTGAATTTTGAAGAGGACGCCGAAAGCGAAGGTCACGGCGCCCACGATGATGCCCGCGACCGTCATCTCGGCTCCCGCAGCCCACCAGGTGCGCAGCGTGAACAGCGACTTCGAGGCGCCGACCGCGAAGTGGGCGACCAGCGAGACGATGGCGGCCACGATCACCGCCGTGGTGCCCCGCAGCCAGAAGAAGGGGATCACCGGGATCAGGGCGCCCAGGCCGGTGCTGATGCCCGCCGCCAGCGCCGCCTGCACGGGGTTGCCGCCTGACCCGGCCCCGCCCAGCTCCTCGGCGGCCAGGATCTGGAGCATGGCCTCCGGGTTGGCCGACAGCTTCTCCGCCAGAGCGTCGGAGTCGTCCTTGCTCAGGCCCTTGAGCTGGTAGAAGAGCGAGAGCTCCTCCTTCTCCTCCTCCGGGTGCTCCGCGATCTCCCGGCGTTCGCGCGCCAGGTTGGCCGCCGCCACCTCCGACTCCGAGCGCTCGGCGAGGTAGGCCCCGGTCGCCATCGAGAGCGCCGAGGCGAGGGCGCCCGCCAGGCCGGCGGTGAGCACGAAAGAGGAGCCGCCGGTGGCGCCGGAGACGCCGGTCACGATCCCGAACACCGCGGCCAGGCCATCGTTGGCGCCGTAGATGGCCCCCGAGATCCAGCCGGTGCCTGTGCGGTGCCAGGTCTCGCGCGAAAGCAGGCGCTGGAGCTTGGACTCCTGCGGCGACTGCGTGCTCGGGTCCTGGCTCGCGCGCATGGCCGCCACCTCGCGCGAGTGCGCCTGCTCGTCGCGGCGGATGTCACGCAGCAGCTTGTCAGTCTGGGCATCGCCGGTCGGCGTCTTGTAGGGCCCTTCGACCTCGGCGTCCTCGGCCGCCTCGCGGGCCGCCAGCACCGTGCCGAGGGGCGCCAGCCGGACCTGCAGCCGGGTCCAGGCCGAGAGCTGGACCCCGGCGGGGTCGGGCAGCGCGACCCCCATCTCCCGCAGGCGCCCCTCGATTCGCTGCCGGTGGGTGCCCTCGGCCTCCGCCAGCCGGCGTAGGATGTCGGCCCGGCGGGGGTCCTTCTCGCGCTCGGCGAGCAGCGCGTACACCGCACCGGCCTTGATCTCGCCGCGCCAGGACGCGAGCAGACGTTCGATGGCAGGGGAATCCGGGGCGGCTTTCAAGAGGTTCCATCGTACTGAGGCCGCGGCCCTGATTCGGTTAACAGGTTCGGGCGCACTCGATCTTCGCAAGCGCGTAATTTGGTGAGCCGATCCCTAACAGAATCCCAGGAGGAGACCTTGCCAGCAACCACCCCGCCGCTCGTTCCGCTGAGCGCCCTCGATGACGAAGGCCAGATGATCATGCCCGACTTCTGGGGCGAGATCGAAGGCGAGAAGGTCTTCGTGACCGCCGTTCTCGAGCGCACCGTCGTCTACGTCGACGGGAACGAGAAGAAGCTCACCAAGCGCGAGAACGTGTTCGTCGACCCCCGCATCATCGAGATGCGCCCGGTGGCCAACACCGCGTCGTGGCGCAGCCGCGGCAAGGTGATCGCCTCCAAGACCCCGCCCGTGGTGGCCGCCCCCGCGGTCGCCGAGCCCACGCCCGAAGCCCTCGCCGCGATCGAGGAGCCGGAAGCGCCCGAAGAGTCTTAAAGAGGAGACTCCTCCCCGCTCGGCGGGGAGGTCCTCCCGCAGGGAGGGGAGGGGCTGCGAGGGGGAGAGGGAGCGGTCAGCCCCCGCCGAGGTACCGTGCCACCGCCCGGAGGTCGGCGACGAAAGCCTCCGTGGCCGCCTCGCGCTCGTCCCCGCGCAGGATCGAGGCCGGGTGCACGGTGGCCACCACAGGAGCTCCCAGGTCCGGGACCTCCAGCAACCGCCCGCGCTCCTGCGTGACCCTGAAGCCGGACCCGAGCAGCGCCTTGGCCGCGGTCGCGCCCAGGACAACGATCACCTTCGGCCCCACGACCTGGATCTCGGCCTGCAGCCAGGGCCGGCAGGCCATCACCTCGGTGCGGTTCGGCGACTGGTGTATGCGCCGCTTGCCGCGCGGCACCCACTTGAAGTGCTTCACGATGTTGCTCACGTAGACCTTCCGGCGGTCGATTCCCGCCGCCGCCAGGGCGCTGTCCAGGAAGCGGCCGGCGGGCCCCACGAAGGGCCTGCCTTCGACGTCCTCGCGATCGCCGGGCTGCTCGCCGACGAGCATCACGGTGGCGGGCGCCGAGCCCTCGCCGAACACGGTCTGGGTAGCCCGGTGGTAGAGGTCGCAGGCCTGGCAGTCGGCGGCGGCGGCCGCCAGATTGGGAATGCTGAGCTGCTTCGGCAACAGCTCCTCCACCGGCTTGCCCACCCTCTCAAGGCTACGCTGGACTGGAATGGACCTCGATTCCCTCCCGGCCCAGCTGCGACCCGTCCTCAACGCCCTGGCCTCGGCGCTGCGCGCCCGCGAGCCGGCGGTCCGAGAGCGCGTTGACAAGCTGCGCGCGGAGCATCCCTTCGAGACGCCCGACCAGATCGCCCAGCGCCTCCTGCGCAGCACCCGCCGGCGGGTGGCGGCCACCGGCGCGGCGAGCAGCGCCAGCGCCATCGTCCCCGGCCTGGGCACTCTGATCGCCGTGGGCACGGTCACCAGCCAGAGCCTGTATGCGCTCGAGCAGGAGACGGAGCTGGTGCTGGCGATCGCCATCGCCTATGGGCACGAGCTGGCGGGGTCGGACGAGCGGCTGCTGGAGGCCCTGCTGGTGGTCGGCATCGCCGGGGGCGCTGTCAAGCTGCGCGAGAGCGTGCTGGTGGCGGGTGGCGAGCGCCTGACCGTGGCCGCGGTCCGCAGTTTGCCGGCCCACGCGCTGGCCGGGCCCGGCAGCCACCTGGTGCCGCGGGTGCTGACCCGGCTCCTCGGCCGGCGCGCCGTCACGGCCGTGGTGCGGCTGGCGCCGGTGGCGGTCGGGATGGCCGCCGGGGCGGGCTTCGACTGGCTGGCGGTCAGCGCTCTCGGCCGGGCGGCGATTCGCTACTACGGGCCGGGGGGGTGGCTGTGAGAGCGCTACCCCCGCACCGCGAAGATGGAGCCCAGGTCGAAAGCGGCCACTGATTCGACCTGGTCGAACCCGCACTCGGCGGGCGGCTTGTCGGCCCGCCAGCGCAGGAAGCGGGCGGCGTGGCGAAAGCGCTCACCGCTCTGCAGCTTCTCGTAGGCGACCTCGCACACCAGCTCGGGCCTCACGCCTTGCCAGTCCGCGCCGTCGCGGCCGCGCGACCAGCGGCTGGGACCGCCGGGCCTCCTCCCCATCTCCTCCGCCGAGGGCTCCTGCCGCAGCGGCTCCAGCTTGGCCAGCAGCTGCTTGCGGGTGGCGGCGTCAAAGGAGGAGGTGTGACCCACGTAGTGGAGGTTCCCGGCCTCGTCGTAAAGACCGAGCAGAAGCGACCCCAGGGTCTTGCCGTGCTTGTCCCAGCGCCAGCCGATCACCACGCAGTCGGCGGTGCGCTGGTGCTTGATCTTGGCCCACAGCCGCTTCCCTGACACGTACGGCTGCTCCCAGGACTTGGCGATCACGCCGTCCAGGCCGGCGCCCTCGAACTGGTTGAACCACTCGGCAGCCACCGCCGATGAGCGCGTGTAGGGCGTCAGGTGGACGGGCGCCTGGACCGGCGCCAGCAGCTTCTCCAGCCGCTCCCGGCGCCGGTTGAGCGGTTCCTGGCGCAGGTCCTTGCCCTCCAGCGCGATCACGTCGAAGGCCACGAACATGGAAGGCGTCTTCTCGGCCAGCATGCGGATTCGCGATTCCGCGGGATGGATCCGCTGCTGGAGCTGATCGAAATCGAGGCCCGAGGGGCCGGCCAGGATGATCTCCCCGTCCAGCACCGCCTGGCCCGCGGGCAGCGCGCGCAGGGGCTCCAGCAGCTCGGGGAAGTAGCGGGTCATGTCCCGCTGGCCCCGGCTGACCAGCGTGACCTTGCCCTGGTTGAGGTGGACCAGCGTGCGAAAACCATCCCATTTCGGCTCGTAGTCCCACTGCGGGCCCTCGGGCATCTGGCCTGGCGGCAGGGGCGCCGCCAGCATCGGTTCCATGTCGAGAGGTATGGGGTCGGTCACCGCCCGACAGAATACGGTGATGCTCAAATCCCCAAAAAATCTGCGATTTTTCGGGGGCCCCTGATGCTCAGGTCCAGGCCGGTAGCGCTCCTGCGCATGGAGGGCACCATCGGGATCGGCATCCGCTCCGCCGACTGGGTGCCGCTGCTGGACGGAGTGCGGCGCTCCCGGCGGATCAAGGCGGTGGCGTTCGAGATCGACTCCCGGGGCGGGTCGGCCTCGGCGTCCGACTACATACACGAGGCGCTGCTCCGGCTGGCCGCCGAAAAGCCCGTGGTCGCCTTCTCGGGCAACCTGTGCGCCTCAGGCGGCTACCTGATCGCCGCCGCCGCCAGGCGCTTCATCGTGCAGCCGGCGGCCCTGGTGGGCTCGATCGGCGTGATCTCGGTGCGGCCGCTGGCCTACGACCTGATGCAGCGCATCGGGGTGGCGGTCCGAGTCTCCAAGAGCGATCGCCTCAAGGACATGGGAGCCTTCTGGCGGCCCCCCACGGACGAGGAGCAGGCCAAGGAGCAGGCGCTGGTCGAGGAGTACTACTCGATGTTCCTGGAGCGGGTGGTGGCCGGCCGCGGCATGGACGCCGAGCGGCTGCGGGCCCTGGCCACCGGCGAGGTGTTCACCGGGCGCCAGGCGGTGGCGTCGGGGCTGGCCGATCGCCTGGGCACCTTCCAGGACGCCATCGACGAGACCGCCGGGCTGGCGGGCGTCCCCCGGCGCACGCGCTGGCTGGGCACCAAGCGGTCGCTGCGCCAGCGACTGCTTGGGCCCCTGGCCACCTCTCTCGCCGATGAGATCTGGGAGCGCGCGCTGGCGGTGACGGCCGCCGAGCCGCGCTACTGAGGGTCCTCTATTTCGGGCTCGCCGACGGCATGCTGGTGGGTGCGCTCGAGGGCGCGCTGGTCTGAGCCGGGTTGTTGTTGATGGTGGTGGTCGTAGTCGAGGGACCCCAATGCCAGAACGCGACCCCGGCGTAGAGCAGGAACAGGATCACCAGCACGGCCAGCACCAGCACCGCGACCGCTGCCGCCCCGCCCCCACCCCCGCCGCCGTCTTCGATGACCTCCGTGCCGCCCGGCGTGTAGTAGCGGCGATAGGTGTAGCCACCGCCGCCGATCAGCACGGCGAACAGGAGAACAACCAGGACGATGAGTAGCAAAGTGCCCAAAGCTTGTCCCTCCTTGGGGATCTGAGATTCGTGATTCGATGCTAAGGCCCGTCCGCCTTTGATGTCAATGCTGCTATCACCTTTTCACCAATCGCAAGTGGCGCAAAAGGCACTCTGCAGCGAAACGGCGGTCGTTACGGTCTCCAGATGTTGTGCATTTGCCTGAGATGTGCTACCATATGGGCGCTCCAACAAGGGGTCCCAGCTTCGAACTCCACGCCCCCACCCCAGCCTGGGAAGCTCGTCTAAAAAGCGGGCTTCCCTTTTGTTTGGAGCAGGTCCAGCGCAACCGCGGCGCTGAACGAGAACCCCCCCGCCCCCAGGGGCGCGCCAGTGCGCGGTTGGAAGTACTCGTTGAACCCCTTCTCGGCCAGCTCGAGGACGGTGTGCCGGACGGCGCCCGCGTGCTGGGCCAGGCCGGCGCGGGCCAGCCCGTCGGCCACCAGCCAGTCGACGATCAGCCAGACGGGCCCCCGCCAGTAGCGCTCGGGCTCGAAGGCGGGACCGGGGGCGGCGCTGGGCACCGGGAGCAGCCCCGGGCACGCCTTCTCGTAAGCCGACCAGGCCCGGGCCGCGCGCTCGGGGCCGGCCAGGCCGCCGGCCAGGCTGGCAACGCCGGCCGCGGTGGCCACCTCGAGCTGGCGCCCGGCCACCAGGTCGACGTCGTACCAAGTGCCGTCCGCCTGGTTCCAGTGAGCCGCGTGGAAGGCGGCCACATAGTCTTCCAGCTCCGGGTCGGGGAACGGCGCCGCGGCTTCGACGGCCACCGCGATCAGGTTCACAGCGCGCGCGGCGCGGTACCAGAGCGCGTCGATCAGGACGTCGTGGACGCAGAACGGGGAGCGTTCGCGGTAGCGCCGGATGTCGTACTCGCAGACGTCCAGGATCTCGGCCAGGGCCAGGAAGGAGTCGTAGTCCTTGCCTGTGGGACGCTGCGCCGCACCCACGTGCACCGTGTCCAGCCGCCGGTACGGCCGCCGCGGCTTGAGCCCTGCCGCGGCCAGGAAGTCCCAGCGCGGCGAGTTGTCCCAGCCGCTCTCCCAGGGGTGCACGAGGACCGGGAGGGGCGAGCCGGCCAGCGTCCGCGAGTCCCGGAACCAGCGCAGCCAGCCCGTCAGCGGTTCAAGGACCCGTTCCAGGAATCCCCGACCCCCTGGTCCCAGGGCCTCCCCCACCTCGACCGCGGCCAGGGCGAGGATCGGCGGATTCGAGATGCCGCTGGTCAGCTCCCCGGCCACCGCCACCCGGCGCCCCGCGCCCGGCCACCAGTCCGGGCCCGGAAAGTAGTCGGCGAGGTGGCTCGCGTCGTAGTGGAGGTGGGGGACCATCCCGTCGGTCCAGCGGGCGCCCAGCATGCTCTCGAGCTCGACCGCCGCGCGGGGCGGGTCGAAGGTCGCCCAGCCCAGGCTCGCGAACCCGGAATCCCAGTTCCACTGGTGCGGGTATTGCGCCGGAGAAGGCTTGGTCCAGCGCCCGGCGTCGTTGGCCCGCAGCACCTCGCGCGCCCGCTCCGCGAGGTCCGGCGGCATCAAAACGATCCTAGGCAATCAAAAAGTTGCCGTAAGGACCGGCTTAGCCGGTCCGTGTGAGTCCGTGATCGAAACGTTGAGGACCTGGCCAGGATCCTCAGGGAGGTAGGTCCGCGGGAGGAACCGTCGGTTCTTCCCGCGTTCTCCAGCGCCCGGCGTCGTTGGCCCGCAGCACCTCGCGCGCCCGCTCAGCGAGGTCCGGCGGCATCAGCCCTGGGGCGTCTCCCGGCCGCGGTGCGGCGGCGTCCAGAAGACCACCACCCGGAGCTCCTCCTCGATGTCGTGGAAGTAATGCGGGACCTGCGCCCCGACGAACACCACCGAGCCCGGCACCACCGCCCGGTCCTCCTCGCCAACCCGGATCCGGCCCCGGCCCGCGAGCACGCAGTAGACCTCGTCCTGCTCGTGAGGTGACTGCCCGTCGCGGGTGCCGGCGCGCCAGACTGCGATACCCACGCTGAGGCTCTCCGCGATCAGTGGCTCCAGGTAGACGTGGTCCTGGTCGAAGCCCGCGAGTGCTTCGCCGGCGTCGAAGGCCTGCATCAGCCGGGGCGGACCGCGCCCTTGCGCGTGGCCCGGCCGGCCCTGCCTTCGCCGCTCTTGGGAGTGGCCCGGGTGGCGATCCCGCAGTGGGGGCAGAAGGCCATCCGCGGCACCATCCGGTGACAGTGGGTGCAGGCGGCGAGGTCGCCGATCACGACGTCGACGGCTTCCGCCAGCAGCATGTGGTGGATCGCGATCCGGACCCAGAACAGGAGCAGGCCGACCGCCAGCGTGTAGACGATGACGACCGCCACCTGGTCGCTGAGCAGCACGTTCACCACGCCGAGGGCAGCCTGCAGGATGGCGGCGATCGCGATCGCGCTCGGAATCGAGCTGAAGAGGCCGTGCGACAGGTGCCGTCGCAGCTCGCCCCGGTTCAGCCAGACGGCGCCCGCGATCAGCCCGCTGGTGCTGGCATTGAGCAGGGGCACCAGCAGCCCGCGCTGGACCACGTCGAGCATGTAGGTCAGGGAGGCGGTGGGCGAGATCAGGCCCTGCGAGAGCTCCGGCCAGACCTCGATCAGCGTCGTCGAGAGCGTGAAGCCGAGGGCACAGGCCACGCCGAAGGTGAAGCCGTCAAGGGCCTCGTCGTAGTGGCGGCGGATGACATAGACGATCGCCGGCCCGACCAGCATCAGGACCTGCGCGATCAGCGGCAGCACGATGCCGGCCAGCAGCACGCTGGCCAGGCTGGGGCCCTGGGTGAGGTTGGTCAGCAGCTGCTGCGTCACCAGCGGCCCCGTGATCAGCGCCCAGGGGATGCCCAGCGCGATCCCCACCACCAGCGTCGAGCCCACCACCAGCACGGGCTCGTCCTCATACACCTCGACCTCGTAGAGGTAGACCAGGTACAGCACCGGGACCGCCAGCACCGCCACCGCGATCGCCGGCCCGCTCAGGCGCAGGAAGCCGAGCGTCGCCAGCAGCAGCAGCACGATCACCAGGGCGACCCGGAAGGGCGCGGTACGGCGGTGCGGGAGATGGGGCAGCAGGGTGGAGACCACGCTCAGGTGGACCACGTGCTCGCCGGGATGGGCCGCGAAGGCGTGCTTCCGGCCATGGGCGTCGGCGCGATCGGACAGCAGGTGCGCGCCGCAGGCTCCGCAGAACTCGCCCGGCGGCACCTGCCGCTCACAGATCGGGCAGGTGACGAGGTCGGCCTGTCCCTTCGGTTCGCTCACCGGCGGCGGCAGATTATCAGGTGCCGGGCGCGGGCTGGAGGGACCGCGCGTCGTAGCGCCGGAAGCGAGGCAGCAGGAGGGCGCAGGCCGCCGCCCCCACCACGCACAAGATCCCTCCCGAAAGGATCGACGCGGTCACCCCGAAGGCGGCGGCCACCGCACCCGCCTCGAAGTTGCCCAGGGTGGGGCCGCTGGTGTAGCTGATCAGCTCGATGCCGGCCAGCCGGCCGCGCAGATGGTCGGGAATGGTCTGGTTCCAGATCACCATCCGGAAGATGCCGCTGACCATGTCGGCGGCGCCGGCCAGGGCCAGGAAGAGCAGCGCCGGCCAGAGGCTGTGCACGAGCCCGAAGCCGATGATGGCCAGGCCCCACGCGGTGGCAGCGGTGATCACGGCCAGTCCGTGCCGGTGCACCCGGTTGGTCCAGCCGCTGGTCGCGGTGGCCAGCAGCGAGCCCACGGCGGGCGCCGCGAACAGCAGCCCCAACACCCGCGCCCCGCCCAGATGGTCGGCGATCGCCGGGAAGAGCGCCATCGGCATCCCGAAGAACATGGCCACCATATCGACCGCGTAGGTGCCGATCAGCTCCTGCCGGCTCCGCGCATAGCGCAGGCCCTCGGCGATCTGGCGCAGCGACGGCGGCTCGGCGTCGGTGGGCGGCGGCACCGCCCGCATCAGCCAGAGCATGAGCAGGGAGAAGCCGAAGCCGAAGAACTCGACCGCGTAGGTGACCGGCAGCCCCAGGCCGGCGATCATGACGCCGCCCAGGGCCGGCCCCAGGATCATGCCGACGGTGCCGCGCAGGCTGCCCAGGGCGCCGGCGGCGGCGAGCTCGTCCCTGTCCACCAGCCGCGGCAATAAGGCGTCGAGTGAGGGCCGCTGCATCGCGTAAACCGCGTTCCGGAAGAACTCGACCACGAAGATGACCGCCAGCAGGGGCCGCGCCTGGATCGAGTTGGCGGCCAGGACCGCGGCCGTCACCATCATCCCCGCCCCGCAGAGCAGCACCATCCGGCGGCGGTCATGGGCGTCGGCGTAAGCGCCGCCGACCAGGCCGAGCGTGACCAGCGGCACGAACGCCACCAGCTCCAGCGCCCCTACCGCCAGCGTGGAGTGCGACAGCTGGTAGACCTGGTAGGGGACCGCCACCGAGGTGACCATGGAGCCGAAGAAGGCCACCGCCTGGCCGATCCAGAGCAGCCTGAAGTCGCGGTGCCGGCGCAGGGGCCGGGTGTCGACCGTGGCCAGCCGCAGCACACGCGCCCAAACCGCCATCGCGTCGACGAGGCTAGCGGCGGAGCCTCATCCGCCGCAGAAGGGGTCCGTGCACGGGATTTGGAGAGTTCCCGGCGGTTGGGTCAGACTGGTTTTCGCAAGTTTCCGCCCTGAAAGGGCGAGGAGGAGAATTGCGATGAGGCGGCGCGAATTCCTGATCGGAGCGGCCCTCCTGGTCCTGGCCGCCTGCGGCGGTACCCCGGCCCCACCCACCTCGACCCAGACCGAGACCAAGAACGCCGGCCACGTCGTGTTCCAGTCCTCGCAGGGCCAGCCCGTCAACGAGGCCGAGGGCATGCGCAGCCAGGTCCTCACGGGCTTCAACGGCACCGCCGACTTCGCCAGCAACCTGACCGACTCCGAGATCACGGCCAAGGTGCTCGCCGAAAAGCAGGCGGGCCGATCGTCATTCGACCTGATCGCCATGACCGCCGGCGTGTTCCCGACTCTCCAGGCCAACGACGCCCTCGAAGACCTCACGCCGCTGGTCCAGAAGCTGGAGAAGGACCGCAAGTTCAACAGCAAGCTGCTCGAGTACGGGAAGCTGGGGACCCAGAAGCAGTACTACATCCCCTGGATCCAGGCCACCTACGTGCTGGTCGCCAACAAGAAGGCGATGCAGTACCTGCCCAAGGGGGCCGACGCCAACAACCTGACCTACGACCAGCTGGTCGGCTGGGGCGAGAACATGCAGAAGGCGACCGGGGAGAAGAAGGTCGGGCTGCCGGCGGCCCCGGGCTCCCGCGGCGGGCTCTACCACCGCTTCCTGCAGGGCTACGCCTATCCCTCCTACACGGGCACCGAGGTGAGCGGCTTCAAGAGCCCGGAGGCGGTCCAGATGTGGCAGATGATGAAGCGACTCTGGGCGGTCACCAACGCCCAATCCACCAACTACGCGAACATGCAGGACCCGCTGCAAAACGGTGAGGTTTGGGTCGCCTGGGACCACCAGGCCCGGGTCAAGGATGCGCTCAACAACATGGGCGACCAGTTCAACGTGTACCCGGCGCCCTCCGGTCCCAAGGGCCTGGGCTGGATGTCGGCCGTGGTCGGCGTCGGCATTCCCAAGGGCGCGCCCAACCGGGCCGGGGCCGAGGCCCTGATCGACTACCTCACCAAGAGCCAGAACCAGATCACGACCGGCGCCGTGCTGAGCTTCTTCCCGGTCATCGAGGGCGTGAAGCTGAGCGGCTCGGGCGTGCCCGCGTACCTGGCCGCCGAATCGGTGGCGGCCGAGAAGTACAACACCAACAAGAAGGCCGTCACGGCGCTGCTGCCGGTCGGCCTGGGGGCCAAGAGCGACGAGTTCAACAAGGCCTACCAGGACAGCTTCGCCCGGATCCTGCTCCGCAACGAGGACGTGGCTACCGTGCTCAGCGACGAGGCGGCCCAGCTGCAGAAGCTGCTGAATGACCAGAAGGCTCCCTGCTGGCCGCCGGACCCGGCGAGCAGTGGGCCGTGCCAGATCAGGTAGCGGCAGCGGCCGGCGCCGGCAGGCGGCCGGCGCCTCGCCGGCCCCGGTTCAGCCGGCGGGCGCTCGAGCCCTACCTGCTGATGGCGCCGGCCGCCATCTTCCTGGCCCTCTTCCTGGTCTGGCCGGCCGTGCGCGCCCTTCTGATCGCCTTCCAATCCGCCAGCGGGGACTTCACGGGCGCGAACTTCGCGGCCGTCTTCCACGAGCCCGACTTCACGCTGGCCGTGCGCAACACGTTTTTGGTGCTCGTGATCGTGATCCCGGTCGAGGTCACGATCGCCCTGGTGATGGCCGTGCTGGCCCAGCAGCGGCTGCGGGGGAACGGAGTCTTCCTCTATTTCTGGACGCTGCCGCTCGCGGTCTCCGACCTGGCCGCCGGGCTGATCTGGCTTTCGGTCCTCACCGGCCACGGCTACCTGAACTCGCTGCTCCAGGACCTGCACCTGATCCGCCATCCGGTCGGCTTCCTCGACTACAACAACCTGGCCGGGCTGGTGGTGTCGGTGGTGGTCGCCGAGACCTGGCGCTCGATCTCCCTGGTCATGGTGATCGTGCTCTCCGGGGTGCAGGGGATCCCCGCCGAGCTGGGCGAGGCGGCCGCGGTGCTGGGCGCCGGCGGCTGGCAGCGCTTCCGGCACGTCACGCTGCCCCTGCTCAAGCCCACGCTCCAGGTGGCGCTGATCCTGCGCACCACCGCGGCCTTCCAGGTCTTCGCGGTGGTGCTGGTGCTCACCGGCTCCGCGTTCCCGGTCCTGGCGACCAAGGCCGAGAGCTGGGTGTACGAGTACCACAACTTCCAGATGGCGGCCGTGTACGCGATCCTGCTGCTCGGCCTGTCCTCGGCCAGCACCCTGGTCTACCTGGTCACGCTGCGCACACCGCGCCCGGTGTTCCAGCCATGACCCGACCCTCTCGGATGCTGGCCTACGGCGCCGCGGCCCTGCTGACGCTGTTCATGCTGCTGCCGATCTACCTGATCGTGCTGGCCGCCTTCTCCTCGCGGGCCGCCATCTTCGACTACCCGCGCCCGCTGCTGCCGGGCGGCGTCTCACTGGACAGCATGTCCTACTTCCTGCGCTCCTACGGCGTGGTGCCCGCACTGGGGCGCTCGCTCGCGGTGGGTGGCTTGACCGTCGTGCTATCGCTCCTGCTCGGCTGCCCGGCGGGCTACGCGATCGCTCGCTACACCTTCCCCGGGCGCGACCTGGCCCAGCTGCTGCTGGTCAACGTCCGGGCCTTCCCGCTGGCGGTGCTGGCGATCCCCCTGCTGGTGACGTTCATCGAGTGGCACCTGTACGACACCGTGCTCTCCGTGGCCTTCGTGCACACCGCCATGTCGCTGCCGTTCACCGTCCTGCTCTCCGCCAGCGTGTTCATGCGCGTGCCCGTCGAGCTGGAGGAGGCGGCCATGGTCATGGGCACGAGCAAGCTGGGAGCCGTCGTGCGGGTGGTGCTGCCCAACAGCATCCCCGGCCTGGCCGCGGCGGCGCTGTTCGCTTTCGTGCTGTCCTGGAACGAGGTCTTCGCCGCGGCCGTGCTGACGCAGCAGAGCACGACGCTGCCGGCCCAGCTCGTGCAGGCGCTGAGCAACTCGCCGCTGCCCTTCAAGTACGCCGGGGGGCTGGCCCTGACCCTGCCCGCGTTCATCTTCATCTTCTTCATGCGGCCATTCCTCTTCAACGCCTTCCGGGGCGTGGCCGGAGCCCGCTGATGGCCGAGATCCGGGTCGAGGGCGTCAGCAAGAGCTACCTCGGCGTGCAGGCCCTCGATGACATCTCGCTGACCATCCAGGACCGGGAGTTCATGGTCCTCCTGGGCCCCAGCGGCTGCGGCAAGACCACTCTGCTGCGCGCGATCGCCGGCTTCGAGACCCCTGACGTCGGCACCATCTCCATCGGCGACCGCGACATGCGCGGGGTGCCCCCGGGCAAGCGAGGGATCGCGATGGTCTTCCAGAGCTACGCGCTGTTCCCGCACCTTCGGGTCGCCGGCAACATCGCGTTCGGCCTGCGCATGCACAGGGTGCCGGCCGGCGAGGTTGCGGAGCGGGTGGAGAAGGCGGCCCGGCTGATGCAGATCGAGCGCCTGGTCGACCGCTACCCGAGCCAGCTCAGCGGCGGCCAGCGACAGCGGGTGGCGGTGGCCCGGGCGCTGGTGATGGAACCCCAGGTCATCCTCATGGATGAGCCGCTCAGCAACCTCGATGCGCTGCTCCGCCTGCAGATGCGGGCCGAGCTGAAACGGCTGCTGGCCGACGTCGACACCACGACGGTGTATGTGACCCACGACCAGGTCGAGGCGCTCAGCATGGGCGACCGCACGGCTGTGATGCGCGACGGCCGTATCCTCCAGATCGACACCCCGCTGGCGGTCTACGACCGGCCCGCCGACACCTTCGTGGCCCAGTTCATCGGCAACCCGCCGATGAACGTGCTGCGGGCACGGATGGCTGAGGAGGGCGTCGAGCTGGAGGGCCACCGCCTGCCCCTGGCAGAAGCGGACGGCCGGCGTCCCGGCGAGGAGGTGGAGGTCGGCATCCGGGCCGAGAACATCGAGGTGCTGCTCGACCGCGAGGCAGGGGCGCTGGAGGCGGAGGTCAGCGTGATCGAGCCGCTCGGCTCACACCTCCTGCTGACGCTGCAGCTCGGGGCCCAGGCGCTGAAGGCGACCACGCGGATCGATTTCAGCGTCCAGCGGGACCAGCGCGTCTACCTGCGCTTCCAGCCTCAGCACCTGCGCCTCCTCGGGACAGGGTGGTCGGGCGGGGGAGATTCGAACTCCCGGTCTCCTGCTCCCAAAGCAGGCGCTTTGCCAGGCTAAGCCACCGCCCGCGACCGGTTAGGGAGTCTAGTTACCCGCGGTACCTGAGGATCGCCTGGTGCACGGCGTCGGTGCCGAACTCGAGCGCGCTCACGGGCACCCGTTCGTCCGCGTCGTGCATCGCCCGCTCGTAGGCGACGCCCTCCGGGAAGTTGTGGGGCAGGAACCCATAGGTCCGGATCCCCAGCTGCGCGAAGTGGCGGGCGTCGGTCCCGCCGCTGACCAGGTAGGGGATCGGCGTTGCCTCCGGGTCGGCCTCGCGCAGGATCGTGCACAGCGTCTCGAAGAAGGGCCCCAGCTCCGGTTCCGGCAGGTTCGGGCTCTGACGGATGATCGAGAGCTCGGCGTCCTCCCCGATCACCGCGCGCAGCTCTTCCAGCCAACCCTCCGCGGTGTGCCCCGGCAGCAGGCGGCAGTCGAGGTCGAGCTCGATCTCGCTGGGGATCACGTTGATCTTGATCCCGCCGCGGACCATGGTGGCGTTCACGTTGTTGTGCAGGAGCGGGTCTAGCGTCCACCCCACCTCGCCCAGCGTGTCCAGGGCGGCGTCGGTCTGCCCGGGATCGAGCAGCCGGGCGACCTGGTCGCGCAGGTCCCCGGCCTCCAGCCCGTCGCGCAGGCCCTCCAGCATGAGCCGGGTAGCGGTGCCGATGTGGACGGGTGTCCGGTGCGTGTCCAGCGCCACCAGCGCCCGGCCCAGCCCGGCCATAGCTCCGCCGCGCAGCGGCCGCGAACCGTGCCCGCCCGGGCCCCGGAAGGTGGCGCGCGTCGCGCAGCCACGCTTCTCGGCCACCATCAGCGGGTAGAAGCGGCGGCCGCCGACGTAGAGGGCGAATCCGCCGCCCTCGCCGAGCGCGTGCCGGATGCCGGTGAAGAGCTCGGGCCGCTTGGCCGCCAGCCAGCCCGCGCCCTCCAGGCCACCCGCCTCCTCGTCCGCCAGCACCGCGATCACGACGTCGCCGGGCGGCCGCCGGCCCTCGGCCAGGAAGCGGAGGGCGGCGAGCACCATCATCGCCACCCCGCCCTTCATGTCGATCGCGCCCCGGCCCCAGACGTGGCCGTCGATGATCTCGGCGCCGAACGGCGGATGGCTCCAGGCCTGGTTGAGCGTGGTGACCACGTCCACGTGGCCCTGGAGCAGCAGCGGCGGCGCCTCGCCGCTGCCCGCCAGGCGGGCCACCAGGTTGGGACGCTGGGGGCTGGCGCCGTCGAGGGCCGTCTCCAGGCCGGCGTCGCGCAGCAGGCGGTTCAGGTGCAGCACGCAAGCCGCCTCGTTGCCGGGCGGGTTGGTGGTGTCGAACCGGATCAGCTCCCGGGTCAGCTCGGCCACCGAGGGCAGCGCGATCACCCGATCGAGGATAGGGCACCGCTTCCGATCAGCGCCTCCGCAGCCTGGCCGCGGTGCGACCGCCGGTGCTTCTCCCCCCTCTCCATCTCCGCGAAGGTGAGCCCGAGCTCGGGCACCAGGAAGACCGGGTCGTAGCCGAAGCCGCCGGCGCCGCGCTCGGCGGGCAGCAGCTCGCCGTCCACCCGGCCCTCGAAAACAGCCGGCGCCCGCCCCGGAACCGCCAGCGCGATCACCGCCACGAAGGTGGCCCGCCAGGGCCGCGGCGTGGCGGCCAGGCGCCGCCAGAGCTCGCGATTGCGCTCGGCCTGGGTGGCGCCCACCCGCTTCGAGTGCAGGCCCGGCTCGCCGGCTAACGCCGCGAGCTCCAGCCCGCTGTCGTCGGCGAGCGCGGGCAGCCCGGTGGCGGCCGAGGCCGCCTGTGCCTTGAGCAGCGCGTTCTCGGCGTAGGTGGCCCCGGTCTCCTTCACCTCCGCCTCCCAGGGCACCAGGTCCAGGGCCTGGCCGGCCAGCAGCTCGCGATACTCGGCCAGCTTGCCCGGGTTGCCGGTGGCGACTACGAGCCGGCGAGCGCCCGCTTCTGGTATCCCATCAGCTCCCGGATGCCCTTGCGCGCCAGCTCGAGCATCCCGTCCAGCTCCTCCCGGCTGAAGGGCTCCTTCTCGGCGGTGGCCTGGACCTCGATCATGCGCCCGTCCTCGACCATCACGCAGTTGAGGTCGGTGTGCGCGTGGAAGTCCTCCACGTAGTCGAGGTCGAGCACCGGCGCCCCGTCGACAACCCCACAGCTGACCGCCGCCACGTACTGGCGGATCGGCAGCTCCTTGATCATGCGCGCCTCCTTCATCCGCCGCACCGCCACGTAGAGCGCGCAGAACGCGCCCGTCACGGACGCGGTGCGGGTGCCGCCGTCGGCCTGGAGGACGTCGCAGTCGAGGGTGATCGTGCGCTCCCCGATCGCCTTCATGTCGACGGCGGCGCGCAGAGAGCGTCCGATCAGGCGCTGGATCTCGTGGGTGCGGCCGCCGATGCGGCCGGTCGTGGCCTCGCGCTGGCCCCGGTCGTGGGTGGAGCGGGGCAGCATCGAGTACTCGGCCGTCACCCAACCGTGGCCCGTGCCCCGCCGGTGGGGGGGCACCCGATCGTCGACGCTGGCGGTGATCCAGACCCGCGTGCGCCCCATCTCGATCAGGCAGGAGCCCTCGGCGTGCACGTTGACGCCGAGCTCGATCTTGACCGGCCGCAGCTGCTCCGGCTCGCGGCCGTCGTGCCTCGGCATCAGTGGCCGGAGATTCGGAGCAGCAGCGCGGTCGCCTCGTAGAAGACATAGAGGGGGACGAAGAGGATGAGCGGCGTCAGCGGATCGCCGCCCGGCATCAGGAAGTTGGCCGCCAGCCCCAGGCCGACCACCCAGTAGGGGCGGTTCTTCCACAGCCAGCGCGAGCTGATGATGCCCATCCGGCCCAGGGCGTAGAGCACCACCGGGAGCTCGAAGACGATGCCGAACGCGATCACCAGGCCCAGCACGAAGCCCAGGAACTCGTTGGCGTCGAAGGTCGGCTTGACCAGGTCCGAGGGAAGGAACCCGGTCAGCACGTGGATGATCAGCGGCAGCGAGTAGAGGGAGAAGCCGATGCCGAGCCCGAAGAAGAAGAGCGTGGCGAACACCAGGGGCCCGAACAGCCGCCGCTCGTGCAGGTACAAGCCGGGCGCCACGAAGGACCACGCCTGCTGCACGATGATGGGCGCGGCGATCACGAAGCCGACGTAGAGCGCCACCTTGAAGCGGACGAAGAAGCCGCCCGTGGGGTTGATCAGGATCAGCTCCTTGACCCCGGCCCGGTGCACGACGTAGGTGTAGACGGCGTCGCCCACGAAGAAGCCGATGATCGTGGCCACGCCCCAGGCGATGCAGATCACGATCAGCACCCGGCGCAGCGCCTCCAGGTGCTCGATCACCGTCATCCGCGAGTCGTCGGGCTCGGGGACGGTCGCGCGAGGATTCCGCGAGAAGAGCTTCACGTAGTCAGGAGGCCACGGCCCGCGGCCTCAGCTCTTCTTGGGCTCGGCCTCGGCCTGGGCAGGCTCGGTGGTGGCGGTGCTGGCCACGGGCGCCGGCGGCGGCTGCACCGTGCCCGGACCTGCGGTCTCCTCGGTGCTCGTGGAGCGGGTCACCTCGTCCTTGAGGTCACTGGTGGCCTTGCGGAACTCCTTGAGGGTCCGCCCGACCGCGCCGCCGAGCTCCGGCAGCCGGCCTGGCCCAAAGATGATCAGGACCAGGATCACAAGCACGATCAGGAACGCGGGATGGATGTTGAACACTGGGTTCTCGGCGCGATTATATGCCTGAGTCCTCGCGCTACCCCTTCCTCACATCGACGCGCAGGATGCGATCGTCTTTGGTGAGCTGGCCCACGATGTCGAATCCCAGCGTCACCGTCGCGAAGTGGTTGTAGGCGGTCGTGGGGTTGCCGCCGGGCCAGGGCAGCTTGGTGATGAAGAACTGGCTGCCCGAGACCCCCGACGGGAGGCGGGCCATTCCAACCGAGCCCGGGACCCAGGCGTCGGCCGGTTGGGGCTCGTCGGGCAGGGTGTAGCCGGGCCCGCCGCGCCCGGTGTTGATGGGGTCGCCGCTCTGCGCGAACCAGTCCTGGACATTGAAGAGACGGTCACCCGTGAAGTAGCCGTTGACCGCCAGCACGATGAAGTTGTTGACGGTGACCGGGGCGGCACCGACCAGGAACTGGACGGTGATGTCCCCTTTCGTGGTGAGGATGGTTGCCGAGTAGGGCTTGTTGAGGTCGATGCAGTTGGCCGGCGGCGCCTGGTAGACGTAGGGCGCCACCTGCGGCGCCGTCCTGCAATTGGCGAAGGCTCCGCTGGGCGCCGGCCTGGCGGCCCAGCCCATGGCCACTCCGGTGGCGGCGGCGGCGACTACCAGCACCAGCACCACGGCCAGCGAGCCGATGGGCAGGCGCGAGTCAGCGGGCGGGTTGGGGATCAAGCAAGGGCCTCCGCGATCGCGAGCGTCAGCCCGCGGGTGGTGTACTCCCGGGCGATTATATCGACGGTCAGGCCCAGCTTCCGCGCTGTCTCCGCGGTGACCGGGCCCATGCAGGCGACGCGCGCCCTCCGGGCCGCCGCCGGCAGCCGGCGCTCCGGGAAGGCGTCGACGAAGTTCACCACCGTCGATGAGCTGGTGAACGTGATGGCGTCGACTCCCACGTCGGAGAAGAGCTCGCGCAGCGCCTCCGCCGAGGCCGCCGGGCAGACCGTCTCGTAGACCGGGAGCAGCTCGACGTCGGCGCCCCGCTCAGCCAGCAGCGCGGGCAGGGCGTCGCGGCCCATCCGCGCGCGGGGCACCAGCACGTGCACGCCGTTCAGGTCCCAGCCGCCCAGCGCGTGGGCCAGCCCTTCGGCCGTGTACTCACCGGCCACCAGCTCGGGCCGGATGCCCTTGCCCTCGAGGGCGCGCGCCGTCTCGGGCCCGATGGCGCAGACGCGCGAGGCGGCCAGCGCCCGGGCGTCGTGGCGGACGTCGAAAAGCATCTGGAAGAAGATCTCGACCGCGTTGGCAGACGTGAAGACGACCAGGCCGGTCTCGGGCAGGCGCCGGATGGCGGCCCGGGATTGAGCGCCGGCCGGGAGCGGCCGGATCTCGATGGTCGGGATCTCCACCACCTGGGCGCCGAGGTCGGCCAGCTGGCGGCGGAAGGCCTCGGCCTGGTGACGCGCGCGGGTCAGCAGCACGCGGCGGCCGTGCAGGGGCCGCTGGGCCTGGGTGTCGAGCAGCCTGGACATCTCGACGCCGGGCCCGATCACCAGCAGCGCGTCGCCGTCCAGCCCGCGCTCCTCCGCGACCTGAAGCAGCTCGCCCAGCGGGGCCACCAGGCGCCGCTGCCCGGGCGCGCCGGGGTTGACGATGAAGGCGGCGGGCCTGCTGGGCGCCTGCCCGGCGTCGAGCAGCGCCTTGACCCCGTTCTCCCAGAGACCGGGCGCCAGCCTGAGCACGATGCTGTCGGCACCGCCGACCTGGCCCATCTGGACGGAGGTGGCGCGTCCGTTGACTGTGAGCGGCAGCCCGCTGAGCGCGGTGGCCGCGGTCTCCGCCACCAGCCCGGGGATGACCTCGAAGTCGAGGGCGGCGTTCTCCAGCGCCATCGCCAGCTGAGCTCCGTTGGCGAAGAAGTAGGGGTCGCCCGGGTAGAGCACGGCCACCGAGCGCCCATCGCGAGCCGCCTGGATGACTTCCTCGGCGCCCCGAAAGGGCGCCACCTCCGCGTCCGCGCGGGCCAGCGCAAGCAGGCCCGGGGCGCAGCCGTCCTGGTGACGGATGGCGTCGGCCTCGCTGATCGCATCGCGGGCCTGGAGCGTGATCAGTGCGGGATGGCCGGGGCCGATGCCCACCAGCCGGACCGGTGTCACAGAAGCCTTTATAGCCTCCGGGACACCACGTAGTCGGCGAGCGAGCCCAGCGCCGCCGCGGCCTCGCTGTCGCCGAAACGGCGCAGCTCCGAGCGCGCCCGGGCGGCGAGCTCCGACGCCTCGCGCAGCGCACGCTGCGGCCCCTCCCCCGCCCGCACGCCCTTGACCACCTCGTCGACCGTCGCCGCGCTGAGCTCCTTGCCCTCAGGGAGCAGGTCGTCGAGCCCCTCCGAGAGCAGCAGCGGCAGGGTGGCGCTGCCCTCCAGAAGGTCGTGGCCCACCGGCTTTCCGATCTCGGCCTCCTGGCCCGCGTAGTCGAGCACGTCGTCGGCGATCTGGAAGGCCAGCCCGAGGGCGGTTCCGTAGCGGCCGAGCGCTTCCCGAGCCGGCGACTCCAGCCCGCCCAGGAGGCCGCCGATCCTGCAGCAGGCCGCCAGCAGCGCCGCGGTCTTGCCCTCGATCCGCGTCATGTAGGACTCGAGGCTGGGGTGATAGTGGCGCCGCGCCGCCTGCTGCTCCAGCTCGGCGGCGCAGATCCGCATGACCGCGGCCGCCAGCTCGGAGACCACCTCGGCCAGCCCGGTGCGGCTGGCCTCCAGGTAGGCGCGCGCGAAGTAGTGGTCGCCGACCAGGATCGCGGACTCCGGCCCGGCGCTGGCGGCGGCCGTGGGCCGGCCCCGCCGGGTCGGCGAGCGGTCGATCACGTCGTCGTGGACCAGGGTGGCGGCATGGGTGAGCTCGACCGCGATGGCGGCGGGTACGGCCCGGTCGAAGTCGTACTGGCCGAGGCGCGCGCAGAGCAGCACCAGCGCCGGGCGCAGGCGCTTGCCGCCCGACCCGAAGAGGTCGGCCATGGGGCCGGCCGCCGCCGGGTGGTCGTCGGCGAAGGAGGCTCGGATCATGTCCTCGAGCCGGGCCAGGTCGGCCGCGACCGGTCCGAACAGGGCGCCCGTGTCGTCGGCTAGTCCCAGAGGTTGATCTCGCGGATCCTGGGCACCTTCTCGCCGAACACGATCTCGGCGACCTCGTTGAAGCGCTCCGGGATCGAGGTGACCAGGATCTCGTGCCCCGGCGCGGCATCGTGGGAGGCTCGCATCCGGGCATGGTCCAGGCGGCGCTCCACCATGCCTGCGGTGGTCTGCGCCGAGTCGACCAGCTGGAAGGCGCCGGGATAGACCCGCTCGATGGCCGGCTTGAGCAGCGGGTAGTGCGTGCATCCCAGAACCAGAACGTCCGCGCCCAGCTTGCTGATCTCGGCCAGGTCGCGCTCCAGGGCGCGCTCGGCGCGCGGCGTGTCGGCGTCACCCGCCTCCACGATCTCGACCAGCTCCGGACATGCCTTCTGGTAGACGCCGACCATGGGGTCGAGCTCCTTGATGGCGTGCAGGTATTCCTGGCTGTTGGCGGCGCCCTCGGTCGCGATCACTCCCACCAGCCCCTTGTGGGTGGCTTCCACGGCGGCCTGGGCGCCGGGGCCGATGACGCCGATGATGGGCACGTCGAACACCTCGCGGGCCTGGTTGAGCGCCGCCGCGGTGGCGGTGTTGCAGGCGATCACCACCATCTTCACGTCCCGCGACTGCAGGTACCGGATGATGTCGAAGGCGAAGCCCCGGACCTCGGTCTGGAAGCGAGGCCCGTACGGGAAGTGGAGCAGGTCGGCGACGTAGATGGTCGGCTCCTCGGGCAGGCGCTCGCGGATCGCGCGCAGCACCGTGAGCCCGCCCACGCCACTGTCGAAGACGCCGATCGGGCGGTTGTCGCCGGCCATGGTGCCTAGGCTATGCCCTGTCCCTCGGCGACTGTTAGGAAGTCCAGGAGGGCGGCCGCGAACTCCTCCGGCCGGTCCTCCTGGGGGTGGTGGCGGGCGCCCTCGATGAGCACCAGGCGGGCGCCCGGGATGCGCTCGGCGAGCACGCGCGAAGCGCCCAGGATCCAGGGATCGTCCTGGCTGCCGGTGAGGACCAGCGTGGGCACCTTGATCTTCTCGACCGCGTGGGCGGCCTCCGAGGGCGGGCGCGGCGCGGGCAGGTCCGGCCGCTGCCGCTCCAGCACCCGGCGGGCCCGCGTCAGCTGCGCGTCGCCGCCGATCCAGAGCTCGGCGGCGGCCTGGAGCGCGATCTCGATGTCGCCGGCCGACTTCGCCGCCCGCCAGCGTTCCAGGCGCGCCACGCTCTCGGCCGGCGGCTCCGGCTCACCGAAGCCGGGGGCGACCAGCGTGAGGGAGCGCACCAGCTGCGGCCGCTCGACGGCGGTCACGCGGGCGATCCCGGCGCCCATCGAGTTGCCGACCAGGTGCGCGCTCTCCACGCCCGCGGCCGCCAGCACCCCGGCCAGGTCGTCGAGCACGTCGTAGTCCGTCTCGGGGTCCGGCGACTGGCCGAAGCCTCGGGCATCGTAGCGGATGACCTGGTGGGCCACCGCCAGCGCCGGCACCACCAGGTCCCAGGAGCTGGAATCGCTGAGTCCCGAGTGGATGAGGACCAGCGGCGAGCCGTTGCCGGCGACCTCGAAGTGGAGGTCGGTCCTCTGGATCAGAGCCGTGGGCTGAGCCGGTAGCCGAGCCCGGGCACCGCCTCCAGGGAGACGCCGGAGTCGGTCTTGGAGTCGAGCTTCTTGCGCAGGCGCTGGATATGGGGGTCGACGGAGTGGTAGTCGACGTCGGCCAGATAACCCCAGACCTTCTCCAGCAGCTGGGCGCGGGTCAGGACGCGGCCGGGGTTGGCCGCCAGCAGCGCCAGCAGGTTGAACTCGGTCATGGTGAGTTTGACCTCGCGATCGTTGACGCGGACCCGCCGACCCTCGGTGTCGATCTCGACCACGCCCACCGCCAGCACCCCATCCCGCTGCGGCCCGGCCGGCACCATCGAGGCGCGGCGCAGGTGGGCGCCCAGGCGCGCGCTCAGCTCGCGGGCGTCGAAAGGCTTGGTGATGTAGTCGTCGGCGCCGACCTCGAGGCCCACCACGATGTCGACCTTGGAGGTGCGGCCGGTCAGCATCACGATCGGGCTGGAGACGCCCTGGCGCCGCATCTCCCGGCAGACCTCGATGCCGCTGATGTCGGGGAGGACCCAGTCCAGCAGGACCAGGTCGGGCTCGCTGGACACCGCCGCCTGGACTCCCTGGCGCCCGGCCGCGGCCTCCACGACTTCGTAGCCGTCGCGACGGCACACCTCGCTGACGATGGCGCGAATCGCGGCGTCATCCTCGATGAGCAGGACTTTCCGGCGCTTGCGCGCTGCCTGTGAACTCAAGGGCTCAGTCCATTATGGGGAGAGACCTGGTTTCGGCTACCTGGCGAAGCCCACCGGGCGGCGCGACGACTCCTTCTGCTTGCGCTTGCGCATCAGGAGCGCCTTCTGGTCGCCCGCGTCGATGATGTCGACCAGGTGCCAGTCGTCGTGGGAGGCCTCGCTGAGCTTCTCGGCGATCGTGCCATCCAGCACCTCGGCGACGCTCACCACATCGACGCGGTACTCGTACTCGCGCTCGGTGGGCGAGTCGACCCGGGGCACCATGGTGGCGGTGCCGGCGGCCGCCGCGGGCTCCTCGTCGGGTTCGTCGGGATCCTCGTCCGGCTCGGGGACGATGATCGGCTCGGGTTCTTCCTCGGAGCGCAGGCGCATTCGAGCGATTTTAGTTAGCCCGACGGGGCGCTCGCCGAGTAGCGAGCTCCGATTCGATAACCTCGTCCTTGGCCGCGTGCCGGCCGGCGATGGGTCTCGCCTAGCGCGCCGAACGCTGATGGGCCCTACTCCAACCGTCGTTCGGAGGGCCATCACGTTGAACATCTATGCCGTCACGGCCGCCTGGGTAGGACTCGCCCTTCTGGCCAGCCTGGTCTCCATCCGCATCGGCATCTCGGTGGCGCTGGTCGAGATCGTGGTGGGAGCGGTCGCCGGTAACCTGCCCCACGGCCACGACCTCGTGCAGCAGACCGCTTTCACCACCTTCCTGGCCGGCGCCGGCTCGATGCTGCTCACCTTCCTGGCCGGGGCCGAGATCGACCCGCTGTCCTTCCGCCGCCACCTGCGCGCCAGCCTGGTGATCGGGACGCTCAGCTTCGCCCTGCCCTTCGCCGGCGCCTTCGCGGTCTGCCACTTCCTGCTCGGCTGGCGGCTGGGCGCTTCCGAGATCGCCGGCACCGCGCTCAGCACGACCTCGGTGGCCGTGGTCTACGCCGTGATGGTCGAGACCGGGCTCAACCGCCAGGACCTCGGCAAGCTGATCCTGGCCGCCTGCTTCGTCACCGACCTCGGCACCGTGCTGGCGCTGGGCGCCCTGTTCGCCGGCTATGGGCCGCTCCTGGCGGTCTTCGTGGGCGCCTGCGTGCTCGTGATCCCGGTGCTGCCCTGGATGACGCGCCGGGTGATCGCGTGGTTCGGGCATCGCGTCAGCGAGCCGGAGATCAAGTTCCTGCTCTTCGTCCTCTTCGGCCTGGGCGGGCTGGCCGCGGCCGCCGGTTCCGAAGCCGTGCTGCCGGCCTACCTGGCGGGGCTGGTGGTGGCGGGCGTCTTCCTCTCCGACCGCGTGCTCATCGACCGCATGCGCAGCATCGCGTTCGCGCTCCTGACACCGTTCTTCTTCCTGCGGGCGGGCCTCAACATCTCCGGCGCCGCCCTGGTGTCAGGCGCCGGCCTGATCGCCCTCCTGTTCGGCGTCAAGATGGTGACCAAGTTCGCCGGCGTATGGCCTTCTGCGGCTTGGTTCGGCGTCGCCGGGCGCGAGCGCAACTACACCACGCTGCTGATGGCGACCGGCCTGACGTTCGGATCGATCGCGGCCCTGTTCGGACTCAACCATCAGCTCGTGGACCAGGCTCAGTACTCGGTGCTGGTCACCGTCGTCATCCTCTCGGCGCTCCTCCCCACCCTGGTCGCGCAGCGGCTGTTCCAGCCCCAGACCGTCGATGTCGAGGAGGAGGAGGCGCTGGGCGCCGAGGATGCCGCGATCATCCACCGCCCTGCACGCTGAAGGTGGTGCGGGGGTGCGGCGTCAAGCGCCGGGTACGGAGTCGGTCCAATTTGACGCCAGCACCAGCGTCGCCAGCTGCACGCTACCGTCGGCCAGGCTCACCGCGCGGTTCGCCAGGGCGGCCCCGGTCCTCGGATCGACGATCAGCTGGTTCTGCACTTTGCCGAACTCGAAGACGAGCACGATGCCGCGGCGGCCGGCGGGATCGACCATGTTGCCGGCGTAGTGCACCTCTGGGCGCTGCGCGATCGACCGGTAGGCGGCGGCGAGGGTGGCGGGAGAGGTGGGCGCCAGCGCCAGCTCGACGGCCTCGCCGAAGATGCGGGCCGTGAACGCGGTCGTGTGATACGGCTCGGCGAGGAAGGCGCTCACACCCGAGGTATCGGTCGGCAGCTGCTGCAGCTCGGCGAACGTGAAGGCCCGCCCTTCCACCATGAAGCGGTGGGCGCCCCAGTCCGCGGGGTCGGCGGGCCGCAGGCTGCCGCCGACGGAGAAGTAGGTGGGATCGCTTGCCGAGTAGCCGACCCAGCGCTCGTTGATGGTTCCGGCCGCGTCACCGGTCTGGACTCGGAAGTGCCACCAGCGGCGAGGCGGCCTGGGCGCCCCCGGTGTCGCGGTCAACGCAGGCGCGGTGGCCCCGGGTATCCAGGCGGCGAGGGCGGAGGCGGGCGTCGAATGCGCCGCCTGGGCTGTGCCGACGGGTCGCGGCCCCCCGGCGCAGGCTGTGGCGGCCAGGGCCACGAGCATGATCGCGCAGGTCAAAGGCGCGCCTGGCCGCAACCGCGGGCGCCGCCGCATCGCAGCGCAATTCATAGCACCCGAAACAGTGGTGCGGGTGGCAGGATTCGAACCTGCACGCCCGAAGGCCGAGGTTTTTAAGACCTCTGCGGCTGCCGGTTTCGCCACACCCGCGGCGCTGTTGGCCTGATTCTGCCCTACCGGAAGGGCGCTGACACCTCGAGCAACCGCGCCAGCGCGGCCTCCGGGAGCTTGACCTCGAGTGCTCCGGCGCTGTCGACCAGCTGCTCGGGCCGCGAGGCGCCCACGAGGGGACTCGTGACGTCGGTCTGCGCCAGGAGCCAGGCCAGCGCCACCTGGGCCGGCGTGCGGGACAGCTCGGCGGCCACCTCGACGACCGCTTCCACCACGTCGAACATGGTCTCGTTCCAGTAGCGCCCCTGGTACATGCGCCCGTAGTCGCCCTGAGCGAAGCGCGACTCCGCAGGCGGCTCCTGGCCGCGCCGGTACTTGCCGGTCAGCATGCCGGCGCCCAGCGGGTTGTAGGGCACGACCCCGATGCCGGCGGCGCGGCAGAGCGGGAGCAGGTCGCGCTCGTACACGCGGTTGAGGAGGTTGTAGCGGGGCTGCACGACCGTCACCCGCGCCAGCCGGCGCTCGGCGGCCAGGGCCATCAACCAGCCCAGCTGCCAGGCCTCGAAATTGGAGACGCCGATGTAGTGCACTTTGCCGTCGCGCACCAGGCGGTCGAGGGCCTCCAGTGTTTCCTCGTAGGGCGCACCGAGGTCCGAGTGATGCAGGTAGAAGATGTCGACGCGGTCCGTGCGCAGCCGGCGCAGGGAGGCTTCGCAGGCCTCGATCACATGCTTGCGCGAGCCACCCGCGTCATTGGCGGCGGGGCCGACGCGATTGACGCACTTGGTGGCGATCACGAAGCGGGAGCGGCGGCCCTCGAGCCAGCGGCCGACGATCTCCTCGGTGAGGCCCGCGGTCTCGATCGAGGCTGGCACGGGGTAGACGTCGGCGAGGTCGATGAAGTCGATGCCGAGGTCGGCGGCCTGGTCGAGGACCGCGTGGGCGGCCTCCTCGGCGACCTGGGTGCCGAAGATCATGGTGCCCAGGCAGAGGCGGCTGACGCGCAGCCCGCTCTGGCCGAGCCGGACGCTATCCACGGTCGGCCTGGGCCGGGTATTCGAAGAATCCGCGGCCCGTCTTGCGGCCGAGGTGGCCCTGGTCGATCTTGTCCTGGAGCACCTTGGGCGCGCCCTTGCCGCCCTCCAGCCGGGCCCGATCCTCGAGCGCGCCATAGAAGATGTCGAGGCCGCTGAAGTCGAGCAGCTCGAAGGGCCCCATCGGCCAGTTGAGGCCCTTCTTGACCGCGGTGTCGATGTCCTGGGCGCTGGCGTAGCCGCCCTCCAGCAGGCGCATCGCCTCCTCGGCGGCGGCGAACAGGATCCGGTTGACGATGAAGCCGTGGATCTCCTTGTTGATCAGCACCGGCACCCGGTCGATGCTGCGCACGAACTCCATCGCGATCTCCACGGTCTGGTCGGAGGTCTGCGGGCCCCGCACCACCTCGCACAGCTGCATGACGGTGACCGGGTGGAAGAAGTGCAGGTTGCAGCAGCGCTCGGGGCGGCTGGTCAACTGCGCCAGGCGGGAGATGGCGATGGTGCTCGAGTTGCTGGCCAGCACCGCCTGGGCGGGCGCGCTGCGCTCCAGCTCCTCGAAGACCTGGCGCTTGACGTCGAGGTTCTCGAACACGGCCTCGATCACCAGGTCGGCCTGGCTCGCGCCACCGGCCAGGTCGGTGCTGGTCCGGACACGGTGCAGAGCCGCCTCGGCCTGCTCCGGCGTCAGGCGCCCCTTCTCCACACCGCGCGCGACCAGCTTCCGGTTCTGCTCGAGCGCGCGGTCGAGCTGGGCCTGGTCGGCATCGACCAGGGTGACGTCGTAGCGGCCGCTGTAGGCGGTCTGGAGCGCGATCTGAGAGCCCATGGTGCCGGCGCCGACGACCACGACGTGGCCCAGATCAGCCATTCAAAATGCGTCCCGTGAAGATCAGCATGGACCGCTTCGAAGAGGCGGTCACCGAGGCCATCGACTCCATACCCGACACCTTCCAGCCATACCTGGAGGGTATCGAGTTCGTGGTCGCCGAATCCTCACCCGAGGGCAACCTCGGCCTGTACGAGGGCGCCACCGCCCTCCACCACGACTGGCCGCAGCGGATCACTGTGTACAAGCGGCCGCACGAGACGTCGGCCGAGAGCTGGCGCGAGCTGGTGATCGAGATCCGGCGCACGATCCTGCACGAGGTCGGCCACCATTTCGGCATGGAGGAGCACGAGCTCCCCTACTGAAGGCCCCAGTAGGCCCGGTCCCAGAGCACCAGCGGGTCGCCCGGACCGATCCCGCAGGCTCCGACCCGACCGATCACGATCTCGTGGTCGCCGCCGGGATGGATGTCCTCCACCGTGCACTCGACCCAGGCCAGCGCGCCTTCCAGGATCGGCAGGCCGTTGCCGCCCAGCCGGTGCGGCACCTCGCGCCAGGAGCGGTCGACGGCGGGCGCCTGGCCCGAGAAGCGCTCGGCCAGGAAGGTGTGCCGGCGGGCCAGGATGCTGGCGTTGAAGGCCCCATGCTCGCGCAGCGCGACCCGGGTCAGAGACTGCTGGTCGAGGCAGACCAGGACCAGCGGCGGCTCCAGGGAGAGCGAGGTGAAGCTGGTGGCGGTGAGCCCCCGGAAGGCCTCCCCCTCCCGGGTGCTGATCACGACCACGCCCGCCGGCAGCCGGGCCAGGGTGTCGCGGAAGGCGGTCGGGCCGGCGGTCACGAACTAAGAATCGGGGATCGCGGGGCCCGGCGTCGCGTAAGGGGGGCGCGGAGTGGCACGGCAGGGATGGGCGCATTGTCCGGAAAGTGCGCCCTTCGCCAGCGGCGGATACGCGCGTTCTCCGGAAAATGCGCCCCCTCGGAGTGGAGTTCGGGGACGGCTAGAATCGGGATCGGGTCAAGTCGGCCGGCGACGTAGCCAAGTGGCAAGGCAGAGGTCTGCAAAACCTCCATCCCGAGTTCGATTCTCGGCGTCGCCTCCACTTCCTTCCTTCACGAACGGCCTTCAGGAGGTACAGCGGGTATGGGCGTAGCCCCGATCAAGATGCCGCAGCTCGGCGAGTCGGTCACCGAGGGCACGGTCGATCGCTGGCTGAAGAAGGAAGGCGACTTCGTCAAGCGCGATGAGCCGATCGTGGAGGTGGTCACCGACAAGGTCAACGCCGAGATCCCCTCGCCGTTCGAGGGCACGCTGGTGAAGATCTCGGTCACCGAGGGCACCACCGTCAACGTGGGGGTCGAGATCGCCCAGATCGAGACCGAGGCCGCCGCCGAGGCGGCCCCGGCAGCCGCCGAGAAGCCGGCCCCGGCGGCCGCGGTGGCGGCCCCCTCCCCGGCCCCCTCCCCTGCTCCCTCCCCGGCCTCGGCCCCCGCCGCCTCCGCCGACGGCGCCCGGCAGCGGTTCAGTCCGGCGGTCCGGCGGCTGGCCGAGGAGCACGGCATCGACCCGTCCACGATCTCGGGGACCGGCGAGGGCGGGCGAGTGACGCGAGACGACGTGCTCGCCTTCGTGCAGCAGGGCGGGACTCCGGCCGCCGCGCCCCCCTCCCCTGCCGCCCCGGGCGGCAGGACCTCCCCGCCCAGCGGGGAGGAGTCGCGCCCCTCCTCCGCCCCACCCCGACCCTCCCCACCCCGCGGCGAGGGGGAGCAGGAGGAGCTCGTTCGCATCTCCGCCGTGCGGCGGGCGATCGCCGAGCACATGACGCGCAGCCTGGCCACCTCGCCGCACGCCTGGACCCTTCAGGAGGTCGACGTCACGGAGCTGGTCAAGTACCGCGAGGCCGAGAAGGAGGGCTTCCGCCAGCGCCACGGTTTCGCGCTCACCTACCTGCCCTTCGTGGCCCAGATCCTCTGCGAAGCGTTGAAGGAGTTCCCCTACCTCAACTCGACCTGGACCGACGACGGGATCCTGCTCAAGAAGTACGTCCACCTCGGCATCGCCGTCGCCTACCCGGACGGACTGATCGTGCCCGTGATCCACAACGCCGACCGACTGGGTTTCACCGACCTCGCCCGCGCCATGAACGACGTCGCCACCCGCGCCCGCAGCAAGCAGCTGAAGCCGGAAGACGTGCAGGGCGGCACCTTCACCCTCAACAACACCGGCGCCACCGGCTCGGTCGCCAGCCAGCCGATCATCAACCAGCCCCAGGCCGCCATCCTGACCATGGAATCCATCCTCCGCCGGCCGGTTGTCATAGGTGAGGGGATCGCGGTCCGCAGCATCATGAACATGTGCATGTCTTTCGACCATCGGATCATCGACGGTCAGACGTCGGGCCAGTTCGTCAACTGGATCAAGCACCGGCTGGAGAGCTGGACGCCGTCCAGCCTCCGGCTCTGAGGGCGCGCGCTTGGCACAGGTGATCAACCCGGCGGGCCGCCTTCCCGAGTGGATCCGGGTGCGCGTGCGTGAGGGCGAGGACTTCAAGGAGCTGAAGCAGCTGGTGCGCGAGCAGCGCCTGCACACGGTGTGCGAGGAGGCGCGCTGCCCCAACATCTTCGACTGCTGGAACCGGCGCACCGCCACCTTCATGATCCTGGGCGACACCTGCACTCGCGCCTGCCGCTTCTGCGCTGTGACCTCCGGCCGGCCGCTGGAGCTGGACCTCGGAGAGCCGCTGCGTGTGGCCGACTCGGTCGCGCAGCTGGGCCTGCGTCACGCGGTGATCACCAGCGTCGACCGCGACGACCTCCGGGACGGCGGGGCCGGCATCTTCGCGCGCACGATCCGCGCCATCCGCCGCCGCAGCCCGGGCACCACCGTCGAGGTGCTGACGCCCGACTTCCAGGGCGACCGCGAGGCCATCCGCACGGTCGTCGAGGCGGGGCCGGACATCTTCAACCACAACACCGAGACCGTGCCTCGCCTGTACTCGAAGATCCGCCCCAAGGCGGTCTATGCCAACAGCCTGGGGCTGCTGGCCTACGTGAAGGAACTGGCGCCCCAGATGGTCGCCAAGTCCGGAGTCATGGTCGGGCTCGGCGAGACCACCGAAGAGCTGCTGGCCGTGTTCCGGGACATGCGGGCGCACCAGATCGACGTCCTCACCGTCGGCCAGTACCTGCGCCCCAGCGCCAAGCACGCGCCGGTCGAGCGCTACTACCGCCCCGAGGAGTTCGTCGAGCTCAAGGCCGCCGCCCTGGCCCTGGGCTTCGGCCACGTCGAGTCGGGCGCCCTCGTGCGCAGCTCCTACCACGCCGATGAGCAAATCCCCAAAGACCGTCCGAACCTACTGGCTGGGTAGGATCGGCTACCGGGCCTGCTGGGACCTCCAGCGGGCGCTGGTGGAGCAGGTCCGGGCCGGCGCCGCGCCCAGCGCGCTTCTTCTGCTCGAGCACGAGCATGTGTTCTCGATGGGCCGGCGGGCCGTCATCGACCACGTCCTCTGGGACGAGACCGAACGGCGGCGCCGCGAGGTGGAGGTGGTCTGGTCCGACCGCGGCGGCGACGTCACCTACCACGGGCCCGGACAGCTGGTCGGCTACCCGATCCTCGACCTGGCCGCCCTGGGGACCGACATCCTGAGCTACATCCGCGGCCTGGAGCGCTCGCTGATCGCCTACCTGTCCGAGCTCGGCATCCCCTCCGCACCCGGCGGGCCCGGGCTCACGGGCGTCTGGTCGGGCGGTGCCAAGGTGGCAGCGATCGGAGTCAAGCTCAACCAGCACGTCAGCAACCACGGCTTTGCGCTCAACCTCACCCCTGACCTGGCGTACTTCGCCGGCATCGTGCCCTGCGGGCTGGATGACAAGGACGTGACCTCGGTCGAGCAGCTGGGAGGTCCGCAGTTGACTGTGGAAGCCGCCGCCCGCGGCTACGCGCCGCACTTCGCCCGTGAGTTCGGATGCCGGCTGGTGTGGGAGGATGCGCGTGAGCTGCAGACCCTCGCCGCCCAGGCGCCCCCGGAGCCGCCTCCCCTGCGCTCGCTGCAAGTTCTGCCTGGTTCTTAACAAGCCCGGGGTACATTGAGCGGGTGGGCCCTGCTTAGAATCCGTCGGCGCCCACAGATATGCTGCTGACCCTCTCCGTACGCCTCGCCTGGTACATCCCGAGCTGGGCCCAAACGCCGGATTGGTACCGCCCCCTGACACGCCTGTTCGGCCGCTTCCTCCGCGACCACCAGGCGATCGGCACCTTCCTGGTGATCGGCGCCGAAGAGCTCGGCATCCCCCTCCCCGCCCCCGGAGACGCCGCCATCGCCGTCACCGGCTACCTCACGACCACCGGAGCGATCCCCTTCTGGGCCGCTTTCCTGGCGGTCGTCGCCGGCGCCACCCTGGGCAGCCTCGGGCTTTTCACCCTGGGCCGCACCTATGGCCGCGGGTTCATCCTCCGCTACGGGCGCTACGTGGGCATGAGCGAAGAGCGCCTGGACAAGGCCGAGCACGTCTTCAAGCGCTATGGGCCCTGGGCGGTGATCGTGGGCCGCCACATCCCGGGTATGCGCATCTACCTGTCCGCGCTGGCCGGCATGTTCAAGATGCGCTACCGGGTGTTCGTGCCCTGCGTGATGATCTCGAGCTCGATCTGGGCGCTCATCTTCCTGATGCTGGGCCGCGCCTTGGGCCGCCAGAGCTTTCGCCTCTTCCGCCTCATCCCGGCCCATCTCCTGCCCTATGCGGTCGCCATCGCACTGGTGGTGGTCCTGCTCTGGATCGCCGCCGCCCACGGCTGGCGCCCGTTCGGCGGGGACCGGCAGCCCGCGACAGTGAGACTGCCCGACTCACCTGGTAAGGGGAAGATCGGCTTACACAAAACTTGACAGTGGTTGGGGCGGTAAGTGATAGCATTGCTGTCATGTCAGCGCGCACAACCCACCTGGTACCCCTCAGCACGGTAGCCCACGAGAACGAGGTCATCATCCTCCCCGACTTCCCGGCGACCGTCGACGGGCGCCAGGTCTGGGTGACGGCGGTGCTGGATCGCACCGCCGTGGTCGAGCCAAGCCCCGGCGAGCCCAAGATCCTGGTCAACCGGGCGCGTTGCCTGGTCGATCCCTCCCGGCTCCGGTTCGGCCCCATAGCCGCTCGTGACGCCGCCCGCCGCGGCCGCGAGGCCGCCCGCCGCAACCGAGCGGCCCGCCAGGCCAGCGCCGCCTAAGCTCCCCGACGCGGAGGGGGACGGCTTCGGTAGCGTGGGCCTCATGAAGATCGCATGCATTCTCGAGAGCGATTTCGAAGACTCCGAATACGTGCAGCCCGCCGAGGCCCTGCGCCAGGCCGGCCACCAGGTCACGGTCATCGGCCTGCAGGCGGGCAAGGAGCTGAAGGGCAAGAAGGAGGGCACCCCCGTGCGCACCGACAAGGCCTTCTCCGAGGTCAGGCCCGACCAGTTCGACGCCCTCCTGATCCCGGGTGGGTCCTCGCCGGACAAGCTGCGCGCGCACCCGGAGCCGGTCGAGTTCACGAAGGCCTTCTTCGAAGCCGGCAAGCCGGTGCTCGCGATCTGCCACGGGCCCCAGCTCTTCCTCACCGCGGGCACCTTCCGCGACCACAGGATGACCGCCTGGAAGACCATCCAGGTGGATCTCAAGCTGGCCGGCGCCAACGTCGTCGACCAGGAGGTGGTCGTCGACCGCAACCTGGTCACCTCGAGGCAGCCGTCGGACCTCGCCGCTTTCAACCAGGCGGCATTGGAAGCGCTGAGGACGCCGGCCGGGAGCGCTAGCTCCTAACCAGGAAGAAGGGCACCAGCTGCTCGTCGGGCGTCAGCGACCCGTGGTGCCCGATGAGCAGCGCCTCCAGCTTGAAGACCTCCTGCTCGGTCACGCCGACCGGCTGGTGGGCGGCGGCGACCACGTCCCCGATCCGCGGCCGGACCCGGTCCGGAACTGTGGGCCCGAACCAGCCGGCGGCGATCGCCTCCTCTCGGGTCAGGATCCACATCGAGTCGCCGAGCAACTCCCGCCAGGCCGCCAGCACCTCGGCTTCGGCGCCGGGCTCGGCGTAGACGTGGCGGGCGCGAGGCTCGCCGCCCAGGAAGCGCACCCCGTGCCTGAGCTCCGGATGCCGCGCGGTGTCGTAGCGGCCGGAGGGCGGGACATCCACCATGCCGTGGTCGCCGCTGACCACCAGCACCGTGTCCGGCGGCAGGCTGGAGGCCACGTCGGCGGCCAGCCGGTCGACGTGGCCAAGGTGCAGGCGCCAGGCGTCGGAGTCGACGCCGCGCACGTGTCCTGTGCCGTCCAGCTCCGCGTGGTATGCGTACACGAAGCTGCGCGGTCCCTCGCGTAGGGCCGCCACGGTCTCGGCCGCCAGGTCGCCGAGCGAGAAGGCGTTCCGGTAGCGCCCGCCGCGGAACACGGCGCGCGTCAATCCCGTGTGCGCGAGCTGGACCGGGCCCACCAGCGTGACCTCGACGCCGGCCGCGGCCGCTCGCTCGAACGCCGTCGGCTGGTCCTGGAAGCGCTCGGGCACCATCTCCTCGATCAGGTCGCGCGAGGAGCCGCCGTGCAGCGACCAGCGGAGCATGTTGACCGACCGGTCGTAGCCCGGCACGGCCATCGTGAAGCCTACGATCCCGTGGTCGCCGGGGGTGCGCCCGGTCCCCAGCGAGCTCAGGCTGACCGCGGTCGAGGATGGGAACCCGGACGTCAGGGGCTGCGAGGACGCCAGCAGCGACGCCAGGAACGGCGCCTCCCGGGTGTGGCTGCGCACCTGCTCGAAGCCGAGGCCGTCGATCAGGAGCAGGCAGGCCCGTGCGCAGGGCTCGATCTGGAGCACCCCGTCGAACCCGGAGACGCCCAGCGCGTGCATCAGGGAAGGGACGAGATCGGCCAGCGAAGCGCTTCCGTAACGCGGCGGAACCGCCGTCGGCGAAGTCATGAAGCGGGCTCCCCGCAAAATCGGAGATTTTGTGGGGTGTTCATCCGCAGAGTTTGGTGCAATGTCGGCGCTCTGTCGTCAGGCCGTCCAAGACTGGGGTCACCAGATGGAAATCCTGAAGCTGCGTCAAGAACGACCCGCCGGCGAGCGCAATTTCGACTTCAGCAGCCTCAGCGACGTCCTCTTCGAGAGCGCCGATCTCCTGGAGGAGGCCCGCGATTCGGACGACCCCGAGTTCAAGGCCGCCGCCCTCGACCTCGCGGTCCGCTCGCTCTATACGGCCAGCACCGCGATCGACCGCTACGTCCAGCGCGAACGCGACCTGAAGCCGAGCGCCAGGCCTGCCGCCGGCGGCGAGGTGGTGGCCGGGCCCTGGGCTACGGAGACCCTCTAGCTCCCTCCGACTAACCGAGGCGCTCGTAGGCGGGCACCGTCAGGAACTCGATGAACTCGTCCGCCAGCGCGACCTCCTCGAAGATCGCCCGCGCGTCATCGAAACGCCCCTTCGCCCAGAGCTCGGGGCCGTAAGCCTTCCGAAGCTGGTCCATCTCCTCGTCCTCGAGCCGCATCACCATCGCGCGGTCGACCGCGCGGCCATCCTCGAGCCGGGCGTGATGGTGCACCCACTGCCAGACCTGGGAGCGCGAGATCTCGGCGGTGGCGGCGTCCTCCATCAGGTTGTTGATGGCGGCCGCGCCATTGCCGCGCAGCCACGACTCCAGGTACTGGATGCCGACGCTGACGTTGAGGCGCAGCCCGGCCTCGGTGACCTTGCCGCCGGGGATGCGGACGTCGACCAGCTGGCCCGCTTCGACGCCGACCTCGGGACGCTGCCGCTCGAGCTGGTTGGGCCGCTCCCCGAGCACCCGGTCGAAGCACTCCGTGGCCGCCTCCACCAGGTCGGGATGCGCGACCCAGGTGCCGTCGAAGCCGTCCCCGGCCTCGCGCACCTTGTCTTCGCGCACCTTCTCGAGGGCGACACGGTTCACCTCCGCGTCCTTGCGGCTGGGGATGAAGGCGGCCATGCCGCCCATGGCAAAGGTCCCCCGAGCGTGGCAGGTCTTGACCAGCAGCTCGGTGTAGGCGCGCATGAAGGGCACCGTCATGGTCACCAGCGCCCGGTCGGGAAGGATGAAGTCGGGGCGCGCGTGGAACTTCTTGATCAAGCTGAAGATGTAGTCCCAGCGGCCGGCGTTGAGGCCGATCGAGTGGTCGCGCAGCTCGTAGAGGATCTCTTCCATCTCGAACGCGGCCAGGATGGTCTCGATCAGGACCGTGGCGCGGATGGTCCCGGTCGGGGCGCCCAGCTCCTGCTCCGCGAAGCTGAAGACGTCGTTCCAGAGCCGCGCCTCCAGGTGGCTCTCCAGCTTGGGCAGGTAGAAGCCGGTGCTGAGGCCCTTTGCGCGCCGGCGCTGCAGATTGTGGAAGGCGTAGAGGCCGAAGTCGAAGAGGCTGCCGGAGACCGGCTGGCCGTCCACCAGCAGGTGCTTCTCGAGCAGGTGCCAGCCCCGCGGCCGGACCAGCAGGTAGGCCACCTCGTCGTTCAGCCTGTACTCCTTGCCGTCGGGGTTCTTGAACTCGATGACGCCCTCGATGGCGTCGATCAGGTTGGCGTGGCCTTCCAGGTTGTTCTCCCAGGTCGGCGAGTTGGCATCCTCGAAGTCGGCCATGAAGACGCGGGCGCCCGAGTTGAGCGCGTTGATGACCATCTTGCGTTCGACCGGGCCTGTGATCTCCACCCGCCGGTCCTGGATGTCGGGCGGCGGCGGCGCGGTCTTCCAGTCGCCCTCGCGGATCTGGCGAGTCTCGGGCAAGAAGTCCGGCAGCTCGCCGGCGTCCAGGCGCTGCTGGCGCTCCGCGCGCGTCAGCAGCAGCTCTTGCCGGCGCGAATTGAACCGCCGCTGCAGGGCGGCTACGAATTCGAGGGCCTGCTCGCTGAGGATCTCCTCACCGCGGCCGGAGACGGCGCCCCGAATCTCAACTTGGCTGTCGATCGCCATGGCTCGACGATACACGCCTCACTGGCAACCAGAGGATGGGCGGAATGCTGATCAGGCCCAGGCCGAGGGCGGCGGCGATGGCAACCGTGTAGCTGCCGGTGCGGTCGACCAGGAGGCCCGCTAGGGGCGGCCCCAGCAGGGCGCCGACGCCCGCCGAGGTGAAGAGCGCGCCCGCCGTCCCACCCAGCCGCTCCGGCCCGAAGAGCTCCGCGAGCACGCTCGGCGAGAGCGCCACCCAGCCTCCGTAGCCGACGCCCAACGCGATCGCGAACACCGCCAGGCCGGCGTAGGACTGGAAGCACAGCCAGATCCCAAAGCTGATCGCCAGCAGCACCGTCGCCGACTGGAAGGCGCGCACCGCGCCGATGCGCTCGGCCACGCCACCGAGCGCCAGCCGTCCCACCGCGCTCGCGGCTCCGATCACCCCGATCAGCGCCGCGGCGGCCACCGGGTCAGCGCCCCGCTGGGCCGCGAAAGGCGCCAGGTGCACGAAGGCCACGAAGAGCGAGAACGAGACCAGGAGCCCGCTCGCGTACATGCCGGCGAACTCGCGCGTGCGCACGGCGGGGCCCACCCGGAGGTTGGCCTGCGCGCCCCCCGGCGGGCGCTCGGCGAGGGCGGCGCAGGCGAGCAGGACGGCCAGGCTGGCGACGCCGAACAGCAGGTACGTCTGCCGCCAGCCCACGCCCTTGATCAGGGCCGCGGCCAGAGGCGCCACCAGAAGGGTGCCGAAGCCGATGCCGGTGACCGCGACGCCGATGGCGAACGAGCGGCCGCGGGTGAACCAGCCGCCCACGGCGGCCACCATCGGCACGTAGCCGCAGGCGGTGCCGATGCCCACGCCCAAGCCATAGCTCAGGTAGCCGAGCCAGATCGACGGCGTGTAGGCGGTGAGGATGAGGCCGGCACCGATCACCACCGCGCCGAAGGCCAGCACCCGCCGCGGCCCGACCCGGTCGGCGATCGCTCCGGTGACGCTCCCCAGCCCGAAATAAAGGAAAGCGGTGATCGAGAAGACCGCCGCGGTCGAGGCGCGGTTGGTGTGGAACTCGCGCGCCATGGGCTCGAAGAAGGCGCCGAAGCTGTACGCGATCCCGAAGACCGTGAACATGGAGCCGAAGGCGGCCGCCACCAGCAACCAGCGGCGGCCGCCCCGCAGTGAGTCGTCGGTCAGCGGCTGCTGGTTTCCTCGACGACCGGCTTCTCAGCCTTCCGGCGCGCCCGGCCGCTCCCGTTGGGCGCCGCGGCATCCGTGGGCCGCGCCAGCAGCTTGCGCGCCATCTGCAGGCCCGCCGCGCCCTGGCTGACGGCCTGGGCGAGCGCTTCCGAGATGCCCTCGGCGCCGTTGAGGACAATCAGCTGGTCGATGGAGCCGAAGGGCTTGGCCGCGGCCTCCACGATCGCCGGCCATTGCTCGGCCAGCTCCTGGCCGATGACCGCTTCCTGGTGCTCGGCCAGCGCCTCCCCGCGGGCCTTGATGGCCTCGGCCTCGGCGAGCCCTTTGGCCTTGATCGCCTCACCTTCGGCGAGGCCCCGGGCGCGAGTCGCGGAGGCCTCCGCATCCCCGATCATCCTGGTCTGGTCCGACGCGGCCGCGGCCTCCAGCTTGACGCGCTGCGAAGCCGCTTCGGCAGCCATGATCTGGCTGTCGCGCTCGGCCTTGGCCAGCGTCGTGCGCTCGTAGGCCTTGGCGTCGGCCGGCTTGCGGACGTCGACCTGCAGCTGCTGCTCGGCGCGCTGCGCCTCCAGCTCGGCGACCTTGGTCTCCTCGACCACCACCTTTTGGCGCGCGGTCGCGTCGGAGAGTGGCCCGGCCTGCTTGGCCTGGGCGGACGCCTGGTCGATCTCGGCCTGGTAGCCGGCCTGCTTGATCGCCGCGTCACGGCGGGCCAGCGCCTTCAGCGCCTCCGCCTGCTGCTCCTTCTCGGTCGCCGCCTGGTCGGCGGCGGCCTGGGCGATGCGCGCCTCCCGGAGCACCGCGACCGCGTGCGGGCGGGCCAGGTTCTCGATGTAACCGGTGGGGTCGATGATCTCCTGGATCTGCATGGAGTCGACGATCAGCCCCAGCTTCTCCATCTCGGTTCCAGCGTGCTCGCGGGTGAGCGAGGTCAGCTTCTCGCGGTCGCGGATCATCTCCTCGACCGTCATGTTGCCGACGATCGCCCGCAGGTGCCCCGCGAACAGGTTGTGCACCCGCTGGTCCATCTGGTTCTGCTGGTCGAGGAAGCGGCGGGCGGCGTTGGCGATCGACGCGTAGTCATCTCCCACCTTGTAGATGACGACTCCGCGGACCTTGAGCGGGATGCCCTGCTGGGTCACGCAGTCGATCTGCAGCTCGGTCTCCCGGAGGTCGAGGGACAGCCGCCGCACGACCTGGATCCCGGGCATGACCATGGTGCCCTTGCCCGTGATGATCTTGAAGCCCAGGCTCTCGCCCACGCCCTCCGGGCGCCGTTCGTGGAGGCCCGAGATGACCAGGGCCTCGTTGGGCTCGGCCACCCGCCACATCATCCGGAACAGGAGCAGGGGCAGCAGGATTACCAACAGCGCCAGGACGACGATGACGCCGACCAACTCCAGCATCTGAAAACTCCCTCGAGCCCTAGTAGGGGCTCACCACCACCGTGCGCGGAGGAAAGTACTCGACCACCAGCACGCGCGAGCTGCGCGCGATGGTCAGAGTCGGATCCGCCGAGTAGGCGTGAAACGCCTCGCTGCCTCCCCGCACGGCGATCATGACTTCGCCGACGCGTCCCGGTGCGATGGACCCTGTCACCCGAGCGACCTTGCCGACCACATCACCGTCCGCCTTGGTCACCGACCGGCCGACTCTCTCCACATCAGACCGGAACATCTTCCACTAAAGAAAACGCGCCGTTACCACGGAGTGGTCGGGAGATGGTGCCGAGGCCCAGATTTGAACTGGGGACACCGCGATTTTCAGTCGCGTGCTCTACCAAGCTGAGCTACCTCGGCACGGCGGAACATTCTAGTTGGGGTCATCCTTTTCTCCCCTCGCCCCTCCCCCCTGGGGAGGGCCATGCTCTGCTCATTGACAAGAGCCACCAAAGGAGGACCATGGCCGCGGGTGCGTTTCCGAGCCGTTTCCTGACCCTCGAGGCGAGAGGGCGGCGGGTCGGGCGCTCCAGAGAGGGAGGCAGTCATGCACCTAGAAATCCGTCGATTTCTGACGGCGGCAATCGCGGGCGGCGGTGCCGGGGTAGGGATCGGCCTCACCTTGTGGGCTCACGCCGCACTCGCCAGCGCAAGCACCCCACCGACCGCGGTGCAGCTTTGCGCCAATGGCGCTGGGATCGTGGTCTACGCCGCCAGCGGCACCTGC
>Ga0070706_100000296_pt1 | contig 60457 bp, 47 predicted proteins | sample KBSK5501metaG_FD_65476 | JGI IMG/M metagenome (GOLD analysis project Ga0070706, IMG submission 65476) | Corn, switchgrass and miscanthus rhizosphere microbial communities from Kellogg Biological Station, Michigan, USA - KBS K5-50-1 metaG | ecosystem: Host-associated > Plants > Roots >...
GCGTTTGCCGGGAGAAATGTCCAGGCAACGGGTTTCCGGCAGTCATGGCCTTGCGATTCAGAGCGAAACCCCAACCGAGCGTCACCCCAACGCTCGCATCGCCGGATGCCCGCTATTTAATCGAACTGGCGACGGAAGAGAATACGTTATTGGCGTTGGAACCGATGAGGCGGATGGTTCCGACGACGATCACCAGAATCACTGCCAGCATCACCGCGTATTCCGCGATGTCCTGCCCATGTTCTTCGCGCCACAGACTTACAACCTTATCCCTCATTGACATTGTGTGACCTCCATCACACCCCTGCGGACGGGCACGAGCCCTATCCTAACCCCGCGATAGGGGCTTCCATTTCCGTCCCGGGACGCGATTTTATTTGTTGTTTCCGAATCAATAGCTTACGCGCCGCAGGCACCGTACTCTCGAGTGCCTTCCATAATACCCTGCTGTCAAGCTACCAAGCGACACTTTCTTTTAGAGGCGAACCTCGCCCATTGCCTAACATAGTGTGTCTGGAAATGGGACTGCTGAGAGTCCAAGGGAGCGTCCAGACGTCGGGTAAAAAAAACGGCGCGAGCTGGAGCCCGCCCCCAGCATTGCCCGTAACTGTTTCTTCGGGAAGAGGCCACGACTTATTGGATGGCGCTACCGACCGAGGAGAAGACATTGTTGGCGCTCGACCCGATCAGCCGAATCGTGCCTACGACGACCGCCAGAACCACCGCCAGCATGACCGCGTATTCCGCAACGTCCTGTCCGTCGTCCCCCAGCAACGTGCCCAAAGCCTGAATCATCTTGAACCTCAGCGCGAAAAACCTCAGCGCGAAACGCGAAAGAAAAAGAAGATTTGGGATCTAACCTGCCCGACCCCAAATGAGGCGTACATCATAAAATCGAATGTGCAAAACTTTGCAACTCAAAGTGATCGCATAGGGTTACTAACATGGTACCCATTTGGCGGGAATCTATTGACGTCTAGTGAGAATCACTGCCTCAGGATCGGCGTAAATCTGCTTCCATTCCGGACGGGGTCGAAGGGCGGTTATCAGCGGAGCGTCGGGCGGCAGGACCAGGGTGCGGATCCCCCAGCGTCTAAGGGGCTTTGCCCAATCGTCGGTCAGATAATAGCTCGCGGCGAAATCGTCCATGAATCGGTCGCCGTAAACATCGGCGCGGCCATCGATAAAGACGCGGTATTGGGGGTACACCTTCCAGATGAAATAACCGCCAAAATTGTAGTGATTCAGGATGGGTGCCGGGGGATGCTCGCGGTTGAGGAAATCGGCCGCGCCCATGGGGAAGTGTTTCGCCTCCATCTCCCCCTGCGTACCCGCCAGCTGTCGAACCCTGACCAAAGTAAAGACTGCAAAGCTGGCCAGCACCAGGAAATTGGCGATTGCGGTTCGGGAAGTTGGCCGATTTTGCCCCTTCTGGAGCAATTGCCCGACACCGCGCTGCTCCAGCCAGGCCTCGGCTAGTCCGGACAGGACCGGCACCAGGACAAGCACCAGGATGGGGATGTGCCGCACGGAACGCAGCGCCAAAGGGATCGTGGCCAGCAACAGCAAGAGATCGCGCGGCCGTGGACGTCGCGGCGAGAGAGCAAGACCGGCAATCAGAGCCAGCAGCATGAGGAGAAGCGGCAGGTACGTCGGATTGTGGAAGTCCGGAGAGAACCACTCCTGAATGAACCTGTGCATTGCAGGGGAACGTAGCGTCTCCAAGGAGTAGCGGAAGATGCGTACGCCGTTAGGATTCAACGCTGCCAACACCAGACAAACCGAGAAGGCCGAAGCCACCCTCTTGAGGCGGGGCGCGGATTGCGGCCCTTGTCCGGGGAGCACCGCTGCCTCTATCGCTTCGCCGAACAGGAATAACGCCAGGAAGGCCAGTCCGATGGGATATCCCGCATGCAGATTGACCCACAACAGCATTAATGGCGCGGTCCATGCCACTAGGTTGGGGCGTTTGCTGGAGGCTTCCAGTAGCACCAGGAAAATGCTCCCCAACAGGAACGAAAACATCTGGGGCCGCACTCCCCAGGCAGGCGCCGAAGCCAAGGCTCCCCAAAGCGTAATTAAGGCGGCGAGGTAAGGGCGCCCCGGGCAACGCACGAAAACCAGCAAGAGCGTTATCGCGATAACTGCCGCGAACAGCACAATCAACCCGGCGAATCCGCTGCCGCGATACACACCGAAGAGCAAGACTTCCGAAAGCCACTCGTGGTTTAACCAAGGCTGGCCAAATCGAGTAAAGGAGTAAGGATCGGCGTGGAAGAGGCCGTGATTCTGAAGCGTGAGCTGCCCGGTACGCAGGTGCCACCAAACGTCCGGGTCAATCACGCCACGAGCCGCCATAGCGAACAGGCCCAGGGCAAGGACGGCCACAAAAACTCGCCGAGTGGAGAAAAGCTCATTCATTGGTAGCGAACCGTTCTTGAGGTGTAGAGACGTTGTTAGCAACGTCTCTTTCTAGCGTCTCCGGCGAGGTCTCCCAAACCGCCAAGGAAGACACAGGAGAGACGCAAAAACTACTTCTATGGCTCGTCGGACACGGCGCTCGTGTTTCGCAAACGCGCCAGTATTACTCCCAACATAGGCAAATATAGAAATAGCACGGCCCACCTTCCCACTTGCGTGAAGTCGAGCGGCGGATGGTACCAGCGCCAGATTCCAGCGCCCCAACTGAAGAAACCAGTCCAAACGATTTCCCGGCGCGATTTCGGAATCAACCACAGAATGAAAGCGTCGAAGAACCAGCGTTGCGGCATGATTGCGGTCAGCAGCAAAAACCACGTATCCCGGTCGCGGTAGCGCCACAGCGCCAGCAGGAGCAGCGGTCCGGGCAGAATCAGAAGTGGAAAGAAGTGCTCGTAGTGCTTCAGTTGTCCCAGCCAGAGTAGCGGCCACCGAGGCATCATTGCCACGCTAAGCAAGGCGACCACCACACAGGCCAGGATTCCGCGCCGGCTCAGATAAGTGATCGCAACCGGCAAACCCACCTGGGGCTTGACCATGGTGGCGGGCAGCAGTAGCGGAAGGAAGGCGCTGGCAACGATCAACGTAGACCACTGGGCCACCAACAGGCCCGCCCAGTAGGGAAATGCCAGGAAAATCAACAGCCGATGATAGCCGTACCGGGTCACGCCAAACGCGAGCAAAGCGGAACTGACGCCATAAAACAGACCCGCGGCGACCTCCGGGCGCAGCCACACCAACGGCAATCCAAAAAACACCGAGGTCAGAGGATATTGCTCCAGTGGAGTGTCGTAAGGATTTTGCCGCGCCAGCAGACGCTCGGCTAGATGAAGGGTCCAACTAAAATCGCCGGCTCCTTGCCTCAGGCGGGCCAGCAGAAAATAGCAGAACGCCCCAGTCGCCACTCCAATCGCAGCGGAAATGCAGATTCGCAATCGCAACGGACCTTCGCTCGCATAAGTTGTAACATGTAGCGACTTTTATTTCCGCCATACGATTGCTCAAAGACTCCAGACTCGGACTGCTCCTGGCGTTGCTGTTCGCCGGAAGTATGTGGTTCTACGTGCAGACAATGCTCATACGTCATCAGGAGGCGTATGCGGAGGCCCACCAACGCCCGCGAGGCAATCTTTCCGATCTCTATCCGCGCTGGCTGGGGGCGCGGGAATTGCTGCTGCATCATCGCGATCCGTACAGTCCCGAAGTCACGCGGGAAATTCAGAGCGGATACTACGGACGCCCTCTCGACCCCAATCGCGCTGACGATCCCAAGGATCAGCAGGGTTTTGCCTATCCAGTGTATGTGGTTTTTCTTCTGGCGCCGACAATCGGCTTGCCATTTCCCCTGGTGCAATCCGGTCTGCGCTGGCTGCTCCTGATCCTGACCCTGGCCAGCGTGCCCCTGTGGTTGCGGGTATTGCGCTGGCGTCCGCAAATCGCCGTCACAGCGATCCTCATGATCCTGACGATTGGCAGCTTTCCCGTGGTGCAGGGACTTAAGCTGCAGCAGCTGAGCCTGTTAGTGGGCGGCCTGATCGCCGCCGGCGCCGCGGCGCTGGTAGCGGGGTATTTCTCGCTTGCCGGTTTTCTCCTGGCGGTGGCGACCATCAAGCCTCAACTGGTTTTGCCGATGGCGGCGTGGTTGGTGCTATGGGCGATCAGCGATTGGCGTCAGCGTTGGCGTTTTGTGTTGAGCCTGGGTGCGACCACTGCCGTTCTTTTCGCCGCGTCCGAATACACCTTGCCGGGATGGATCGGCCGGTTTCGCGACGCGGTCGCAGCCTATCGCCAGTACACCGGGGGCGCGGGTTCACTCTTGGACGTGCTGGCCACACCTGTGCTAGGGAAAGTAATTGCCGGCGCAGCCGTGATTGCGGTGGCCGCTGTAGGCTGGCGCTTCCGTCGTGTCGCCCAGGATTCAGCTGCCTTCGGCACCATCCTGGCCCTGGTTCTGGCGGTAACCCTGATGATCGTGCCCACTTTCGCACCCTACAATCAGGTTCTTCTGCTGCCTGCCGTATTCCTCGTCGCTACTTCCTGGAAAGGTCTTTGGAGCCGAAATCGTCCTACTCGCGCTGCCTGCGTGGTGGGTGCGCTGGTGGTTTTCTGGCCCTGGCTGGCGGCCTGTGGGATGGCGCTGGCTGGGCGGTTACTGCCTGCTGGCTCGGTGGAACGAGCTTGGGCTGTGCCTCTGTATACCAGCCTGGCCATGCCCCTTGTGGTTCTGGGACTGCTCAGTCTCTGTGCCATCGATCAGTTGCAGGCTTCGCCCTCGGCGCGTTGATCCAGGCCGCTGTCTGGTATTTGGCGGAAACCGCGGCCACGACTGGCCGCATCGGCCTTGCATTGGGCTGCGGTCATGTTACTCTTTTCGCACGCTCTGGCCGCCCGCCCAAGTTTCGGAGGATGATATGAACCTCAAGATTGACAAGCGTGTGGTCAAAGGCGTCACCATCATGTCTTGTCACGGCCGCGTCATGTTCGGAGAAGAAGCCACGGCTTTGCGGGATAGCCTCAAGGAGGCTTTGACGAAGACGCAGCGAATCGTCCTGAATCTTTCCGATGTGACCTATATCGATAGCGGTGGCCTGGGAACACTGGTGGGTGTTTATTCCTCCGCGCGCTCGGCGGGAGCAGATATCAAGCTCACGGGTCTGGGCCAGCGCTTGCGCGACGTGCTGCAGATTACCAAGCTGGCAACAGTTTTCCAGGTCTTTGACAGCGAAGAGGAAGCGCTGGCCGCTCTCGGTCAGGGGATTGCTTGAGCCTGGGATCTGCCGTCCCCCCCGCGTCCAGGCGATTTGAACCGGCGGTCCTGTCATCTTATTTTTGAGTGCAGAGGAGAAGTAGGGCAGCTCTACATGTCTTTTCAACCTATCACGGGCCCGGTCTCGTCTCCAGGATCAGGGATTTTTCCTACCCTGGTCTACGTGCAGGGGAACGACCAGCGCACCATTAATCTCGACCATACTCCGTTCACCGTCGGACGCAAAGTTGATAAGGATCTGGTAATTGCCGATCCTCGCGTCTCCCGCGACCATGCCTTGATCACGTCGGAAGACGGGCAGTTTTGCGTGGTGGACCAGGGCAGCAAGCACGGAACCTTCGTCAACGGTGAACGGGTACAGCGCAAGACGCTGGAGCGGAACGATCGGGTGGAGTTCGGCGTGCGCGATGTGTCCTACGTTATTTTTCATCCCCATCATGCCAGCTCCAACACGGCGCGAGAGTTCCTGAGCCAGATTTCGGGAATACAGATCTCCACCGATGCCACCGACCTGGAGAAGCTGACGCTTTTTCTCGAAGCTGCCCGCAAGCTGAACACGACGGGCGTGCTCGATGAGATTCTGGTGACTCTGCTGGACGCGACCTTAAAACTAACCCGTGCCGAACGCGGGTATGTCTTCCTGCGGGACGAGGAGAGCAAGCTGCGCCTAGCCGCGGGGCGCAACTCCAAGGACGAGCCGCTGCTGGATGACACGACCATATCGCACTCCATTCTGGACGAGGCCCTCAAGTCCAATTCCGAGTTCGTAATCACGGATACAAGTCAGTCGCTTGACCTGGCGGGCCGGCACAGCATTGTGGCCTACGATCTGCGCACTGTAATCTGCATTCCGTTGCGCAAGCCTCAGGTGCAAGCCACGCGCGGCGCGCAGGCTCCGGCAGCCACGGAAAGCTCAGCGGAGGTGATGGGCGCGCTGTACGTGGACTCGCGGTTCGCTTCGCGCGATATTTCAAGCGTGAGCAACGACATTCTTCGGGCGATCGCGACTGAAGCTGCCTCGCTGATCGAGAATGCGAGACTGGTGCAAGCCGAAGAAGCGTCCCGCCGCTACCAGCAGGAGCTTTCCATCGCCGCTTCCATCCAACAGCGGCTGATGGCAGTGACGATTCCCGAGGTTCCGTTTGCGCGGCTGAAAGGGAGAAATCTTTCCTGTAAAGAGATCGGCGGCGACTTCTTCGATGCCGTCAATACCGACGAAGGCCTGGCGGTGGTGCTGGCGGACGTCAGCGGAAAGGGAGTTTCGGCTGCACTACTGGCTTCCACCCTGCAGGGCATGATCTATTCGCAATTGATTGCCGGAATGCCGCTGGTGGAAATTGTGGCCGCGGTTAACCGGTTTTTCACGCACAAGCACATTGGAGAAAAGTACGCGACGCTGATCATTGCGCGCATACGGCGCGATGGGGAACTGGAATACGTCAATTGCGGCCACGTGCCTCCATTGCTAGTTTGCAACCATGAAGTGATGCGGCCGCCCCATGGCAACCTGCCGGTGGGCCTGCTCGCCGATGCCACCTACGAGAGCGATCATTGCAGTCTGCATGCGGGGGACCGGTTGATTCTGGTCACGGACGGGGTCACGGAGGCGGAAAACGCGCGCGGCGACTTCTTTGAGGACTCGCGCCTGGAAACGGTGGCTGCCAAAAGTTCCTCGCTCGAAGATATATTCACCGCAGTAGCCAACTTCTGCGGCGGCACTCCGCTCAGCGACGATTGCACGGTGGTGGAGCTGGTGTATTCGGGTTAGTTCAGCCGTCAGCTTTCAGCAATCAGCTTCCAGCCTTCACAACACTAACGACAGTCGCGCGAGATTTCTGCCCGGAGGTATTCCGTGCTATTTATTTCTCGAGAGGGTGCCGGCGTGAACAAGTCTACTTTGCGACTCGTGGTAGGTCTTCTCCTCGCCCTGTCTGGCGCTGCTTTGGGCCAGAGGCCGGCTGACCACTTTGGTGCGGTGGAAGCCTACGTCAAAGGCGAGATGGACCGGCAACACATTCCAGGCGTGGCTCTTTTGGTTGCGCATGACGGAAAAATTGTGCGGGCTCAGGGTTTTGGCTTTTCCAACCTGGAGCACCGTGTGGCGGTCAAGCCCGAAACAATTTTCCAGTCCGGGTCTGTGGGCAAACAGTTCACTGCTACCGCCGTCATGATGCTGGTCGAGGAGGGGAAGATTGGGCTGGATGACTCCATCACCAAATATTTTCCCGAGGCTCCGGCCAGCTGGAAGCCGGTTACTGTTCTCCATCTCCTTAGTCATACCGGCGGATTCACGGATTACCCGAAAGATTTCGATTTCCGCAAGGACTACACCGAAGCCGAACTTTTCAAAGTTGTGGCTGCAATCCCGCTGGGCTTTTCGCCGGGTACGCAATGGAGTTACAGCAATCTCGGATATTTGATGCTCGGCATCCTGATTCACCGGGTCACCGGCAAGTTCTACGGCGATGTGCTCGAAGAGCGCATCTTCCATCCGCTGGGGATGCAGACCACGCGCATCATGAGCGAGGCTGACATTATCCCCAACCGCGCGGCCGGTTATCGACTGGTGAAGGGTCAACTGAAGAACCAGGAGTGGGTCTCGCCGACTTTGAATACCACCGCTGACGGCAGCCTCTATTTTTCGATTCTGGACTTGGCCAAGTGGGATGCGGCGCTCTACACCGAAAAGCTATTGAAACTTTATCGCTTGGAACAAATGTGGACTCCGGTCAAGCTCAACGACGGTCAGCCCAATTCCGGTCATTACGGATTTGGGTGGGAGATTACAAACTCCCACGGCCATCGCCTGATCGATCACGAGGGCTCCTGGCAAGGCTTCGAGACCCAGATTTCCCGCTATGTGGATGACAAGCTGACCGTGGTTGTGCTGTCCAACCTGGCTGGGGCTCACCCCGGACATATCGCGGAGGGCGTGGCTGAAATTTATTTTCAGGGCCAGCCCGAAAAGAAGCCCGCCCCGTCGCCATAAATTTGGGCGCAAGAAATTTTGCTGCAACAGTCGCGGGTTTATTGGCGCGACTTGGCTAGGCCGCGCATTTTTCTCCTGAATTCGGTCCGGCTCGGGTATATTCTCTCCCGCCATGAATTTCACCCTTCTCGACTGGTCAGCGATCGTCCTGTATCTCGGTATTACTCTGATGCTGGGCCTTTATTTCCGCTCACGCTCCGGCAAGAGCGTGGACGACTATTTTGTCTCCGGACGCAACGTCTCTTGGTGGCTGGCGGGCACTTCGATGGTGGCCACCACCTTTGCCGCCGACACCCCGCTGGTGGTGACCGGCCTGGTCTATACCCAAGGCATCGCCGGAAACTGGCTGTGGTGGGCGTTTCTGCTGTCGGGCATGATGACCGTGTTTCTGTTCGCCCGCCTGTGGCGACGCTCTGGCCTGCTGACCGATGTACAGTTTGCCGAGATGCGTTATTCCGGAAAGCCGGCTGCGTTTCTGCGCGGCTTCCGCGCTATTTATCTCGGCCTGCTGATGAACTGTCTAATTCTGGGCTGGGTGACGAAAGCGATGACCAGCATAGTGGCGGTCACGCTGGGCGTGAGCGACCGCAACGCGTTGGCCATCTGTGTTCTGTTTCTGATTCCGTTCACCGGCCTCTATGTGGCGCTCGGAGGATTGTGGGGCGTGCTCTGGACCGATCTGTTTCAGTTCGCACTGAAAATGGCGATTGTGATCGCGGTGGCGTGGTATGCCGTGGCGGCGGCGGGTGGCATGGGCATGCTGCTCAGTCGGCTGGCAGAAATGCGGGCAACCGCGGGACCGGGCGCTGGCGATGCTACCGCTTTCTTTCCGGATTTTTCCCGCCCATTTTCACAGGAAGGAGTCTGGATCTTGCCGGTGATCACGTTTGTGGTCAATATCGGACTGCAATGGTGGGCTTTCTGGTATCCGGGGGCGGAGCCGGGTGGGGGTGGCTACATAGCGCAGCGCATCTTCAGCGCGAAAGATGAACGCAACGGCTTGCTCGCGGTGCTCTGGTTCAATGTCGCGCACTATGCCTTGCGTCCCTGGCCGTGGATTCTCACCGCCTTGGCGGCGGTGGTGCTGTATCCGCACCTGGAACATCCGGAGACCGGATACATGCTGATCGTGAGCCAACACGTGCCGCCGGCGCTTCGGGGAATTGTGATCGCGGGATTTATGGCGGCGTTCATGTCCACCATCGCGACTCAACTAAACTGGGGCGCTTCCTATCTGGTGTCGGATTTCTATCGGCGCTTCATCAAGCGCGACGCCGACGACAAACATTATGTGCTGATTTCGCGCCTCGCAACGGTGTTGCTGGTCATCGCTTCTGCGGGAATTTCTGTTCTTCTGTCTGATATTCGTTCCGGATGGCAGGTGGTCTTGGAGGTTGGAGCGGGCACGGGTGGTGTCTATTTGCTGCGTTGGTACTGGTGGCGGATCAACGCCTGGAGCGAAATTTCGGCTATGGCGACGGCGTTGGCCATGACCGTGTGGCTGCGCTGGACAGTGCCTTTTTCGGGCACTAACCCGGTGGTTTTCGCCAAGACGGCTTTGACCACAACCGTCATCACTACGCTGGTTTGGCTGATCGTCACTTATGTGACCAAAGCGGAGCCGGAGGACGTTCTGGTGAAGTTTTACCGCAGTGTTCGACCGCATGTAACTGGATGGCAGCCGGTTGCGCGCCTAGCACCAGAGGTGCCGTCGACCCGCGACCTGGGCCGCAACCTGCTTTCGTGGGTTCTGGGCTGCTTCATGGTGTATATGGCGTTGTTTGGTTTGGGGCATGTGCTGCTGGGACCGTTCTGGGAGGGCATCGGACTGCTGACCGCGTCCGCGATTTGCGCGGGCGCGCTTTATTCCAACATTTCGCGGGGTGGGTGGAGCGAGGAAGGTCCTGCGAAGTTTGGTGATGCAGGCGGCACAGTCGCTCGTTGAGCCCGGTTTCGCCAACCCACCTAGCCGGGGCATGGCTCACTCCACGACTACGGAGTAGTTCGTCCCCTCCCACCTCTGCTCTCGCTGCCAGTAGAAGGTGAAAATAATCTCGCGGCCCGACGTCAACTGGTCGCTTGGCAGATCCGCGATGAATACGCCTAACGGGTCACGAGAATTCGTGTCCTGCGCAGTCTGCCATCCGTCGAAGGTCCAGTGCACTTGCGCCGGCACCGGCACGACCAGCCGGAGCTTTTTTCCTCTCGGCATACTGTGACATTTGTTGTTGAAACGCCATTCAAAATGCGTGGCTCTCTGCTTTTCCACCAAATAACGCTGCACCGTCTGTGGCGGCTGGTCGAAGATTTTCCCATCGCGTAGTGAGCGGCGCAGCTTGATGTACTCGGAGTGCGCCCAAACCAGCGGGCATGCCGAACCCGAAGGTTTGCCGCGAAACAGTTCGAGCGCCGGGATATCCGCCGAGTCCCAGACCTGCTCGGGAATCAGGCGGCCCCCTTCGCTGGAAAGCTCCATCACTTTGAGCAACTCCCCGGCTGCCTGGGGACGTCCCGCAGCGAGTTCGTAATGTCCGCGCTCACCCGCGAGCAGCGGCCAGGCCCGCCCAATGCCGGTGCCATCGAAAGGCGAGCCGTCCTCGTGTTCGCCGTAACCGTCGCCGTTGTACCGATACCAGCAAGGGCCCTGCGGCAGGTTCACTTGGAGCAGAGCGTCGATGACTTTTACCGTGCTCAGGATCCGGGGATCGTCGGGTGGGCGCAAACCAAACCGCACCAGGGCCAACGAGTCCGGGCTAACCAGGTGCGCGGCGCGCTCGGCGTTTTGGCCCGGCGGCCGGTTCTTGATGGGGACGAAGCCTTCCAGGGGAGACGATGCGCAATCAGCGTCAGGCGGCGCGATCCGCACGTAGTAGCCTTCCACTCCGAGTTGCCGCGCCAGATCGCTATCTTTTGCATATACCCAGCGCTCAATGTTGTCGTTCCAGCAATCGGCCGTCTCGCGCAGGTGGGTGGCGATATCGGGTTGTCCCACCGCGTCGGCAAGATCGGCGGCGGCGAGCAGGCCGGAGATTTCGACGGCCAGGGTAAAGGGCGAGTATCCAGGATCCTCTTCCCAGCGATCCTGCTGGGTCACCGGCCCGTTGCGGACAATGAAGCTGGCCGCGCGACTTACCGCGGCCCACAAGCGTTGCGGATCGCCCAGAACAAATCGCGAGTGCCGCCGCATGACATCCATGAGCAGAATGGGGAAGGCGGTTTCGTCCATCTGCATCCCGCTCCAGTAGGGACGCCCATCCAGCCACATGTTCTGCGCCCAACGTCCATCCGCTTCCTGCGTGGCTTCGAGGTAGCGAAGGATGCGCAGAGCGTCGGATTCCGCGCCGGCGGCCAGAAAGCCAAACGCGGTTTCCACCAGATCCCGTGGCCACACGAGGTGATATCCGCCCAGGTCTTCATCACCCTTGTTGAAGCCCCACGGAATCGAAAGACTGGCGATTACTCCTCCCAAGAAATCTTTCGACTCATGCGAACGTATCACAGCCGTGCTAGTCCGATAGAGGTCCACTTCGCGGCGAGGCTCGTCAAGTTTCAGCAAGCTGTCTTGCCAACTTTTCCAATGCCACACATAGTGGGAACGCAGTTCGTCGTAAGACTCGAGCAAGCTGCCACGTGTGTGCAGTCCTGCCTCGGTCCAGATCTCACCAAAGCCCAGCGCCAGGGTAAACTCACCGCCACATGCCGCCAGGTCGACCTCGCCGGTGAGCGCAACGTTGCCGTTTTCCGCGTGAGTATATTCCCAGGTCATCTGGTAATGCTGGGAGAGGTCCTGCCATCCGTCGGAAAATCCGGCAAAACCGGCCGTCATCTTTCGCCATGGCACAGAGCAGGCGAAGGCCAGCGCGCAATCGTTGCGCTGGGCAAACAGCATGGGAGTGCCCTTATACTCTCCGACCCAGCCGGTATTTTGCCTGCCCCAATTTGCCAGATGGGGGGCCAGGAGTGCGTACAAGTGATAATCGGCCAGCCTGCCTTGCAGAGGGACAAAGCGGATCTTTTGCAGGACGACATTCCGATAAGGATCGGAAAAGACTTCCTTCTCAATCCGGTAGCGCCCCTGCAATTCGGTATTGGTCAGTTTGTAAACTGGAACGCCGGGTTCAAGGGGCACGCTTTCAAACTTGCAGTGCCGTTTTTCTTCGGAGAAAAAGCTGGAGCCGTCGGTCACGATCAGTCCCAGGTCCCGGGTGCAGGCTTGATCGACCCGCGGAAAGTAAACTTCATTCAGGATGCCATGGCTCAGGGTAAACCACACACGGCTGTGCTGGTTGAGCGCGGTGCCCACGCCACTCTTCGCACTCGAAGTCCAGCGCGGAGGAATTCCCGGCCAACCGGGCGCAAACCGTTCCACTTGGCTATCACTCACCTGGGTCCCTTGCAGTGTATGCTTCACTCCCAGAAGCGAGTCGGCGAATGGACACTGGCCTCGATTTTGTCGTGCCTTGAGCGGGAATGCGCATCTCAGTTGACAAGATTCTACCAAGTCTCGGGATTGGGGCGTCGCGGCCCCCGTCTTACACACAGCTAGGGGGGAGAGATGAGAGCTCGAGGCAGATGCTTTGCGATGTGGTCTGCGGCGGCGGTTTTACCTGCCGCACTATGGGCGGCGGATACCGGCGTGGCTAGAGAGATCGATGGCCAGAAATCGGTGATTACGGTGCGGGTGTTCAAGTCGGGGCTGTTTTCAGCTTTTGGGCACGAGCACGAGATCAACGCGCCCATTGAGCACGGGACGTTCAACGAAAGCCAACCCTCGGTGGAGTTGGCCGTGGATGCGCGCAAGATGCGGGTCATGGACAAGGACGTATCGGAAAAAGACCGGGCTGAGATCCGGGAGACCATGCTGGGACCTAAGGTTCTGGACAGCGGCCAGTTTCCGGAAATACGATTCCACTCCACGGCGGTGGAAAGTAAGAGAGAGGGCCGCTGGATTGTGCGTGGAGACCTGCGTCTGCACGGACAAACCCATCCGATAAAGCTGGAGATCCAGGGAGAGAATGGCCACTATCGTGGCACGGCGGAGCTGAAACAACGGGACTTCGGGATCGAGCCCGTTAGCCTGGGGGGCGGAACGGTGAAGGTAAAAGACGGGTTGCAGGTGGAGTTTGAGATTGTGGCAGAACCTCAGCGGAACTAACCACAGAGAGCGCTGAAGGACACCCAGAAGTGCCCAGGCGGCGCCTGCGCGGTTAACAAGGCACAGTTAACAAGGCACATAGGACATGACTCGGATAACCTTGCTACCGAATTCTGCGTCCAACCCAACAGGGAAATCTGCGGTATCGCCCTTTCTGAGCGGGCGTATAATCGAGAAAGAGTCCTGGGGCGGGACGGAACAAGGGAGTCCATCATGAAGTTACGGCTCTTAGCATTGACGGCTGCGTTGCTGACTTTCAGTTATGCGGCGCCATGGGGTTTCTCGCAGGATCAAGGCGGCGCCAAGCCGAGCGACAGCGCTTCCGACAACGCAGCGGCCAAAACCTCGCCCCAGACCCCGCCGCCGAGCGTCGAGCCGGCGGACCCGGACAAGGTTAGACATGAGGGCGGCAAGGGAGATGTAGATGCCGTCGGCAATCGGAATGTGGGTTGCAAGACCGGGCTGGGAAACTGGTATGGCGTGGAAAAACAGATTGCCATGGGGAAAAGTTACTCCCAGCAGGTCGAATCCACGGTAAAGCTGATCCAGGACCCGGTGGTAACGGAATACGTCAATCGGCTGGGGCAGAACCTGGTGCGCAATTCCGACGCGCAAGTACCGTTCACCATTAAAGTAATTGACTCCGACGACGTCAATGCCTTTGCTCTGCCCGGCGGCTTTTTCTACGTGAATTCCGGATTGATCCTGGCGGCCGACGAAGAAGCGGAACTGGCTGGTGTGATGGCGCACGAAATTGCCCACGTGGCGGCGTGCCATGCGGCGCGTGAAAATACCCGCGGCAATTTGATGAATATGGCTTCGATTCCACTGATCTTTGTCGGCGGGGCTATCGGCTATGCCGGCTACGAGGCAGCGGGCCTGGCCTTGCCCATGACCTTCCTGCACTTCTCGCGCGGCTTCGAGGCGGAGGCTGATTACCTGGGAATGCAGTACATGTACAAGTCGGGATACGATCCTCAAGCTTTTATCAGCTTCTTTGAGAAGGTGCAGGCCCAGGAGAAAAAGAAACCGGGGACATTAGCCAAGGCGTTCTCGACCCATCCTCAGACTCCGGACCGGATCGCCAAATCGCAGGAAGAGATTGCGCAAATCCTGCCGGCACGGGCGCAGTACGTCGTCTCAACCTCCGAGTTTGACGATGTCAAGGGGCGGCTGGCAGCGATCGAGAACCGGCACAAGGTGCTCGACAAGAAGGACGACGGCAAGAAGCCGAGTCTGCGACGGACCTCGACACCGGACAAGAACGGCACCGACGACAAGACAAACGACGACGGCCGCCCTACGCTGAAGCGGCGGGATGACAGCAGCAGCAACTGAGCCCAAACAGGATGTTGTCAACACGATTCAATCCGGCGGCTTCGGCCGCCGCTTTTATTTTGGGGCTTACTTTCGCCGGAAATGGAAAAGCCGCGAGGAACTCGCGGCATGACCGGAAAAGGCTGAACCTTTCGGGTGGACTCTTTTACGCAGCTTCTTTCGGAGCCAATGCGGGTACCCGACGGCTCCTGGCCGCGATTGACGTTACCACCTTCATGTCCTGCCAGTCATAAGGAAATTCCTTGCCGCAATCGAGACATGCGACGTAGGTGCCGGTCAGCGAGGCTGCGGTATTGCGCCGCGATCGCGATCGCACCGTGATAGGAAAACTATAATGAGAATGTCTGCAACCGAAGAAAACTTCGAACAATTTCGCCAGCATACCGCCCTCCCCGGCAGCCCTCATTACGAAACTTGCCCGGTCCTGTTTACTTAGATTCAGTTTTGCCCAGAAAGGTTCCTGGGGGGTACGAGGTGGGTGCACGCGACGGATGTGGATAAGCGGAAGTGTCTGCTGGATGAGGGGTTAGCGCTGCAAGCTCGCCATGCCCGTTTGTTCCCTGTAGCGAAATCCGACCGACGCTCACGCCTAATTGCGCTCAGGCTTCCTGGGGGCCCGCCTTTTTGTGTGCCTCACATTTGGCCACAATGGCGCTGCGAAGGCGGTTGCGCAGATCGTCGGGAAGTTCGTAGAGCTGAGAGTCGCGGTAGATCTCGATGGTCTTCTTGGTGGTGTCGCAGACAACGTAGCAGTTGTGGCACCAAGCCAGATGGTCTTCCAGTTCGGCCTTGGTGCGGTCGTCAAGGACGCCGTCCAGGTAGTTGGTCAGTTCCTGCAGAAACTCAGAACACTTCACTGTTTGCCATCTCCGCTATCACGCTTCTGGAAGTAACGGCTAAGCCGTTCCCGCAACTGCAACCGCGCCCGCAACAGCCGCGACTTGACCGCAGGGATGCTAAGTTCGAGCGCCTCAGCCGTCTCCTCGGTCGAAAGACCTTCCACGTCTCGCAGAACAAAGACCGTGCGAAAGCTCGGAGGCAGTCCCTGAATCGTCTTGGTCAGGATTTCCTTCAGTTCCGCCTGGCTATACTGCTGTTCCGGATTCGGACTCCAATCCGCGACTTCGCGGGGAACCGAATCTTCCTCGGTCTTGACGTCCTCGTCCAGCGAGACCATGCGCTCCGGCCGACGTCGCCGCAGCTTCATCAGCGCTTCGTTGACCGCAATGCGCACCAGCCAGGTATAAAACTTGCTCTGGCCCTGGAACTGATTCAGATTGCTGTAGGCCTTAAGGAAGGCATCCTGCACCACATCTTCCGCGTCTTCGCGGTTCTGGGTGATGTGCTGCGCAATGCGAAACACATTCCGGTCGTAGCGCCGGACCAGTTCCTCAAATGCCGATACATCTCCGCTTTTGGCGGTCTGAACCAGAGCCAGCTCATCACTGACTGGTTCGGTTACCTTCTGTTGGATGGCTGTCATTCTTCTTCCGATGCAACAATTTTCATGCCCGGGGTGCTCGAGAGAAATGTTATTTTACTTGGTAACCCGCCTTCCGAGCTAACTGTTTTGACGTATCTATGCCGGGCCGGTTTGCGATAAATTCCAAAGAGCCTTGATTCCGCAGTAGAACACGTCCTTACGTGACCGGAAAACACCGGCCAAGTGACCATATAATCGAGGCTTACCAAAAGCTTGAACCGGGGATGAAGGGCAAGAAAGCCAGATCCAGCGGCTGAAGCACCGAACTGACCATGGCAGACCGAAGCGAACTCGAGGAAATTGTCGAGAGAGTTGTTTCCCAGGTATGGGAGAACCACGTTCCGCACATACGGGAGGAGTTAGTGCGCCGCGTCCTAGAGGAACTTCCGCAGACCCTTGGGGCGGGGGGATCTGGGGACGGTGGATCTGCCAATCTATTGAAGGCGATCTCGTCCATCTACGCGGGCACAACGCAAAAAGAAATTCTACGCGCACTGCTGGACAACACGGTCCGCTACAGCGGCCGCGGGGCGCTGTTCGTGGTCAAAGCCGGGGCTGCGGCCGGGTGGCAAGGGCGCGGCTTTTCCGAGGACGGCGAGGACACCATCAAGGATTTCGCCCTCAACGTGACCATGGGAGCTCCGGAGCAGGCCCTGCGCTCGCGAATGCCATTCAGCGGCGCTACCAGCGAGATTGACCCGGAATTTGTATCCCGATTCGGCGGATCGGCCGACGATCAGGTGTTGGTGCTGCCCCTAGTACTCAAAGAGAAAGTGGCGGCGCTGGTGTACGCCGATGCAGGGGTGGAGGCGGGCGGAAAGATGGACGCCGCGGCCCTGGAGCTTTTGGTTCGAGCCACCAGTGCCTGGCTGGAAGTGGCCTCGCTACGAAAGCAGGCGCAAAAAGAAGAAAGCGCCGATACGACTGCCGAAAAAACGGAAAGCGCCCCGCCGGCACACACGGCTGCGCCCCCCTCGGACCCTTTTGCGGCGCACGCCCCGAAGCATGTGGCCTCGGTTCCCGTGCCTATAGTGGTTCCGCCGGTGGTGGCCGAGCAACCTGTGGTCGTGGCTCAAGCCGAGCCCACAGCTTCCGTGGCAGCCGCCGCTCCGGCCCCGGCGGCGGATCCATTTGCCAATCTCTCCCCGGAGGATGCCGATGTCCATCGCAAGGCCCAGCGCTTTGCCCGGCTGCTGGTGGATGAGATCAAACTGTACAATCAGGCGAAGGTCGCCGAAGGGCGCAAAAATAAAGATCTTTACGGCCGGCTCAAAGAGGATATCGAAAAGAGCCGGGGGACTTTCCTAAAACGCTATGGAAATAGCGCGGCCGCCGGCGCCGACTACTTCAGCCAGGAACTGATCCGCAGTCTGGCCGAGGACGATCCTTCCATCATGGGCGCCAATTTTCGGCGAAATTGATTAGAGTGGTCTTTCATCGTTTGCCATCGTCCCTGCTTCGAATTTCTGTGATTGGGGCAGTTCTGTGTTTGAATCTTGTCCCCTCCGTGGCGCCTGCGGCGGCGCAGTCTTCCACCAGGAAAACCCAGTCCGGCAAGAAAGCGCGCGGCAAAGCCGCCGCCCGGCACAGACGGTCCTCACCCCGCTTGAGCCGGATGCATCAGGCGTTTGTGGCTTCAGCCAATCTGAAGCCGATGGCACGGCAACTGCTACAAGACCGCACTGCGGCCGCTTACGCGGGAGTGGAGGCCTACGCCCGGCTCCATACCAAAGGAGATGCAGGCGCGCTGGCCTGGCTGGTAGTGGGATACGCTCACACTCTGGATCACGATTACGCCAAAGCCATCGATCCGCTGAACCGGGCCGAGCCTCGGGCGGGAGATCTGGGCGACTACGTCAGTTTTTATCTCTGCACTTCATACTTTCAAGCGGGGCGGACGGCCGAGGCTGCTGCGACCCTTGCGAAATTCGACAGATCGTTTCCCGAGTCGCTGTTGACGCGGGACGCGCACGTTCTGTATGCGAACGTTCTTTGGGCGGAGGGCCGGCCGCAGGAAGCGGTCGCTCTGCTGGAAAAAGAGCGTCAGCCGCCGCGCGCTGATCTGGAACTGGCTTTGGGACGCGCGTACGCCGCCGCGGGGCAGGCGGCAAAGGCCGCCGACATCTTGCGCAATCTGTACATCACGATGCCACTGAGTGCGGAAGCCGGGCAGGCCGCCATCGAGCTGAAGAAGCTGGCTTCGACCGCCCAGCTGGCTCCCTTGGGGTCGAACGGCCGTAGATCGCGCGCCGATCTGCTGGCCAAGGGCAAACGCTTCACCGAGGCGGCGGAGGAATATCGCGATCTGCTTAACATGGTGGACCCGAACGACCGTCCTGACCTCGAATTGGCGCTGGCAGTGGCTTTGCGCCGTTCGGGACAAAACAAGGAAGCCAAGAAGATTCTGGAGACGCTGCCCAGCTCCCCGGCTGAGCTCAACGCCCAGCGCCTCTTCAATCTTGGAGAAGTGGCGCGGGCTAGCGATGACGACGAAGGCTTTCTGCGCGCTCTGACGGAGCTACGCCAGGCGGCGCCTACCAGTGTCTGGCTACAACAGGCATTGTTGGCGGCCGGAAATTTTTATCTTCTCAAACCCGACTATGACAAGGCGATCGACGCGTATCGAGAGTTGCAGCAACGATTTCCGCAGGTGGGCCGCGCCTCGTACGCACATTGGAAGGTGGCATGGTTGAGCCTACGCCAGGGCAGGAACGCAGAGGCCAAGGCGGGGTTTGAGCAGCAGATAGGTCTGTATCCCACGTCAGCGGAAGTTCCGGCGGCGCTGTATTGGCGTGCACGACTGGCTGAGGAAGACAACGACACCACCATGGCCTGTGCCTACTACCAAAAACTCTCGGAACGCTTTCGCAATTTTTACTATGGCGAACTAGCGCGTCGCCGGCTGCGGGAAACCAAGGCGGATGGCGACCCTCCACATTACGCCTTGCTGGATCGGGTTCCGGCAATCGAGGCCGGCACCAATATCGCCGCCAGCGAGCCCCCGACGGACAACCTGCGCTATCAGAAAGCGCGGTTGCTCGAGAACGGCGCACTGGTGGACTTTGCCGTGCGCGAAATGCAGGCCGCGGGTAATGAAGACAAGGGGAACTGGGTTGCGGCTGAGACCGCGAGGCTTTATCAGGATGCGGGTCGCTTCGACGGCGCCATCCAGGTATTCAAACGCGCCGTGCCGAATTATTTTGCGGTGGATTTGCCCACTCTTCCGCGCTCTTACTGGGAAGCGCTGTTTCCCAAGCCGTACTGGACCGACCTGAAAGCATTCTCGACGCAAAACGCGCTGGATCCTTATCTCGTGGCATCCCTGATTCGGCAGGAGTCGGAGTTTAATCCAGGCGCGGTGTCTCGCGCCAATGCAGTTGGGCTGATGCAATTGCTGCCCAAGGTTGGCAGCGGGGTGGCAAAGCAGGAAAAGCTCAAGCATTTTGCCGCTACGCAATTGTTTACTCCCGAAGTCAACCTGCGGCTGGGTACGCGCTACTTCCGCGAAATGGTGGATAAGTATGGCTCCTTCGAGTACGCGCTGGCTGCTTACAACGCCGGCTCGAACCGGGTGGACGATTGGCTGGGGCAGGGAAAATATCGCGACCCGCAGGAATTTGTGGAATCGATCCCCTTCACTGAGACTCGGGAATACGTGCAGGCCATTCTCAGGAACGCCAATGTGTACCGGCAGTTGTACGGGGCGCCATAGTCACGGGGATCCCGGGTGCGGAATTGCTGATTCGCGCGCCTTCGGTCTGTTCTCTCTAATTTTTACAAAGATTTCACATCTTCAGGTTGTCGCGGCGGTAGAATACGATTCTGTTCGCGAGGGGTACTCCGGCCAGCCGGCCAAACGAAGGAGAAAACGCATGCCTGCTTCTGTAAAGCCAATTCCTGAAGGCTTCCACACTGCAACCCCAACTCTGGTAGTTCGAAACGCCGCGCAAGCCATCGAGTTTTACAAGAAAGTATTCGGCGCCAAGGAAATCATGCGGATGCCGAGTCCAGACGGCAAGATCTCCCACGCCGAGCTGAAGATTGGCGATTCCATTATTTTTCTGTCGGATGAATTCCCCAACATGGGCGGCAAAGCCCCGCAAACATTGGGTGGATTTACCGGCGGTATCTATCTTTACGTTGAGGATGTTGACGACGTCTTCCAGCGGGCCATCGACGCCGGCGGCAAAGCCGCTACGCCAGTGACCGACATGTTCTGGGGAGACCGGCATGGCAACTTTGTCGATCCTTTCGGCCATTCCTGGGGCGTGAGCACGCATACGGAGGATCTGAGCGAACAAGAAATGGGAAAACGGGCGCAGGCTTTCTACGCCCAGATGGAGCAAAAGAAGTCGGCCTAGGTTTACGCGAAAGGCTTTAACCGCAAAGGATGTCAAGACAACCAGCGAAGTGCGCAAGGAAAGTCCTTGCGATCTTTGTGGTTTTATCGGCTTCCCTTGCGGTTAAGCTTTTTGCGGCTGGGCGGGCTATCAGGCCGATTTTTCCGGTGCCGGTGATTTTGCGAAGAGGATTTCGATTACCAGCAGGGCAGCTCCCACAACAATAGCGCTGTCGGCCACGTTGAACGCGGGCCATTGATATTGGCCGATGTAGAAAAGCAGAAAATCGACCACCCGACCGTTGAGCAGTCGGTCCCATAAGTTCCCCACCGCACCCCCAAGAATCAACGCCAGACCAACTCCGGTGCTCTGCATGGAATGACTGTTGCGCCAGAGAAGAACGGAGACGATGGCGAGCGCCACGATGGAGAACAGCACCAGCACGGTGATCTTCCATTCCGAGGGCGAGTCGGCAAACAGACCGAAGGCCGCGCCCCGATTCTCCACATGGGTGAGCCGGAAGAATCCGGGGATTATCTGAATGGTGTCGTGCAAGGAAATATCCCTGGCTACCATCCATTTCGCGGCCCGGTCGAGGACCAACACCAGCAGGGCAATCACGAAGTGGAAGCTACGGGTGGCGCGAGTCGTCATGGGAGTTAATCTAAAACCTCAAATCGCAGAAAACGCCGCCGAGGCGGCACGGAAGGCAGTGCTCACCTGCCGAGTTCCTTCAGCACCGCAATGCAGCGCTCGCACACTGTAGGATAGACCGCGTCCTCGCCCACATGGATGGAATAATTCCAGCAGCGCTCGCACTTTTTACCCTGGGCCTGGTTCACCTGGACGCTTACTCCGCCGGTTCCATTTCCGGAAGCGCCAGGCTCCAGCGTCACCGCCGAAACGATGAACAGATAGCGCAGCTGGTCCTGGTAACGTGCCAGGACCGAGTACACGGGCTCGGTGGCCGTAACGGTGACTTGGGCTTCCAGGTTGGCGCCGCCGATCAACTTGCTCTGGCGGGCCTCTTCCAGCGCCTTCAATACTTCGGTGCGGACAGCTAGCAGAGTGCTCCAGTCTTCACTTTGCCTGACATCCTTCACGGGGACCGAGCCGCCCAGAATGTCAGATGCATTGGGAAAGTTCGCGAGATGCACGCTGGGCGGACGATCAGCCAGCGCGGGCAGATATTGCCACACTTCGTCACAGGTAAAGCTCATGATGGGCGCCAGTAGGCGGACCAGAGCTTCTCCAATGCGCCAGATCGCGGTCTGTGCGGCCCGACGGCCGCGGGAATTCGGCGCATAGGTGTAGAGCCGGTCCTTGAGAACATCGAAGTAGAAAGCGCTCAGTTCCACTACGCAGAAGTCATTGATGCGGTGGTAAACCTTGTGAAAAGTGAACTCATCGTACCAGCGAGTCACGTCTGCCGTCATGGCAACTGTCTGGCGAAGGACGTACTGATCGATTGCTTCCAGGTTTTCGAACGGCACAGCATCTCGTTGCGGATCGAAGTCGTACAGATTGCCGAGCGAGTTCTTAAACAGTTTGTTCCGAATCGTCCGGTAGTTTTCCGCGATGCGCCCCATCAGGCGCTCAGAGCCGACCACGTCCTCCCGAAAATCAACCGATGCGACCCACAAGCGCACGATCTCACCGCCCAGGCGATTAGAAATGTCGACCGGGTCCACGTCATTGCCGCGGGATTTGGACATGGCGCGGCCTTGTTCGTCCAGAGTCCAGCCGTTGGTCGAGACCATGCGGTACGGAGCGTGGTCGCGGGTGCCGACCGCGCAGAGCAGGGAAGAATGAAACCATCCCCGGTGCTGGTCACCGCCTTCGAGGTAAAGATCGGCGGGCCAGGGCAGGTCGGGTTCGTGGCCGAGCACAGCGGCGTGGCTGCAGCCGGATTCGAACCAGACGTCGAGAATGTCAGTCTCCTTGGAAAACTCTGTGGCCCCGCACTTGGCGCACTTTGTGTCGGCACCAATCAGAGCGTCGGCCTGGGGCGTGTACCAGGCGTCGGCCCCGGCACGGGCGAAGAGCTCGATCACTTTGCGGTTGAGCGCGGGATTGTTCAGGGGCAAGCCGCAGCCTTCGCACAAGAAGACAGCGATGGGGACGCCCCAGATGCGCTGTCTTGAAACGCACCAGTCGGGGCGAGTGGCGATCATGTTTGAGATACGCTCTTCGCCCCAGGCTGGGTCCCACCTCACTTTCTTGATTTCATCTAAGGTGCGACTGCGCAGCGTGCCATCCGGCATCGGCGTTTCCATGGAGATGAACCACTGCTCAGTGGCACGGAAGATGAGGGGGTTGTGGCAGCGCCAGCAATGCGGGTAGGAATGCTCGAGCTTTTCGGAATGCATCAGCACACCGCGCTGCTTCAGCAGCTCGATGATGGGCTGGTTGGCGTCAAAGACTTTTTTGCCGTCGTATTCTGGCAGGCCGTTTCGCATGATGCCGGCGGCGTCCACGTTGGTGGTTAAGTCGAGCTTATATTTGACGCCAGTCGCGAAGTCCTCGGCGCCGTGGGAGGGTGCGGTGTGGACGACGCCGGTGCCGGTGTCCATGGTGACGTAGTCGGCAAGCACGCCCAGGACGGTGCGATCCAGGAACGGGTGAGCGAACTTCGCATACTCCATTTTCCAACCGGGCAGGTGGCCAAGCGTCTGGGCGTGTTTCAGACCAACCTTGCCGGCGAATTCGCTGGCCAGCTTCTCGGCAACGATGTAGGCCTCGCCGCCGGATTCAAGCGCGACGTATTCCTCATGGGGATGAAAGGCCACAGCCATGGAGGCGGGAAGCGTCCAAGGAGTGGTTGTCCAGATTACAGTGAAAACTTTTTTCCCCGCCAGTGCGGGATCGAGCCGGGCCGGATCTTCGGCCAGGGCATACTTCACCCACACCGTGGGGCTGGTGTGATTTTCGTATTCGACCTCGGCTTCGGCGAGGGCGGTCCTGTCGTAAATACACCAGTAGACGGAGCGCAGCCCTTTGTAGACGAATCCTTTCTCCAGGAAGTCGTAGAAGGTTGCCAACACCACCGACTCGTACTGCGGCGTCATGGTGGAGTAAGGCTGGTCCCAGCGTCCGAAGACGCCGATGCGGCGGAACTGCTCGCGCTGCAGATCGAGAAATTTCTGCGCGTACTTTCTGCACGCCTCGCGGACTTCCAGTTTCTGCATCTGGAGTTTTTTGCCGCCAAGTTGCTGGTCTACCTTGATTTCGATAGGTAGGCCATGACAGTCCCATCCTGGAACGTAGGGAGAGTCAAATCCGGCCATGGTTTTGGACTTGACGATGAAATCTTTCAGGCACTTGTTCAGCGCATGGCCCATATGGATGGGTCCATTGGCGTAGGGCGGACCGTCGTGCAGGACGTAGCTCGGAGCCCCGCGCCGGGCTTCCCGTATGCGCCGGTAGATGCCCATTTGCTCCCAGCGGGCCAGAGCCGCGGGCTCGTTCTGGGGCAGGTTGGCCTTCATGGGAAAGTCGGTCTTGGGCAGGTTGATGGTGGATTTCAGGTCCAGCGGCACTAGGATGATTTCTCCCCAAATAGTTGATTTTTTTCATTATAGGGAGCGGGCGAACGAACGTCCATTGACCGCCTGTAAACACCGAAGCCAGGGTGAGAAAGGAGCCGCAAAAGCACTGCGAAAAGAGCTTAGAAAAGTGTACAATTTTCTAAGGTCGACGTTTGCTTCGGCGTCGCATCTAACAACTCGTGGTTGGGTCCTGTGGATCCTCGGTGAGTTCCAGGCGAGTTGCGGCCAGATGAATTTGCACGTATTCTCTTGCCGGGAAGCAACTTGGCAGCCAATGTGCTCATCAAGCTCTAGAGACGGAAGGCAACTCGGGTAGAGAAACCTGAATTCGGGTCAACTAAATGCCAACACTCGACATTAAACCCCGCGCCGGCGCCGAGCCCGAACTCAACTTACTTCTGCCGAAAAGCACTTTGGAAGAGTCGCTGTGGACGTCGCTGTTCCGGAACTTGGACGACTTCTTCTTTCCCAAAAAGCAGCCACCTCTGGTGCTGACCTCCAAGCCGATTCCAGTCAAAGATATTTGGGGTTTTTACGACTACAAGAAGAACGGCGTATTGGGTTCCACCGTAGTACACGTTTTGGCATTGGCGGCGATCATAGGCATCACTCTGCTGGGCCGAAGGATGGTCGAGCAGATCGTTAAGCCGCATGACACGATCACATTGGTTTCTCCCGACGATATTCCTCCCTTGCCGCCGTCCAAAACGCAGGCAGGTGGAGGCGGCGGCGGTGGCGACCGCGACAAATTTCAAGCGCCCAAAGGAAAATTGCCCAAGCAGTCGATGGAGCAAATTACCCCTCCGATGATGGTGGTTCGCAACGACAACCCCAAGCTCACAGCTGAGCCAACGGTAATCATTCCGCCGCAGGTCAAGCTGGCTTCGAATAACCTGCCGAACCTGGGCGACCCGATGTCTCATTTGCCCTCCGGGCCTCCATCGAACGGAACCGGTTCGGGTGGCGGTATTGGCTCGGGTTCGGGCGGTGGCGTCGGTGTGGGCACAGGGCCAGGCGTGGGTGAGGGCCGAGGCGGTGGAGTTGGCGGTGGATTTTTCCATGTAGGCGGCGGTGTCAGCGCCCCGCGAGTCATCTTCCAGCCCGATCCTGAGTACTCGGAAGAAGCCCGCAAGGCCAAGTATCAAGGCACCTGCGTTCTCTGGCTGGTGGTGGGGCCGGACGGCAAACCGCGAGATATTCGGGTGGCACGTAGCCTTGGCCTGGGATTGGATGAGAAGGCAATCGAAGCGGTAAAGACCTGGAAGTTCGAGCCAGCCATGAAAGATGGCAAGCCGGTGGCAGTGCAGATCAATGTGGAAGTGAGCTTCCGGCTGTACTAGTTTGTTCCTTCCGAAACCGAATGCATGCCCCACAAAGGACGCCGAGAGGCCCAAATCTTGGGATTCCTCAGCGTCTCTCTCTGTCCCCTGTGGTTGCTGCGTTATTCCTTTAATTCTACGTGCTCGACACCTTCGATCGGGCTTCCCAGAAATCGCGCCCCCAGGCGGCGGAACTTTTCCACTGAATCGGTTACGAAGAATTTCAGTCGAGGCTGTCCGCGGCGTTCTTCTTGGAGAGAAATTTCAGGTAGACCTTGTCGAAGTAGCTGGCTGACTACCCGCGCCGTGGAATCGGCAGAATCCACCATGGTGACATGCGTTGGGACTAACCCGCGCAGCAGCGGTTTCAGCAGAGGATAGTGGGTGCATCCCAGCACCAGAACGTCCGCGGACTCGAAGCCGTCAGCGAAAGCTTCGGCCAAATAAATGCGCGCCACCTGTTCGGCGACCGCGTGCTCCGCCCACCCTTCTTCCACCAGCGGCACCAGCAGCGGGCAGGCCTTCTCTTTCGCCTCAACTCCACGGATTGCAAGAGCCTTCGAATAAGCATGACTGCTGATGGTAGCCTCGGTGCCAATGACGACAACTCTGCGGGACCGGCTAGCCGCGGAAGCACTCATCGCGCCGGGCTCTACGACGCCGACCACGGGAACGCGGGAGGCCAAAGTAATCTTGTCAAGAGCGAGGGCAGACGCCGTGTTACAGGCCATCACCAACATCTGTGCGCCGTGCTGTTCAAGATAGTGGGCCGCGCCGATGGCATACTTGGCAACGGTCTCGACAGACTTGGAACCGTAGGGCAGCCGCGCGGTGTCGCCGAAATAGAGGTAGTCAGCGTCCGGTGCGAGTGCGACCAGTTCCTTAAGAACCGTGAGGCCACCGAAGCCGGAATCAAAGACGCCGATGCGGGGTCGTCGAGTGCTCATGGATGGCGATGCAACTCATCATAACGGTCGTACCGATGTTTTGGTCAGAGAATCCGCTACGGGGTTAAGATCGGTGAAAATCCGGTCACAGATCTATGAGCTGGCGCCTGGAATAACCCAGACCGTATTCCGCAAGGACGATATCCTGTTCGCACAGCGCACGGGCGGCGATAAGATTCTGCTGGTGTCCGATTCCACCGCCATATTTTTCCGCGAAGGGATCGAGGGCGGTCGACTCTTCCGGCGTGGCGATCGCGAGAAGGTGGATGCCAGGATTGACCGCAGAAACAACCAAGACGTGTTGTGGCAGAAGGTCAGGTAGTGCTGCATCACTTGAAGCGTGAAGTCTGTACTTGCTGCCCTTCCTGGGCTGCCAGGTTGCGCTCACAACAAGGTCCTAGCGGAATGGGCGCCCCGTGTGGGCAAGTGCGCGGATGGCCGAGGAAGCTGCAGATCTTGTCAGTCGCTTCGGTGGAGAGGATGTGTTCGAATTTGCAGGCCTGTTGTTCGATCTCTGACTCGCTGTCCAGTGCCAAGCTGTCCGTGAAGAGGCGCTCGGCCAGGCGGTGGCGGCGGACGATGTCGGCCGCGCGCTGGCGGCCGCGGCCAGTGAATTCCACAATCGTGCTGCCGTCGCCGGTCGAGACACCGGAAGGTTTGAGCGCGTCGTGGCAAGGGTTCACGAACGGCTTGTGATGGTGAGCCTCGGGCGGATGTGGCCGGGTTGCGACCAGGCCGAGGGCGGCCATCTTTTCAACCGCAATGCTTACCGGCAGCGCGCCGTGCACTTCCATCCGGCCGATTTCAGCAATCTCGCCATGCTCCTCGACCGCCCAGAGCTCCTCCAGGACTTCGTCGAACTGTTCCTCGTCCGCCATGGCGAAAACTTCCTGGTCGGCAATTTTACCGTGATGCAACTCGATTCTGCGATCAGCGAGGCGGGCGACGATGGGGTCGTGCGTAACCATTATGATGGCGCGTCCCTGGCCATGCAGCTCGCGCAACAGGCGCAAGACGATTTCTTCATTGACTGCGTCCAGATTTCCAGTGGGTTCATCGGCCAGAACGATCTTAGGATCGTTGATCAGGGCGCGGGCGATGCAAACCCGCTGCTGTTCTCCGCCGGAGAGTTGGGCGGGCAGGTGCCGGGCGCGGTCTTTCAGGCCGACATGCGCCAGCGCCTCCAGGGCTTCCTGCTCGTCGGTCATGCTGTGGAAGTATTGGGCCAACATGACATTTTCGAGCGCGGTGAGATAGGGAATCAGATGGAATTGCTGAAAGATGAAGCCAACTTTTTCCGCGCGCGCCCGGCTCAAATCCAGCGCGGAAAGCTTGGCCACGTTTTCGCCGTCGAGCCAGATCTCGCCCGAAGTGGGGCGATCGAGGCAGCCGATCAAATTGGCTAGAGTGGATTTACCAGATCCGGATGGGCCCATGACGGCGAGCCATTCGCCCGACTCAACGTGGAGAGAGACATCATCGAGCGCGCGCACAACGCCCCCGCCCTCGGCCTGGGCCGGATACAGGCGGCTGACATGGCTGAGCTTGATCATGTCACTCTCCCCTCAGAATGTTAGCAGGTTGGACTCGCCGGAGCAGAGATATCGGCAGGATTGCCGCGAGCAGCGCGATCATTATTCCGCCCGCCAAAACGACCGGGAAAACGGCGAAACGCGGCGTCACCGGGGAGTGAAAATTCGTCCGCCCGATCCAGATGGCCGCCCCTACTCCGATGGCGAAGCCTAGTATTGATCCAACCGCACCGATAGCGGCAGCTTCGGCGGCGAAGAATCCCTGGATCAATCTGCCGGACGCGCCTAGCGCTTTCATGAGGGCAAAGTCCCGGCGACGGTCGGAGATCCATCCAGTCAAGGTGGCAAGCACGCAGACAGCGGCGGTGAGAATGATGAGTACGGCAGCCACAAGAAGGGTGGATCGCATCTTGCCCAGCACTCGGGCCTCGCCTTCCATGACCTGCCGAACGGGGCGGACATCAGCGCCGGGAAGGGCTTGTGCGAGCCTGCGCATAGTGGCTTCTATTTCCTGCGCAGATCCTTTCTGCGACGAACTCAGGGCCGAGATTTCGATCGTGGAATAGGGCACATGGGTCCACTCGGTGAAATCGGCCAGCGAAATGTAAACCCGGCTGTCTTCGTCGGCGCCGGTTTGCAAGGTGCCGGCTGGATTCAGTTGAACAGTGCGTCCCTGGAAGCTCAGGTCAAACGGCTTTCCCGACGAGTTGAGAACTCCGGCAGCGCGGCGGCCGATGAGGGCATCGCGCTGTGCCTTCGGCCAACCCGTTACTGACCACCAGCTATCCAGCTTCTGTACTTGATCGAGATCGGTTCCGGCGACCACTACCGAATGGCCGTCAGAGGTGCGGGCTACGGCGTAGGCGAATGGAACCGCGATGCCAGCGTTGCCGAGAATGGATCGGACTGTGGACAAACCCTCTTTCGGGAGATCCTCTCCCTCCTTTGCTACCACCACGACGTTGGCGCCGTACTTGCGAAATTCCCGTCGCAGCTTGGCTTGTACGTCCACGTAGAGATTGAGCATGGCGGTGGCCGCGGCAGCAGCCACGGCCATGGCCAGCAGGGCTGAGGCAGCTCGCCCGCGCCGGAGCACGGCGGCTCGCACCAGCATACGCAGGAACATCGAGGCGTGGGGCGAGGCTGAGCGGCGGCGGGCGACTTCCGAGTTCAAGCTTCACCTCGCAGAGCGTACACAGGATCGAACTTTACCGCGCGCCGGATGGCGGCAGCGCTGCCGCCGAAAGTGACGATTACCGCGATGGCCAGAATGACCGGCAGAAGCACCGGTTGGATCGCGATCTGGGAATCGAAAATGGAATGGCCGATCTGGCGGGCCAGTAACGCTCCACCGGCAAAGCCTACGGTTCCCGCCATCAACGCGAGCAACGCCGCCTCGGCAAGAAACAGGACTGCCACTGCCAGGTTGCCGGCGCCCAAGGCCTTCATCAAGCCAACTTCGCTGCGCCGCTCAAACACCGCGGTCGCCATGGAAGCGGAAACCGCCAGCGCGGATGCCAGCAATGCGGCCACGGTGATGAGGAACATCAGTCCCTGGATGCGCGTCAGGACAGTACCTTCATTCTGCGCCACCTGGCGAATCTGCTCGGCGTGGGAGTGCGGAATGGCCTCCTGCAACTGGAACGCGATGGATTGCGCGTAAGGAGAGCAATACCAGCGGTCGTACATTTTCGGCGACAGGCTCCTGGGATCGCGGCGGGCGAAGGCGTCCTCAGGCTTGGTCACAGCGCTAACGTAGATGCGGCGTACCGCGCCGGGTTTGCCGAGAATCTGCTGCGCCAGAGGAAGGGGAACCACGATCTGATCATCTTCGGGTCCGCCGGTGGAGAGAATGCCGGCGATCCGGCGGGACTGACCAGCGGCTTCAATCTCCTGGCCAGCCTTGCGGTTCAGCTTCGATGCCAGGTGCTCGCCGAGTAGAACATCGGTCGAATTGTCATCCGGCCAGGAACCCTGCACTTTCCACCAGGGATGGGTGGAGCGGACTCCGGTGGTGAACTCCTGTTTGCCGAAAGCCAGCTGCCGGGCGAAATACGTCCCCAGCAGAGTGAGATTTTTATGGCCTGCCAGACTGACGTTGACCGGCAACATGGGCGCGAAACCTACAATGTTGTTGCGCCAGAACATGCCCTTGATTTTGGGCAGATCAGCTTCGTTAAGGTAGGCGCCGTCACTGGGCGGCTTCAGATTGACGCCGGCATTCACCACGTCCAGGGTGTCTTCCTGTGGAGTCACGATAAGGTTGGCTCCGTAGGTACGCAGTTCTCGGCTGATCTTGTCGCCGATATCGGTAGCGACAGCGATCATGGCCGTCGCCACGCCCACTCCGAGCATGATGGCAACACCAGCCAGGAGCTTTCGCCGCTTCTGCCGCCGGAAGGATTCGTACAGTAGACGCAAGAACATGGGTTATTGTTGGAAGATACGGACGCCGGCCGCGATGTCCGCCTCCCGGATAATGACAGCGTCGGAGGTCTGTTCGGCAGGCAGGGGAAGGGGATTGCATCCCCCGGCCGTGCCCACCGATTGCCCGTTGATGGGTGCGGCGCAGTTCTTGCAAACCACTCCGTTCGGTCCTTTGTAAAAGCCCACGGGACCGCAAATCTGGCATGCGTCGAATACCGTGGCCACTTTGCCGTCTGGCCTTTTGTACAGCCAGAAGCGAACCGCAGTTCCCTTGGCCTCGGCTTCGAAGCGATGCAGATCGCCGTCGGAGACCTGGGTCAGTGGAATGCTCAGTTGTCCGTTGGTGAAGGTCACTTCGGTTGCGGGCGAAAGTGCGCTTACGCTTTTTGCGTAGATGAATTCGGCGGTGACCATCAGGATGAACAAGAACGAACTGGCGTAGACCGAAACCATCCACAAACGCTCACGGCGGGCGCTCCACAAAGCCTTGCGGCGCTCGGCCGGGGAATCGGGAAGGGTAGACGGCTGGCGGCGCTTTACCTCGAACAGCACCATCAAGGCGGCTAAAGCAACGATGGTGACAAAGAAGAACAGATCATTTCGAACGATGGGGCCGATGAGAGCCATCTCCTCGCGGGAGGAGGGCAGCACGCCGTTTTCAGAAAGCTCATGCAGGCCCGAAATAGTCAATTGTGCAGCTACAAAGAACAGGATGACGGTCGTGACTCGGAAGAACTTTTGCAGGTTGATACGCACGCTGCCCTTTACGAACATCACCCCGAACAGGACGGCAATGCTCACCCCCAGCAACGTGCCCAGGAAGCTGAGCAGTTCGGTGGAATTCAGCGAGACGGCTCCCAGGATGAGGACGGTTTCCACCCCTTCACGTAGCACCATGAGAAAAACAAATAGAAACAACCCGAAGGCAGCGTTCCGACCTGCCAGCTGGCCGACTTTGCTCTCAATCTGTCCCTTGAGCGCGCGACCCGTCTGCATCATGAAAATGATCATGGTGACGACGAAAAAGGCCGCGGCCAGCATGATCCAGCCTTCAAAGATGTCCTGGTTCCACTGGGTGCGGGATAGCAGGATGGCGATCCCGATACTGCCAACAAATGCGGCAATGAGGGCGGCAAAGACCGATTTGCGCAGTTCGGGCCGCCCAATCTTAGACAGATAGGCGAGGGTGATGCCGACCATGAGAGCGGCTTCAACCCCTTCCCGCAGAGTTACGATGAACGCCTGGAGCATGTGGAAAACCATCTCTTACTTTATGCAACCGAGTTGCAACTAGCACATCTACTCACCCTAGGCTAAGAATAGTCTTCCGCAGGCACGGGCGTCAACGAAGGAGGGCCTCGCTCTGTCCTCCAAATCAGAAAGAGCCGGATGTCGAGGCTACAGTTGTTTCAGAAATCGTTTCACTTCTTCCAGTTGCGGGAACAACTTTTCTTCCGCCCGAAATTCCGCGGAGTGAACGCACCTTCGGCTGCCGCGCAATCTGACGGGATGCTTCAAATGCAGCATCTCGTGGTAAACGATGTAATCGACGGCGTAGTGTGGAACGCGAGGATGGTCAAAGATGCGGCTTACCACGATGGCGTTGTGCGCCGGATCGTAGTGACCCAGACTGTTGCGGGAGTGGTTGCGACTCCAAGTCAACTGTGGGCGGGCCAGCAGTCCGTGGAAAAACCTTGTATTGAGCCCTTCGAAGACCTCGTCCAGATCGTAGGTGTGGCCCTGGGCAGAATGCAGACGCTTGCGCCCGCGCATTTGCCGCACCAGGTGAGCTTTCCGGGTGATGTCATGGCTCGAAACATACCGGCGGTAACGAGTCGCCGCTTCCCGCTCCACCGGCTTACGGTACATCTTTGCCAGCAGGATGTGGGCGATGGCCTGCAACACCGGGACAGGCGCACCTTCCAACAGGTCGGAAAGCCGCACCAGCAATTTGCCCTGGCGCATTCTGATGGTGTTCTTGATGCTAGTGAAAGCGAAGAAATCAACCTTCAGTTCAGGCACAGGGTCGCGCGGGCGAAGTTCCCGGTAGGTTTCCTGGAAGATGTGGAGGAGGCCGTCTCTCACGCGGTGTAGATTAACACGAACAAAATCTTAAACTGCAAAGCCCGCGAAGGTAGCGCTAAGGACGCCAACAGAACGCAATGTCGGATTTACGGCTTTGTCTTTTTCTTTTGCTTGGCTGCTTCCTCCTGGTCGGTCAGCAACTGGCGGTGGTCCTGGGCGCTGCTGTCGAGAGTTTCGAGCGCGGTGGATAGCAGAAATTCATACTGTTTCGCCTCTTCCTTTGCGGTATTAGCGGCGTCTTTCAGGGCGCGGAGTTTGGCCTGGAACTCGGTGTCGGCCTCGATAACCGCCTTCAGCGCCTTGCGCAGATCCGATTTGCGATCGACATAGGTGTCGATGTTTTCGTTCATCTCGTCGTAAACATCGAGGAATTCCTGCAAGCGGTCGTGGGTTTCCTTGCCTCGATCTGTGGTCTTGGAATCAGACCGCGCCGGTTCGAGTGAAGCTAGCCGGGCGCGGGCAAACTTGACGTATAGTTTGACCCGCAGGTCAGGCTCCAGGGCGGTGTCGCGGAGTTGATCGACTTCCGGATTAGTCAGGGAATCGCGCTGCCGCTGTGCCCATGCGGGCGAATTCAACAGCGCAACGAGGGCGCATCCGGCCATGGCAGCCCGAACTCGGTTCATTTCTTTCCCCTCTTCATTTCTATTTCTTTCCCTTCTTTCCGAACATGACGGACAGCAAATCGGTCCGCATCTTTTCCAGGCGATCGATGGCTTGCTGCACCGGGGCCTGATCGTCAAAAGGGAGGTTGTGCTTGACGTCGCGAAACTTCTCCGCCATCTTGCGCAGGGCAATCTCGGTGTCTTTCAGTTTCTTTCCCGTCCGCCCGGCAGCGTCACTGGCTTTCTCGGAATAGGTAACCACATCGCTTAGAGCCGCGTTTCCGGCCCCAGGGTCGCCGGCTTGGTAGAGCTTGTCGGCGGTTTCGGCCTGCTGGCGGGCAATCTGGAGGTACAGACCGGGGCGGTCTCCCGGCGGAGCCGATTCTGCCCGGGCAATTAGCTGATCGAGACTTTGGTCATTGCGTGCCAGAGGGCGCGCAAGCGTGGCCAGGGAAATCAGCGCCAAGAGCGTGAGAACGGTTACCCGGATACGCATCATGGGTTATTTCCTGGGCTCGATCGCGATCAGGCGATGCCGAGCTTGAAACTCCTGGTCGGGAAATTGTCCGGTCGCCTTCTCCAGGAAGAGATGATAATTCTCCGCTGCAGGCTTGTACTCGCGCAAGTGGTCGTAAGCCGTAGCCCGCAAGAAGTAGCCAATCGGGACCTCGGGGAGAATCTTGGCGCGCGCATCAAGTACTTTAATGACCAGTTCGTAGTTTTTGGTTTCATTGGCGGCCCCAGCCAAGTCACCATACGCAGGCCCCAGATCGGGCTTGAGCTGGATCGCGGCCATCAACTCCTGTTCGGCCTCCGGGAACTTCCGCTGCTTAAGAAGAACCCGGCCCAAGCCGTAGTGCAATTCACCGTCGTTCGGCTTGGCCGTTAGCAGGGAACGAAACTGCACTTCGGCAAGGTCGTATTTTTGCGCGTCGATGTAGAGATCCGCCAGATCACGCTGCACGCCAGCATCATTCGAAGCCAGCATTAGCGCCTCCTGCAGTTCCGCGATCGCCGGCTGGAGCTGGCCGTCTGCGGCCAGCATACGACCCAGTTGCATGTGTGCGCCCGCGTCGGTTGGGTGGAGCGCGACCAGCTTGCGCAGAATTTCCTCGGCGTCGGTGAAGCGATGGCCGCGCATGTAGATATTGGCCATGCCGGTGAGCGCGTCAACCGAGGAGGGATCGAGCGCAAATGCCTGTTTGTACTCCTGCTCGGCGTCGGAATAGCGGTTTTGTGCTTCCAGGAGCGGGCCAGCGGAGAGATGCGGTTCGGGGTCCTTGGGATTTAGATGAGCGGCCTGAGTGTAGGCCTCGAGAGCAGCGGCAGGGGTCGTTGCCTCAAGCACGTGTCCCAGGGACAACCAGGCGCGGGCCTGCCCTTCCTGAGCTTGCGAAGTGGGCTTGAGCTTGGTGGCGGCGCGCAGATACTGTTCAGCTTCGGGCTGACCGGCCTTGACCAGCGTAAGGCCCAGATTGAGATTCGACTCGAACACGTCAGGCTTGGCCGCGACCGACTTACGGTAGGCGGCGATCGCGTCATCGGTCCTGCCCAGCGTGTTGTAGATAAACCCCAGGTCGAACCAGGCAGCAAAATTTTGCGGATCGTCGGTAACGACCTTTTTCAGCAAAGGCTCCGCCGTGAGGTAGTCTTTCTTCTCGATCGCGCCTTCCGCCTGGATGAGTTCCGGCGGGGAAGAGGGGTCGTCCACTTCGACCTTGTGGTGACGAACGGTTTTGCCGGTGGTCTGGGCTGGGGCGAGGCTAGAGGCTAAAACCAATGCCGTTGCGATCAACAACCCGCGTAGGCCCGGACGCCCTGGTCTGGGCGGAGCAGAACTTGCCTGAACTACCGACCGGCGCTCGGCTGGGCGGGTGGGGACACCCGTCCCTAGGTGGGCGTGGCTATCTATTTCCATTCAGGACCTGCGCCAGGAACTTTCCCGTGTATGAATTCGGTAGCTTCGCGATGACCTCCGGCGAACCAGCTCCGACCACGTAGCCGCCCCGTTCGCCACCTTCCGGACCAAGATCAATCACCCAGTCTGCCGTCTTGATGACCTCCAAATTATGCTCGATTACCAGGATCGAGCCCCCTGCTTCGATTAGACGGCGGAAGGCAGAGAGTAGTTTGCTCACATCGTCGAAATGAAGTCCGGTGGTGGGCTCGTCGAAGATATAGAGCATGCGGTTACGGCGGCGGGCTTGGCCGGAAGAGCCTGACGGGCGGCCGATGTCGCGTGACGCCGGCTGCAGATGCGCCGCCAGTTTCATCCGCTGCGCCTCACCGCCAGAAAGCGTGGTGGCCGACTGGCCCAAGCGGAGATAACCCAGTCCTACTTCTTCCAGCACCCGCAGCTTGTCCACCACCTTGGGCACACCGGAGAAAAAGTGCAGGGCTTCCTTTACCGTTAAATTCAGCACTTCCTGGATGTTTTTGCCACGATAACGCACCTCCAGCACCTGCGGCTTGTAGCGTGCGCCTTTGCACTCCTCACAGATCAGTTCGACGTCGGCCAGGAACTGCATTTCCACGGTAACAGTACCATCGCCCTGGCAGGTCTCACAGCGGCCTCCGGGAATGTTGAAGGAGAAGTGGCCGGCGGAAAAACCGCGCTTCTTCGACTCGGGTAAAGAAGCAAACAGATCGCGAATTCCGTCGAAGGCCTTGATGTAGGTAACCGGGTTGGAACGCGGAGTTCGCCCGATCGGAGACTGATCGACAAGAATCACGTCGTCGATGAGGTCGTCGCCTTCCAGTTCGCGCCAATCATCCGAGGGAAAGGCCGCGCCGTTGGTCTGTTTCTTGGCGGCCGACAAGGCTTGAAAGAGCACATCATGCAGCAGCGTGGACTTGCCCGACCCAGAAACTCCGGTGATGGCCACCAGCATCCCCAGGGGAATGGACAAGTCAATGTTTTTGAGATTGTGTGCCCGCGCGCCGAAGATTTTGATCTGCCGCGAGCCTGGCTTACGCCGCACCTGAGGAAGCTGAATGCGAAGTGCGCCGGAGAGGTAGCGACCGGTCAGGGAACCGGGCGCCCTCAGGATTTCGTCATAGCTTCCGGCGGCGATTAGCTGGCCACCGCTCTCTCCTGCGCCCGGCCCCAGATCGAGAATGCGGTCGGAAGCACGCATCACCTCGGGATCGTGCTCGACCACCAGAATGGTGTTTCCCAGGTCACGCAGGTCGTGCAAGATTTTGATCAGACGGTGAGTGTCGCGGCTGTGCAGGCCGATGGATGGTTCATCCAGCACATACAAGGTGCCGACCAGACGCGAGCCCAGCGAAGTCGCAAGCTGGATGCGCTGCGCTTCCCCGCCGGACAGAGTTGAAGCCAGCCGGTCCAGGGTCAGGTATTCCAGCCCCACGTCAATCAGGAATTGCAGGCGCTCCTGGATTTCCTGCAGCAACCTGTCGGCAATGGCGGATTCCTGCTCGGTCAGCTTGACCTCGGCGAAAAACTTCGAGACATCCTCGACGGTCATGCTGGTGATCTGGCAGATGTTCTTGCCCGCAATCTTGACCTGCTGCGCTTCTATGCGCAGACGAGCGCCGCCACAGGCCGAGCAAGTCGAGTATCCGCGGTAGCGGCTGAGAAACACGCGCACGTGCAGCTTGTATTTCTTGCGCTCGAGATGATTGAAGAAGCCACGCACGCCGGCGAACTTATCTTCACCCTCGACAATCATCCGGCGTTGCTCGGGATCAAGTTCAGCCCAGGGTACGTCGAGCGGGATTTCCATCTGCTTGGCGAAGCGCTTCAATTCGGTAAACAAGGGGCGGTATTTGGGCTTGGTCCAGGGTTCGATAGCGCCCTGGTTCAAGGTCTTCGATTTATCCGGTATCACCAGCTCAAGATCGAAGTCGATGGTGTTGCCGAAACCCTGGCAGCGCGGGCAGGCACCGTAGGGGTTGTTGAAAGAAAACAGGCGCGGCTCTGGCTCCTCGTAGCGCAAGTTGCAGTGCTTACACTCGAAGCGCTGCGAGAAACGCAGCTGTTGCGGCGGCTGGTTGTCGCGCGGGGCAGGCTCAAAGATGACCTCGCCGGATTCGCGATAGCTGATTTCGATGGCGTCCACAATGCGGGCGCGAGCGTCCGGAGCGACAACTAGCCGGTCCACCAGGAGAAAAACTGGCCTGCTGAAATCGACGTCGAGCAACGATTCCGGGGTGGAGAACTCGAAGATCTGACCATTCTGATAAAGGCGATTGAAACCGCGCTGGCGCAGGCCGGACAGGCGCGTCTTTAGTTCATCGGAAAGGGCGGCGTCGACAGTGCGCCGAGGGCGAGACGCCCTGGGGACAACCGACGGGACGCCAGGGCTGCGTTTCTTGCGCTTGACCGGCTCGTTGGGGCGGTTCGCCGGAATGCCGCCTAGGGGGAACAGCACGTTCAGGCGGACGCCATCGCCCAGCGCCAGCACGCCATCGCTCACCTCGTCCACCGTATCTTTCTTAACTTCAAGGCCGCACTGCACGCAGAAAGTCCGTCCTACGCGGGCGAATAGCAGCCTCAAGTAGTCGTAGATTTCAGTGGCTGTGGCCACGGTGGAGCGCGGATTGCGCGTGGTGTTCTTCTGGCGGATGGCTACGGCGGGAGCGATGCCATCGATTACGTCGGCGTCCGGCTTTTCAATGCGCTCCAGGAACTGACGCGCATAGGCCGAGAGGGATTCGACATATCGCCGCTGGCCCTCAGCGTAGATGGTATCGAAGGCCAGCGATGACTTGCCGGAGCCAGACACCCCCGTGACTACCGTCAGTGAATTGTGCGGGATTTCAAAGTCCACATTCTTGAGGTTGTGAACCCGGGCACCGCGAACAACAATCGTTTCCGTGGACATCAGTTAAGAGAGGGACCGTCGCAGCCGTTTCGCCATCTGTCCCTCGGAGGGTGCTCAGATGGCTTCCAGAGCGGCTAGTGAATCTTTCTATTATAAGGCAAGGTGAGAGCTTGGTGCGGTGGGCGAAAACTGCCGAGCGTGGCTCGGCTGGACCGCGTGGTCAGGGCTAAATAATGGGCCCCGAATCATCGGAGCCTAGAACCCGGTCCCGATGGACTTCAAGGATCTGTGGCGCATGCCTGAGTGTCAACTGCAATCAGGGCCGTGTCGATTGCCGCTCCTCATCCCGCTTCTTGCTGTAGCGGACTGCCATGCCGGCTCCCAGAGTCATGAAGGCCACAGGAGGGAGCAGCAATACCAGCACGCCGCGGCTGATGGCGTTCTGACCTTCTTTGGTTGTGCCCTTGGCGGTGCTGTAGCACATGGCGCAACCCTGGCTGAAGGCGGGCGCTGCCCAGAACGTCAGAAATACCGCAAGGGTGGACAGGCGCAGCTTCATTTCATCACTCCTAGGTGCAGAATCCGAAATGCATCGGGCAAGAAGACCAGCATCATGGCCAGACAGAATACGAGCGAGCTCATGGTAACCCACTTCATGGGCGAGATCTCAAACTTCATATGCATGAAGTAGCCAATGATGAGGCCGGCTTTGAGAAGGGAAAGGCCCATCAGAATGGTGAGCATACGAACCGGTTCCATGTTCTGGTAGGCCAGATAAACTTCGATGCCGGTCATCACCAGCAAAGCGGCCCACACCCAAAAGAACTGCCCCTTGGAATGATGCCGCTGCTCTTCGGCCACTCGTCCTTCGATCGCTAGCTGAGTTGCATCCATCATTGGGAGTAGCGCTCCTCGATAGTTTCTTTACTACGCCGCCCTCACTCAACGCGGGTGGTTAAACAATCCGGGTCGACATCAGATAAACCAAGGGGAAAATGAACATCCAGACCAGATCTACAAAGTGCCAATAGAGGCCGGCCACTTCAACATCGGAGGCGTCGTACAGCTTAGGCTTCAACCAGAGAACGATCGAGATGACAATTGCCGTCACCAGCAGCACATGAGCACCGTAATGGAAGGGACTGTAAGCCGGCGTCCCTTGCCACGCCACCAGCCACAAGGCCAGCAGCACCGGGATAAACCATTTTCGCAGCGCAATCACGCCCAGGTAGACGACGCCCAAGGTGACGTGCAACATGTGCATTCCGGTCAAGCCAAAAAAGGTGGCAGCAAACTGTGGTGCAGTTTTGACGACCTCCACAAACTCTGCACTGCCCCCATGCCCGGGAGGGACGGGGAACACCGGCAAGGTCAAACCTTCGGCAATGAGGTTGCTCCACTCGCGGCCGTGAAGAACAACGAACCCGAGCCCACAGGCCATGGTGGCAAGCAACCAGAGACGTTGAGCCTTGGCCTTTGCCAGAGCGGCGGCCCGCACGGCAAAAACCATGGTCAGCGAACTGGTGAGCAGAAACGCAGTCATCAGCGTGGCGTTTCTGATGCTTTCAGAATGGAACGGAGTGGGCCAGTTCGGCGTAGATACGCGACCGTAGGTGTAGGCATACAACAGCGCTCCGAACGTTAGCGAGTCGGAGAGCAGAAATAGCCACATCCCGATCTTCTTGGAATAGGTGCCAAACAAGGACGGTTCGTAGACGCCCGTCCCCTGCTGCACCGCGACGTCCGACATAGGTTGGTCTCCCCGGTGTTATTGGAATCGTCTGATTCGAATCAACCAGCTAGCGCACGAACTCCAAAAGAGCAAAAATGTAAATCCAAACAAAAGCCATAAAGTGCCAGTACCAGGCGGTAACGTCCACCACGATGCGGCGTCCTTCCACCGCCCTGTGTAGGAGCGCAGTGGCAGCCGCGTACAGCAACACCAGCAACCCCCCTGCCAAGTGAACGGCGTGAGTCGCGGTAAGCAAATAAACCATGGAACTGCTCGGACTGGTGGCCAGATAGAATCCGCGCGCCGCAAGCTCGCGCCACGCCATCCATTGTCCGCTCAGGAAACCCAATCCCAGCGCGACGGTTGCGCCGAGCCAGGGGAAATTCCGCTCCTTCCCGATGGAAATTCCAGGAATGGACTGCACCGGAGCCAAAGCCGCCTGGCGCGTAATCTGCCGCCTCGCCAGCTCCACAGTGATGCTGCTGAGGACGAGCAACAGAGTGTTCATCAACAGCAGTCCCGTGGGCAAATTGACCTGCAGCCAGTCGCGAACGTAGCCGCCGGTGGTGTCGTCGAGCGTCGGCAGCCCCCGCCGCATGACGTAAACGCTGGTGAAGGAAACGAACACCATGGTGCTGGCGATTAGACCAACCAGCAATCCTAACCGAGTGCGACGCAGGCGCTGGCCGTAGTCGGGAGAACCATTGCCGCCGCGATCGCCTCCCCCGCCGCCGGGGACAGGCGGACGCACACCACCGCCCCCGTAGCCGGTTTTCGGATCTTTTACCGCAGAATCGCTAATCGTGACTGAAGAACTCAAAGTCGCCATATGCTTTTTGAGCGCCGGGGCCCGGCGGCTGTCGCGGGGGCGTCTCGCCCGCGCCGGGAGGGCAAGATGCCCTCTCTACAGCCGGCAGGATGCCGGCGCTTACCTCAATGCGCCGTTGTCGTGGCTGGATCAGTCTGCATTATGTAGTCTTTCCGCGCTCCGGGAACGCTGTACTCGTAGGGACCGTGATAGACCACCGGAGTACGGCCACCAAAGTTGTCATGCGGAGGCGGTGTAGCCGTGGTCCATTCCAGGGTCGTGGCCTCCCACGGATTGTCGTTCGCCATCGGACCCTTAAACATGCTCCAGAAAAGATTGATCACAAAGATGAACTGGGCTGAAATAGTCACGATCGCCGCATATGTAATGAACCGGTTCAGCGGAAGCAGATGCTGCAAATAGGCGAGTTCAGTGAACTGCGAGTAGCGGCGAGGCTGGGCCGCCATGCCGAGGTAATGCATCGGCATGAAAATGGCGTAGGTTCCGGCCAGCGTGAGGAAGAAATGGACTCGTCCCCATTTCTCATTCATCATACGTCCGAACATCTTGGGGAACCAGTAATACGTTCCCGCGAACATGCCGAAGATCGCGGCCACACCCATGATCAGGTGGAAGTGCCCGACCACGAACGCGGTGTCATGCAAAGGAATGTCGAGCACCGGCTGGGCGAGAAAGGGTCCGCTCAGTCCGCCCGAGACAAACAGCGAAACGAATCCGATGGCATACAGCATCGGGGTCTGGAAACGTACTCGTCCGCCACGGATCGTCCCCAGCCAGTTGAAGGTCTTGATCGCCGACGGTACGCCAATGGCCATCGTCATGATGGAAAAGGCGAATGCCGAATACGGACTCATGCCGCTCATGAACATATGGTGACCCCAGACCATGAAACCGAGGAAACCAATACCCATGAGAGCGTAAACCATCGCCTTGTAGCCGAAGATCGGTTTGCGGGAAAACGTCGAAAGCAACTGCGACGCCACGCCCATACCGGGCAAAATGGCGATGTACACCTCGGGATGTCCGAAGAACCAAAACAAGTGCTGCCACAGCAGCGGCGAACCGCCCTTGTGACCCATGATCTGGCCATTCACCACCACCAGTGGGACATAGAAGCTGGTGCCGAGATTGCGATCCAGCAGCAGCAGAATGCCGGCCGAAAGCAGAACGCCGAACGCCAGCAGTCCGAGGATCGCCGTGATAAACCAGGACCAAACGGTCAGCGGCATGCGCATCATGGTCATGCCCCTGGCCCGCAAATCCAAAACCGTGGTAATGAAATTCAGAGCGCCCATCAGCGACGCCACACAGAAAATGGCAATGCTGGTAATCCACAAATCCGCGCCTAGCTGTTGGCCTGGCCCAGCGTTCGGCAGAGCACTCAGCGGTGCATAACCAGTCCAGCCGTGCAGCGGAGCGCCTCCGGTCACGAAGAACGCCGCGAGAATGACCATGAACGCGATGAAGGTAGTCCAGAACGAAAGCATGTTTAGGGCCGGGAACGCCATATCAGGGGCGCCGATCTGGAGCGGCAGAAAGTAGTTGCCGAATCCGCCCTGCGGCGCCGTCGTCAGCACGAAGAACACCATGATGGTGCCGTGCATGGTGAGCAGACTCAAGTAAGTTTCCGGCTTGATCTCGCCGATCAGGGGCAGAACCGCTGTGGGCCAGATCATGTGGACGCGCATCAGCAGCGATAGGAACATGCCGACGAAGACTGCGGTCAGCGCCAGAAAATAATACTGAAGCCCGATGACCTTGTGATCGAGGCTGAAGATGTATTTACGAATGAAGCCTGTCGGCGCGGCGTGAGCGTGAACCGCGTGCGAGTCATTTCCGCGAGGATCGTGCGCGTCCTGGGCAACCATTATTGTTTCTCCGCCTCCCGTGCCGCCAGCCATTTGTCGAAATCTTCCTGGCTGACGACTTTGAGCATACCGTGCATTTTGTAATGGCCGAGGCCACAAAGCTCGGCACAGGCGATTTCGTAATCGCCAACTTCAGTAGGTGTGAAGTGCATGTGGATTTCAAGGCCTGGAACCGCATCTTGCTTGAAGCGCATGTTAGGAACAAAAAAGCTGTGAATCACGTCCACTGCCCGCAGTCTTAAGTCTACCTGGCGATTGACGGGCAAATACATGGTGCCGCTAACCACGTCGTCCTTGGCCGCCGCATCCGACGTGTCGAGTCCCACCGCAGCTTCGCTGCCCGCGGAAGGATCCATCAGCTTGGGACTGGTGGCGCCAAACTTGCCATCGGGTCCAGGATAGCGGAAATACCAGGCGAACTGCATGCCAGTAACCTCCACCGGAACCGATCCCGGGGCAGCCGGGGCAAAGCGTTCACGGGCCCAGACATTGCTTCCCATGAGGTTCAGGCCGACAAAGAGCACGGCTGTGAGCACGGTCCACACGACTTCGAGCTTGGTGTTGCCGTGAGAATACTCCGCCTTCTGAGCTCCGGCGCGGTCGCGGTACTGCCACACGAAAAGACCCAGCGCGCCCTGTGCGGCCACAAAGACAATCCCCATAAGCACATAGGTGAGGGCAAATTGGTGGTCAATAAACACGGCCGCCGTGGAAGCGCCGTGAGGGAGCCACCAGGTTTTCGCTACGAAGAAGTAAGTGCTGAAGAAGGTGATCAGCCAGATAATTGCGAGAAGAGCGAGCCCCATCTACCAGACCTCCTGAAGGCCGTGGAATTCGCACACCTTAAATGAGAGTCAAAAATAAATCTGCGGATAGCCCGGAAGTCTATCACAGCTCTACGTGATGGGCGCAAGCCTTGGCGTGAAACACGTGAAACAAATGCCCACACAGGGCGCCCATGCCAAACTATTTTTCCGGCCACTCAGGGACCCGGCCCGGCGTCCATGGAGCACCTGCGGCTTCCATGTCTTTCTGTAATCTCGCGAAATCCTGAACGAGCGTGCGCAAGCTGTTCAGCTGCTGGGCAAATTCGTCGGTTGCTATCGCGGCAGCGTCCTGATGGGTTTGGGTGGGAACGGTGATGGCGAATCGTTCACCCTCCATGATATTGGTCACGCGGTCGTTGATCGAAGTGGGAACATTCTCGTTGCGCACAGCGAGCGCGGTATCGCCGCGCAAGGCACGCAGGATTTCGCTGTTCCTTTTCTCGATGGAATCCGCGGTTGCCGTCAACGACTGGGCCGACGGGGTGTCCTGCAATGCCTTTCGGATCGCGGGGAGCTGGTTCTGTACTTCGTTGGCCGAATTGATCGCGCCCGAAACCGCGCGATACAAGCGTGCCACCTTCCGCTGGAACTCTTCCTGTGCGGCGCGATCGCCGGGAGCAATTGCCGATGTGCCGTCGCCCACCACCATGAAACTCTGCGGCCCGGCAAGTTCGGTCACGGCTCCATCGGCCTTCTTGAACAGTCGCAGGGAATACTTCCCGGGCATCACCAGCGGCCCCTGACCGGTTGCGGGCAGGAACTCTTCCCCGGGATGCTGTTCCTCGGTTTCAGAGGTAGTGGGATAGCGCAAGTCCCAGCCCACGCGATGGAATCCTTCCTCCACCGAAGCGTCCACACGCCGAATTGGCGCACCGGATTCGTCGTATACCGTCAGATAGACCTCCGGCTTGAGTTCTTCGGCCTCGGCACGCAATTGGTCGTGGTTGGGATAAGGCAGGATCTGGTTCTTTTTGGCAGCTTCTTTCTCCACGTCCTGCCGCGTCTCTTTCCTGGTCTTGAGCTTATCCTTCAAGTAATACGTGAAGGTCACGCCGAAGACCGGGTTATCTGCGGTATAGAAAGCGTCGCCTTGAAATGCCTTGCGCTTTCCGCCCAGGGGATGGCGTTCGATGTATGTCAGGGCATCTCTCGTCGGAAAAAGCGTTACAGGCTGCTGCAACGTTTCTGGCTTGATCTGCCGCAGAGGCGTGATGTCATCGAGGACGTAGAAACCACGTCCGAAGGTGGCGATCACCAGATCGCTCGCCCGTGCCTGGATTACCATGTCGCGCACCGCAATGGTGGGCAGGCCACCCTTCAGTCGTATCCACTTTGCGCCGCTATCAATGGAAAAGAACGCTCCGAATTCAGTGCCGGCAAACAGCAGATTGGGATTCACCGGATCCTCGGCAAAGGCCAGCACCGGGCCGTTTTCGGGAAGGTCGCCGGCAATCGAGTTCCAGCTTTTCCCCCGGTCGGTGGACTTCAGCAGGTAGGGTTTGAAGTCTCCGTTCTTGTGATTGTCGAAAGCGGCATAGACGGTATTGGCGTCGTGATTCGATCCCGACAGCCGGCTTACGTAGGTTGTGTCGGGAACGCTGGGGAACCTGTCGTATTTCGTCCAGGTGGCTCCGCCGTCGGTGCTGACCTGGATGAGGCCATCGTCAGTCCCAACGTAAAGCAGATTCTCCTGTTTGGGAGATTCGGCCAGCGAAACGATGTTTCCATAGAACGACGTGGACTGGTTCTTGGCCACCGCATCCGGCCCCCAGATTCTGCCCATCACCGGAAGTTGGTTGCGATCGATCTGCCGAGTCAGGTCTCCGCTGAGCAGCTTCCAGGTATTGCCGCGGTCGTCGCTGCGGAAAAGCTTGTTGGCGCCAAAGTACAAACGGGTATGGGAGTGCGGACTGACGATCAGAGGAGAATCCCAGTTCCAGCGCAACGGGGGCTCGCCTTTGCCTTCCTGCGGCTGGATAACCAGCTCTTCGCCGGTGCGTTTCTCATACCGCACCAGAGCGCCATACTGCGCCTCCGAGTACACCGTGTTCGGATCTTCCGGATCAACTTGGGAGCGAAAGCCATCGCCGCCGGTGGTGACATACCAGTCGGAGTTCATGATCCCGTTGACATTCTTCGTGCGTGTCGGCCCGCACCAGGAAAAATTATCCTGAGTGCCGCCGCAGACGTTGTAGAAGGGAAGGGCATTATCCACTGCGACGTCGTAAAACTGTACCGTGGGCAGGTTGGCTTTGAATCGCCAGCTAGTGAAGTCGTCGTAGGTTTCAGCCACGCCACCGTCCGAGCCCACCAGACAGTGCCGGGTATTGTCGGGATCGATCCAGATGGCGTGATTGTCAATGTGATGGTTGGTTTCGTTGATCTTGCGCAGGGTTTTGCCACCGTCGTCGGAGGCGCGCAGGAAAGTGTTCATCACGTAGATCCGATCGACGTTCTTGGGGTCGGGAAAGACCCGCGCATAGTACATCGCGATCTGATCAAACTCATTGCGCCGTTCCCAGGTTGCGCCTTTGTCAGTAGAGCGGAAGATCCCGCCTTTCCCATTGGCCGCCTCGATGGTCGCGTACACAACGTTGGGATCGGCTGGCGAAACAGCCAGCCCGATGCGGCCCAAGTCTTCCGTCGGCAAACCAGATTTCAGTTTGTTCCAGGTCGCGCCCGCGTCGGTGGATTTGTAGATCGCCCCCTCGGGCCCGCCGTCGATCAGGGTAAAGACGTGGCGACGTCGCTGATAGGCGGAGGCATAAAGAATGTCGGCATTGGACGGATCCATGGCTACGTCGGCCACGCCGGTGTTCTCGCTGATGGTGAGCACGGCCTTCCAACTGTTGCCGCCATCGGCAGTCTTATAAAGGCCACGATCTCCACCCGGCCCCCAGAGCGGACCTTCGGCGGCGACGTAAGCGACTTTGCTATCGCGCGGGTCGATCACAATGCGGCCGATGTGCTCGGACTTCTTCAGCCCCAGGTTCTTCCAGCTCTTGCCGCCATCATCGGAGCGGTACACGCCATCGCCGTAGGAAACGCTGCGCTGGCTGTTGCTCTCGCCCGTTCCTACCCAGACGACCGCGGCGTTGTTGGGATCCAGTTCAATCCATCCGATGGAGTACGAGCCTTCGCCGTCAAACACCGGAGTCCAGGTGGTGCCGTCATTGACCGTCTTCCATACTCCGCCGGAGGCCACGCCCACGTAGTACTCGGCGTGGTTCTTGGGGTTCACGGCGAATCCGATCGCGCGTCCCGAAGCCACCGCCGGCCCGATGGAACGGAATTGCAGGCCGCTGAATGTGTCCGCGGTCAGACCGCCTTTTTTTTCTTCTTCCGCAACCGGCTTGGCAGGCTCAGGTTTCTTGGCGTTCTTTTTCTGAGCCAGCAGCGGAGAAGAGGACAGCGCGACGGCGAAGACGACAACTACGAACGAACGACAGCGCAAGTTCAAGGCAGACTCCTGGCGGCATGAAATTCATGGTTCGGCAAGCTGAATATTTATACGGGATTTTGTCGGCGGATAGAAGCGAGCCAGGTCCGGTGGCGTTATGAATCGGCCGGGCCGGTATAACATCTCTTACGTTATGCCCAGAAAACCTCACGGCAGCGGTCACGACCTCCGGAATGTCCGTTTGCAAGGAAACCAGTGCTTTGCCTGCGGGCCGGACAACGCCGCAGGCATGCACCTGAGGTTCACCTACGATGAGAAGCGGCAAAGCTTCATCTGCCGCTTCCGCCTGGACGAACGCTATACCGGGCCTCCCGGACACTGCCACGGCGGCATCATCGCCACAATTCTGGATGAGGCGATGGGCAAGGTGAACAAATTGCGGCGGGTCATAGCCATGACTTCCCAGATGACGGTGGATTACGTGCGGCCCGTACCGTTAAACAAACCCCTACGGGTGGAGTCGCGCGAGGTGAGCGTGCGCGGTCGAAAGCACGTGAATATGGGCGAGATTCTGAATCAGAAGGGCGAAGTGCTGGCCCGCGGACGAGCGCTGTTCATCGCCGTGGACGTACAACGCATGTTCGCGAGGTTTGTGAAGTGATGGGTGCGGGCGCCCCACCGTACGGCGAGGCCAAGCTCCATAAGCAGCTATTGGCGGTCTGAGTCCATAAGAGTACAGCCGGCACCAGCCAGCACAGGAACCCGTCACCGCATTCCGCCGTCCTTCAGCGCCGGCAAGCCTCAAGACTTCGCGCGAGTTCCTCGACCCCCCGGCGCAACTCTCGCGCATCCACGGCTGCGAACCCCAGTAGAAGCCCCTGTCTGTGGAAGCGGCGGGAAGCGTACCTGCCGATCGGAATCACCTCAACATCACGCTGGGCTGCGTCCTCGGCAGCTCGGTCGGCGCGGATTCCCGGCGCCAGCCAGCCTACCGTCTGTAGTCCCGCCTCCACACTGGGGATTTCAAGCAGGCCGCTGAGCCTGGAACGAGACGATTCCAGAAATACGGCAAGCCGTTCGGCATAGAGTTCGCGCATGCGACGGATGTGCCGGGCGAAATGGCCTTCGGTGATGAAGTCGCAGAGCACCGCCTGATCCAGCAGGGGAGCGTGACGCATGCTGACCGACTGGGCTGCGGCAAAACGATCCACGCTCGCGGGCGGCACCACAAGATAGGCCAAACGAAGGGCGGGAAACAGAACCTCATTGAAGGTGCCGGCGAAGATCACGACGCCAGCGCGATCGAGCCCTTGCAGCGCAGGAATCGGCCGGCCCGAATAACGATATTCGCTGTCATAGTCGTCCTCAAAGATTAGGGTATGGGAGCGGCGAGCCCACTCCAGCAGCGCCAGACGCCGGCGCAGGCTCATAGTGACGCCAAGAGGGAACTGGTGGGCGGGAGTGACATAGACCAGCTTGGCCTCCCGCCACCGTCGCCGGCCCAACTCCAGGTCCAAACCTTCTGCATCCGCCGGCACCGGGCAAACTTTTGCGCCCACGGCACGGAAAACAATCGCCGCGCCGGGATAGCCGGGTTCCTCGACCCACACCGGGTCTCCGGGATCGAGCAGCAGGTGCGCGGTGCGCTCCAGGGCTTCCTGAACCCCGGAGATGATCAGCACCTGGTCGGCTGAGCACTTCACTCCGCGCGAGCCGTTGAGATATTCAGCGACTGCCTGGCGAAGCGGACGATATCCCAGGGCCTCACCTCCGGCCAGCAACTGGGTGGAAGCGCGGCGCAGGCGGCGAGCGGACACCTGCCCCCAGAGCGTGGTCGGAAAGGCATCGAGCGCTGCTTGGTTGGCGCGAAAGGCGCGCGTGATACGCGGCTCGCCGCCGCGAAACAGCTTCAACCGCCGGGCGTAAGACGACCATCGCACGCGTCGCGGTCCTGCGGCCCGGCCCGTGCCGGGGCGCGCCACTTGCAGCAAGTCTTCAGGCAGCACCTCACTGACGTAAGTCCCAGCCCCGATTCTGCCCTCCACGTAGCCCTCAGACTTCAATTGTTCAAACGCGGTTACAACCGTCGCGCGAGAAAGTTTGTATTCCCGGGCCAGGTCGCGCGTGGCCGGAAGGCGCGCTCCGGGCGCGATTCGCCGTTCCAAGATCGCAAGACGCAGTTCTCCATAGAACCAGCGGTAGAGCGGCGTTCCTGGCGAAGGCGCCGAAAGGCTCAAGGGCAGCGATGTGGCCAGTTTGGGCATGGACAAAAATTCGTCTTTGGTCGTCGCTGGTGGTTCGCCAAGTCTTTTACCGATTCATGGGCCAACGAGCAATGGCCAACGACTATGGACCCCGGTAATTGGTATGGGTAGAATAAAGTAAATGGACCTTTTGGCAAGTCCACTTCCGGACTATCGTATCAGTTCACATTGCAAGAGGAGAGAAGCTCATGTCGCAGAACAACGGGAGTTCGACCAGCTTGCGCCTGAAGACCGGGCTGGCGGAGATGCTGAAGGGTGGCGTCATCATGGACGTCACCAACGCCGAGCAGGCTGTGATTGCCGAGAAAGCTGGCGCGGTGTCGGTGATGGCCCTGGAGCGCGTTCCAGCTCAGATTCGTGCCGAGGGCGGCGTGGCGCGCATGGCCTCGCCCAAGAAGATTCGCGAGATCATGGCGGCGGTTTCTATCCCCGTGATGGCCAAGTGCCGCATCGGACACTTCGCCGAGGCACAGATCCTCCAGGAACTGGGCGTGGATTACATCGACGAGTCCGAAGTCCTGACCCCCGCCGACGAAGCGCACCACGTGGACAAGCATGCTTTCAAGGTTCCGTTCGTGTGCGGTGCGCGCAATCTGGGTGAGGCGCTGCGCCGGATCGCCGAGGGCGCCGCCATGATCCGCACCAAAGGAGAAGCTGGCACTGGCGACGTGGTCCACGCGGTAAAGCACATGCGTCAGATCGTGCAAGAAATGAGAATCCTGACCGTACTGGGCGAAGAAGAACTCTATGCGCAGGCGAAACAGCATCAGGCACCGTACGAGCTGGTGAGAATGGTGGCCAAGGCAGGGAAGCTTCCGGTGCCAAATTTCTCGGCAGGCGGAATCGCCACTCCGGCAGATGCAGCGCTGGTAATGCAGTTGGGCGCGGAATCAGTGTTCGTCGGCTCCGGCATCTTCATGCAGGATTCGACCAACTTCGCCGATCCCGAGGAAGCGGAGAAGCGGGCTAAAGCGATTGTGCTCGCCGCCACCCATTTCAACGACCCTAAAGTATTACTTGAAGTGAGTGAGAATCTGACCGGAGCGATGAAGGGCCTAGCCGTGGCAGCGCTGGATGAAGCGCAGATGCTGCAAACCCGAGGTTGGTGAGGTCACACGAACGTGTCATTTGCGATGGCTACAAAGTTGGAGCTAGGGCTGGCACTTGGAAAAAATACGGTGAATCTTCCAACGCACATGATTGGCTTGCGGCAATGGCAAATAAGCTGGGGCACCGTTTGGCTACGTTGGTGGAACAGAACCAGCGTGAACTAGAACTAATAGAGTATGGCCTCTTAACCCTACATCTGATCTCAAGTCTGCGACCCCAAATGCAAGAAAATAACGCACGGCTAACTGATTTGGGAATACGGTTCTGCGAGAACATCGAGAACTATCATTTCGATCAATCGGATTGGCCGGATACAGGTGAAAGCAATTGAAAGTAGGTGTCCTCGCATTGCAAGGCGATTTCGACGCTCACCGTACACGACTCGAGCAGCTGGGAGCCGAAGTCGTGTTCGTCAAGAAGCCCGAGCACCTGGGTGACATCGACGGCCTGGTCATTCCCGGCGGCGAGTCGGGAACGTTCCTCAAGCTGCTGGGCGAGGCCGGATTCGAAAAACTGAAGCAGTTCGTCAAGACGAAGCCGACGTTCGGCACGTGCGCCGGGGCAATTCTGCTGGCCAGCGAAGTTGAGAATCCCAGGCAGGCCGGACTTGGCGCACTCGATATCGGTATCCGCCGCAATGCATACGGGCGCCAGGTTGACAGCTCTATTCGTGAGGGCAAGCTGGGCGAGTCTTCGATCGAGATGGTGTTCATCCGCGCACCAAAGATCGAGCGCGTCGGGCACGGAGTTGAAGTGATGGCGACCGAGGGCAGTGATCCCGTAGCCGTCCGGCAAGGGAAGGTAATGGCAGCGACGTTCCATCCTGAGCTTTCCGACGACACGCGAGTACATCAGGTCTTCCTCGACATGGTCCGCGATGGGAACGGCAGAGAACGTTGATCTCCCCGGTTCTCTGATGTAGATTGCCACGCCATGGAGCAATCAAGCTCGGATGTCCCCAAATGCATCCTGGTCACTGGCGCCACCGGCAAAGTGGGAAGCCATTTCATTGACCGAGTTCTTCGGTCGGGTGACCACCGCAACACACGCGTCCGTGCCTTCTGCCACAACCGACTATCGGAGCCGCGCCCGCGCCTGGAAGTCGTGCGGGGAAGCATTGCTGATCACAGTGTAGTGAGTAAAGCAATGCACGCGGTTACACACGTCCTTCACTTCGCGACCTGCAAGGAAACTCAGGAAGACGTCATCGACGTAACGGTGAAGGGCCTGTTCTGGCTACTCGAAGAGTGCCGCAGCAGTCCTTCTTTCCAGCAGATCATCCTGATTGGCGGCGATGCTGCCATGGGACACTTTTTCTATCCCCATCCGATTCCGGTGACCGAAGAACAGAAGCACAGCGCCTATCCCGGTTGCTACGCGCTCTCGAAGGTTCTCGAAGAGGTCATGCTGGAGCAGTATTTCATTCAGTATGACCTGAACGGATGCTGCCTGCGCGCCCCGTGGATCATGGAGAAAGACGACTTTAAATACTCGCTGTCCTTCGGGGAAGACGTATTCGGCGGGCCCCGATGGCGCGACCTGGTTGGAGTGGCGCGCGCCGCCGAGTACGTCAAGACCGGGGCTGTCCCGCTCATGCTCGACCCCAACGGCAAGGCCGTGAAACGTAATTTCGTACACCTCAGCGACCTGGTGGAAGCCATCCTGCTGGCCCTCGACCATCCCGAAGCCCGCCAGCAAACCTTTAACATTTGCATGGACGAGCCGGTCGATTACCAGCACGTGGCCGACTATTTGCGCCAGACGCGTAGTCTGCCTTCGGTCGCAGTCCCCACTCCGTACTGGTCGACCTGGCTGGACAACACGAAGGCAAAGTTTCTGTTGGGCTGGAGGCCGCAGTTCGACCTCAAGCGCCTGATCGATGAATCCTGGAACTACCGGCGAAGCCCTGACGATCCGAGAACAGTCTGGTATCCGGGATAGGCGGACCTCACCATCACGGAGTGGAAAGCCGATCTTCGCCCGGGCGGAAAATGGTCGAGCGGTGTGTGGGCGATGATGGCACATCGTTTCGGGTAGACGGCGAATATCTGGAGGTCGATCCACCTCGCCTGCTGGTCCATACCTGGATTGCGAGTTGGAGCGGCCTGTTGAAGACCGTTGTCCGTTGAGAACTGGAGCCCCGCACCGTTCATGGCTTGCAACATCGTGGACCTCAGAAGGTCGGGACGGGCACGGTAGTGAAAACTCATCAGGAAGGATTTGCCAACGCTCCCGAGGCAGCGCGGGGTCACGCCCAGGGATGGACGCGCATCCTTGGCTGGATGCAGGCCTTCGTCGAAAAGGGCGAAACCGTGGACACGCGCAAGGCCGCCGGAGTTTCGTAGCGCCGGGGGACCGCGGCGCTACACCTACGCGATGGCGCCGAAGCGGACTGACACTAGCTTGGAAACTCCTGGCTCCTGCATGGTTACGCCGTAGAGCACGGGCGCGATGCTCATCGTCTTCTTGCTGTGGGTGATGAGCACGAACTGGGTCTGCACCGCCATTTCCTTCACCAGATCGGTGAAGCGGCCGATGTTAGCCTCGTCCAGGGGCGCGTCCACTTCGTCCAGGATGCAGAACGGGCTGGGTTGATACTGGAAAATTCCGACCAGCAACGCCAGCGCGGTCATCGCCTTCTCCCCCCCCGAGAGCAGCAACACATTCTGCAGTTTTTTACCCGGAGGCGAGGCCACCACGTCGATGCCACTTTCCGCGCTGTTCTCCTCGTCGGTAAGCCGCATGTAGGCGTGCCCGCCGCCAAACAATTTGTAGAACGTAGCCTGGAAATTTTCGTTGATCTTGTGGAAGGCTTCTTCAAATTTCTGACGAGAAAAGACGTCAATCTCTTTGATCGTGGCCTGGGTATTCTCGATGGAATCGTAAAGATCTTTTCTCTGCATCTCAAGAAATGCGTGACGTTCGGCGGTTTCCTTGTACTCCTCCAGCGCCATCATGTTGACTGGCCCCATGGCATCCAAACGAGTGCGCATCTCGCGGTAGATTTGATCTTCCACGGTCAGCTGCTCGCCGCGGGCGATCGGGATCGTGGTGTCGGCCATCAATTCGTGGCGCTCGACCCCGAGTTCATTCAGGCAGTTTTCGGCCATGTACTGGGCATCGGACTGCAACTTGGCGGCGGTTGCCGAAAGCTCAGCGCGGCGGTCACGGGACTGGTCGAGCAGCTGGCGGGCATTGTGCAGCGCCTCGTCAATTTCCGTCAACCGGGCGCGTACCTGTTCCGACTCGAATTGCAGCAAACTGTCGCGAGTTTCGCAGACGTTGCGCTCCGCATCGAAATCCACCAGCTTGGCGGCGAGTTCCTGATTCTGAGTCTCGCGCTGTAGCGTTTCGGTCGCCGAGGATTCGATCTGCGTCCGCAGCGATTCGACTCGTTGCATCATTTCCCCGACCAGGGATTCAATCCGCTCGAGCACAGCAGAAGCCGCGCGATGGCGTTCTTCAAGAGTCGCAACTCTGGCCAAACGATGGGAGGCGTTTTCCGCGGCCAAATTACGGCGCTCGCGCAACCCGGACAGTTGCTCCTGGCCCATGGCCGCGGCCAGTTCGAGTTCCGCGCGCTTTTGTTCCGCCTGAGCGATTTGGGTCTTCAGTTGGTCGAGCAGCGATCCTTTTTCAGCCCGCTCAGCTTCCAGTCGTTGCAGCTCCCTGCGAGAAGTTTGCAGACGCTCGTTGACTCTGCTGAACTCGGATTCCAGTTGCTGCAGCAGATGGCCGGAAGTCATGGCCTGTTTCTCCGCTTCGCGTTTCTCTCCCTCAAGACGATCAAGCAGGGAAGTGAGATCCTTAATTTCGCGGCCCAGCGTCAGGACGCGCATTTCTTCGTAGCGCAGCGCTTGTTCCAGTTCTGCCAACATTCGCAGTACGTCGCGTAGTTCGCGCTTCATGGAAAGCGGGCCTTCGGCACGCTGTTTGCCGCCAGTGACAGTGACATTGTGGAAGCATTCGCCGGATTGCGAAAGGAAGAACGACTCCGGATTTTCCAGAGCCAGTTCGCGCGCGAAGTTGGGGTCAGGAACGATATAGCCGTCGCGTAACTTGGGCAGGATGACTTCCAGCGATCTCCCAAACCCGTTTAGCACTCGAATCGCATTTTTTAGCGGGATGATCGGACGCTCGGGCTGTACCTGGTGAGCGTTTTCATCCACCGCAAAAGAAAACTTGGCCTGTGAGTCTTCGGGGTGGACCAGGAAGGTAGCCCGCCCGTCCACGTTGGTGCGCAGAAGGCGTAGGCCCTCATCCGCCGCATCCCAGGATTTCACCACAATGTAGTTCAGTTCATCGCGCAGAAAGTCTTCGACCACGCCTTCGTAGCGGGTCTCCACTTCGAGAAAGTCGGCCAGCACGCCAGCCGGAGCCAATCCGCCTTGCATCACTCCGGACTGAAACAGGCGGCGCACGGATTCAGTCGAATATCCATGTTCAGCAATCACGGCTTCGAGTGAGCCCTTCTTGCCGATTGCGGTCGCATACTCGGCGCGAAGGCTGTCCAGATGGCTCTTGGCATCACTTTCTTCGTGGCGTTTGGAATCGAGCACCTGCCTGGTTTGACGCAGTTCCTCGGTGAGGCCAACCACGCGTTGAGATACCGTTTCAAATTCAAACCCTAGCTGCCCGCGCTGGCCTCCGAAAGCCTCCACCTGAGAGGTTGCAGTAGCCATTTCCGCATGCAAACGCTGCGCTTCACGATCGACCCCAGCCAAACGCTCTTCCACCTGAGTGATCTGATTGCGCAAATTGGAAGCAGCCGCCACGGCTTCCAAAATTGTGCCCCCCGATTGCTCCTGCTGATGTTCCAGTTCTGCTAAAGCAGCCGCCGCTGCTGCCGCTTCTTGCTGACTCTGCGCCAGTTCACTCTGCGCTGCAGCCAAGTCGTCGGCCGCAGAACCCAGAACTTGGCGGTTGGCATCGCGTTCCGCTTCGAGCGCCGCCAGCCGGTGCTGAGCCTGCGCCAACTCAACCTCGGACGAGGCAACTCGCAGCACTAACTCGGCGCAGCGTTCTTCATTGTGCCGTCGCTGGGCGTAAGCGCGATCAGACTCGAGCTTGAGCTGGCTCAACCGCTCACGGTTCTCGCGAACTTCGGTCTCGATGGCATAGCCACGCTGCGTACGCTCGGCGTGCTCGGATTCGAACTGCTGCACATTCTCCGCCTGGTGACGCATCTCCTGCGAGATGGTGTTGATCTGCGCGTCCAGGGCCGAGCTTTCCTCATCCAGTTGGGTGAACTTGCTGGCCAAAACCAGTCGCAGCTTGGCCCGCATTTCCTCGCGCAGCCTAGCGTAGCGCTCGGCCTTGGAAGCTTGCCGCTTGAGCGAATTCATCTGCCGCGTCACTTCCTCGAAAATGTCATTTACCCGCGCCAGGTTCTGCTTGGCTTCTTCGAGGCGCGCCTCGGCCAGGCGCTTCTTGGTCTTAAACTTGGTAATGCCGGCGGCTTCTTCGATGATGGCCCGACGGTCCGTCGGACGGCTGCTCAGAATCTGCCCGATGCGTCCCTGCTCGATTAAGGCGTACGATTCGGGCCCCAGCCCGGTACCCATGAACAATTCCTGAATATCGCGCAAACGGCAAAGTTTGCCGTTGAGCAGATATTCACTTTCTCCGGTGCGGAAGAGGCGCCGGTTCACCACGATCTCCCCGGCCTTGAAGTGTTGCTTGAACTGTCGGCGGCGAATCTTCAGCACCACGTGAGGACCGGTAGTGGTTGTGGTGGTTTCAGACGCGACGGAAGGCTGGCCCTCCCTGCCCGTCTCCGGAGCGGAAGTGTCGGACGATGGAATCTGCCCCCCTTCGATTTCCTCCGCTCTGCCAGGCCGCGCCTCTTCGGTGAGGCGCTGGGTCTCTTCCGCGGCTTCGGCGCGAACCTCAGCTTCGTCCCAATCCTGAAGCACCGAAGGCATTTCATCCTGGATTTCCACTTCGGTGGGCTCGTGCGCATCCGGTCCGTTGTACACTTCGGGATCGATCAGCGTGAGCGACACCTCGGCCATCCCCGTGGGCTTACGATCGCGCGTGCCGGCAAAGATGACGTCTTCCATGCGCGAACCGCGCAGCGTCTTGGCCGACTGCTCGCCCAGTACCCAGGAGATGGCATCGGCGATGTTCGACTTGCCGCAACCGTTCGGCCCGATAATGGCTGCGACGCCGTCCCCGTGAAACTTCAGTTCGGTACGGTCGCAGAACGATTTGAATCCGAGAATCTGGAGCCTTTTCAATTTGAGCAACTTCTACTCCTTGTGGGTGCCGTGTTGTCTGGCCCGGCCACTCTTGTCCACGTAACGCACGTCGCCATCGATGGTGCCAAAACTGTCGCCATGGCTAGGGTGCGAGCCTCATCGGTCCGGGTTAAGACTCGCCCGGGTTAATTAGATGGATTCCTCCGCTAGTCGCTCGGCAAAATGCCGTCCCAGGCTGGATAGGGTGAGGCACAAATTAGAGTTACTGTAACGGCGAAATCACGCCGGGGTCAAGTACGAAAACACTATATCTGGTATGGCCTTACGGTCGACCCCGTCAGATTGCACACACAATGCAGCATGTGAATGTAAAATCGATGGGACAAACGAAGGAAGGGAGAATCGTCGAGAGCAGTTCGAGACTACCGCGGCTTCAGCCAAACGGCAACATCCAAATGAACAAAGATATGCCAGAACCAAGCCACGGCCAACCTAAGGAACCGTCGCTTCCGGACCGCGTCACCCGATACAAGCACGAAGTTGAGAAAGTGGTTCGAGAGGTGGGGAACACTCGCAGTACGAACTGAAGCGAGGCTGCGACTTGAACCAACTTGCCGACAAGGTCGAGTTTGTCAAGGATGTCCAGTCAATTTGCACATCGAGGATAGAAACCGAGGTTCGAGAGAGGCTCTTAGGCGGCCGGGTCCGAGGTGTGACGTCGTGCTTTAGAATCCTCGCCCAGCTCTGGAGGGGCGAGGCGCCGGTCCCTACACCGGCTTTGCCGATTCCCATCAATGAGCGATAGCTGTTTCCGCAACTCCTACGTGCTTATCGCCCGCCCCGTAGTAGAGGAAATAGCGACCATGCCGAACCACCGCCCCTTCCACAAACACCACGTTGGCAACCTGGCCCGTCATTTCCCATTCCTTTTCCGGCGCGAAGACTGGCTCGTCGGTGCGTGAGATCAGCTTACGCGGGTCGTTGCGGTCAAATAGCGCGACCCCGGTACGGTAAACCAGATTGTCGTCAGCGCCGTTGTAGATCAGCACAATGCCGCGAGGCGTAAGGATCGGCGGCGGGCCGGGCTCGACCACGCGCGAATCGAACATCCCTGGCCGGCGTGGAAGCACGGGAGTGTCGCCGACCTCGCTCCAGTGCAGCAGATCGGACGAATACGCCAGACCCATCTGATCGGTTTTGTCAGCGCTCGTGCCCAGCCAGTACATCCAATACTTGCCGTTAATCTTTTCCGGGATGATTGCTCCCGACTTGGTCCAGCCCACATTCCACTTGCCTTGATACGCCGGCAGGATCACACCCTTGCGCTGCCAGTGGATCAGGTCTTTAGAAACAGCCAGACAAAGCTGGGCGTCTTTCTTGTTGTATCCGGTATAGGTGAGGTAGAACGTTCTGCCAATCTTTACCAGCCGCGGATCTTCGACCCCGCCGACTTTTTCGTAGTCAGTTTCAGGTGAGAGCACGGGCTCGGGACGCCTCATGAAGTGAATACCGTTGCTACTCTCTGCGTAACCGAGCCGCGACGTCCCGGCTTGATCCTGCGCGCGATACAGCATGACGAACTTGCCGCGGTGGATGACGACTGCAGGATTGAATGTCCCGGCCGACTCCCATCCTGTCCCGCGCGGGGAAACGATCGGTTCGATCGAAAGACGATGCCATCCGGCAAAGACAGCGACCGGGTCCGCATTTTCCGCCAGCACCAGCAGGGAGCAGAACACCAAGGCCAGCCTGGCTTTTCGGCGGAAGCGATGCGTGAGCCCCATCGTTTTCCCTGGAAGTCGCCTATGAGCTTCCGGTGACAGACCCAGCTATTGGCCCAGTTTCTCGAAGAATAAACAGATCGACTCAATGCCACGATGGAAGTTCGGGATGTGAAACTTCTCGTTCGGCGCGTGCAGATTGTCATCGGGGAGGCCAAAGCCCATCATCACGCTGGGAATCTTTAGGACGTCCTGGAAGTCGGTGACGATGGGGATAGAGCCGCCGGAGCGGATGAAAACCGTCTCTTTCTTGAAGACGTCGTGCATGGCTTCTGTGGCGGCTTGGATGTACTTGTTGTCCGTGCCGACAACGCAGGCCGGACCTTTGCTCCAGACTTTGACGCTGGTCTGAATGCCCTTAGGCGTTAGCTTCTTTACGTAGTTCTTGTATCGCTTGAGAATGTCGTCTGGATCCTGGTTGGGGACCAGGCGCATGGAAACCTTGGCCGACGCCTTCGCCGGAATCACCGTCTTGGCGCCGGGAGCGACGAATCCGCCGGGCATGCCGTGGATTTCGAGCGTAGGACGTGCCCAGGTGCGATACATCACCGAGTAGCCCGGCTCACCGGTTAGCACGGTCGAACCTACTTCCGTCCTACGATAATGTTCCTGATTGAACGGCAGCCGCTTCCAGGACTTCAGCTCATCCTGGCTGGGAGCCTTTACCTTTTTGTAGAAGCCGGGAATTAGGATCTTGCCCTTGGCGTCCTTTAGGTTGCTGATGATTTCGATCAGGCCGAAGAAGGGATTCGGCGCGGCACCTCCGTACATGCCGGAGTGCAAGTCGGTCTTGGCGCCCACAGCTTCGATTTCTGTGTACACCAAGCCGCGCAGTCCCACGCATAGAGTTGGAAGATCGGGGGCAAAAAGTTCGGTGTCGCAGACCAGCGCGAAATCAGCCTGCAGTTTGGCTTTTTCCTTGCGCACGTATGCCGCGATGGACTCGCCGCCCACTTCTTCTTCGCCTTCGATAATGAGCTTCACATTCAGCGGCAGCGTGCCACTGTGACCCTTCATCAGGGCTTCGATCGCCTTGATCTCCATCCAGAGCTGGCCTTTGTCGTCGACCGCGCCGCGGGCATAGATGTTGTTATTGCGCTCCGTAGGCTCAAAGGGAGGAGAAATCCATTGGTCGAGCGGATCAGGCGGCTGCACGTCGTAGTGCGCGTAGCAAAGCACGGTCGGTTTACCCGGAGCGTTGAGCCAGTCACCGTAAACCAACGGGTGGCCCTCGGTGGCAACGGTTTCGACGTGCTCCAGGCCGATGCGCCGGAGTTCGTTGGCCACAAAGTTAGCCGCCTTCTGCACGTCGGATTTGTGCTCCTGCAGAGTGCTAATGCTCGGAATGCGAAGCAAATCTTTCAGTTCGTCCAAAAAACGCTGCTGATTGCCGCGGGCATAGTCGACTGCGGGGGAGGCCATACGCTGTGACCTTTCTGGCGCGAACGCGCGTTCAGGGGATCAGCAAAACGTGTCAAGTATAACTTAGCAAGCGGGGCCCTCATGCGGGGCGTCATTGAATATTGAAGCGTTGCGGCGAGAAGGGCGACATGTCGTGCTCAGGACTGGTGCCGGTGATCACCTGTGCCATCACCTGCGCGGTGATGGGCGCGAGCAGGATTCCATCCCGAAAATGCCCGGTCGCCACAAAATAGCCCGGAATCCGCGTGGCACCGAGGATGGGCAAACTATCGGGAGAACCTGGCCGCAAACCTGCCCACGCCTCCAGCATGCGGCCCTGACTCAGCGAGGGAACCAGACCGATTGCCGCCTGGTGCATCCGCTGAATGGTGTCCACGTCGGTGCGCTTGTCGTACCCCGCTTCTTCAACCGTGGCTCCCACCAGAATGCGGCCGTCGCTGCGCGGAACTAAATACACTTCGGGAGCACGGATCACGTGGCGTACCAGATCCCGGCATGCACTAACCACAGACAGCATCTGGCCCTTGACCGGACGAGTGGGGAACTGGCGCGGTGGTAATTGCCCCGCCCACGCGCCCGCGCAATTCACGACTGCGGGAGCGCTGTAACTGGTCCGGTCACTTCTGACGCCGGCCACCGTTCCCTTTGAAAGAAGCACCGCGGTGACCGCCGTCCCGGAAGAAATATCCACTCCCCGATGCCTGGCCGCCTTTAGCGCGGCCGAAGTAAGGGCGCGAGGATCCACGCTGCGTTCCTTCAAATAGATTGAAGGCCGTTTTGCGTCGGCCAGCCCAGGCTCAAGTTTCGCCAACGGCGTGGGAAGCGGATGGTCCCTCGCCAACTCAGGCCACTCGCAGACACGCTCGGGGGAGAGAATGAATATGGTGCCCTGGTCGCGCAGATCAACGTCCACGCCGGACTCGTCCTGCAACTCGTGAACAAATTCGGGATACAAGCGAGCGCTCGCCGTGGCCAGAGGCTGAAGTATCGGCGGAGTTTCCAGCGAAGAGTCAGCCAGCATACCGGCGGCAGCGTAAGACGCCTCCCGCCCCGGTTCTCCACGTTCCACTATCAGAACGGTGGCGCCACGCTTCCGCAGTGCAATTGAGAGTGAGAGCCCAATGATTCCACCGCCCACGATGACGACGTCCCAGGACTTCACCCAGGCATTGTAGAAGACAACCTTGACGGCATTGGATTCAGTTTAGAAGCTACCTAGCCCAT
>Ga0070706_100000297_pt1 | contig 60441 bp, 54 predicted proteins | sample KBSK5501metaG_FD_65476 | JGI IMG/M metagenome (GOLD analysis project Ga0070706, IMG submission 65476) | Corn, switchgrass and miscanthus rhizosphere microbial communities from Kellogg Biological Station, Michigan, USA - KBS K5-50-1 metaG | ecosystem: Host-associated > Plants > Roots >...
CGACGCCGAGCGCGAACGCGGCGCGGTGCCGACGCTGCATGCGCAGCCCGCACCGGCGGTCGCCGGGTCCGATGCCGACGCCGATGCGCCGCGCGCGATCCCGCCGTGGCTGTGGATCGCGCTCGGCCTGCTGCTCGCGGCCGTGCTCGCACTCGCCTGGAAGCTGCTGATCGCGGATGCGCGGCAGGACGCCACGACCGCCGGCAGCACCACACCGAAGCCGCCGGCCCCCGCGACGCCGAGCGGCGTCCCACCAACGCCTGCGCCGCCGGTCGCGACGCAGTTCCCGACGCAGGCGCTCTCCGAGATCACGCCGGCCCCGCCGCCGCGCCCTGCCGCACCGCCCAAAGAACAGCGCCCGCCGCGCACCGAGGCACGCGCCCCCACGAATCCGCCACCCGCCGACGTTCGGCCGGACGTGCCCGTCGCCGCGGCAACGACGCCGGCACCCCGCCCCGCGGCCACCGGCAGCGCCGCCGCCCCGGGCGGCGCCGCGGAGGAGCGCATCTACGCCATCGCCGAGTTGCCCGACGACATCCGCCGCGGCCTGCCCGCGCTGCCGATCGGCGGCTCGACCTATTCGCAGAACCCGGCCAGCCGCATGCTGATCGTCAACGGCCAGGTGTTCCGCGAGGGCGACGCGATCACCCCCGACCTGAAGCTCGAGCAGATCCGGCTGAAGGGCGCGGTGCTGCGGTTCCGCAACTACCGGTACGCGATCAACTTCTGACGGCGCCGCGCCGGCGGCGCGCGCGACTTCGTGCCGGGCGCGCCGGCGCGAAGGCCGATATGCTTGCGCGATGCTGTCTCCTCCCGGCGGCGAGCCGCCGCCGGCACCGCCCTCGCCTTCCGTCTCGACGATGTCGTCCGACACCCCGAATTCGCGCGACCCGTTCCGCCGCTTCAGCCACTTCGTGCTGCGCCTCGGCCGGCACCGCTCGCTGGTCGTGCTGACGGTGGTGACGGTGCTGGCCTCGGTCACGCTGTCCGAGCTCGTGATCACGGTGCTGGGGCGCGGCGACCGGCGCATCGCGGCGGCGTCCGCGTCCCTGGCGTCATTGGTGCTCACGCCGCTGCTCGGCTCGCTGATGCTGCGCCTGGTCTTCGACCTCGAAGCCGCGCGCCGGCAGCTCGCCGAGCTCGCGATCCGCGACGAGCTGACCGGCATCTCGAACCGCCGCCACTTCATGGCGACGATCCAGCGCGAGTGGGATCTCGCGCGCCGCCATGCCTCGATCGGCACGCTGCTGCTGATCGATGCCGATGGCTTCAAGAACATCAACGACACCCACGGCCACCTGTGCGGCGACCGGCTGCTGCGCGAGGTGGCCGCGGTGATCGGCGGCTCGCTGCGCCACGTCGACCTGCTCGCGCGCTTCGGCGGGGAGGAGTTCATCGTCTTCCTGCCGCACACCGACAGCTTCGGCGCGCTCGATGTCGCCGAGCGCATCCGCAGCCGCGTGCAGGCCTCGCACATCGACTGGCAGGGCCGGCAGATCACGGTGACGGTCAGCATCGGCGTGGCGCCGATCCGCTGCGAGCTGCCGTCGCTGGACTGGATGATCCACGAGGCCGACACCGCGCTGTACGCCGCCAAGGCCGCTGGCCGCAACTGCGTGCGCACGCTCGAGTTCTCGCGCAGCGAGAATGACCCGTCGGCGCGCTCGTTCAAGGCGTGAGCACACTGCCGGGCAAGGACGCCGGCCCGTCCATCAGGAGACGACGATGAAGGTCCGCGAAATCACGAGTGGTCTGCAGTTCCCCGAAGGCCCGATCGCGATGGACGACGGCTCGGTGCTGCTGGTCGAGATCGCGCGCGGCACGCTGAGCCGGGTGACGCCCGACGGCCGCATCCACGTCGTCGCCGAGCTCGGCGGCGGGCCGAACGGCGCGGCGATCGGGCCCGACGGCGCGGTCTACGTCTGCAACAACGGCGGCTTTCGCTGGGGTCGCGAGATCGACGGCACGTTCCGCCCGACCGGCCAGGCGGAGGACTACTCCGGCGGCCGCATCGAACGCGTCGACCTCGCCACCGGCCGCTTCGAGCGCCTCTACGACACGGTCGAAGGCCTGGGCCTGCGCGGCCCGAACGACATCGTGTTCGACGCGCACGGCGGCTTCTACTTCACCGACCTCGGCAAGGTGCGCGAGACCGAGCTCGACCGCGGCGGCATCTTCTACGGCCGCCCCGACGGCAGCGCGGTCCACACGATCGCGCGCCCGGTGATGACGCCCAACGGCGTCGGCCTGTCGCCCGACGGCGGCACGCTGTACTACGCCGAGACCGAAGGCGCGCGCGTCTGGGCCTTCGACATCGTCGCGCCCGGCCAGGTCCGCAAGGACACGTGGCCCTCGCCGCACGGCGGCCGCATGCTCGCCGCGTCGCCCGGCAACCACTGGCAGCGCTTCGATTCGATGGCGGTCGATGCGCTCGGCAACCTGTGTGTCGCGACGCTGATGCACGGCGGCATCAGCATCGTCTCGCCCGACGGCAGCATGACGAGCCACGTGCCGCTGCCGGACCGCTTCACGACCAACCTGTGCTTCGGCGGCAAGGATCGGCGCACCGCGTTCGTCACGCTGTCGGGCAGCGGCCGGCTGGTCGCGATCGACGACTGGCCGGTGCCGGGGCTGAAGCTGAGCTACGAGGCCTGACGCACGCGCCGGGCCACCGGCTCGCTCGAATCACGCGGATCGCGCGGGCTAAGCGCAAAGAAGAACGTCGCGCCGCCGCCGGGCGTCTCCTCGGCGCGGATCTCGCCGCCGTGCCGGTCGACGATGCGCTTGACGACCGACAGGCCGACCCCGAAGCCGTCGAAGCGCGTGCCGTGCAGACGCTGGAACGGCTTGAACAGCCGCGACGAGTCGATCTTGCGCAGGCCGACGCCGTTGTCGCGCACGTAGAACACCGGCCGGGCCGCCGTGCCGCCGCCATGGCCGTTGACGCAGCCGACTTCGATCCGCGACGGCACCGCATGCGCGCTGAACTTCAGCGCATTGCCGATCAGGTTGACGAACACCTGGCTCAGCAGGGTCGGGTCGGCCTCCACCGCCGGCATCGGCAGCACGGTCACCGGCAGCGATTCGGCGTCGGGCGGGCGCAGCGAATCCAGCACCTCGCGCACCAGCAGGTTCGGGTCGACATGCTGCGTGTGCAGCGTCGCGTCGGCCGCCCGCGCCATCGCCAGCAACGCGCCGACCAGCTTCTCGGTGGTGGTGGCGGACGTGACGATCATCTGCAGCAGCCGTTCGGCCTTCGTGATGTCGCCCGCGATGACGTGGTCGTGCGCGAGCTTGGCCACGCCGGCGATGCTGCCCAGCGGCCCGCGCAGATCGTGCGACACGCTGCGGTTGAAACTCTCGAGACCCTCGATCACCTCGCGCAGGTCGGCGGTGCGCCGTTCGACGCGTTGCTCGAGCGTCTCGTTGATCTCGCGCAACTCGGCTGCGGCACGTTCGCGCTCGCCGATCTCGAGCCGCAACTGCTCGGCGCTGCGCTCCATCGCCAGGTACAGGCTGCCGTTCTCGTAGATGCGGCCCGCCTGCGCCGCGTAGGTCGACAGGATGCGCTCCTCCTCCTCGGTGAACGCGGCCGCGCCGGCCTTGTCGATCAGCATGATCGTGCCGTAGGCATGGTGCAGCGAGACGATGGGCGCGAGCAGCGCCGATCGGAACGCCGGATGGTCGATCGGGAACCCGGCCGCGGCCGGGTCGCCTGGCGGCGGGTTCACGATGCGCCTCGCGCGCCGCTCGCGCATCACCTCGCCGAGCGGGCCGGCATCGGGCGGCAGCTTGCGCAGAAGCTCGACGTCGGCCTCGGCCAACCCCACGGTCACGAAGCTCGCCTGGCCGTCAGGGTCCTTCTGGCGCGCGCGCAGCACGGCCGCGCGCGATCCGAGCAGATCGCGCGCGCCCAGGCACACCTTGGCCAGCAGCGTGTACGGATCGTGCTCGGACGCGAGCTCGAGATTCAGCCCGATCAACGAGGACAGGCGCTGGTTCGCCGCTTCGAGCTCGTTGGCCTTGGCCACGAGCTTGTCGGTGATCAGCCGCAGGTGCTCGCGGTCGAAGGCGGCGTCGTCCGGCGGGCCGTCGGTGACCTCGTGGCGGCTCAACGCGCGGTCGACGGTGCGCAGGATCTCCTGCGGCTCGCACGGCTTGGTCAGCACCAGCGAGACGCCGCACGAGCGCGCCAGCGCGCGCGCCTCGCCCTCCATGAAGGTCGCGGTGTAGAAGACGACGTGCGTCGCGGCGATGACGGGGTCGGCACGAAGCCGGCGCACGAACTCGTAACCGTCCATCCGCGGCATCAGGATGTCGCAGATCACGAGGTCCGGCCGTTCGGCGCGCGTCTGCACCAGCGCTTCGGCCCCGTCGGAGGCTTCGATGAACCGGTGCCCGCCGTATCCCAGCAGCGTGGTCACCAGATCGCGGTTCGACGGATGGTCATCGACAACGAGGACGAGGGCCACTGTCAGGCATCCTCCGTTCGGGCCTGCAGGCGCAGCGCGGGCGGCAGGAACGCTTCCATCGTTCGCACGAACTTCTCCGGCTCGATCGGCTTGGACAGGTAGCCGTCGAAGCCCGCGTGCATCACGTTCCTGCGATCGTCGGGCATCGAGAACGCCGTCACCGCGATGATCGGCAGCTTCGCGCTCGCCGGCCGCGCCCGCAATTCGCGCAGCACGGCATAACCGTCGAACACCGGCAGCTGCAGGTCGCAGATCACCAGATCGGGCATCTGCGCCTCGGCGGCCGCGACGCCATCGGGGCCGTTGGTCGCGCCTTGCACCGTATGGCCGGCATGCTGCAGCAGGTAGCGCAGCAGCTCGAGGTTCGCGGGGTTGTCTTCGATGATGAGGAAGCGTGCCATTCGATTCGATTCAGCGGTTCGATTCAGCGATTCGATTCAGTGTCGGGCAGTGTCAATGTGAACGTGGAGCCGACGCCGTCGCCGCTGACCAGCGAGATCTCGCCGCCCAGCAGGACCGCGAGCTTCTGGCTCAGGTGCAGGCCGAGGCCGGTGCCCTCCGGCGCCCGGGCGCCCGGCGCGCCGACCCGGCTGAACGCGCCGAACAGCCGCGTCTGGTCCTGCAGCGGAATGCCGATGCCGGTGTCCTGTACGTCGATGCGGGTCTGCCGCACGCCGTCACGGGCCGTCTGGCTGAGGCTCAACCGAACGTGACCGGTGTCGGTGAACTTGATGGCATTGCCGAGCAGATTCAGCACGATCTGGCTCAGCGCGCGCCTGTCGGTCTGCAGCACGACCGAGTGCGCCGGCAGCTCCAGGTGCAGCGGCAGGCGCTTCGCCTCGGCCTGCTGGCGCAGCGTCGCGACCACGTCTTCGATCACGGCGCGGCAGTCGACCGGCTCGAGGTTCGGTTCGGCCTTGCCGGACTCGATCTTCGCGACGTCGAGCAGGTCGTTGATCAGCGCGAGCAGGTGACGCGCGTTCGTCTGGACGATGCGCAACTGCTTGTCCTGATCGGCCGTCAGAGGGCCCGGCAGCTTCATCAGCATCGTGCCGGTGAAGCCGATGATCGCGTTCAGCGGCGTGCGCAGCTCATGGCTCATGCCGGCGAGGAACCGGTCCTTCGCCTGGTTGGCGTTGGCGAGCTCGACGTTCTTTTCGCGCAGCGCATGCTCGAACCTCTTGCGCTCGCTGATGTCGCGGATCGCGCTCATCACGAACTCGCTCTCTTCGGTGCGCAGCGGGCTCAGGCTGATCTCGACCGGAAACTCGGTGCCGTCCTTGCGCAGCCCGGCAAGGTCGAGCCCGGATCCCATCGCGCGCTTGCGCGGCTGCAGGAAATAGTTCGAGCGGTGCCCCATATGCGCATGGCGAAAGCGTTCCGGCAGCAGCAGGTCGACCGAACGCCCCCGCAGCTCGCCGGGCTCGTAGCCGAACAACCGCTCCGCCTGCGTGTTCGCGATGACGATGTGGCCGGTCGGGTTGGCCATCACGATGCCGTCGGGCGTGGACTCGAGCAGGTCGCGGAACCGCGCGTCCATCAGCTTGGCGTCGCGCAGCACCTTGATCTGCGTCACGTCCTTCTCGGCGCTCAGGATGTGCGGAGCCTCGTCGCCGTTGCGGGCCTCGAGCACCTTGCTCGTCACGTCGACGTAGAGCAGCGAGCCGTCCTTGCGCCGGCGCACCGACTCGTAGGCGAGCAAGCCGCCGGACAGCGTGTCGGCCAGCATCTTGCGCTGCTCGGCGGTACGGTCGCCGGGCACGACGAGGTCGTCGAAGGTTTGACCGACGGCTTCGTCGGTGCTGTAGCCGAACGCCGCCTGCGCCGCCGGGCTCCAGTGGACCACGCGGCCGGCAGGCGTCAGGACGACGATCGCGTCCGGAAATTCCTTCGCCAACGGGGTGACGGCGTCGAGGTCCATGCAACACGGGTCGGCCGGACGCTCGGACACATCGATGACGCCGCCACCCGCGTGTACACGTGTACAGGCGCACTGCCTCGACTGTCTGCGACCGGTTCTTGGAACGGCTCCCCGAGTCGATTACAGCAGCAATCCTGCGCAGGCGCACCTGTAAGACCTTACAGGTTCGCGCTGCGATTCGAGGGGGGTCAGCGCACGGAAGCTCGGGTCAGCAGATAGTCCTGGTGCACGAGGTTGTCGGCGTAGTACGGCTCGACCAGCGCCTCGAACTCGGCGCGAACGGCGGCGAGCTTGACGGGGTCGGCGGCCAGGCTCTCGACGAGCTTTTGCATCGGCCCGACCGAGTGCTCCATGAATTCGCGGTAGTGCGCGATGCTGAGCGCCGAGAACAGCATGGTCGCGCGCGCAAAGAACGGCGTGCCGAAACGCTCGCCCAGCCGCTCGGCGACGACACCCGGGTTGCCCCACTGCGGCGGCGGCGCCGCGCCCGGCGGAGGCGGCAGGTATTTCGCGACGAACGCGAACATGCGGCCGACGAGATGCTCGGGCGGCCATGTCGAGAACGCGATTCGCCCACCGGGCTTCAGCACGCGGCGCATCTGTGCGATGGCGACGTCCGGCCGCGGCGCGAACATGTGGCCGAACTGGCTCACGACGACATCGAACGACGCATCGGGGTAGGGAAGATCCTCGGCATCGCCCTCGATCCATTCGACGTTGCTGCACTGCGCGATGCGCGCGTTCTCGCGCGCCTGGGCCAGCAGCTCGGGCGTCAGGTCGAGCGCGGTGACCCGCGCACCGGCGCGCGCCGCGGTGATCGCCACCACGCCGGTCCCGGTGCCGACGTCGAGCACCGCCTCGCCGGGCTGAATCCGGGCGAACTGGACCAGGCGGGCCGCCGTCGGTGTCGTGAACATCGCGGTCGGCCCGAACGACGCCCACATCTCGCGCTGCCGCTTCTTCAAGTCTGCAAACGGGTCATCGGTCATGTCGGCCTCCGTGCCGCGATTCGATGCACCGCGGATCGTCGGGACTCTAGGCCCGAATCGCACGAATGCAAAGGAGGCAAACAAGACTCGGGGAAGCGCCGCGCCATCCCACACCGGCGGCAGGTATGCTCGAGCGATGCCACGCTGCATCGCCTTTCTGCGCGCCGTCAACGTCGGCGGCCGCCTCGTCAAGATGGACGCGCTGCGCGCCGCGTTCGAAGCGCTGGCCCTCACCGACGTGTCGACCTTCATCGCCAGCGGCAACGTGCTGTTCGAGACCCGGGCGCGCTCGCTGGATGCGCTCGAACGCAAGATCGAAGCGCAGCTGCAGCAAAGCTTCGGCTTCGAGATCGACGCGTTCGTCCGCACCGAGGCCGAGCTCGCCGCGATCGCGGCGCACGACGCTTTCGATGCCGCGACGCTGGCCAATGCGCAGACGCATGTCGTCGGCTTCCTGCGCGCAGCACCCGACGACGGCGCACGCCTCACGCTCGCGGCGATGCAAAACGACACTGACCGCTTCGTGCTGCACGGCCGCGAGCTGTACTGGGCGAGCCGCCTGAAGCAGAGCGAGTCGGCCTTCTCGAACGCGAGCTTCGAGCGCGCGCTGAAACTGCGCGCCACCTTCCGCGGGCTGAACACGGTGCAGCGCATCGTGCAGCTCCCCGTGCGTTGAGGCGCAGGCCCGTCCAGGATCAGGTCGCCACGGCGCAGGCGCTGACCTGGTTGCGCCCGGCGCACTTGGCCTCGTACAACGCCTTGTCGGCTGCCTCGACCAGCTCGGTCGCGTCGGCCCCGGCCGGCAGCGCGGCGCTCGCGGTGCCGATGCTGACGGTCACGACCCGAAACGGGCTGTCGAGGTTCGCGATGCCCAGCGCTTGCACGGCCGCGCGCAGACGCTCGGCGACGATCCGCGCGCCGCTCGCGTCGGCCTCGGCGAGCAGCGCCACGAACTCCTCGCCGCCGTAACGCGCGATCAGGTCGCCGGGCCGCGCGAGCGCCAGGCGCAGCGCCTGCGCCACGTCGCGCAGGCAGGCATCGCCCACAGGGTGACCGTAGCGGTCGTTGAGCCTCTTGAAGTGGTCGACGTCGATCATCAGCACCGAGAGCGGCCGGCTCGCGCGTCGGTCGCCGCCGTTCAGCACACGGTCGAAGTAACGCCGGTTCGCGACGCCGGTCAGCGCATCGGTCCAGGCGATCGCCTGCAGCGCGGAGCGGTCGCGCTGCAGCACGTCTTCGCGCTCGATGTGCTCGAAGCGCTCGACCGTGCTGCGCGACCCGTAGCCGAGCACCGCGATCAGCACGCCGGCCGCGCCGAACGCATAGTCGACGCGGATCAGGAACAGCGCGACGATCAGCAGGATCCCGGCAAGGAACAGCGGGCTCGCGCTGTGCACCGCGCGCGCGAAGCGGTGCCGTCGCTGGCGCAGGCGCGGCGCGGCCGGCCGCGCCGAATTCCTCGGGTCGCGCAGCGCAAGCCATGCGACCAGCGCGAACACGATGCTGACGATCGAACTCTCGCGTGCGCCGTAGGCCGGATTCGCGGCGACGAAGTGGTTGTTGACGAACGCGACGACGAAGTAGCCGGTGGTGTACGCCCCCAGCGCCGCGAATAGATCGCGCTCGGGCGTGTCCTCTGCAGCGGCCCAGCGGATCAGCGCGCCGAGCGCGAGCACGAGGTTCTGCGCGTCCATCAGCCACAGCATCGTGCCCACGCCGGCCTCGTCGGGCGCGCCGCGCGCGGTCAGCATGGCCCAGGTGAAGAGGAAGTAGGCGTAGCCCAGCGTCAGCGCCAGCAGCGCGTCGATCGCCAGCACGAGACGCCGGCTGTTCGCCTGCCAGCCGCTCGCGAGCAGGAAGGTGACCGGCACGACCGCGAGGTTGAACGCGAGCATCGCGTCGCGGTACATCTCGTCGCGGCGGCCGAGGATCAGCTCGTGCCACAGGTTGCCGAACGCACCGAGCGCCCACACCGCCAGCGCGAGCCCGGTCACGAACCAGCCCAGGCGCGCGGGCGGCTGCTCCGTGACGCTGCGCCGCCACGCGGCGACGGCGGCCAGCAGCGGCGCAGCGACCATCGCGACATACGCCGCCGCCTCGCCCCAGCGCGGCAGCAGCACGAAGACCGCGAGCTGCAGCAGCAGGAACGACACCGGCAGCGCGATCGCCAGCGACGAGGACGACACCAAGGTTCGGGGAGCTGCTGCGGCCATGCCGGCCCGGATTATCAGCGCCGGGCGCGGGCGCGTTCCTCTTCCTGCAGCCGCAGCACGCGGCGCTGCACCTTGCCGGTCGTCGTCATCGGCAGCGCCTCGATGAACTCGATCTCCTTCGGATACTCGTACGGCGCGAGCTTGCCGCGCACGTGCGCCTGCAGCGCCGCGATCAATGCATCGTCGCCGCGATGGCCGGGCGCGAGCACGACGTACGCCTTCACGAGCGCGCCGCGCTCCGGGTCGGGCTTGGGCACGACGGCGGCGTTCGCGACCGCGGGGTGCTTCACCAGGCAGTTCTCGATCTCGCTCGGGCCGATACGGTAGCCGGCGGCCTTGAACACATCGTCGCTGCGACCGTGATACCAGAGGTAGCCGTCGGCATCCATCACCGCCATGTCGCCGGTGCGGCACCAGCTGTCGTCCGGACTGCCCGTGTACTTCGCGCGCGTCGCGGTCTCGTTGTTCCAGTAACCCAGGAAGAAGATCGGGTCCGGATCGCCGTGCACGTCGCGCCGGTGCAGCGCGACGTCGCCGGGCGTGCCGCGCGGGCACTCGCGGCCATCGTCGTCGATGACCGCGACGCGGTGTCCCGGGTACGGCCGGCCCATGCTGCCGGGGCGCGCCGGCCAGCGCTGCGCCGAGTTGCCGACGATGTAGTTCATCTCGGTCTGGCCGAACATCTCGTTGACCGTCACGCCGAGCTTGTCGCGGCCGTACGCGAACACCGCATCGCCGACCGCTTCGCCCGCGCTCATGATCGCGCGCAGGTGCAGCGCGTAGGCCTCGCGCGGACTCGGCACCGCCTTCATCATCGCCTTCAGCGCGGTCGGGAACAGGAACGTGTGGGTGACGCGATGGCGCTGCATCAGCGCGAACGCGGTCTCCGGCGCGAAGCGGCCCTGATAGCCGACGATCGCGCGGCCGAAGTACAGCGTCGGCAACAGCGCATCCATCAGCCCGCCGGTCCACGCCCAGTCCGCGGGGCTCCAGAACACCGCGTCGTCCTGAGGGAACCAGTTCTGACTCGCGACGAAGCCCGGCAGGTTGCCGATCAGCGCGCGGTGCGGAATCAGCGCGCCTTTCGGCGGACCGGTGGTGCCGCTGGTGTAGATCAGCACGGCCGCGTCGTCCGCGCGGGTCGCCACCGGTTCGAAGCGATCGCGCTCGCGAGCCAGTGCGCCGCGCCAGTCCAGGTCACCTTGCCCCTGCGCCGCGCCGACCGCGACCACGTGCGCCAGCGTCGGGCAGGCGGGCCGCGCCGCCAGCAGGTTCGCGATGCCGCTTTCATCGACGATCGCGACGCGAGTCGCGCTGTCGTTGAGCCGGTACTCGAGTGCATCGGGCCCGAACAGCATCGACAGCGGCATCGCGATCGCGCCGAGCTGGTACAGCGCGATGTGCGCAACCGCCGTCTCGAAGCGCTGCGGCATCACGACCGCGACGCGGTCGCCGTGCCGCACGCCCAGCCGCTTCAGCGCATTCGAAAGCCGGTTCGCGTTGGCCTGCAGGTCGGCGTACGAGAAGTCGGCGAGCTCGCCGCCTTCGTGCTCCCAGTGGATCGCGATCGCCTCCGGCCTCCGGCGCGCCCAGCGGCCGCAGCAGACCTCGGCGAGGTTGAACCGGGCGGGCACGTGCCAGCGGAAGCCGGCGTGGAGCTCGGCGTAGTGGTCGGCGCAGTGGTCGGCGTCGTGGTCAGGGACAGGCCCGGTTTCGTTTCCGGGCCGGGTTCGGGACTCGTCGGCAGGCGCGTGCATGCGGCGTAGCTTACGCGGCATGCCCGGCGCGGCCGCCTCGGGCGTTTCCCGCAGCCGCGCGGCGCTTCAGCGCACCGGTGTACCCAGCTGGGCCAGCGCGTCGCCGGTGACGCGGCAGATGCGCCACTCGGGCATCACGGTCGCGCCCATGCCTTCGTAGAAGCGGATCGCGTTGGCATTCCAGTCGAGCACGCTCCACTCGAAGCGGCCACAGCCGCGCTCCAGCGCCAGCTGCGCGAGCCGCTTCAGCAGCGCTTCGCCGATGCCGGCGCCGCGATGCTCGGGCTTGACATACAGGTCTTCGAGATACAGCCCCGGCTGCGCGAGAAAGGTCGAGAAATTGGTGAAGAACAGCGCGAAGGCCACGACCTCGCGGCCGGCCTTCTCATGGCCCTTCTCATCGGCCTCGCCCTTCCCCTCGCCCTTGCCCTCACCCTTGCCCGCGCTGTCGCCCACGCTGTCGACCTCGGCGACCCACGCCTCGGCCACCGGCTTCTCGCCGAACAGGTGCGGCCGCAGCTTCTCGGGCGTGACCCGCACGAGGTGCGTGAGCTTCTCGAACTCGGCCAAACCGTGGATGAGCTGGACGATGGCGCCGACGTCGCGCAGCTCGGCGGGGCGCAGCGCGAACGGGGCCGCAGTGAGCGGGGCGGGCGTGGTGGTCATGCGGCGATTCTCGCATCCGCGTACAGTGCCGCGATGACCACGAACCCCTCGGCGCCGCTGCCGTACGTCGTGCGGCGCGAAAGCCGCAGCCGCTTCGTCAGCGTGCGCGGCCTGCGCCACCACGTGCTCGAATGGGGCGATCCGACGCTCGCGACGCCTGAGCGCCCGACCCTCGTGATGCAGCATGGCTGGATGGACGTGGCCGCGTCGTTCCAGTTCGTCGTCGATGCGCTGAGCCGCGACCGACACGTGATCGCGTTCGACTGGCGCGGCTTCGGCCTGACCGACGCGCCGCCACGGGCCGACACCTACTGGCTGCCCGACTACCTCGGCGACCTCGATGCGATGCTCGACGCGCTGTTCTTCGATGCGCAGAAGGCGGTCGCGCCGGCATCGACGATCGACCTGCTCGGCCACAGCATGGGCGGCAACGTCGTGATGCTGTACGCCGGGCTGCGCCCCGAGCGCGTGCGCCGGCTCGTCAACCTCGAAGGCTTCGGCATGCCGGCGACAAAGCCCTCGCAGGCGCCGAAGCGCTATCTGCAGTGGCTGGACGAGCTGAAGACGCCGGCCGAACTGCGCCGCTACGACAGCCTCGCCGCCGTGGCCGCGCGCCTGCGCAAGACCAACCCGCGGCTGCCGCCGCAGCGGGCCGACTGGCTCGCGCGGCACTGGTCGCGCGAAGTGACGGACGCAGTGACGGACGCGGCGACAGACGGACTGACCGTCGGATCGACCGGCACGCCCCGCTTCGAGATCCTCGGCGACCCCGCGCACAAGCGCATCAGCCCGGCGCTGTACCAGCGCGACGAGGCGCTCGAAGTCTGGAAGCTGATCGAAGCGCCGCTGCTGTGGGTCGAAGGCGACCAGACCGAGCTCGAGCGCTGGTGGGGCACGCGCTACACGAAGGCCGAGTTCCACGAGCGGCTGAACGTGGTGCGCAACGTCGAGCGCGAGATGCTCGCGCCAGCCGGGCACATGCTGCACCACGACCAGCCCGAGGCGCTGGCGCGGCGCCTCGAACGGTTTCTCGATCCGGACTGACAAACGCAGCCCGTTCGCGCGCGGACCCGCGTGTCAAAATCGCTGCTTCGCCCAAAGCACATTGCCTACACATCACATCATGGACGTCGAACACATCAATGCCATAGGCACCGCCCTGGCCGACCTGAGCAAGCGCACGGTCGACCTTCGGGGGTATCTTTGACTACGACCGCAAAGCACTGCGGCTGAACGAGGTCAACGCCGCGCTCGAGAACCCGAAGGTCTGGGACGAGCCCAAGCGCGCGCAGGAGCTGGGCCGCGAGAAGCGTACGCTGGAGACCGTGGTCGAGACGATCGACCACCTCACCGGCAACCTCGCCGACAACACCGAGCTGTACGAGATGAGCAAGGCCGACGGCGATGCCGCCAGCCTGCTCGCGATCGAAGCCGAGGCCGCGAAGCTCGAGGCCACCGTCGCGCAGCTCGAGTTCCGCCGGATGTTCAACAACCCGGCCGACCCCTCCAACTGCTTCATCGACATCCAGGCCGGCGCCGGCGGCACCGAAGCCTGCGACTGGGCCTCGATGCTCCTGCGCCAGTACCTCAAGTACTGCGAGCGCAAGGGCTTCAAGACCGAGGTGATGGAAGAGACCGAGGGCGACGTCGCCGGCATCCGCAGCGCGACCATCAAGGTCGAGGGCGACTACGCGTTCGGCCTGCTGCGCACCGAGACCGGCGTGCACCGCCTCGTGCGCAAGAGCCCGTTCGACTCGGCAGGCGGCCGCCACACGTCGTTCGCGAGTCTGTTCGTGTACCCCGAGGTCGACGACTCGATCGAGATCGACATCAACCCGGCCGACGTGCGCACCGACACCTTCCGCGCCAGCGGCGCCGGCGGCCAGCACATCAACAAGACCGACTCGGCGGTGCGGCTCACGCACATCCCGACCGGCATCGTGGTGCAGTGCCAGAACGACCGCTCGCAGCACCGCAACCGCGACGAAGCCTGGCAGATGCTGCGCAGCCGGCTCTACGAGCACGAGGTGCGCAAGCGCATGGCCGAGCAGCAGAAGCTCGAGGACAGCAAGACCGACGTCGGCTGGGGCCACCAGATCCGCTCGTACGTGCTCGACCAGAGCCGCATCAAGGACCTGCGCACCAGCGTCGAGATCAGCAACACCCAGAAGGTGCTCGACGGCGATCTCGATGCGTTCATCGAAGCGAGCTTGAAACAGGGTGTCTAGGGCCTGTCAACGCTATACTGCGTGACACACATTGAAGATCGTGGCACACATCATGAAAATGATCAGCGTTCGCGAGTTGCGCAGCGAGATCCCGCGGCTGCGGGAGACCCTGGAGAAAGAGCACGAGCTGGTGCTCGTGTCCAACGGCGAGCCGATCGCGCGCATCCTGCCCGCGCCGCGCAAGCGGCATGTCGCGTCGCTCGCCGAACATCGGGCGAAGATGGGCGTGGTCCCGGTGCCGTCCGAGGTGCTGCTGCGCGAAGAGCGCGATCGACGCTGACCGCGCGACACCGATCCCCCAACAGATGGCCGTTTATGTCGACACCAGCGCGTTGGTCAAGCGCTACGTGCATGAAGCGCAGTCGCTCGCCTTCGATGCGTTCGTCTCGACGAGCGACGAAACCTTCATCGTCAGCCCGCTGACGCTGACCGAGCTCGATTCCGTGCTGCAGCGCCGTCTGCGCCAAGGCGATTTCGACAAGCGCTACCTGCAGCGCACGCGTCTTCTGATCGGCAACGATCTGGTGGCCGCGTTGTGGCAGGTGCGCCCTTTCGAACCCTCCTCGTTCGACGATGCTTCCCAGCTCATGCGCGACCTCGGGGTTCCGCTGGCAACGCTGGACGCGCTGCACCTTGCCAGCGCGCGGGCCTTCCAATGCGATCAACTGGCCACCAGCGATCGCCAACTCGCCAAGGCGGCCGAACACAGTGGACTGACGGTCCACGACTTTTCAAGCTGAAACCACCATGCGTGATGCAACCCCCACCGTGATCCGCCGCGAGGACTACACCGCGCCGGCGTTCTGGATCCGCAGCGTCGACCTGACGTTCGAGCTCGACCCGGCGAAGACGCTGGTCATCAACCGGATGCAGGTCGAGCGCAACGAGGCCGTACCGCCGGCGCCGCTCAGGCTGCACGGCGAGGATCTGAATCTGACGCGCGTGCTCGTCAACGGCGAGTCGGTTTCGTTCCGCCATGAAGACGGCCTGCTCGTGATCGACAGCCTGCAGGGCGTGCCGCCCGGCCCGTTCTTGCTCGAGATCCGCAACACCTGCTGCCCCGAGAAGAACACCCGGCTGTCGGGCCTGTACACCTCGGGCAACGGCTTTTTCACGCAGTGCGAGGCGGAAGGCTTTCGCCGCATCACGTATTTCCTCGACCGGCCCGACGTGATGGCGGTCTACACCGTGACGCTGCGCGCGAACAAGGCCGCCTACCCGGTGCTGCTGTCCAACGGCAACCTGGTCGAGCAAGGCGATCTGGAAGACGGCCTGAACGGTCCGCGCCACTACGCGAAGTGGCACGACCCGTTCCCCAAGCCCAGCTACCTGTTCGCGCTGGTCGCGGCCGACCTGGTCGCGCGCGAGCAGCACATCCGCACCCGCGCCGGCAAGAACCACCTGCTGCAGGTCTGGGTGCGCCGCGGCGACCTCGACAAGACCGAGCATGCGATGCAGTCGCTGATCGCCTCGGTCGTGTGGGACGAAGCGCGCTTCAAGCTCGCGCTGGATCTCGAGCGCTTCATGATCGTCGCGGTCGAAGACTTCAACATGGGCGCGATGGAGAACAAGGGCCTGAACATCTTCAACACGAAGTACGTTCTGGCCTCGCCCGCGACCGCGACCGACGAGAACTACGCCGGCATCGAATCGGTCGTCGGCCACGAGTACTTCCACAACTGGACCGGCAATCGCATCACCTGCCGCGACTGGTTCCAGCTCAGCCTGAAGGAAGGCCTGACGGTCTTTCGCGATCAGGAATTCAGCATGGACATGTCGGGCAGCCCGGCGCCTGAGGACGGCGCAACGCCGGTCATCGGCGCGCGCGCGGTCCGGCGCATCGAAGACGTGCGCCGCCTGCGCGAAGTGCAGTTCCCCGAAGACGCCGGCCCGATGGCGCACCCGGTGCGGCCCGACAGCTACGTCGAGATCAACAACTTCTACACCACGACCGTCTACGAAAAGGGCGCCGAGGTCGTGCGCATGATGAACACGCTGGTCGGGCGCGAGGGCTTCGCGCGCGGCATGAGCCTGTACTTCGAGCGCCACGACGGCCAGGCCGTGACCTGCGACGACTTCGCGCAGGCGATCGCCGACGCCAACCCCGGCAGCGCGCTCGCGCGAGCGCTTGCGCAGTTCAAGCGCTGGTACTCGCAGGCCGGCACGCCGAAGCTGACCGCGCGCGGCCGCTACGACCCGCCGACGCGCACCTACACGCTCGGCCTCGAGCAGGCCGCGGGCCGCGCCGACGCGCTCGGGCAGCAGCCGTTCGTGATCCCGCTGGCGATAGGGCTGGTCGGCCGCGACGGCCAGGCGCTGCCGCTGCAGCTCGAAGACGAGCCGCCGACGAGCGCCACCCAGCGCGTGCTGGTGCTCGAAGAAGCGCGCAGCTTCTTCACCTTCATCAACGTCGACAGCGAGCCGGTGCCGTCGCTGCTGCGCGGCTTCTCGGCGCCGGTGCAGCTCGTCGACGGGCTGGTCGACGCCGACCTGCTGGTGCTGCTGCAGCACGACCCCGATCCGTTCAACCGCTGGGAGGCCGCGCAGCGTCTGGCGATGAACCGGCTGCTCGCGGTGGTGCGCGACGGCGCGCCCGACGAGCTCGATGCGCCCTTCATCGCCGCGATGCGCTCGGTGCTGCGCCACGCCGAGCTCGACCCTGCCTTCAAGGAGCTGGTGCTGACGCTGCCCAGCGAGGCCTACATTGCCGAACAGCTCGTGCCGGCACCGGTCGATCCGCAGCGCATTTACGCGGCGCGCCGCTCGATGCTGGCGCAGCTCGCGCGGGCCCTGCGTGCCGATTGGGAGTGGGCGTTCGACGCCCACCAGATCGTCGGTGCCTACACGCCCGATCCGTTGTCCGCGGGCAAGCGGGCGCTCGCGAACCGCGCGCTCGCGATGCTGTGCCTCGATGCGGCCGCGCTCGGCGAAGCGGTCTGGCCGGGCCGCGCGTTCCAGCGCTTCAAGGACGCCGGGAACATGACCGACCGCCTCGGCGCGCTCTCGGCGCTGGTCAACTCGAACGCCGAGCTCGCGGAACCGGCGCTGACGCGCTTTCACGAACTGTTCCGTCACGAGGCACTGGTCATCGACAACTGGTTTGCATTGCAGGCGACCGCGCCGGAAACCGACGGCCGTGTGTTCGAGCGCGCGAAGCGGCTGCTCAGGCACCCCGACTTCTCGCTGCGCAACCCGAACCGCGCGCGCAGCCTGCTGCAGGCGCTGTGCGCCGGCAACCCGTCGGCGTTCCACCGCGCCGACGGCGCCGGCTACGCGTTCTGGGCCGACCGCGTGCTCGAGCTCGACGCGATCAACCCGCAGCTCGCATCGCGCATGGCGCGCATCGCGGACCGCTGGGCCCAGCTCGACGAACCGTACCGCGGCGCGGCGCGCGCGGCGGTCGCGCGGGTCGCGGCGAAGGCCGACCTGTCGAACGACGTGCGCGAGATCGTCACGCACGCGCTCGAGTCCTGAACCTCGGAGATCAGCAACGATGGCAACGACGAAGACGAAGAAAAAGGTCAACGCGTTCTACGCCCAGTCGGGCGGCGTGACCGCGGTGATCAACGCCTCGGCCGCCGGCGTGATCGAGACCGCGCGTGCCCACAAGGACCGGATCGGCAAGGTCTACGCCGGCCGCAACGGCATCATCGGCGCGCTGACCGAAGACCTGATCGACACCGGCAAGGAATCGGCCGCGGCCATCGCGGCGCTGCGCTACACGCCGTCGGGCGCGTTCGGCTCGTGCCGCTACAAGCTCAAGTCGCTCGAGACGCACAAGCGCGAGTACGAGCGGCTGATCGAGGTGTTCAAGGCGCACGACATCGGCTACTTCTTCTACAACGGCGGCGGCGACTCGGCCGACACCTGCTTCAAGGTCAGCCAGCTCAGCGAGGCGATGGGCTACCCGCTGCAGGCGATCCACGTGCCGAAGACGATCGACAACGATCTGCCGATCACCGACTGCTGCCCGGGCTTCGGCTCGGTCGCGAAGTACGTCGCGGTCTCGACGCTCGAAGCCTCGTTCGACGTGCGCTCGATGGCGATGACCTCGACCAAGGTGTTCGTCGTCGAGGTGATGGGCCGGCATGCCGGTTGGATCGCCGCGGCCGGCGGCCTCGTCGAGGAGCACGGCATCCCGGTCGTGATCCTGTTCCCCGAAATTCCGTTCGACGAGAAGAAGTTCCTCGCGCGCGTCGACACGCTCGTGAAGCAGCACGGCTACTGCACCGTCGTCGTCTCCGAGGGCTGCCACCACCCGGACGGCACCTTCCTCGCCGAGCAGGGCGCGCGCGATGCGTTCGGCCACGCGCAGCTCGGCGGCGCGGCGCCGGTCGTCGCGAACATGGTCAAGCAGGGGTTGGGCTACAAGTTCCACTGGGCCGTGGCCGACTACCTGCAGCGCGCCGCGCGCCACATCGCCTCGGCCACCGACGTCAAGCAGGCGTACAAGCTCGGGCGCAAGGCGGTCGAGCTCGCGCTCGCCGGCCGCAACGCGGTGATGCCGACGGTCGACCGCGTCGCCGACGCGCCGTACCGCTACAAGATCGGCGTCGCCGAGCTCGCGAAGGTCGCGAACGTCGAGAAGTTCATGCCGCGCGACTTCATCACGAAGGACGGCTTCGGTATCACCGAGAAATGCCGGCGCTATCTCAGCCCGCTGATCCAGGGCGAGGACGCACCGAAGTACAAGAACGGGCTGCCGGTCTACGTGACGCTGAAGAACACGGCGGTCGAGAAGAAGCTGCCGCGCTTCGAGCTGGCGTAGGCGGAGCCCGCGCATCGGTACGCGTACGAGATCGACCCTCAGTCCACCCGGACAGCGATCACCCGGTCACGGCCGGCTTGCTTGGCGGCATAGAGGCACCGGTCCGCGGCGCGCAGCAGCGTGCCCGGGTCGACAGGCCGCGGCCCGCAGGCCAGGCCGAGGCTCGCGGTGATCGGCGTCGCGCCGACGAGGTCCGCGAACGAGGTGGCGCGCAGCCGCTCGCAGAACGCCTTGCTTTGACGCAGCGCGACATCGATCGGGATGCCGCTCCAGGCGAGAAGAAATTCCTCGCCGCCGAGGCGAGCGGCCAGCATGGCGTTCTCGCCGCCGGTGCCCAGCGGCGTGAACCATTCGGTGAGCAGCGCGCTGAAGCGCTTGAGCACGAGGTCGCCGGTGTCGTGCGAATGATCGTCGTTGACGCGCTTGAAATGGTCGATGTCGGCGATCGCGACGCACAGCTCGTCGCTCGCCGACCCGTCGACGCCGGCGCGGGCCTGCGCATGATCGACGAGCCAGCGCTCCGCGTGGCGGCGATTGGGCAAGCCGGTCAGCGTATCAGTCAACGCGAGCCGCTCGAAATGCTGCGAACGCCGGCGCTCCTCGTCGACCGCCACGGCCGCGCTGGACTCTGCCACCGCGCGATCGCCCTCGATGGAGCGGACGCGCTCGTAGGCCGCGGCGTACTGCGTCATCGCGCGGTAGGCCTCCTCCCAGCGCATGAGCGCGGCCATCACCCGGGATCGCACGTGCAAAGCGCGCAGGTTGGTCCAGGATGAACCCGCCTCGCGCTGGCCGCGCCGCGGGTGTTCCAGCATCGACAACGCGCCGTCCGGTTCATCGCGCTCGAGCAGGATCTCGGCGTAGGTGAGCCACGGGTCGCCGTTGACGTCGCAGCAGCCGAGCCGCTCTTCGACGCGCAGCGACTCCTTCATCGCGTGTTCCGCGGCGGGCAGCTCCGACAAGGCCAGTCGCGCGCGTGCCACCGACTCCCAGGTCAGCGCCGCGGCGGCCTCGGGATGGCGGCGCATGGTCGCCTCGGCCTCGTCGGCGAAGTGGCTGGCGAAGCCGAGCTCGCCGCATTCCGACGCGGCTTCGGCGAAGTTGGCCGCGGTGACCGAAATCATGACCGGGCCGGTGCAGGCGCGAACCGCGGCCAGCGCCTGATCGACCAGGGTGTAGTCCGCGCCCGGGCGCGTCATCGAGAACAACGCCGCGACCATCAACGCTTCCGCATGCCAGGCAGGCGCGTCGCGCCCGTCTTCGGCGGACACCGACAGCCGGGCCCACTGCATGGCCTGCACCCGATCGCCCAGGCGGTCGCAACTCGACACCAGATAGGTGGCGGCATGCCGTGCCAGGGCAGGCCAGGCTTGTGCCGCGGCGTACAGATCGAGCTGTTCCGCACGCGCCTGGGCGGCGCTGCCGAGACGGCTTCGCACATCGCTCGCCAGCAGCCGGGCTCTGACGTCGTGCAGCACGAGGCCGAGCTGCTGCGCGCGCGCTGCGATGTCGTCGCAAGCCTCGACGATGCCGGAGAGCGACTGGTAGACACCCGTCTCCAGCACATCCAGCGCCAGCTCCAACGCATGGGCCTGGTCCCCGACGCCGGGAACGCTCCTGCGGGTCATGATCACCTCTCACGTCGCGCGCTGCCGGTTCGCACACACCCTCGGCGCTCAGCACGACGCAAGCACGACTTCGGCAGGCGTCCCCGGTCTCTTGAGCGATGCCTGCTGTCGTCCGTGTCGGTTCCGTGACCTGCGCCGCACTCCCGCCGATCGAATCAACCGATCAATAAAGAACCCGGCAACGTATCGTTCCGGGAATCGAGCACAGATCGTCCAGCGCGATCCGATTCGACGTCGCGTCCACGTCCGTCACCACGTAGCCCACTTCCTCGTTTGTGCGCAGGTACTGGGCGTCGATGTTGATGCCCGCGGCCGAGAAGCGTTCGTTGATCCGGGCCATCACGCCGGGGACGTTGCGGTGGATGTGCAGCACGCGCGAGCGGCCGGTGTGCTCGGGCAGCGTGACCTCGGGGAAGTTGACGGCCGAGGCCGTCGAGCCGTTGTTGCTGTAGCGCAGCAGCTTTGCCGCGACCTCGCGCCCGATGTTGACCTGCGCCTCGGCCGTGGAGCCGCCGATGTGCGGCGTGAGCAGCACGTTGTCGAAGCGGGTCAGCGGCGAAGCGAACGTCGCATCGTTGCCTTGCGGCTCGACCGGGAACACGTCGATCGCCGCGCCGTGCAGACGCTCGCTCTCGAGCGCTGCGGCGAGCGCATCGATGTCGATCACCGTGCCGCGCGAGGCGTTGATCAGGTGGCTGCCCGGCTTCATGCGCGCGAGCTCGGCGGCGCCGATCATGTTCTGGGTGGCGGGCGTCTCCGGCACGTGCAGGGTCACCACGTCGGCCGCCTCGAGAAGCCGGGCCAGCGTGTCGACCTGGCGTGCATTGCCGAGCGGGAGCTTGGTCTCGATGTCGAAGAACGCCACCGACATCCCGAGCTGCTCGGCCAGCACGCCGATCTGCGTGCCGATGTGACCGTAGCCGACGATGCCCAGTGTCTTGCCGCGTACCTCGTACGAGCGCGCGGCGCTCTTGACCCACCCGTGGCGGTGCAGCACCGCGTTCTTGTGCGGGATGCCGCGCAGCAGCATGATGATCTCGGCCAGCACCAGTTCGGCCACGCTGCGCGTGTTGGAGAACGGCGCATTGAAGACCGGCACGCCGCGCAGCATCGCCGCGCGCAGGTCGATCTGGTTGGTGCCGATGCAGAACGCGCCGATCGCGGTGAGCTTGCCCGCTCGTTCCAGCACCTCGGCCGTCAGCTGCGTGCGCGAGCGGATGCCGAGAAAGTGCGCGTCGGCGATCTGCTCGATCAACGCGTCGCCCGACAGCGCCTTCGGCTGCGTCACCACCTGCGTGTAGCCATCAGCTTTCAACGCGTCGACTGCGGAGGCATGGATGCCCTCGAGCAGCACGAACTTGAGCTTTTCTTTCGGCACGGACAGGCGGTTCGTCATGGGAGTCGTCGGTGGTTCGGTTCTAGGGGAGTCCCTAGGTTGCACCCTTGACGCGGCGCCTGTCGCCGCCGATCGTAACTTTCTGTACGCACACGACGCGTACTCGTACTGGCAAGACCCATCCAACATCCGAGGAAACCTCCATGAACGATATCGACCATGCCCTGCGTTCGGCCACCATTGCCGCGGCCGCGCTTCTCGGCGCGTCGCAGGTCCACGCCGTCGACTGCACCGGTCTGCCGACGCAGTCGCAGTTGAAGGCCGCGCTCGTCGCAGCGGTGGCGACCGAGGCGAGCGGCCTGGACTTCCAGATGTGGGGCACCGTCGTGAACCGCAACGGCGAAGTGTGCGCGGTGGCCTACTCGGGTGCCGATCGCGGCGCCCAGTGGCCCGGCAGCCGCGTCATCTCGGCGCAGAAGGCGAACACGGCCAACGCGTTCGGGCTCGACGGGCTGGCGCTGTCGACGGCCAATCTGTTCAGCGCCGTGCAGCCCGGCGGCAGCCTGTTCGGCCTGCAGCACAGCAACCCGGTCGATCCGTCGGTGGCGTACGGCGGCAACTCGAGCAACAACGGGACGGCCACCGATTTCATGGTCGGAAAGAAGATCGGCGGCGTGAACGTGTTCGGCGGCGGCCTCGGCTTGTACGACGCCAGCCGCAAGATCATCGGCGCCGTCGGCGTGAGCGGCGACACGTCATGCGCCGACCACATGATCGCGTGGCGCGTCCGGAACAATCTGGTGCTCGACTATGTGAACAACGGGCCGGCCAAACTGTTTGCCAACGATCCGGCGCACCCGGACAACATCATCTTCGACATCGCACCGAACCCGACAGGCGGCACCGGTATCAGCCAGACCGGTTTCGGCCACCCGGTGTGTTTTCAATCGGTGAGCGGGGCGGGATTGCCGCCCGTCCGATAAGACAGGCGACCGCTTTGATCTGGCGCATGAACCGGCGCGGCAGCCGGTTCATGATGGCAGTCCCGCGCTGCGGCGCAATGGCTGCCTCGTTTCGTCTCGATGAACCGGACCCTCGCAATCGCCTCGCTGCGCAGGCTGGCGTTCGGCACGATTTTCCTGCTGGCCTTTGCCGCATCGACCGCTGCCGAACCTGTCGACGCCGCGCCGGCCACGCCGGCCGCGGCATTGCGTGCCCACTTCGCCGCGGCACGCGAGCGGATCCAGCACAGCCCGCTCGGGCAGCCCATCGAGCTGATCTCGGTCGAAGAAGCCGATCGTCTTGCGGGCGATGTCTATTCGATGGTCGACCATCCCTTCGGCGAGCTGCGCTCGGCACTCGCACAGGCCAAGCCCTGGTGCCGCATCCTCATCCTGCATCTGAACGTCAAGTACTGCCGCGCGTCGAGCACGGCTTCGTCGGATTCGCTGACCGTGGGCGTCGGCCGCAAGTTCGACCAGCCGCTGGAGGACGTGTACTGGGGCGACTTCACGTTCCGCGCAGTGGCCGACGGCGACGCCTTCCTGAGCGTGCTGCTGCAAGCACCCAGCGGCCCGATGAGCACGCACGACTATCGGATCGTCGTCGAAGCCGTGCCACTGGACGAGCACCACTCGCTGCTGCACATGTCCTATGCCTACGGCTACGGCACGGCGGCGCGCTGGGCGATGCGCGTCTACCTGGCGACGCTCGGCCGCGACAAGATCGGTTTCAGCGTCGTCGGCCGCGCAGCGGACGGCAGCGATATTCACGTCGGCGGCGTGCGCGGCGCGGTCGAGCGCAACACGATGCGCTACTACCTGGCGATCGACGCCTACCTGGGCACGCTCGCGCTGCCCGAAGACGAGCGGCTGCCGCGCAGCCTGCGCGACTGGTTCGGAGCCACCGAACGCTACTCGTCGCAACTGCACGAGATCGACCTGGACGCGTACCTGCAGATGAAGCAGCGCGAGGTGCAGCGGCAGGAATCCGCCGGCGCGCCGCCGCTCAAGCGCTGAACCGCGACCGCGGCCGATCGAACGACCTCCATAGTCTTCATGGCCAGTTTCGACGCTGCCCGACTCTGCGGGCTTGCGCTGGGTGAACCTGGCGCGCTTGATGCCGATCAAACACGGCGGCGCCGTACGCGAGTACTTTCAGGACTCAGACACGACTGATGCGAGGCACACATGTTCAAGCACATTCTTCTGCCCACCGACGGCTCGCCGCTGTCGGAGAACGCCATCCTGCGGGGCGTCCAGCTGGCGCGCTCGATCGGCGCGCGCGTCACCGGCATCCACGTCAGCCCGCAATTCCAGGTCCTGACCTACCGGACCGACATGCTGGAGGATACGCGCGCCGAATACGAACGCGACTGCCAGGTGCACGCGGAGCGCTACCTCGCCTTCGTGGCAAAGGCTGCCGCCGAAGGCGGCGTGCCGTGCGACACGATGCGCGCGCTGAACGACGACGTCGACCAGGCCATCACCGATGCCGCTCGGGAGCGAGGCTGCGACCTGATCGCCATGGCCTCTCACGGCCGGCGCGGACTCGGCAAGGTGCTGCTCGGCAGTCAGACGCAACGCGTTGCCACCCACTCTTCCGTTCCGGTTCTGGTCTGGCACTGAAGCGCACTGGCGCATCGGCCCGGCGGACTCCGGATCACTTGCTCGGGGGCATGGCACTGCCCCCCTTGAGCCTCAACGCCCATTCGATGCCGCCGAGGATGTGCTTCTGGAACTCATGCGTCTGCCACACATCGTCGTTGTGGCCGAGGGCGGTGTAGAAGACTCTGCCGTTTCCGAATGATCGGCACCAGGAAATCGGAAAGTTGCCAGGCTCCCCGGAATTCGGATGCCGATTCAGCACGATCAGCTCGTGCACGGAATTGCGCTGGTAGTTCTTGAAGACGTAGATCTCTTCCTTGCGGCCCTGAAGGTTCCAGGTCTCGCCGAGGTGTCTGTTCGCAGGATGCTCGGCGTCCTTGTTGATGCCTTCGATGACCACCTGTTCGCGGTGGTAGTCGAACTCGCCGCCGAGCATCTCGAGGTAGGGCGGGTAGCCGTGCAAGGTGTCGCTCGCGCTGTGCACGCCGATGAGCGCGCCGCCCTCCTTGACCCACTGAATGAGTGCGGCCTTGTCCGGCAGCGGCAGGTCGCCGGTGGTGTTGGCGAAGACGATGGCGTCGTATTTCCCGAGTACAGCCGGGTTCGCTTTCTCCGCCAGCACGGCCTTGATCTTCTCGCGGTAGCCTGGGCCTTCCGTGGGCGTGACCGCCGCCAGCTCGACTGCATAGAGACCGGAAGACTTGCCGAGCTCGGCGATGACCTTCTCGGCTGTTTCGATGGAGCCGTGGCGGAACCCCATGGTGATCGTCACCACGAGGATCTTCTTCGGTGCGGCCACCGCGGCCGAAGCGGTGAATGCGGACGCGATCAAGGCCAGGCATCCCAGGAGCAGACGGCGTTTCATGGGCATCGGGTTTCATATTAGTTCGGGCGTCGAACTAACTGAAGCGGGTGATAACCCGTAGCGGATGCCAAGCGCGCCGCGGAGGATGCCCCCTTACCATCGCCGGACGGAAGCGGCGCCGCCGCGCAGGGTGAACCGATGAGCGAGCTGGGTGTCTCGACCTCGACGAGGTCGCGGGTCGGCGTCCATACGGTGGCGAGGGAAGCCCTGGCGGGCTTCGTCGGGGCCATCGTCCTGATCACCAACATCGTCTCGTTCTCGGCCCTGATGTTCCCCGGCGCGCTCGCGGCCGGCGCGTCGACCGCGCTCTGGGCGATGCTGATCGGCAGCGGGACAGTGGGTCTGTGGGTCGCGTGGAAGACCACGCTGCCGCCGATCGCCACCGGCATGGACTCGCCGACCGGCGCGGTGCTCGTGTTGATCGCCGCGACGGCCGGGCAGGTCGTGCTGTCGTCCGGCGGGACGCCGCCGCAGGCGATCCAGGCCACCTTGCTGCTATTCACGGTCGCAACAGCGGTGTCCGGCGCATTGCTGTTCGGACTGGGCGCTGCCGGCTGGGGCTCGTATCTGCGCTTCGTGCCGTTCTTCGTGATCGCCGGTTTTCTCGGGGCCACGGGCTGGCTGCTCATCGTCGGCGGCATCCGCATGACGACGGGACACGGGCTGGCCGACCTGCCGTCGGCTGCCGGCACCGGTCTGCTCAAGTTGTCGTGCGCCATCCTCGTCTGCGGCGTGCTGCTGGCGTTGCGGCGCTGGGTGCGCTGGCCGCTGGCCTTGCCGGCCTCGCTGATCGCGATGGCCTTGGTCGGCTCAGCAGTGCTCAGGCTCCTCGGGCTTTCCGATCCGGTCCACGGCTGGTATTTGCCGTCGCTCGGCACGCTGACGCCCTGGGTGCCTCTGCGCGCCGTGCACGCCGAGCCGCTCTCGCTGGCAACAGCGCTGCACTTCGTGCCCGAGATGCTCGCGGTTGCCATCGTGTCGCTGGTGTCGCTGGTGACCAAGATCTCCAGCCTGGAAGTGGCACGCAAGACCTCGAGCGACCTTGACGTCGAGTTGCGCGCGCATGGCCTTGCCGCGCTGATGGCGGCGCCGCTCGGCGGCATCGCCGGCAGCCTGCAGATGGGCACCAGCCGCCTGCTCGAGAACGCAGGCGGCACGACCCGCTGGGCCGGTACGGCCTGCGCGCTGGTGCTGGCCGTCGTCGGGCTGCTGGGCCTGGATCTGCCCGCGCTGATCCCGCTGCCGATCGCCGCGGGTCTGGTGTTCCAGCTCGGCTGGGGGTTTCTCGTCGAAGCGTGCGCGAAGCCGCTGGCCCAGCGCGACTGGCTGAACCTGACACTGGCCGTGGTCATCAGCGCGGCGTGCGTGCGCGTCGGGTACGTCGCCGGAATCATCGGCGGCGTCGTCTGCGCGTGTTTGCTTTTTGCGGTCAACTACGCCCGCGTCGGCGTCGTGCGCCAGCATCTGTCACGCGCGCATTTCGAGGGCAACGTCACGCGCGGCGCCGAAGCCTCGCGCTACCTCGGCGAAGCCGGCGAGGCCATCCAGATCTATTGGCTGTCGGGCTACATCTTCTTCGGCTCGTCGGAAGGCGTGTTCGAGCGCGTGCGCCGCGACATCCGAGCGCTGCCGACGCGCCGTGTCGGCCACGTGATCCTGGATTTCGGCATGGTCGCGGGCGCGGATGCCTCGGCCACCGTCAGCCTGGCGAAGCTGCGCAACTTCTGCAGCAAGCACGGCGCCGCGCTGATCTTCTCCGGCGTGACGCCTAGGCTGCGCAGCGCGCTGGAACGCGACGGGTTCTTCCACGGAAAGGATGCGCAGCCGCCCTTCCCCGACGTGACCGCGGCGCTGGCATGGGCGGAGGATGCGCTGCTCGCCCAGGGTGGGCTGACACTGCGCCCCGACGCTGCGGACGCGGCCGGCGTCGAAGCCTGGCTGCAGCAGCAGCTCGGCGCCGGCGCCCGGGTCACGGACTTCCTGCCGTATCTCGAATGCCGCAGCTTCAGCGACGCTCAGGTGCTCTATCGCCAGGGGGAAGCGGCCGATGCGATCGACCTCGTGGTCTGCGGACGACTGAGCGTCGACGTGGCGGCAGACAACGCGCCTGCGGTGCGCCTGCGCCTGCGCAGCATCACCACGCAGACCGTCATCGGCGAGATGGGCTTCTTCAGTCACGCGGCGCGATCGGCGACCGTCACCGCCGAAGGCCCGGCCACCGTCCTGACGCTGACACGCTCCAGCTTCGAACACCTGCGCCGCGAGCGACCCGACGTGGCAGCGGCCTTCTACGAGTTCCTACTGCGCACCTTGTCGGACCGCATCCGGCTGACCGAGCGAATGATCCTGGCGCTGCGCCCTTGACGGCCTCGTCCCGGCCACGAGCCTGGCGCGCCACGAGATGCGGCAGTCGTGGCGGCAATGACGTCATGGCGATGTGGGCGGCACGGACGTCGGACCGTCGCTTCCGGCGCGGCGAAGGTCGCGCAGCATGAAGAGGTAGAGGCTTTCGACCTTCTCGCGGGCCCAAGGCGTCTTTCGCAGGAACTTCAGGCTCGACCCGATGCTCGGGTCGCTGCTGAAGCAGCGCAGCGGGATGCGTTGCGCCAGGCCGACCCAGCCGTAGTGGGCGACGAGCGTCGTGACGATGGTCTCCAGCGTCAAGCCGTGCAAGGGGTTGCGGGGTTGGACGAGAGGAGAAAGCGGCGTTGGCATGTCGCGATTCTGAGCCCCACGCCGACCACAACCGCGTGCCGACCCCGATGCCGCAGTTCAGCGCAGAGGCCTGCGCTCAAAACATTAGCGTTGACTTACGCATTAGTCGATACTAATATGTCCACCATGCCCCGCCCTGCCTCCCTCGACACCCTCATGCGCTCGCTCGCCGACCCCACCCGGCGGGCGGTCTTCGAGCGGATCGTCCAAAGCCGAGAAGTCAGCGTCGGTGAACTGGCCGACGGCAGCGGCGTGACGCAGTCCGCCATCTCGCAACACCTGCGCTCGTTGAAGCAGGCCGGACTGATCGCCGACCGATCGCAGGGTCGCCATGTCTTCTATCGCGCCCAGCCCAAGGGACTCGCGCCCCTCGTCGACTGGATGGGCCACTACGGCGTCTTCTGGCGCGAACGCTTCGTCAACCTCAGAACGCTCTTGAAGGAGATCGATCCATGAACGACACCACGATCACGTCCACCACGCAGGAGATCGTGGTCGACGAGGTGTTGCCGCACGCCCCTGAGACGATCTGGAAGACCTTGACGACGGGCGACCTGATCGGTCGCTGGCTGATGACACCCTCCGGGTTCGAGCCCGTGGAGGGAAATCGCTTCACGTTCCAGACCACGCCGGCCGGCGAGTGGGACGGCACCATCCATTGCCGGATCGTCGAGCTGGTGACGAACGAACGCCTCGCCTACACGTGGAGAGGCGGGCACGAAGGGAACGCGGGCTACGGCTCGCCGCTGGACACCGTGGTGACCTGGACCCTGTCGCGTGTGGCCGGCGGAACGCGACTTCGCCTTGTCCACTCGGGCTTCGTCGCACTGAGGAACGATTCGGCCTACCGGTCCATGGGGGAAGGGTGGAAGAAGGTCGTTCACAACGTGGGCGATGTCGCGGGCGAAGCCCGTTGATCGCATCGGAACCGGCATTTTCAGGACCACACAGATGAGCCAGACCTACACCGGCGGTTGCGCATGCGGCGCGATCCGCTACGAGATCTCGGGCGAGCCGATCTTTCAGAACCACTGCCAATGTCGCGACTGCCAGCGCAAGAGCGGCACGGGCCACGGCTCGTATCTCACCTTCGCGCGGGACGGCGTAAAGCACAGCGGCCAGGCCACGCCGTGGGACATCGTCGCCGACAGCGGCAACGTCAAGACGCGGGCGTTCTGCCCCACCTGCGGATCGCCCGTGTACATGACCTTTTCAGCCATGCCCGACATCTTCACCGTGCATGCCGCAAGCCTGGACGACCCCGGTCGCTATCGGCCGCAGGCGGTGACATACACCGTGCGAGGCCCTGAGTGGGATTGGCTGGACCCGGCCTTGCCGAAGTTCGACAAGATGCCTGCGACATGAGGCAACACTATCCGGCTCGCGAAGCCGCTTCGCGCAGCTTGTCCTTCTTGCTCGGTCGCTTGCCCTTGACCCCGCCGCTGGCCGACCGCGGCACCGCCGATTCGCAGGGCTCGAAACCCGGGATCCGCTCGCGCATCACGCGGTGGCCCTGGCGCTTCTCGATGAGGCGCCAGTGCGCTTCGGTGTCGGCACTCACGAAGCTCACCGCGAGCCCGCTTGCACCCGCGCGGGCGGTGCGCCCGATGCGATGCACGTAGTCCACGGCCGAGCGCGGCAAGTCGTAGTTCACGACGACGGGCAGGTGCGCGATGTCGATGCCGCGCGCGCCGAGGTCTGTGGCGACGAGCACCTGCAACTTGCCGGCCTTGAAGTCCGCCAGCACCTTGGTGCGCGCGCCTTGACTCGAGTCGCCGTGGAACGCCGCCGCCTCGACGTCCGACCGCAGCAGCTTGTCGGCCACGTGTTCGCAGGCGTAACGGGTCGCCACGAACACCAGCACGCGCTTCCATGCGCCTTGCTGTATCAGATGGCGCAACAGCGGCGTGCGGCGCGCCGCGTCCACCTCCACGGCGTGCTCCTCGACGTTCGGCACTGCGGTCGGCTCACGCGGTACCTCGACGCGGATCGGGTCGTGCAGCAGGCCGTCCGCCAACGCCTGCACGGCGGGCGGGAAAGTGGCCGAGAACAGCAGGTTCTGACGACGCCGCGGCAGCAACGCGAGGACGCGGGCCAGTTCGTCCGCGAAGCCGGCGTCCAGCAGGCGGTCGGCTTCGTCCAGCACCAGGCAGGCCACGCCGGCCAGGTCGAGGGCGTTGCGCGCGATCACGTCCAGCAAACGGCCCGGCGTGGCGACGACGAGATCGGCACCGCCGCGCAAGGCCATCATCTGCGGATTGATCGCCACGCCGCCGGACAGGACCGCCACCTTCACCGGATCGCCAAGGTGCCGTGCCAGTGCGCGGATCGTTTCGCCCACCTGCGCCGCGAGCTCCCGCGTGGGCACCAGCACCAGCGCGTGCGTCCTCCGCGGCGCCTGGCGCGCGATGAATTCGATCCGCTGCAGGACAGGCAAGGCGAATGCCGCGGTCTTGCCGGAACCGGTCTCGGCCGAACCCAGCACGTCGCGTCCCGCCAGGGCCGCCGGAAAGGCAGCGGCCTGAATCGGCGTGGGCTGCGCATAACCCAGTTCACCGGCGGCGCGAACCAGGGCCGGCGACAGCCCGAGGGAGGCGAATGGATTCAAAGTCGCCGCGCCTTCACCGACTTGCCCTTTACCTTGCCGGAGTTCAATCCGCGCAAGGCCTTGTCGGCGATGCCGCGCTCCACGGCCACATAGGTGGAGAACTCGTTGACGTTGATCTTCCCGATCTGCGCGGCGTCGAAGCCGAGGTCCTTGGTCAGGGCGCCCAGCACGTCGCCGGGGCGGATCTTTTCCTTTCGCCCGCCGAGGAGCTGCAATGTCACCATCGGCGGACGAAGCGGCTCGACATCGGCGGGCGCGGTCAATTCGCTCAAGGGGTGCCAGACGCTGGCGCTGCCTTGCATCTCGTCGATCCGCCCCACTCGTCCCATCTCGTCCAGGCTGGCGAGGCTGAACGCCCAGCCCGCTTCGTCCGCCCGCCCGGTGCGGCCCACGCGGTGCGTGTGCAGCTCCCGGTCGGGGGTGATGTCGACGTTGATCACGGCTTCGAGCTGGGTGATGTCGAGCCCGCGCGCGGCCACGTCGGTGGCCACCAGCACGCTGCAGCTGCGGTTGGCAAACTGCACCAGCACCTGGTCGCGCTCGCGCTGCTCCAGGTCGCCATGCAGTTCCAGCGCCGCGATGCCCTGGGCCTGCAGCACCGCCACCAGGTCGCGGCACTGCTGCTTGGTGTTGCAGAACGCCAGCGTGCTGACAGGCCGGTAGTGGTTCAGCAGCAGGCCGACGGCGTGCAGCCGCTCGCTCTCCTTCACTTCGTAGAAGCGCTGGCGGATTTTGGTCGCGGCATGGCGCTCGGTGAGCTTCACCTCCTGCGGCTCGCGCATGAAGCGGCCGGCCAGCTTCGCCACGCCTTGCGGATAGGTGGCCGAAAACAGCAAGGTCTGACGCGCCGTGGGGCACTGCTCGATCACGCGGGCGATGTCCTCGGCGAAACCCATGTCGAGCATGCGATCGGCTTCGTCGAGCACCAGGGTGTTCAGGGCGTCCAGCGCCAGCGTCTGGCGCGAGAGGTGATCCAGGATGCGGCCCGGCGTGCCGACCACGATGTGCGCACCGTGGGCGAGGCTCGCCAGCTGTGCGCGCGTCGGGGCGCCCCCGCACAAGGTCAGGGTCTTGATGTTGTCCTCGGCACGCGCCAGGCGGCGGATCTCCTGCGTCACCTGCTCGGCCAGTTCGCGCGTGGGGCACAGCACCAGCGCCTGCACCGCGAAGCGCCGCGGGTTCAGGTTGGCCAGCAGCGGCAGCGCGAAGGCGGCGGTCTTGCCGCTGCCGGTCTTGGCCTGCGCGATCAAGTCCTTCCCCGCGAGTGCAAGCGGCAGGCCGGCCGCCTGGATCGGCGTCATGCCGAGATAACCCAGCCGCTGCAGGTTGGCCAGCATGGCGGGGGGCAGCGGCAAGCTGCTGAACGGCGGGCCGGCGTTCGAGGGGATATCCGGCAAGCCGGCCGGGACATGGAGATGGGTGCTGCTCATGCGCGATTGTCCGCTGCCTGCGACGCGTCCAATGGCGCGAGCAAGCCCTGCAAATCGGCCTCGCCGAACTTCACCGCACGATCTGCATCGCTGCCCAGCACGCCTTCGGCCAACGCCGCCTTTCTCTCCTGCAGCGCCAGCATCCGCTCTTCGATGCTGCCCTCCACCACCAGCTTGTAGACGAACAACGGCTGGTCCTGGCCGATGCGGTGCACGCGGTCGGTGGCTTGGCGTTCGACGGCCGGGTTCCACCAAGGGTCGAGGTGGATCACGGTGTCGGCCGCCGTGAGGTTCAGGCCCACGCCGCCGGCCTTCAGGCTCAGCAACAGCACGGGCTCGTCCTGCTTGGACTGGAAACGCGCCACCAGAACACCACGTTCGCGCGGCGGCGTCTGGCCGGTCAGCGTCAGGTGCGCAAGCGCCAGGGTCGACAACGCCTGCTGCACCAGCGTCAGCATCTCGGTGAACTGACTGAACACCAGCACGCGGCGACCCTCCGCCACCAGCGCGGGCAGCATGTCGGTGAGCAGGTCCATCTTCGCGCCCGCCATCGTCGACGGCGTCGCAGCACCCTTCACGAGCCGCGGGTCGCAGCACACCTGGCGCAGCTTCAGCAGCGCATCGAGGATCGCGATCTGTGCGCCCGCGAAGCTCTTGCTCCGCAGGACGCGGCGAACCTGTTCGTCGGCCGCCAAGCGCACGCTCTCGTACAAGGCGCGTTGCGGGCCGTGAAGCTGGACGCGGCGGATCACTTCCGTCTTGGGCGGAAGCTCGGCTGCCACGTCCTGCTTGCGCCGTCGCAGGATGAAGGGCCGCACGCGCTGCGCCAGCAGTTGCGCGCGCAGCGTCTCGCCATGGGCTTCGATGGGCCTGCGCCATTGGCGCGTGAACGTGCGGGCATCGCCGAGGAAGCCCGGCATCAGCAGATCGAAGTGCGCCCAGAGTTCGCCCAGGTGGTTCTCCAGCGGCGTGCCGGTCACACACAAGCGATGGCGCGCGTTCAGGCGCCGCAGGGCGCCGGCCGCGCGGCTGCCCGCGTTCTTGACCATCTGCGCTTCGTCGAGAATCAGCAGGTGCCACGGCTGCTGCTGCAGCGCCCCGATGTCGCGCCACAGCAGCGGATACGTGGTGAACACCAGGTCGTGCTCGACTATGCGTTCGACATGCCGGTGGCGCTGTGCGCCCTGCAGCACCAGTGTGCGCAAGGCGGGCGCGATGCGCGCGGCCTCGCCTTGCCAGTTGGCGATCAGTGACGTCGGCAGCACGACGAGTGCGGGCCGATCGAGCCGCCCCGCCTGCTGCTCCACCAGCAGATGGGCCAGCACCTGCGCGGTCTTGCCGAGGCCCATGTCGTCGGCCAGGATGCCGGCCAAGTGGTGCTCGCGCAGGTATTGCAGCCAGGCCAGGCCGTGCAGCTGGTAAGGGCGCAGAGTGAGCCGCAGCCCCGCGGGCGCCTGCACCGGCGGCGGCGTGCCCGCCTCGCGCAGGCGTCGGGTCAGGGCTGCGAGGCCTGCTTCGCCCTGCACCTGCCAGGCGCCATGGTCGCCGGCGCGCGCGGTCTGTGTTTCGGCCAGGCCGTCGCGCAGCGCTTCCAGGCGATGCGCCTCCCAGGTCGAGAGCCGAATCGGTCCCTCGTGCTGCGCCCGGTGCGGGTCGGTCAGCAGGTCCACCATCGCGCCGACGATGGCCTTCAGCGGGGCGGCCCGCGCCTCGATGTGCCGCCCACCCGGCGCGCGCAGCCGCACGATCGCGCTGTCGGACATGGCCGCGATCTCGCGCGCATCGAGCCAGCGCGCATCGCGCTTGATCAGGTCGGCCAGAAGCGGCACCAGGTCCAGCGTTTCGCCGTCGACTTCGATGCCCAGGCTCAGCATCCACGAGCCTTCGCGATGCGGTTGGCGCAGCGCGGAGATCTCGGGCGCCCGCTCGCCGAGTTCGACGAGCTCGCGCCCCGGCTCGCCGTCGACCGAGTCGATGACCAGACGCCACTTCTGCACCGGCACGCTCTCGTGCGCGAAGCCGGGCCGCACCACGATCTGCCAGCCAGCGGCTTGCAGCCGGGGCACCTGCTCGGCCCAGAAGTCGCCGAAGTGCGACTCCTCGGCCAGACTCCACAGCGCTTCATGACCCTCGGCCGCCTCCGGCCGGCGCCATTGCAGCGCTTCGCTCGGCACCGGCCGCAAGCCGCTGGCCCAGAGTGCATCGCGGGCGTCGGCTTCGGCCGCGAGGTCGCGCAGGAGCAGCACGCGCTCGTCCCATGCACCGCGCAGCAGCTCGGTCGGCTTGGGCCGGGCGTTGAGCACGCGCGTGGGTGCGTGCGTGTCCCAGCGCAGGTCGCTGGCGGTCGCATAAGTCCAGTGCGCTTGCGCCACGGTCACCTGCGCGCTGCGCGGGCCGACGCCGGGCATTGCGCGCAGGCCCAGCAGGCCGTCGCCGCGAGTCATCGTCTGGAGAATCAGACGCGGGCGGAAATGGCCGGGGACTGCAGTGTCGGTGCGCGGCCCGGAAGGCATGGGCGCATTGTCGTGTCGCGAGAGGCCAAGTCGCGCAGATCGTGCGAACGCCGGCAACGCTGCCAACTAACGCACGCATAGCCCCGCGCACCTTCGAGCTTTGAGGGTCTCCTGCACTACAGGTTTGCGCGTGCGAGCCGATATCCACGCACGACGCGTCTGCCTTCGCGGATGCCGTGCAGGTCGCAGTTCATGAATCAGCCTGTTCCGAGCGTCCCCCTGGAAGGTCCCCGACGCATCCTCGTCGGCGCCTTTGCCATCGTCAGCCTCTGGTACCTGTACTGGCGGGTCGGCACCTTCAACCCGGACGCGCCGGTGCTGAGCCGGCTGATCTTCGGTGCCGAGGCCTTCGGCTTCTTCGGTGCGGTGCTGCACATCTTCATGTGCTGGCGCCTGAGCGTGCGCGAGGCGCCGCCGGTGCAGGGTACGCATCGGGTCGACGTGTTCGTGCCCACGTACAACGAGCCTGTGGCGATCGTGCGCCACACGCTGCTGGCAGCGCTGGCGATGAAGGGGCCGCGCACGGTCTGGCTGCTCGACGACGGTCGACGTGCCGAGATGGCAGCGCTCGCGCGCCAGCTCGGATGCCGCTACCTGACCCGACCCGACAACACGCATGCGAAGGCGGGCAACCTCAACCACGCGCTGGCGCACAGCGACGGCGACCTGATTGCGATCTTCGACTGCGACCACGCGCCGCGGCGCGACTTCCTCACGCGCACGCTGGGCTACTTCAACGACACGCGCGTCGCCTTCGTGCAGACGCCGCAGGACTTCTACAACCTCGACTCCTTCCAGCACCGCGACGGGCGCAAGGGTTCGGTCTGGACCGAGCAGTCGCTGTTCTTTCGCGTGATCCAGCGCGGCAAGGACACCTGGAACGCGGCCTTCTTCTGCGGCAGCTGCGCCGTCGTGCGGCGCTCGGCGCTGGAGGACATCGGCGGCTTCGCCACCGGCACCGTCACCGAGGATCTGCACACCTCGATCAGGCTGCATGCGCGCGGCTGGAAGTCGGTGTACCACGCGCAGCCGCTGGCCTTCGGCGTGGCGCCGGAGTCGATCGAGCCCTTCATCGGCCAGCGCGTGCGCTGGGGGCAAGGCGCCATGCACGTCTGGCGCAAGGAGGGGCTGCTCACGCACCGCGGCCTGACGCTGGCCCAGCGCGTGAACTACTTCGCCTCCGTGCTGACCTATTTCGACGGCTGGCAGAAAGCGGTGATGTACATCGCGCCGGTCGTGGTGCTGCTCACCGGCTCGATGCCGATCCTCACCGACACGCCGACCTTCCTGCTGCACTTCGTACCGTATTACCTGTTGACCTTCTGGGTCTTCGAGGAAGTCGGGCGCGGCTACGGCCGTTCGCTGCTGATCGAGCAATACAACATGGCGCGCTTCGCCGCCTTTGCGTGGGCCACGCTGGCCTGGATCGCCCCGCGCGGCCGCTTCAAGGTGACCGTCAAGGGCGGCACCGGGAGCCGCACGCTGCGGTTCACGGCGGCGCACTGGGCGGTGCTGGGAGCCAACCTGCTGGCGATCCCGCTCGGCGCCGCGCTGTACGTCTTCAACGGCCGGCTTCCGCTGGAAGGATTGGTGGCCAACGTGCTGTGGGCCGGCGTCAACATCGCGCTCGCCTGCGCGGTGTTGGCGTTCACGCGACGCAAGGGCAGCAACGCGCGAGCCGACTACCGCTTCCCGGTGCCGCTGCCCGCCGAGCTCGTGGCCGAGGATGGCCGACGCCTGCCGGGTACGGTCGACGATCTGTCGATCGGTGGCCTGCGCTTCTACGGCGCGCTGCCGAAGGGCGTCGCGCCGGGACAGGCGGTGGCCGGTCATCTCGAGCTGCCGGGCGGCCGTCTGCCGTTCTGGGGCCAGGTGTGCTCGGTGCTGCACAGCCGCGGCGGCCCCGACGACGCCCCGCGCGCGATCGGCTGCCGCTTCGAGACCAACGCCGAGAACGCGCGGCGGCTCGAGACCTTCCTGTTTGGTACCGACCTGCAATGGCACGTGAACGGCTACACCGACCAGGCCCACACGCCGTTGACCCTGCTGCTGCCCGAGCGGATCGCAGGCCCGCGGCCGCAGCCGCTGGCCAACGAGCGATGGAATGCCGCGCGGCTGATCGCCGAGGACGACGAGGATCTGAGCTTCGCCGTGCTGGCCGCGCACACCGACGACACCGCGGCGCTCATCGCGAGCTACAGCGAGCTGCCCACGGGCCGCGACCTGACACTGCAGGTGCACCGCCGGACCGAGGCGCCGCTGCGCCGCGTGCAATTGCAGCCGCTGCCGCTGGACCCCTCGGCTGAAGGCATCATTCACGCCTACCGGGCGCTGCCGGCCTCCGACGCTCCGATGCTCGCGCGCCGGCTGATCGAGCGAGCCCGCACGCCGCGCGACAGCGACTCGACGATGGACGCGCACCCGACCACGCTGTGAACATGCCGACCGCATCCATGCCGAAGAACCCGACCCTGCTCCTCGCCGCTGCCGTCGCGGCGCTGCTGCTGCCGCCGATGGCGTCCGCGGCCGAGCGCGCGCTCGACTACGCGCAGCTCGATGTCTCGTCGGACTCGCAATCCCTGGTTCTCGCCCGCGCGCTGGGTGAGCCGCGCGCGGCCGATCCGGCTCCGCTCGTCACCGTCGCCGCCAGCCGCTGGGCCGAGGGCGAGACCTTCGGCGCGGGCATCGTCGCGCGCCGCGCTCTGGTCACCGGGCCGTCCTTCGCGTGGCGCGCCGGCCTGGGCCTCGGCGTCGATCGCTTCCATGATCGCGGCAGCGACGAGAACACCCGCACCGGCGCCTCCCTGCGCGCGATGACCGAGGCCGACGGGGCGCTCGGGCCGGGCCGGTACTACGTGCTTGCCCAGTTCTCGAGCTTTCGCAGCGGCCGCTTCGCGACCGCGCAATACACCTTCGACGCCGGACCCGGGCTGGACGTGGCGCGCTACATCGACCGCAGCTACCGCGCGACGACCGTGACACTGCGGCTGCCGCTCGGCCGTGCCGGCTGGGCGGCGCGGCTCGGTGCCGTGCGCGACGACAGCGGCGATCGGCCCTTCGTCGGCGTCATGTACAACGGCTTCTGAGCCTCGCCACACGCCGATCCCCGACCCCCAGGCCGTGGGATGGCGGCTCAAATCGACAGGTCCATACTGAGCTCTTCAAGAGGAGCAACCGCCATGGAACCAGTCATCGGTAACGGAACCCGTGGCGCGGGTTTGGCGAATGCACAGTTCGCTTGGGGGCCCACGCCCGCGGACTCATCGGTCAACTCGGTCAACTGCAGGATCTACCGTTGCCAAGGCTGCGGCCAGTCGATCGCGTTCGACTTGCTCGGGGTCGTCTGCGCATGTGCCGACGAGTACGCCGCAGACGGCGGCGACGCGCCAGCCGCGTAGCCGGCAAATAGGCGCCGCAAGGCCTGGTTTTTCGGCCGATTGGGGGGTGAGCCTGTCGATAAGCTTTTCACGCAGTCCTTCGAAATGCCGTGAGAGGTTCCGCATGCGCCACGCCCGACCCAAACCGTATCCCGCAGCGACTCGGCAGACCCAGGCCCGAAGCCTCGTCGCCGCGCTGGCCTTCCTGACCTGCTGGGCCGCGCCCGATGCTTCGCGAGCTCAAAGCTACGACGTCAGCGTCACGCGCACGGCCGGCGACTTCTACAAGGTGCTGGGCAAGGACATCGTCCTGCAGACGCGCCGCTGCGACGTGCCGGCGACCGCCAAGACTTCCATCTTCAAGTCGGATCCCGATGGGTTGAGGCTCTCGTTCGTCGACGGTGCGCAAGAGTGCGACGTCAAGGCCGCGTACGGCCCGACCATGGCGCACCCGGGCGAATTTTCGGTGACGGTAAGTCACGACGCCGATGACTGGTACGAGATGGTCGGCGCAGGCACCTATGTCAAGACCTGGGGCTGCGATCGGCCAGCCAACGCTCAGCCGGCGACCCTGTCGCTGGGCGTTGCCAACGCGGGCCGTCTGGAATTCACCGACGGGACCCGTTGCGTGGTTGAAGGCGTCTACGACAAGCTTCGCATCTAGTCGCGACACGGCTGATCTAGGCATGGGCGTCTTCGCGCCGGTGGTCGATGCAAAGGATGAGACCGCCGCTGCGTTCTACAAGCATCACGGCTTCACCGCGTTCAGCATCAACCCGCTGACCCTTGTTCTTCCCATCGCAACGCTGGCCAAGAAGAACTGAGCATCTGTGCGATCGCGTTTCAAGACGCGTTCGCGCGTTGATGCCGGCACACCTCGAGCACGACGCCGCGCAGCCATCGGTGCGCTGGATCTCGATCGAGTCGAGGGTGCCACATCTGCGATATGGTGATGTGCTCCGTCGGTACCGGCAGCTCGAACGAGCGCAGCGCGTTGCTTGCTCGCAGATGTTCGAAGTACGACGCGGGTATGAGCGCCACCATGTCGGTCGCGGCTGCCGTCGACAGCGCGGTGCCGAAGCTGGGAACGATCACCGCGACGTTGCGGCTCAGCCCGATGGCGGCCAGCGCGTCGTCCACCGGACCCGTGATCCGTCCACGGCGCGACGTGACCACGTGGTTGCAAGCAGCATATCGCCCGGGTGTTATCTCGCCTTCGGCCAGTAGCGGGTGCCCCTGTCGCACGACGGCGATGAAGCGGTCCCGGTAGAGTGTTTGAACGCGCACCTCGGGGCCGGACGCGCCGAGAACGCCGACGTCGAGATCGATCAATCCCTCCCGCAGCGGGCGCACATCCTTGTCGGGCTTGGGCGCGAAGCGCAGGCGCACGCCGGGCGCGTCGCGCGCGGTGCGTGCCGCAAGCAGATGCGCAAAGGCCTCGGTGAAGCCGTCATTGGCCCGTACGCTGAACATCCGCTCGAGCGTGCTCAAATTCAGGTTGGGGCCGGCCGGCTGCAGCACGGCACCGGCCTCCTCGACCAACGCCTTGACCCGATCGCGCAGCGCCACCGCTCGAGGTGTGGGAACCATGGCCCGGCCCGCACGTACCAGGAGCTCGTCTCCCGTCGTTTCACGCAGTCGCGCCAACGTGCGGCTCATGGCCGACTCGCTCAGACCCAAACGCTCGGCCGCTTTCGAGACGCTGCCCTCGGAGAGCAGCGCGTTCAACGCGATGAGAAGGTTGAGGTCGGCATCAGCGGGCATGTGCTGAACCTAGCACGGTTCGGGGGCGCGGGGCTGGCGCCGCATGCAGGGACAAGATGCGCGCCACGCTCTGTTTGGGCCGGGGTCGTCGACCTATGCTGATGTGGCGCGATCGAGCGTCCCCCCCCTGTCCCCCACGTATGCTGTCACCTGTCCTCGGATCCAACGCTCCCACGGTCTCTCGCCGCACCGAATCCGGCGCGGCGCACGAGCTGGATGGTCTGCCACTGCCGCGGCGCTACGCAGCCGTCGCCGCGATTCTCAGTGCGGGCGTGCTGGTGGTGCTCGACGGCGCGATCGCCAACGTTGCACTGCCGAGCATTGCTCAGCAGTTGCAGACGGCGCCGGCCGACGCGGTCTGGATCGTCACCGCCTATCAGCTCGCCGTCGTGATGTTCCTGCTGCCTGCTTCCGCTGTTGGCGAGAGACTGGGCTATCGCCGGGTGTTCGCCGGCGGTGTCGCGCTGTTCACCGCGGCATCGGTGTTGTGTGCGCTGGCGCCGTCGTTGCCATGGCTGGTGGCGGCACGATGCCTTCAGGGCTTGGGCAGCGCTGCGGTGATGCCGCTGGGTCTCGCGCTGTTGCGCTTCACCTATCCGCGTCGATTGCTGGGTCAGGCGATCGCATGGAACGCGCTGGCGGTCGCAGGCGCCTCAGCGGCCGGGCCGGCGGTCGGCGCCGGCTTGCTGTCCGTGGCGAGCTGGCCGTGGCTCTTTGCGGTGAACCTGCCGATCGGCGCGCTGGTGCTGGCCGCGTGTGCCGGGTTGCCGCGTGCGCAAGGCACCGGGCGTCGCCTCGACCTCGGCAGCATCGCACTCAACGCGGTCATGTTCGCTGCCTTCGTGCTGGGCAGCGATTGGCTGCCGTCGTCGCCGTGGTACGGAGGTGCGTTGCTCGTCGTGTCGGCGGGTTCCCTGGTTCTGCTGGTACGTCGCGAGATGCCGAAGGCGGCGCCGTTGATCCCGCTGGATCTTCTGCGGGTGCAATCGTTTCGGATGTCGATCGTCGCGTCGGTGTGCTGCTTCACCGGGCAGATGATCGGCTATCTGGCGCTGCCGTTCTACTTCCAGCATGAGTTGGGCCTGAGCGCGATGGCCACCGGTCTCTTGATGACGCCGTGGCCCCTGGCGGTGATGGTGGCCGCGCCGTTGTCGGCGCGCCTGGCCAAGCGAGTGCCGACCGCGTGGCTTTGCGCAGCCGGAGGTGGTCTCCTCGCGATCGGCCTGGGGCTGTGCGCCGCCTGGCCGCTTCACGGCGATCCTCAGCTGCCGATGGCCATCTTCACCAGCGTGGCGGGTCTGGGCTTCGGATTCTTTCAGACACCCAACAACCAGAACATGCTGCTCGCCGCGCCGAAAGAACGCAGCGGAGCGGCCGGAGGTGCCCAGGGAACTGCGCGGCTGACTGGGTTGACGCTCGGCAGCCTGTCGATGGGACTCATGTTCGCGTTGTTGCCCTCGCTGCGCGCCGTGCACTTCGGCTTGACGCTTGCGGCGCTGGCTGCATTGGCCGGCGCAGCGGTGAGCCTGCTAAGAAGCCCGAAAGGAACCGGGCTGGGTGACGCGCACTGAGCGACGCAGGGACAGGGCAGCGCGGGTCGGGAGGCAGGTCCTGGTTGATTTCCTGGATGCAGGGCAAAGCAGGCCCGCGGGTGGTGGCGTGCCGCCCGGTGGCGTGGGAACAAGGGGACTCAGGCGGCCCGGAGAGCCGCGGCGTCGAGGCTCGGGACTTCGGCGACGACACCCGCCCAGATCTCCGGCGGCATCGCTTGGCGCGCAACGGGCCCGTACTTCGCCCACTGCATCGGCGTGCACAGCGTCTTCAGCGCGTGCACGAAGACGCGCGTCGCACCCACCGGCGTGTTCTTGGCGCTGCCGAAGGTGGACAGCGACTGCACGCCGTGCGCGACGAAGTGTTCGAATTCGCCGTGCGCGATCCCGGCGCTCAGGCACCAGCTGGCAAACAGCGCGGCCTTCGTGGACATCGGCAGGCGGGCCACGAGCGGCATCATGATGTCCTCCTCGTGCTTCAGGTGCGCCTCGGCGAACGCACGGTAGGACGCGAAGGCGCTGCGAACGGCATCTGCACCGTTGGGAATGGCGGCGCCGACGGCGTGTTGCATGGCGTGTTCTTCGACGTGTTCTGCAGCGAACATGGCGGCACCGGCGGCGCCGTCGAAGTGGAGATCCAGCATCGCGGCGCTGCCGCCGCCGGCACCTTCCACGCCGTCTTCCATCGCCGCATGCACGGCGATCGCTTTGCAGTAGGCCTGCCATGCCATGGCGAAGTCGGCGGCGGCACCGGCCTGGGCCAGCGGGGTCAGCACCTTCGACAGATCGTTGCGCAGGACCTCGTGGTAGTTGCGCATCACGGCGGGAACGGAGACTTCGGGTTCGGTCATTTCGGGCTCCTGTCGGTTCCGTAATTCGTCGAGTGCCGCTCGCTGGTCGAGGCGGGGTCGCAGCCCTCGGCAGCCGAGCGGGTGCGTTGCCTCAGCCCGGCTGCTGCGTGGTGCGCAGGTAGGGCTTGATGGTCTTGAAGCCGGGGAACAACTTGTCGGCCTCCTCGTTGGACACCGCGGCCGTGATGATCACATCCTGGCCCTGCTTCCAGTTCACCGGCGTCGCCACCTTGTACTTGGCCGTGAGCTGCATCGAATCGAGCACGCGCAGGATCTCGTCGAAGTTGCGGCCGGTGGTCATCGGGTAGGTCAGCATCAGCTTGATCTTCTTGTCCGGGCCGATGATGAAGACCGAGCGCACCGTGGCGTTGGTGGTGGCGGTGCGGCCCTCCGACGTGCCGGCCTCGTCCGCCGGCAGCATGTTGTAGAGCTTGGCCACCTTCAGGTCGGTATCGCCGATCATCGGGTACTTGGGCAGGTAGCCCTGGGTCTCCTCGATGTCCGAGGCCCATTGGGCATGCGTGTCCACCGGATCGATCGACAGGCCGATGAGCTTGCAGTTGCGCTGGGCGAACTCCGGCTCCATGCGGGCCATGTAGCCCAGCTCGGTGGTGCACACTGGCGTGAAGTCCTTCGGGTGCGAGAACAGGCAGGCCCACCCGTCGCCGATCCAGTCGTGGAAGCGGACCGGGCCGGTCGTGGTCTGGGCCTCGAAGTCGGGGGCGGTGTCGTTGATGCGCAGTGACATGGTGGCTCCATGGGTGGGGTTGGTGTGGAAGAAATCGTAGGGGCCGGGCTTGCGAAAGTCCTGCATAACATCTGATGGTTTTCTTGCAGATTCCTCAATGACCATGCCACCCGGACGCCGCTACCGGTTCGGTCCGTTTCGCCTCGACGCAGGCGGGCGGGTGCTGTATCGCGACGGCCAACGCGTCGCGCTGACGCCCAAGGCGATCGACGTCCTGATTGCCCTCGTCGGTGCGAGCGGCCAGCCGGTCGGGAAGGACGAGCTGCTGGCAACCGTGTGGACGGGCACCGTGGTCGAGGAAGGCACACTCGCCTCGCACGTGTCCTTGCTGCGCAAGGCGATCGGCGACGGGCTCATCGAAACCCTGCCGAAGCGGGGCTATCGCTTCGTCGGCCAGCTCGCCGACGAGCCGCCGCCGGCCGGCGCTCCTGCCGAACGCGCGGTGCTGGCCGTGCTGCCGTTCGAAGACCGCGGCGACGCCGGCGTGCACGGCGATTTCGGCGACGGCCTGACCGACGAGGTCATCACCCAGCTGGCCGGCGCCGCGGCGACACGCTGGCGCGTCATCGCGCGGGCATCTGCCATCGGCGACGCGACCCACCACCTCGAAGGCAGCATCCGCCGCGCCGGTAGCACGGTCCGCGTCGGCGTGCGGCTCCTGCGCCTGAGCGACGGCAGCCACCTCTGGGCCGAAAGCTACGAGCGCGGTCTGCAGGACGTGCTGGCGCTGCAGGCCGAGCTGGCCCAGGCGATCACACGCGAAGTCAGGTCGCGACTGGCCCCGTTGCGCACGCTGACCTTCCTCTTCGCCGCCACCGACGACGCCGCGGCGACGGCCGATGCGCCGGGTGCGACGGCGTTGGCGGCGGCGATGGCTCGCCACGACGCGCTGGTGCGCGAGGCGATCGCGCGGCACGGCGGCAACGCCTTCCGCGGCATCGAAGGCGCGCTGTGCGCCGCCTACGTGGATGCGAACGCCGCGCTGCTGACGGCGGTCGACATCCAGCGCGCGCTGTGCACCGCGGACGAACCCGCCATCCGCATGCGCCTGGGGCTGCACTCGGGCGCGGTCGCGGAGGGCGACGACGAAGCCCTCGCCGGCCCGACGCTGGCGCGTGTGGCTCGCGTGGCCGCGGCGGCGCAAGGGGGCCAGATCCTCGTCACGGCCGCGACGCTCGCGCTGGTGGAGCGCCATCCGCCACCGGGCACCGATTGGCGCGACCTCGGTGACCACACACTGCGTGGCTTCGCCCGGCCCGAGCGGCTATACCAGCTCAGCGTCGCCGGCTTGCGATCGGAGTTCCTGCCCATCCGCACGCAGGAGGCGTTGCGCAGCAACCTGCCGCCGTCGCTGACGATGTTCGTCGGCCGCCAGCGCGACCTGAAACAGATCCGCGAACAGATGCAGCGATCGCGGATCGTGACGCTGGTGGGCGCCGGCGGCACCGGCAAGACCCGCCTGTCGCTGCCTCATCGAGCAGCAGCGGGCGCCCGGCGACACACCGCTGCCCGAGCTGCTCGAGGAGATCGCCGCGCTGCATCCCGGCGCGCCCGCGGCGCCCCAACTGCTGGGCAGCGCGGCGGCCCTGCGCGAACAATCGAACCTCCCGCTGCCGCCGGCCGAGCGTGCGGAACACGAGCGCCGGCGTGCGCAGGTCCAGGCGCGCCATGCCGACACGGCCTTCGATCGTGCGTTTGCGGCGGGTCGAGCCCTGACGCCCGGTGACGCTGTCCAGGCCGCGCTGGCGTTGCAGCAGAGTGGGTGAGGCTTACAGGCGGCGATCGATCCGCTTGCCGGTCGCGTGCTTGGCCAGCACTGGGCGACGTTCGGCTGACCAATGCCATCTGTGCCTCACTCCGCCATGGAGTTCATGGCTGCCGGGAATCTGCCGCCAATCTCTATCGGTTGACAGCGTTCTGGCAGCGCCATCCCGTGGCGACCGCAGGGTCGCCGCGCAAATCTCGATGTGGGCAACAACTGTCGCGCTCTCCACTTCAGGCGGCTTGGGGGGTCCCTCCCAGCGCACTTAGGCCCGGGCGAACAAGAAGAACATGAAATGGTCCACGCGCAATTGCAGGGCATCCTGCTAGATTGCCGCCCGGAAGGAACCAAGTGAACCATCTGATCGTTCTCTGTGATCGTCTGGCAACGATCATCGCAGTTGGCTACCAGCGGCTGTTTCCCATGAAAGCTCGATCGAGCACGCCGCTTGTTTCGGCGGGAGTCAGTCGGCTTGTCGCCACCGCTGCCGCTCTCTTGCTCGCAACCGGCAATCCTGCACAGGCCGCTTCCGACACGCAATGGACCGCTCTCGGTCACGGCCCTTGCGGGGTGGTCGACGGCAAGGCCTACTGCCTCAATCCGTTGTCTCCGTTCGCCTCGCCTCGACTTGTCGGTCAAGAGGTCGTCCGAGTGCACGGAGGTGAGTCGGTTGTTTGCGGCGTGACCCCGAACGGTGAAGGGGTGTGCGGGGACGCATCCACATCCAGCGACGCCGTTAAGGTGGCAAAAGGGACAAGCGACATTGCCGGCGTCTATGGTTCGGGCGTGTGGTGCGCGTCGCTTCTTCAGCGTGGCGCGCTTTGCGGCCGGATCGAGACCCTGATCGACGGCGCACAACCCGGCGCGCCACCGATCGGTCTGCCCGACACGCAGCGCTACGTGGCCGTCTTGGGGGGCCTCTCGAGTTGCGCGTTGTCCGAGACGGGCAGGATCTTGTGTTGGGGAGCGGGGCGTGCGGGGCTGCTGGGCCGCGGCGATTCAGCCGACACCGCTCCAGCTCCCATTGCCGGACAGCATCGCTACAAGTCGATGGTCGGCGGCGAGCGCGTTTGGTGCGGCCTGGTCGATGACGGCACGGTGCGTTGCTGGGGCGATGGCCGCTCCGGTCTTCTCGGAACCCCGGACTCGCTCGATCGCTGCGCAACTGGCGACGGGGCGGCGTTCGAGTGCGCGAAAACGCCGAGGCAGATGCAATTCCCAAGTCCTGCAAGCCAGATCGACGTGGCGCCGGGGGGTGTCTGCGCGTTGTTGATCGACCAGCGGGTCGCATGTCGGGGATCGTCGCAGGAAGCGTTGGTCATCGAGGGCCTGCCGCGGGACATCACCGAGATCGGGGTGGGCAACCTGCACGGCTGTGCGCGCTCAGCGACCGGGGACCTTTGGTGCTGGTTCCTCACAAGTCGCCGTCCCGTTCCGGAAAAGGTGGCCAGGCCGTGAACGCGTTTCACATCGTCCGTCAACTTTGTGCCGGCCTCCTCGCCGGAACTTCAGTAGCTTGCGCACTTGCCGCGCCCAACCCAATGGCCATCGAACTGGTTGCCCTCACCAGGCTGCAGGAGCGTGAGGTGGAGGCCGTCCGCTTCATGATGGAGGTCTCTCCCCTCGAGCTACCGCCCCACACCCGGCAATGCATGCTCTCCCGGTCAGCACCAGCGTTCACCGACTACTTTGTGAACGTGTTCTCTCGCAGCTTCACCGACTCGGAGCTGCGGGAGGCCGTGGCCTTCTTCAGCTCAACCGAGGGGGCGTCGGCCGTTGCAGCCCAACGCGCGTACGAGAAGTCGACGTTCGAAGCGGCGGTTCAGCGCAGAAGCGTTGACAGCCAGGAGCCGAGCTATCCGCCCGCCGTCAAACAGGCGCTTGACGAGTTCGGCAAGACCGCCGCCGGTGGCAAGTTCGATCGCGCCGGCCTGGTGCCGGCATCTGGCTTGGCAGGCGAGTCCACGTCCGACCTGAGATCGAGGCTGCTGTCGGAGTGTCTGCAGGCGCCATAGCTGATCGCGGGTCTCAACGGCACTTGCTCAATGGCCCGTGCCACCTGGCGCCGAACACGGACCCTCGCGTCGCCGACGTCGATTCACGATCGTGCGTCCAGTGTCAACGCTGCGCATCGGCATCGTCTTCCGGCACCGCGGGTAGTTCTGGCACCCCCAGAAGGCCCTGCCGCCACCCTTGGTGTTCGCTCAATCATCTTGATGCCGCGATTCACGCAGGTCGGCGTTCGATACTCGCCCTCGAGCGCGATTTCCAACAGCGTGGCTTGCTGTGCCTCTGACCGCCGGCGAATGAGTGCAAGTAGACCGCGGCCATTCAGGCATGGGCCGCTTACGGCCCATGCGGCCCAAAAGGTTAGGGCCCGCACACTGGCGGGCCCTACAGGTGATGGTGCCGGTGAGAAGAGTCGAACTCCCGACCTTCGCATTACGAATGCGCTGCTCTACCAACTGAGCTACACCGGCGAAAGTCGAGCATTCTAGCAGGCGCGCGGCGCCGTACCACTGCGCGGCCCGGGCGGCCGAACCGTGCCCGGGCAGCCGGCCGTGCGCTTCGAGAAGCTGCACCCGGGCCGCCGCGGATCTCGTCGATCGCGAGCACACCGCCCCGGCTCTGCTGTCGTACTTCACCATCATCGACCAGTGCTTGCAGGCGTTGCTGTCGCCTGCCGCCTCGCCCGGGCAGTTCGTGCCCGCAGGGCTCGGGCCGGCATTGATCACGTTCCTGGAGCAGCGCGAACGCGAGCCCGACAGACTGCTGCAGCTCAAGCATGCCGACTACGTTCGTCTCGGCGGCGCGGAAAGCGTCGAGCAGATCATGTGGCTGTCGATGCGCGGTGCGTTGAGCGCGCGAATCCGCAAGATCCACCAGAACTACTGGCTCGCGACGACCACGGCGATGACGGCCTGGTGCGCTACGGCGTCAACTTCTTCGTACTCGAGAAGTTCGCGCGGGTCGTCAAGACGCCCAACCTCGTCGTCTAAGCGCGGATGCGCGGCGAAGCGTTCGAAGAGTTCATGCAGACGCGGCGCGTCCCCAGCATGCGCTGATCCGGGACGCGCCACCGGTGCGTTACGGTCGGTGCGTTACGGCCGGTGCGTTACGGCCGCCGCGCGACCTGCCCGTTCGGCAACGCGTCGCTGCCCGCGGTGCGCATGCGCGACGCCGCCTTCGCCACCACTTCGGGCTCGGTGCCCGGCCCTTCCCCAGCGGGAACCAGCTCGCCGTTGCGGCGTGCGGCGATCACGCTGGCCTTGACCTCGGCGCGCGAGACCAGGCTGACAGTCGCCTGCTGCGCATGGGCCAACTCGATGCCCTCGCCGGCCGGGATCAGTTCACCCGCCGCGCGCGCGGCGCGCACGTCGGACTGCACGGCGCTGCGGCTCAGGGATGTCGAAGAGGACGTTTCCGATGCCGAGCCCGGGGGCACCGGCAACTCGCCGGCCGGCGCGAGCGTCCTGGCGGCACGCGCGGCCAGCGTTTCGTTGACCACATCGGCGCGGTTGCGCGCACCCTCCTGCTGGTCTTGCGGGTCCGCGGCCAGTGCCGCGCCGCCGGCGAGGGCCAGCGCCGCGAGTGCGCTGAACGAAGAAGCGATTCTTGCTTTCATGACGAACTCCATCCGGATGTTGGGACAGAGTTCGACGATAAGAACCGCATGCGTTCTGGACGGTGACGCGCACATTACAAGCGCGTCAGGATCGCGGTCGGGCGGCCAGTTCAGCGATCAGTCGTGACCGTGGCCATGGCCGTGACCGCGGCCATGTTCGTCATGCCCGGGCGGGCCGCCATGCTTGTCCCAGCCGCGCTTGCGGCCGCGATCCCAGCCCGGGTGCTCATGCTCGTAGCGCTCGCGCACGTAGGTCTCGCGCACGAAGTACACCGGCTGGCCGCACGCGGCATAGCGGCCACAATAGCGGCGCCAGTCGCGCTGATGCGCCTCGGGCACGTACAGGTAGATCGGCCGGCGCGGCACCGCGACCGGCGGCGGCGCGATGACGACCGGCTGTGGCATCACCAACGCCGGCGGCGGCAGATCGCCGATGTTGATTCGGCCATAGACGCCCGGCTGGTTGATGCCGATCGAGACGCCCACGCTCGTTTGCGCAAACGCGGCCGGCACCATGGCACAGGCCGCCAGCGCACCCACCCAGATCTTGTTCATCGAGTTCTCCTTCACGACGAGGCCCTGACACGGCTTAAAACGGCTTGAAACGGCCCCTGGGACAGCAACGCGACGCGCCCCGTGTTCGACGACACGATGCCACCACTGCGACCCCCTCTTTACTCGGGCTTTACCGGGGCTCGTCCGGCCGCTGCGTGCGGGCACCGCAACACCGCGGACACGCGCACGACGTGGCAGACAACTCTTACACGGTCGCAGGGTGATGCGCGATACACGGTCACGGACGGCGCTGTTTAATGGCGCCAGCGATCGAAGGCGAATCCGACGACGCTGATGGAGGGTGTCATGGCAATGCTTCACGATGTCTACGACAACCTGCGTGCGATGACGCTGCTGCACCTGCTGCTCGCATTCCTCGCGTGCACGGGTTACATGATGGCCGGGGGCCAGCTCGCAGCTAGGCGCGTTCGCATCACAGCGGGACTGATCGCCGCCGCAAGTGCCGCATGGTTCGTGATCGATTCGCCGCAATGGACCGCCAGCGCGATGCTGGTGGCGCTGGCCATCGGCATCGTCGGCGTGTTCAGCGCGCTCGTCTGGGCGATGAGCGCAGCGCTCGGGCTGCGCCAGTCCGCATCGTTCGCGCCGGCCGTGGCGATGCTGGCCGAGGCCGTCGAGCCGTCATCTGCGGCAGCGCCCGAGCGGCGTGCGGCAGCGCGCGTCCCCGCGACGAATTCGGGCGCACTTCACTCGCACTGATTCCCCGAAGTCCACCGAGCGGGCCGCGCGCACACACGTGAACCGTGCGATCCGTCGCACGGGTTGCGAGCGGCTTGAAAGCATTTGCAACAGGCGCCACGAGGCCGCTCATTCCGGCATTACCTTCGCCGACAAACGTGAAGTGCCGCCTCGAAATCAATGAAACCTGACTTGGCCCGAATGCTGTCGAACATCCCGCTGTTCATCGCGCTGCGCAAGAAGGCGCCGCCTCGATCGCCCGGCGCGGCCGATGCGCAGCCGATCGAGGAGATCGGCTGGGCCGAGTTCGAACAGCTGGTGATCGAAAGCTTCCTGCGCCGTGGTTATCACGCCGTCGGCGGCAAGAGCATCGCGACCGGCGGCGATCTGCTGCTGCGACGCGAGCGCGAGACCTACCTCATCTACTGCAAGGCCTGGCAAAGCAAGAAGGTCGGCGTCAGCGCGGTGAGGCAAACGCAGCAGGCGATGCAGGCACGCGGTGCGAACGGCGGCTTCCTGGTCAGCTTCGGCCAGATCGGCCGCGAAGCGACCCGTATGGCCAGTGCCGAGCGCATCCAGCTGCTCGACGGCGCCGCGCTGAAGAACTTGATCGAGCCGATACGCGCGGCACGCCGGGCCGCTCCCGCGACGCCCGACGCTGACGTGACCTCGCCGGGAGTGCGCCGCGCCGTGCCCGAATCGCCGTCGTGCCCGCTGTGCGGCAAGGCGATGCGGCTGCGCACGGCCAAGCGCGGCAGCCACGCCGGCCGCGGCTTCTGGGGCTGCATCGGCCACCCGCACTGCAAGGGCCTGCGCGCGCTGGCCTGATCGCCTGAACGTTCGAACGCGACGTTCAAGCGCAACGTTCAAGCGCGCGCGGGCAGCACCGTCCCTGCGCACTCGCCGAAGCCGATGCGGGCGTGCCCGTCGCGCTCGCAGAACGCACGCAGGATCACGGTGTCGCCGTCGGCGAGGAAGGTCCGTGTCTCGCCGCCCGGCAGCGGCACCGGCTGTCTGCCGCCATGGGACAGTTCGAGCAGCGACCCGCCCTGCCCGTCCAGCGGGCCCGATTGCGTGCCGGTGCCGAGCAGGTCGCCGCTTTGCAGGTTGCAGCCGTTGACGGTGTGGTGCGCGACGAGTTGCGCGAGGGTCCAGTACGCATCGCGAAAGTCCGACTGCATCAGCCGCACAGCCGGCACGCCGCGCTCGCGCATCGCCGCCGTCTGCAGCCAGGTTTCGAGCGTGATCGCGATCGCGCCGGCCTCGCGGTTGACGGCGCTGTCGAGATACGGCAGCGGCTGCGGGTCGGCGGAGGGCCGCACGAACGGCGCGCGATACGGCGCGAGCGCCTCCATCGTGACGACCCACGGCGAGATGGTCGTCGCAAAGTTCTTCGCGAGGAACGGCCCGAGCGGCTGGTACTCCCAGGCCTGCACGTCGCGTGCCGACCAGTCGTTCAGCAGCACGACGCCGAACAGCGCGTCCTCGGCCGCGTCCATCGCGATCGGGGCGCCGGCATCGTTGCCGGTGCCGATCAGCGCGCCGAGTTCGAGCTCGTAGTCGAGGCGCTGGCTGGGCCCGAACCGCGGCACGTCGCCGTCGCCCTTGGTCTGCCCGAGCGGCCGCGAAAACACCTGACCGCTGACGCCGATCGACGATGCCCGGCCGTGATACCCGATCGGCACCCACTTGTAGTTCGGCAGCAGCGGCGCTTCGGGCCGGAACAGCCTGCCGACCGTGGTGGCGTGGTGGATGCCCGTGTAGAAATCGGTGTAGTCACCTATCGCGCACGGCAGCGCCATCTCGACCGCACCCTGCGGCACGAGGCAGCGCTCGAGGAGCGGGCGCTGCTCGATGTTTTCGCTGTCCTCGCGCAGCGCGCTCGACAAGGCCGTGCGCAACGCGCGCCGCGCGTGTGGGCCGGCCGCCATGACGGCGTTCAGGTCACCCGCGGCGAGCGGCTGCAGCAAAGCATCGACCTCGGCGCTCCACCGGCCGTGCGTGCGTGCGAGCTTCAGGTCCAGCACCTGATCGCCGATCGCCACGCCGATGCGCCACGGCTCGCCGCTGCCGGCGCGGCGCAAGCGCCCGTACGGCAGGTTCTGGATCGGGAAGTCGGTGCCGGCGGCGTGGGCCGACGCGACCCAGCTGCGCAGGCCGGCATCGTGCGTCTCGTCGAGCTCGATCGTGCTCATCACCGTGCTCCCGGGGTCGCAGCCGTGACCGCAGCGGTGAACCGATCCTGCAGGCCGGCCCAGCAATCGGCGTAGCGTGCATCGAGCGCGCCGCCGCGCAATGCGAACTCGGTCGGCAGGAAACGCCAGCGGCTCTCGAACATGAATGCGAGCGTGTCGTCGACCTTGTGCGGCGCGAGCGGCGCGCTCGTTGCCTTGTCGAAGGCCTCGGTGTCGGGTCCGTGCGGCACCATCGAGTTGTGCAGGCTCGCGCCGCCGGGCTTGAAGCCTTCGGGCTTCGCGTCGTACTGCCCGTGGACCAGGCCCATGAACTCGCTCATCACGTTGCGGTGGTACCAGGGCGGGCGAAACGTGTCCTCGGCGACCAGCCAGCGCGGCGGGAAGATCACGAAGTCGCAGTTCGCGGTGCCCGGCGTGTCGCTGGGCGACGTCAGCACCGTGAAGATCGACGGGTCCGGGTGATCGAAGCTGATCGAACCGATGGTCATGAAGCGCGCGGTGTCGTAGCGGTACGGCACGAGGTTGCCGTGCCAGGCGACGACGTTGAACGGTGTCGAAGCCGCGTCGGCGCGCCACAACGCACCGCCGAATTTCTTGACGAGCTCGTACGGGCCGTCGTCGCCTTCGTAGGCCGCAACCGGCGCCTCGAAGTCGCGCGCGTTCGCGAGGCCATTCGAGCCGATCGGGCCGAGCTCGGGCAGGTGGAACGCGGCGCCGTAGTTCTCGCAGACGTAGGCACGCGCGGTGCCGTCGGGCAGCGCGACCTTGAAGGCCATGCCGCGCGGCACGAGCGCGATCTGGCCCGGCGCCACCTCGAGCACGCCGAGCTCGGTCGTGATGCGCAGGCGGCCTTGCTGCGGCACGATCAGCATCTCGCCGTCGGCGTTGACGAACGCACGACGCGCCATCGGCCGGTTCGCGAGCACGAGGTGCGCGGCGATGCCGACCTGTGCCTGCTCGTCGCCGTTGACGACCATCGTGCGCAGGCCGTCGATGAAGTCCAGCGGCTCGGCTTTGGCATCGGGAATCGGTGTCGGTGCCCAGCGCATCGGGTCCGGCGGCGCGGTGACGCCGCCGCGCGCCCCGCTCTTCAGCCACACATGCGGCAGCGGCGTGTAGGCACCCGCCTGCACCGACGGCCGGCGTCGATAGAGCCAGGTGCGCAGGTTGCTCGCGCGCGGCGCGGTGAACGCGGTGCCGCTGAGCAGCTCGGCATACAGGCCCAGCGCGACCTGCTGCGGGCTGTTGCGCCCGACCGGCAGCGCGCCGGCGATAGCCTCGCTCGCATGCTGGTTGCCGAAGCCGCCGAGGTAGTGGAGTGCGTCGGGAGTCGTCATGGTTGATGCTTCAAGGTGGAACGCGCGGCCGCGAGCACTTCTTTCAGAACCGCGAAGTCGCCGATGTGGTTCGCCAGCAGCAGCACCAGGCGCGCGTTCAGCGCCTGGCTCTGCTCGTCGCTCAGGTCGCGATGCGCGTCGATCAGCGCTTCGTAGAAGTCGTCGGGCGCGGCCATGTTCGGTGTCGTGATCAACATACGGCCTCCGTCGATCGCAGCGCCGCGTGCCCGCATGCACGCGCGATCGCGGCCCGCACCACGGCTTCGTTCGGCGTGCGCCAGCGTGCGCAGACGTGCTGATCGGGTCGCAGCAGATAAGCGGTGCCGGGCTGCGCGCCGTAGCGCACGGCCGCATGGCCGTCGACATCGATCACGTCGCTGCCGTCGATCGCGAGCGTCGTCGTCCGCGGCAGCGCCTGCGCCCACGCCGGCGCGCGACCGAACACCAGCAGCGTGAAATCGCGGCCGCATTCGCGCAGCAGCCAACTGCGTTCGGCGCCGCGGCGCAGCGGTGCATCCGCGGCCGCAGCGCCGGGCCGCAGCGCCGCATCGAAGGCATCACGCGCGTCGTCGGGCGTGTTCAGTGAAGAGCCGTCGAGCACCGCCGGCACCGAGAGCCGGCCGCTGTTGACCAGCCTCCGCGCGAACGCGAACTCGCGCGAGAGGTCGAGCACGGCATCGCGGAACAGCCGGCTCACCTTGCTCTTCGGCGTGATGAAGTCGGTGCTGCGCGTGCTGTTCAGGATGTTCTCGTCGGCCGCGTGCTCGCGCTCGCGCGCGTAGCTGTCGAGCAGCGCATCGGCCGCATCGCCCTGAGCGTCGCCGCGCTCAACCTGCGCGAGCTTCCACGCGAGGTTCTCCGCATCCTGCACACCCGAGTTCGCGCCGCGCGCGCCGAACGGCGACACGCCGTGCGCCGCGTCGCCGGCGAACAGCACGCGGCCGTGGCGAAAGCTCGCCATCCGCATGCAGGCGAACGTGTAGACGCTGGCCCAGACGATCGTGAAGGCGGTGTCGCCGGCGCCGATGCTCGCGAGCAGCGCACGCACCCGCGGCACGATGCGCTCGGGCTCGCGCTCGACGACCGGATCGGCATCCCAGCCGAGCTGGAAGTCCACGCGCCACTGATCGTCGGCCTGCTTGTGAAGCAGCACGCTCTGCCCCGGATGGAACGGCGGGTCGAACCAGAACCGGCGCTCGGCCGGGAAGCCGGGCGCGTGCATCGTCACGTCGGCGATCAGGAAACGATCGCGGAATACCCGCCCTTGCGATTCGAGGCCCAGCAGCGAGCGCACCGCGGAGCGCGAGCCGTCGCAGGCGACGACCCGATCGGCCTGCAGCGCATACGGCCCGTCGGGCGTGTCGACGCGCAGCACGACGCCGTCGTCGCGCTGCTCGACGCCGGTGACCGCGTTGCACCAGCGGATCTCGAGCCGGTCCGCGAGCTCGGCCGCGCGGTCGGCGAGCACGCCTTCGACGTAGTACTGCTGCAGGTTGATGAACGCCGGCCGCTCGTGGCCAGCCTCGGGCAGCAGGTCGAATGCGTAGACCTCGTCGGCGCCGAAGTAGACGCGCCCGCGGCTCCACGACACGCCCTTGTCGACCATCGCATCGCCGCAGCCCAGCCGGTCGAAGATCTCGAGCGTGCGCTTGGCGAAGCAGATCGCACGCGAGCCGGTCGAGAGCTTGTGGTCGTTGTCGAGCACCAGCGTGCGAACGCCGCGCTGCGCGAGATCGACCGCCAGCGCCAGCCCGACCGGACCGGCGCCGACGACGATCACCGGATGGCGCACCGGCTCGACGGCGCGCTGGTCCGGCGAGGCGCGGTATTCGAATTCGAGCGACTGGTAGTCACGCATGGCGCTAGCCTTCGAGCGACTCCCACATCGCCTTGTCGCGCTCGGCGGTCCAGATGCGCGGGTCGGGGTGCTGCGTCGCCTCGTCGAGGGCGCGGGTCACGTCGAACGGCATGCAGTGGTCGAAGATCACCCACTGGCCGTACTTGGGCTTCAGCGCGGCGTGCGCGTCCTTGTAGATGGCGTTCAGGTTCTTGCCGGCCGCGGCGCCGGCCTTCACGCTCGCGTACAGGTCGCTGACGAAGGCCTTCGTGCCGGCCAGGCCGTCGCGCACCATCTGCGGCGTGGTCAGCGCGTCGCCGCGGCCCGGCACGAGGGCCACCGGCTGCAGCGCGGCGAGGTTGTCGAGCGTCGCCGGCCAGTCCTGGAAATACGCGTCGCCGGCATACGGCGTCGCGCCGAACTCGACCAGGTCGCCGCTGAAGAGGATCTTCTGCTGCGGCAGCCACACGACCGTATCGCCCTTCGTGTGGCCGCGGCCGAGCTGCAGCAGCTGCACCTCGAGCTTGCCCAGCCACAGCGTCATCTTGCCGACGAACGTGAGCGTCGGCCAGGTGAGTCCGGGGATCGTTTCGACCGCGCGGAACAGCCGCGGGAAGCGCTCGATCTCGCTCTTCATGTCCTGCGCGCCGCGCTCGACGATCAGGTCGCGCGTGTCCTGGCTGGCGATGATCTCCTGCGCCCCGTAGGCGCTGGCGCCGAGCACGCGCACCGCGTGGTAGTGGCTCATCACGACGTACTTGATCGGCTTGTCGGTGACCTCGCGGATGCGGCGGATCACGTCGCCCGCCATCACCGGCGTGGCCTGGGTGTCGACCACCAGCACCGCGTCGTCGCCGATCACGACGCCGGTGTTGGGATCCCCCTCGGCGGTGTAGGCATAGGCGTTGTCGGAGAGTTTCGTGAAGCTGACCTTCTTGTCCTGAAGATCGGCTTGCGAGGCGAAGGCTTTGCTCATGGGTGTCTCCGTTCCTGATCTCGTGGGCGAATGTTCGTCTTAGACGAATTAGTTCGTCATTGGCGAACTTGCGCGATCTTAGCGGCTCTCTTCGATAATGTCGAATCGATTCGTTGAAACTGAATCTCCAGCCGACTGCCATGCCTGTTGCCCGCCGCACGTCCAAGCCGCCCTCGACGGCGTCGAAGCCACCCAGGGCCAAGGTCGCAGCGGCGCGCGGCCAGCGCGGCATCCAGAGCGTCGAGGTCGGCGGCCAGCTGCTGCGCGCGCTCGCGCATCACGGCCGGCCGATGGCGCTGAAGGACCTGGCGCGCGAGGCCGGCATGACGCCGGCGAAGGCGCACCCGTATCTCGTGAGCTTCGGCAAGCTCGGGTTGATCGAGCAGACGAGCGCATCGGGCCACTATGGACTCGGCGCATTGGCGATGCAACTGGGGCTGATCAGCCTGCAGCAGTTCGACCCGGTGCGCCTCGCGACGCCGCGCCTGGCCGAGCTCGCGCGCACGCTGGGGCACACGGTCGCGATCGCGGTCTGGGGCAACCGCGGCGCGACCATCGTGCGCATCGAGGAGGCGCCGTCGGCGGTGCACGTGAACATGCGCCACGGCACGGTGATGAGCCTGCGCGGCACCGCGTCGGGCCGGCTGTTCGCGGCCTATCTGCCGCTGCCGCAGGTGCGCGAGGCGTTGACGCTCGAGGGGGGCAGTACGGCGATCGATCGCGCGCTGGCGGCGGAGCTGGACCGCATCCGCGTCGAGCGCATCAGCCGCGCGGTCGACGCTGCCGTGCCCGGCGTCAGCGCGCTCGCCGCGCCGGTGTTCGACGGGCAGGGGCAGATCGTGCTGAGCCTGACCGCGATCGGGACCACGCCGCAATTCGACACGGCGCCGGACGGTGCGATCGCGGGTGAGCTGCGGCGTGTGGCGCAGGAGTTGTCGGCACAGCTCGGCGCGCCTGCACTACCCCGTTCGCCCTGAGGTATCGAAGGGCCGGCGGGAGAGGGCTTCGATACCTCAGCCCGAACGGGATGGGGAACGGCTTCTTCGCGCGACTCCGCGCGCGTGCTCCGTTCGCCCTGAGGTATCGAAGGGCCCACGGGAGAGGGCTTCGATACCTCAGCCCGAAACGGGATCGGCAACGGTGTCTTCGCGCGATTGCAACCGTGTGCTCCGTTCACCCCGAGCTCAGCCCGAACGGGATCGGCAACGGTGTCTTCGCGCGACTCCACCCGCGTGCTCCGTTCGCCCTGAGGTATCGAAGGGCCCACGGGAGAGGCTTCGATACCTCAGCCCGAACGGAATCGGGAACGGCATCTTCGCGCGACTCCACCCGTGTGCTCCGTTCGCCCTGAGGTATCGAAGGGCCCACGGGAGAGGCTTCGATACCTCAGCCCGAACGGGAGGTCCGTGGGGTCATTCGCCGTTGCGTCATCCGCCGATCTTCGCCAGGAACGCATCGACCGCCGCTGCGAATGCAAGCGGCTTCTCGACGACGCTGATGTGCGAGGCATCGTCCAGCGTCTCCAGCGCCGCGCCGCGGATGCGCTCGGCGATCGCCTGACCCATCGCCGGCGGCGCGCCGATGTCGAGCGCGCCGACGACCACGAGCGTCGGGCACGTGATGTTCGGCAGCTCGTCCAGCCAGTCGACGGCCGCCACCGCCCGGCACCCGGCGACATAACCCGCAGGGTCGGTGCGCAGCAGCGTGGCCCGCTGCGCGGCTGCCGCCTCGGGCTGCTGCGCGCGAAACGTCGCAGTGAAATAACGCTCCATCGCCATCTCGGCGATCGCTTCCAGCCCGCCCCCCTGCTCGACGGCGGCGATGCGCTGCGCCCACATCGCCTGCGCGGCCTCGGGATATTTCGCCGTCGTGTTCGCGAGCACCAGGGCCTTGACCAGCTCGGGGTGGCGAATCGCGAGGCCCTGCCCGACCATGCCGCCCATCGACAGCCCGACGAAGACGACCGGCCCACGGCCCCATTCGCGGATCACGCGCGCCGCATCGTCGACCAGGTCGGCCAGCGCGTACGGCCCCGGCGGCACCGCCGAGCCACCGTGGCCGCGTTGGTCGTAGCGCAGCACCGGCCGGTCCTTCGCGAAATGCACGGCGAAGGTGTCCCACATCGTCAGGTCCAGGCCGAGCGCATGGGCCAGCACGACCGGCGTCTTGCCGCCTTGCGCCGGCCCTTGCACGGCGATGCGCAGCTGCGGCTGGCTGAACGTGTGATGCGTCGCGATCCGCGCATCGGCCGACAGGGGCTGCGCCGGCGGCATCAAGCCTTCGGCGCGCAGGATGTCCATCGTGATCTTGAACGCGGTATTCGCGGCCGGCACGCCGCAGTAGATCGCGCCCTGCATCAGCGTCTCCTTGATCTTCGCGAGCGGCACGCCGCCGCGAATCGCCGCGCCGCAATGCAGCTCGAACTCTTCCCAGCGCGCGAGCCCCATCGTCATGCCCAGCACGAGCAGGCGGCGCGTCGTGTGGTCGAGCCCGGGGCGGCCCCAGATGTCGTGCCATGCGTAGCGCGTGATCAGGCTCTGGAATTCGGCGTTGAACCCGGTCGCGTTGCCCAGCGACTTGTCGACCCAGGCGTCACCGAGCACCGCACGGCGGTTCTTCAAGCCGCGGTCGAAATCGTCTTCCTGTTGTGGCGGTCGTGGCATCGGGGTCGGCCTCTTCGGTTCGTTCATCTCGACTCTCAATTCCTCGTGGACGCGCCGCGCGATTGCAGCGCGTCGAGCCGCGTCTGGGCGATCGCGCCGGCGCGACGCGCGGCGAGATCCACATCGAACGCGTCGTTCAACGCCGCGACGTCGATCGCCGCACGCAGCGCCGCATCGGCTTCGCGCGCCTGCAACGCGAGCTCGCGCAGCGGCCGGCGTTGGGCGACGCAGGCCTGCGCGAGACCATCCAGCAGCGCATGCGCGCCCGACTTGCCGAGCACCTGCGCGAACACGGCGGCCGCGGCCTCGGCGGACACCAGGCCGTGCAACGCGTCGATGTTCGCGCGCATGCGCGGCGCGTCGACGACCAGGCCCGAGGCGACGTCGGCCAGCGCCTGCACCGCGCCCTCGGCGCCGAGCAGCAGCTGCGGCCACTCGGCCAGCTCGGCCTGCCATGCGCCGAGCGCGCGCTCGTGTTCCTGCGGCATCGCGGCGAGCAGCGCGGCCACCCGCTGCGGCGCGCGCAGCGCGGCGGCGCGCACGATCATCGAGCCGACCGGGTTGCGCTTGTGCGGCATCGCCGACGAGCCGCCGCGACCCGCGCCGCTCGGCTCCGCCATCTCGGCGACTTCGGCCTGCGCCAGCAGTCCGATGTCGAGCGCGATCTTGCCGAGCGTGCCGCACAGCACGCCGACCTCGCAGCCGAGCGCGACCCAGTCGTCGCGCTGCGTGTGCCACGCGCCGTCGGGCGCCCGCAAGCCGAGGTCGGCGGCAACGCGCCGCACCACCGCATCGCCGCGTTCACCGAGCGTCGACAACGTGCCGACCGCGCCGCCCAGCTGCAGCTGCAGCGCCGTCTGCGCAGCATCGCGCAGCCGCTCGCGCGCGCGAACCAGCGGCGCGATCCACGCGACCAGCTTGAAGCCGACGCTGATGACCTGCGCCGGCTGCAGCAACGTGCGTGCGAGCACGGGTGTGTCACGGTGCGCACGCGCGGTGGCGAACAGTGCCGATGTGAGCCGGTCCAGCCCCGCGTCGATCCGCGCGAGCGATGCGCGCGTCGCGAGCGCCATCGCGGTGTCGATCACGTCCTGGCTGGTGCTGCCCCAGTGCACCCACGCGGCGGCGCTCGCATCGCGCGCGGCGACCGCCGCGGTCAGCGCCTTCACGAGCGGGATCGCGACGCTGCCGGCGACCGCCCCGTCGGCCACGATGCGCTGCGCGTCGAACCCGCCGGCCTCGCGGCAGACGGCGGCGATCGCGGACGCGGCCTGCGGCGGCACGATGCCCTCGGCCGCCTGCGCGGTCGCGAGCGCGGCCTCGAACGCGAGCATGTGCCCGACCAGTGCCGCGGCGCCGAAGCCTTCGACTGCGTCGGGCGTCGACAGGAACCGGTCGAACGGCAGCGCCGCGCTCGCCGTGGCTGATGGGGTGCTCGTCGTCGCCATGGCCGGTCAGGTGCCCGTGGGCTTGTTGTTGATGTTGGCGATGTTGGCCATCTGGTTGACCCGCTCGGCCTTGCGCTCGATCAGCGGCCGCAGGTGAGCGAGCGACAGGATGTGCGCGTGCATCATCGCGAGCGAACCGTCGCGGTGCAACTCCAGCACCGCCCGGTCGGGCAGCGAGCGCAGTGCCACGTCCTCGATCGCGTAGAAGCCCTTGACCGACAGCGTCTGGCCGTTCGGCAGCGTCGCATCGGCTTTCATCTCGCGCAGCAGGTCGTGCTGGATCAGCTTGGCGCAGAACTCGCGCGTGCGCACCGCCTCGGCCTCGAAGCGGTTGATGAA
>Ga0070706_100000298_pt1 | contig 60360 bp, 62 predicted proteins | sample KBSK5501metaG_FD_65476 | JGI IMG/M metagenome (GOLD analysis project Ga0070706, IMG submission 65476) | Corn, switchgrass and miscanthus rhizosphere microbial communities from Kellogg Biological Station, Michigan, USA - KBS K5-50-1 metaG | ecosystem: Host-associated > Plants > Roots >...
GCGCGTCGAACGATGGGGCCACCCGCGCCTTTCGCGCCGATTAGATGGATACCAGCATGCCGACGATTGGAGATGACACTGTGAGCAGCGCCGAAGCGTCGCGTGGGGCGCCCACCGCGAGTGGTTCGCCTGCGCTTCGCGAACGCGTACCGCGCCAGGGAAAGATCGAGGTCTCCGCCCGCGCCATCGCCACGGTCGCCGGGCGCGCTGTCGCCGATAGCTACGGCGTGGTGGGGATCGCCGCGCGCCGCCCGCGCTTCGGCGGTGTGGAGATCGTCCCGCCAGAGCACTACTCACGGGGCGTTGATGTGCGCTTTGAGAAGGACCACGTCCGGATCGATCTGTATGTCGTCCTGGAGCATGGTCTGCGCATCACGACGATCGCGCATAACATCATGGCGAACGTCAAGTTCGCCGTCGAGCGCACGCTCGGTCTGCGGGTGGTGCAGGTGAACGTCAACGTCCAGGGGCTGCGCGTCAGTGAAGCGCGGTAACGACTGACGATTCCGCGGATGACTGGACACCAGCGTGGCTCTCACCCCCGCGGGGGAGCGCCGATGAGGATATGCGACGCGCACATCTGAAGGAGGGCGAGCCGGGGCCACGCGCCCAGGGCGATCAGTATGGCAGGTAACATCTTCTCGCGCCTGGCGCGCCCACGTCCGCGCCACATCAGCGTCTTCAACGGACAGGATTTCAAGCGCGCGATTCAGGCTGGCTACCTCTGGCTGGAGCAGCACCGCGCCGCTGTCAACGCCCTCAATGTCTTCCCCGTCCCCGACGGCGACACCGGAACGAACATGACACTGACCCTCCGCGCCGCGACGAAGGGGATCGCCGAGGCGACCGAGACCTCCGCGGCGAGCATCGCCGAGACGCTCGCGCGTGGCGCGCTGATGGGCGCGCGTGGCAACTCAGGTGTCATCCTCTCGCAGATTCTGCGCGGCTTCTCGCACGGGCTTGAGGGCAAAGAGGCCTTCATCGCGCGCGATTTCGCCGCCGCGTTGCAGGAATCCGCGCGCATGGCCTACACCGCCGTCATCAAGCCGGTGGAAGGCACGATCCTCACCGTCATCCGTGAGACCGCCGAGGCAGCGCAGGCCAGCGCAGCGCAGGGCGCCGACCTCACCGTCGTCCTCGAAGTCAGCGTCTATGCCGCGCGCGCCGCCGTCCAGAAAACGCCCGACCTCCTACCGACGCTCAAGCAGGCGGGTGTGGTCGACGCCGGCGGGCAGGGCCTGACCTATATCCTCGAAGGCATCTGGAAATACGCGCGTGGCGAGTCGGTGGAGCTGAGCGCGCAGGAGCTCGCCGCGCAGGAGGTCGCCCACAAAGGCGCCATCCAGGTCGAGGAGGAGTTCGGCTACGAGGTGGTCTTCCTGCTCGCCGGCGAGAGCCTGGACGTGGCCGGCATCCGCGACACGATCACCGCGATGGGCGGCGTCTCGACCGTGGTCGCCGGCGATCCGAAGCTCATTAAAGTGCATACCCACACGCTCACCCCCGGCAAGATTCTGGACTATGGCGTGAGCCTGGGCAGCCTGCAAGACATCAACATCGAGAACCTGCAGGAGCAGAGCCTGCGCTACGAGGCCGAGAGCCGCGCCGAGCGTGGCGACTTGAGCCCCAGCGCCAATGGGCGCGCCGTGGGCGCACTGGCCCCTACGGAACCGGAGCCAGGTGGGCTGCACGAATTGAAGGATGTCGGGATCGTCGCCGTGGTGGCTGGCGATGGCTGGACTGAGGTCTATCGCGATCTTGGCGTCAGCGCCATCGTGCCCGGCGGGCAAACGATGAACCCTAGCACCCAGGAGTTGCTGGCGGCGGTCGAGAACTGTCCCTTCGAGCAGATCATCCTGTTGCCCAACAACGGCAATGTCATCATGAGCGCGCGACAGGTCCCGCAGTTGACCGCAAAGAAAGTCCGCGTGATCCCTACTGACTCGATGCCGCAGGGTATCACCGCGCTGCTCGCCTTCAACCTCGACGCCGAGTTCGACGCCAACTGCCAGACGATGGAAGCCGCGATCAAGCATGTCGATACGGTCGAGATCACCCGCGCGGTGCGTTCCGTGCAAATCGACGGCGTCAACGTGCGCGAGGGCGACATTATTGGCCTGGTGAACGGGCGGCTGGTCACCGCGGGCGCCGATACCGCGCGGGTGACGCATGAGGCGCTCACACGAATGGGCGCGGATCGTCATGAGATCATCACCCTCTATTTTGGTGAGGGCATCGAGGTGGGCGAAGCGCAGGCGCTCGCGCAACAGATCAAGCACTGGTTCCCTGGTGTCGAGATCGAGGTGGTGAACGGCGGCCAGCCTTACTACGCCTACATCATCTCCGGCGAGTAGCCAGTGGGACGCGGCGATGTCGCCGCGCCGGGCGTCTGGCGCGCCCGTTGTTCGTGACACGTTATGAAGAGGTGACGTAAGCGTGACAGTGATGATCGCCGTCGACAGCACATCCGATATCCCCGCGGACCGCGCGCGCAGCCTGGACATCACTGTGATTCCGCTGCTGGTGTTGTTCGGCGATGAGTCGTACCGGGATGGTGTGGATCTCACAACTACCCAGTTCTACGACAGGCTCAAGACAAGCTCGATCATGCCCAGCACCTCGGCGCCCTCCATTGGCGCGTTTCAGGAAGCGTACGAGGGCATGATTCGGCGCGGCGCCAGCGCCATCCTCCAGGTCTGCCTCAGCGCGAAGCTGAGCGCCACCTATAGCGCGGCGACACAGGCGGCGCAGATGGTCTCCGTGGAGAAGAACATCCCAATCGCGGTCATCGATTCCGGGACCGTCAGCGCCGGCTTCGGGCTGCCTGCGCAGATGCTGGCGCAGGAGGCGCGCGACGGCGTGAGCCTCGATCAACTCAAGACCCGCGCGCAGAGCCTCCTCTCACGTGTCCATCTCTACGCCGTGCTCGACACGCTGGAGTTCCTGCGCCGGGGCGGGCGCATCAGCGGCGCCACAGCCTTCGCCGGCTCGCTGCTCCAGGTGAAGCCGCTGCTGGAGGTACGCGACGGCGAGGTTGTTCAACTGGAGCGCATCCGCACGCGCGGCAAGGCGTTCGAGCGTGTGGGCCAGCTTGTCGCCAAGTTGATGCCGCTGGAGGCGATGGCGATCGTCGGAAGCGACGAGGCCACGCGGGCGCAGCTTGCCGCGGTCGTACGCCCATTCTGGAGCGGCGAGACCAATCAGGGCGCGTTGGGGCCAGTCGTCGGCACACATGCGGGTCCAGGCGCGGGCGGGGTCATGGGTATCACGCGCGAGTAGCCACACTCAAGAGCGCTCATAGCCCGGCGCCCATCAGGACCATGCACGTCAGGATCGCGCCGAAGCAGGTCATCTCGATGATCGTCGCGATACGCAGACGTATCGCCGCGCCGTGCTGTACGCGATCTCCTTCCCAGACAGTCCCGACCAGGCGATCATGCCATCTGGCGCCCCAGACAGTCAGAAAGAGCGCGAGAATCAGCGCCGCGAGCCAGGTCAGACCATAGGCGGCGCCAAAGAGCGCGTCGAGCGACCTGATCGGGCCGAGCGCGGTCCCGCGCACGATTCCAAGCAGTATCACCAGCGAGCCGCTGCTCGCCATCAGCGGCCCAAGGGACTTCTGTAGCGTCGCAAGGGTCGCACTGGCTTCGGCGGCGGGGCGCCGCAGCAGCGCGGGCCAGAGCGCGAAATCAATCAGGACGTAGCCGCCGAACCAGATCACGCCCGACAGGATGTGCAGCCACTGGACGAGTAACGTCAGCGCCAGACTCATGCGACCTCCAGTTCAAGAGTGCACAGACATTCCCGTGGGCGCCACCTCATAGACCACCGATTGCCAGCCGCGCAGCAGGTAGATCTGGTTCCAGAGCGTCGCCCAAAGCCCCTTGCCAAAGAATGTGGAGATCTTCTCGGCCTCCGCTCCACCTAGCCGCCGTGCGATCCCGGCGACGCTGGGGCCGGTGGGCTTGCCAAACCGCGTACAGCGGGCGAGTGTGACGTTGGGACTGTGCGCGAGTCGCTTTACCTTGTCCGTCGTCGACCATGTGGAAAAGTACACGCGCTCGCCGCGAACGCGAATCTCAACCGGCGTCGGGACGCCCGCGCCGTTGCGCCGAAACGTCGTGAGCAGTGCGACACCCGCAACAGGTAACGCCGCGAACGATCCGTTGGTCTGATCATGTAGCTGTCGCTGGGACTTCATCACTCTACCTTCCTGACGTGGCCGCTGACGCGCGCGGCGATGTGATAGCATGAGAGCGCGCCTTAGCACTGCTAAATTTAGCGATGCTAAGGATACGCGTAGTGTGCGCGGCGTGTCAAGTATCGTCGGGGAAAGAGCCAATCCGCCTATAGAAAGGAGCGCGGCCATGCCGCTCGAACGCGAGACCGTCGCGCGCGCGGCGCTGGCTGTCCTAGACGAGGTGGGTCTGGACAGGCTGACCGTGCGACGCATCGCTGATGCGCTGGGGGTACAGAATCCTGCCCTCTACTGGCACTTCAGGAACAAGCAGGACCTGCTCGATCGCATGGCCGAGGTCATGATCGCCGACGCCTTCGCCGACATTGCGCCGCCGCCGCCGGACGCATCGTGGTCCGATGTCCTGGGCGCGCTGGCGCACACCTTTTATCGCGCCCTCTCCTCACATCGCGATGGCGCGCGCGTTATCGCGGGGGCAAATCTGAGCGGGAGTGAGATCGTGCGTGTGCTTGATGACGCTGTACGGGTCTTGCGAGACGCTGGCTTCGACGCGCTGGCGGCGCTCAACGCGACGCTGACTATCTCCGCCTTCACCCTCGGTACCGTTCTGGACGCGCAGCTCGACCCCTATCGCGCGGTGGACCCCCGCCCCGACGCCTCCGGCGCGCTGCATGGGGGCGTGGATTCGGCGCGCTACCCGGCGCTGGCCGCCGCGCTCGGTGAGGTCGCGCGCGCCTCGACCGGCGAAGATCGCGCGACGAGTTTCGAGGCCGGTCTGCGTCTCATCCTGGCGGGCATACGGGCCGCGTTCTTTCCGAAGGCGGACCGCGAAGGTCGCGAGCACATCTGAAGCGGCCTATAGGGTGACGCGATTGCCGCCGGCAGGCGCCAGAAGCAGGCAAGCCTAAGTGGACCCGTATGACGCCACATCATATGATTCTCTGCCTGAGCGCCCGCGGAGCCACTCACTCGCCTGCCGCTTCGCCGCTCTGAATTGGGCCGTTTTTCATACAGCCTCTTGACACGCTGGCGCATCTTCTGTATAGTTTTACTATCTCACTAGTTATTTGGTGATGTCGTCGGCCCTGTTGCGCGGAGGACGCTGGATGATCGAATTTCATCTGGATCCCCATTCGGGGGTAGCTCCCTATCTGCAGATCGTGCAGCAGGTCAAACGAGCGCTGCGCCTGGGCCTCCTGGAGGTAGGAGACCAACTGCCCACCGTGCGTGAGGTCATCGCGCAGATCACCATCAATCCCAACACGGTCTTCAAGGCCTACCGCGAACTGGAACGCGAGGGCCTGGTGAGTAGCCGCCCAGGGGCGGGCACGTTTGTCCGGCGTACTCTGACCACGACCTCGCTCTCGACGCAAGCAGAGTTACGAGAAAGTCTACGGCGCTGGCTGGAAAGCGCCTTTGTGGCGGGACTAGATGGTGAAAGCGCGCTCGCCCTCTTCATGTCCACCGTACAAGAGTTCCAGCAAGATACTCCGAAGAAGGAGGAGGAACCCGTATGAGCGACACACCAGAGATGAGATCGTTGGAGACGATTGCGTTGGAGACGACCAATCTTACAGAATCGGGCCGTTCATCCCCCGCTTTGAAGCGGGGGATGAACGGCCCCTGCGCTTGACCACCAAGTGATCTCGCGACCATACTACGTGTGCGCTAGCGCCGTTGTCCACGAGGTGTCCGCAAGCGGAGGGGCAGATTGCTCATCTTCGAGTACAAGCTGCGCCTCTCCCGCGCCCAGCAGGCGGCGATGGATGAGGCGATCCCGTCACCCAGTTCATCCGCAATAAAGCCGTGCGGTTGTGGGTGGATGGGCGGGGGGTGACAGCCAACGACCTGCAGGTCCTCTGCTCCCACCTCGCCCAGGAGTATCCGTTCGCCACCCGCCTCAACTCGCAAGCCCGCCAGGCAGCCGCCTCACGCGCCTGGGCCGCCATTGAGCGGTTCTACACCAACTGCCGTGAGCGCCGACCCGGCAAGAAGGGGTATCCCCGCTACCAGCGCGACTGCCGCTCGGTGGAGTACAAGCAGACGGGATGGCAGCTGGACGGTGAGGGGAAACGGCTCACCCTCACGGATGGCTGTGGCATCGGGCAGGTGCGACTCATCGGCTCACGGGATCTGGCCACCTTCCCTCTCGAGCAGATCAAGCGCGTGCGGCTGCTGCGGCGGGCGGATGGGTACTACGCCCAATTCGTCCTCCAGGTGGACCGTCGCATCCAGCATGCGCCGTCGGGCTTGGCGGCGGGGATCGACGTGGGGATTGCCGCCTATGTGACGGACTCGGATGGCGCCACGGTGGCCAACCCGCGTTTCATTCGTCAGGCGGAAGCGCGGCTCAAACGGTATCAGCGCCGCTTGTCCCGCCGCAGCGTCTCCCATAAGCAGGGGAAGAAACCCAAGACCAACCACGCTGCCCGTCAACGGGCGCGCCACAACACCTACCCGCCAGCTCAACCGGCTCCGCCTGCCACATCCCCTGCCACATCCCCTGCCACATCCCCTACCGCACCGCGGCAGTCCGCCAACTGGGAGAAGGCGAAGCAGCGGGTGGGCCGAGCGTACCTCCATCTCCAACGGCAGCGCGAGGATTTCGCCCGTAAGACGGCGAGCGCGCTCATCAGCTCTCACGACCTGATTGCCTTGGAGGACCTGCAGGTGCGCAACCTCGTGCGCAATCGGCGCCTGGCCAAAGCGATCTCGGATGTGGGCTGGTCGCGCTTGCGTCGCTGGGTGGAGTACTATGGCAGGCTGCAGGGGGTCACAGTGATCGCCGTGGCGCCACAGTACACGAGCCAGGACTGTAGCGGCTGTGGAAGGCGGGTGAGGAAGTCCCTCTCGGTGCGGACGCATGTCTGCCCGCGTTGTGGGCTCATCCTCGATCGTGACCACAATGCGGCATTGATGATCTTGCGGCGTGGGCTGGAGGTGGCCAGGGCAGACGGGCGCTGGCCGCATGAGACGAGTGAGACGAGTGAGACGAGTGGTACCGTGGGGCACACGGAAACCGAACGCTTGGGGACAGCCGGGCTCCTGCGGTGGGGTGAGAGCTCCTCCGTTGCCCCGGCTGGCGGATCCAAGAATCTCCCGGATGTATCCGGGTAGAGTGTCAATAAGCGCTATGGCAGGACCGTGGCGCTGCAGGATTGTACGCTGACCCTGCCTGCCGGGCGCGTGGCCGCGCTGGTCGGCCCCAATGGCGCGGGCAAGACGACGCTCCTACATCTGTGCGCCGGACTGCTTGAACCCACTGAGGGCGATGTTCAGGTCCTTGGCCGCTCGCCACGCCAGCGCACCGCTGAGACGCTGCCACGCCTAAGCTTTGTCGCTCAGGATCATCCGCTCTATAAGAGCTTCACCGCCGCTGATCTGCTGACCATGGGCCGCCGCTTGAATCCGCGCTGGGACAACGCGCTGGCGCGCTCGCGCATGCAGGCGCTCGACATCCCGCTCAATCGCTCGGTGGGCAAGCTCTCCGGTGGGCAACAGGCGCAGGTGGCGCTGGCGTTGGCGCTCGGTAAGCGCCCGGACCTGCTCTTGCTGGATGAGCCACTCGCCAGCCTGGACCCACTGGCGCGCCGCGACTTCCTGCGCACCCTGATGGACGCAGAGGCCGAGACAGGCATGACGCTGCTACTCTCCTCGCATATCATCGCCGATCTGGAGCGTGTCTGTGACTACCTGATCATCCTCTCGGCGTCGCGGGTGCAGCTCGCTGGCGACATTCAGGAGATCACGCAGACGCATTGGCGAGTGATCGGCCCGCGCCAGGAGGTGGAGGCGGCCGCTAGGGGACAGACGATCATCGAGGCGAGCCACACCGGGCGACAGACCACGCTGCTGGTGCGAACCGACGCGCCTATCCCGGAGCCTGTTGGCGAGACGTCGTGGGCGGTCGAGGAGGCATCATTGGAGGACATTGTGCTGGCGTATCTAGGCCAGCAAGCGCGAGAGAGCAGCGCGCAGCGCCGCGAGATGGAGGTAGCCCAATGATCTGGCTGACTTGGCGGCAACATCGCATCGAGGGTCTGGTGACGCTGTCCGTCTTGGTCGCAGGCAGCGCCTTTCTGCTCATTACGGGCCTGAGCATGGCCCACAGCATCCAGGACAGCGGGCTGGGCGCCTGTGTGGCGAGCCACCCCAACGATTATTCCAGCGCCTGCGGCGCGCTTGCCGCCCTGTTCCTGCAGCAGTATGCCCCGCTTGTCCCCTTCGTCTTCGCGCTGTTGCTCTTCCCCATCCTGCTGGGCGCATTGATCGGCGCGCCGCTGGTAGCGCGCGAGTACGAGCAGCGCACGAACCTGCTGGTCTGGATGCAGAGCGTCACGCGCACGCGCTGGCTGACAGTGAAATTGCTGCTGATCCTGGGCGCGAGCGCGCTGGTGGGCGCGGCGCTGCTGGCCCTGTTGACCCGCTGGTATGTTCCTATTGATCAATTCGCGGGCAGGTTTAACCAACTCGCCTTTGATTTTTCCGGGCCCGTCTTGATCGCCTCGACGGTGATGGCGCTCGCGCTGGGCATCGCCATGGGTGCGCTAACGCGCCGGACGGTCGCGGCGATCTTCCTCACCCTCGCGCTGCTCGTAGGGATCCGGATCCTCGTGGAGTTCAACCTGCGCCCCAACTATCAGCCGCTGGTCGTGGTGACCTGGCCGTTTAGTCAAGACCAGCCGCTTGGTTCAGCCAATCCGCCGATTACGTTGGGGAGAGAGGACTGGCAGGTTAGCAGCGGCTTTCTGGATGCGCAGGGGAACCAGACCCATGGCATCCACTGCACCTCCGACAAACAGACCCCCCTGCAATGCGCCCAGGATGCAGGGTACCGCGGTAACTATCTCGCCTACCAGCCGGCGGGCCGCTTCTGGACCTTCCAGTGGATCGAGACGGGCATCTACCTGGCCATCTCTGCCCTGGCGGTCGCGGTGACGTTCTGGGTGGTCCGGCGGCGCCTCGGATGATGGCGGGGAGCAACATGACCACTCGCTGATGTGGATGTGCGATGCAAGTGGCAAACGTACGTCGAGTGAGATGGGCATTGGCGCGTGCGCATGCTGACTCACTGTGCAGCGCGCCTGTGACACAGCCCTTTTGCCCGTTGCTCCAGGGCAGAAGCAACGGGCAATCGTGCTAGCGATGAGCCGTTCAATCCACCGGGGTCCAGTAGGGTTCAGCGCCGACTGTCATCGCGCCGAGCGTCACCGTTCAAAAGGAGCTATAACGCTCGGCGAGCGCATAGAACGCCTGTTTGGGTTCCCAGGGCATGCCAGGATATGTCTCCCCGGTCGCGCCATCCAGTATCTTCACCACACCATACGCCGCGCGGTCCAGATCGTGGCGCGGATCGTCATGATGCGGATACTCGTAACTGGCGAAGGTGAACCAGAACGCGCCCTGCACACCTTCGTCGTCGAGGATGCCCACAACCTCGGTCAGGTAATCGGCCTGCGTCTGCTCGTCGCGAACCACCTCCTCAGTCAAGCGCGGCGGGCGCGCCGCGCGGTCCACGATGGCCCAGCCCAGGCCACCGCGGTCCTGCGCTCCCTGATACGTGCAGCAGCCGAACTCCGTCACTGCGACCGGTCGCCCATGCGCGAGATACTCACGCAGCCGCTCACGGTATGTGCTTTGGTTGCCGGCGTCGCGGTAATAGTCGACACCGACGATGTCGAACAGGCTCCAGTCGACACGTTCCCATGGCCCCGACGCATACGTCACCAGACCGGCGAACTGACCGCGCGCCGCAGCGACAGCCCGGCCAAGAAATGCGCTGAATCGTTGTTCCAGTTCTTCTGGAGACGTGGACTGACCAGCTAGCAGCGCGGGGTTCGTCATCGCCTGCATGCGTTCCTGTAGGTTCACGCCAGGAACGAATCCGCTATTGAAGAGCGACATCTCACAACCGAGCACGAAGACCACGTGTGATGGTGGCTGGCGCAGCGTTTCGGCGGCCTGGGCGCAGGCGGTGAAGTACGGAATGAGTTCCTCGGCGCTCATATTGGTGGGAAATGGCGCGAACCAGACAGTCATGCCTTCTGCGAGCGCATACTCGGCGGCCAGCGCGATGCGCGCCGGATCGCGCCCGGTGATGCGCACCGCATTGCAGCGCAGATCGCCCGCGATGACCTCCATCTCGCGGCGCACCTGGCGCGGGTCGAAGGCGCCCCGTGACAGCCGCTTATCAACAGGCGCGAATCCAGTGTCGTAGTTAATTCCCTTCCACCGCATGTGTGATCCTTCCTCGTGAACATGCGCGCTGAGCACTACACTCCTTAGCCTAGTTCCGCGCCGCTACAGCGTGACACGATTGCCTCCGGCCGGCATCGTGAAGCGCAGGAAGCCGCCATTGGCCAGGCGTGTCAGCACGACGGCGATGGTGTAGTAGACGAGCAAGAGGATGTAGCCGCCGAGTTGCCCGACGAGAAAGTCCAGTGGCGTGAGATGCGCCGGGCTGAGGGCGAAGAAGCGCGCGATCGCGGGCGTCCCAGCGGGACTGTCGAGCAGGCCACCCCACCGGCCGTCCGTCTGCCCGATGAAGAGTACAAAGACCGCGCCAATCAGCGCGCACCAGCTCGCCAGGATCGGCCCTAGCCGCCAGAAACGGCGCGACATCTTCTCGCGTTTGGTGGAGACGACGCGCATCGTGGCCCAGACCGGCGGGACGACGAAGAGGGCGAGCCGCAGGATCAGCACAACGAGAAAGATGGGTAGCGGCCAGAAGTCTGGTCGCGGTAAGGCCAGCAGGAGACCAAAGATGTAGATCAGCGCGCCCTCGGCGATCGCGCGGCGCATCGTCGTCTTACGAAACATCGGCAACATCCTCACATGGCGTCCGTCGCGCCAGAATCGCGGCGCGCTGGCCCACATCGCGATTATAGCGCATGCGTCTGCGCCAGGCTCCCATGGAGGCGACCTGGCTGGCGATCACCAGGTCTTGCGTGGCGTGGCCTTGCTCCACTACACTGCTGAAGGTCGCTCACCTCGCGCTACGAATTCACTGCCAGGAGGCGCCATGTCGCTCACCGCTGAACAGGTCATCGAACTGCTACGCCTGGAGCCGCTGCCTGTCGAAGGCGGCTACTATCGCGAGACTTACCGCGCGGAGGAGCCGCTGGACGCCGCGACCCTGCCCGCGCGTTATGGCGCCCCGCGCGCATACGGCGGCGCGATCTATTATCTCCTGCACGGCGACTCCTTCTCGACGCTGCATCGTCTGCTGACCGACGAGATCTACCACTTCTATCTGGGGCAGCCGGTCGAGATGCTGCTGCTCTATCCAGACGGACACCACGAGGTCGTACGCCTGGGAGCGGACCTCGCGGCAGGCGAGCGCGTCCAGGTGGTGGCGCCGCGCGGCGTCTGGCAGGGGTCGCGCCTGGTGGACTCTGCGCGCGCGGATGACTTCGCGCTGATGGGCGCGACGATGGCCCCCGCCTTCGATCAAGCCGACTTCGAGTTGGGCGACCGCGAGACGCTGATCGCCGCGTATTCGCAGCGCGCTGACCTGATTCGCGCGCTCACCCGTGAGGAGGGCGCGCCATGACCGACGAGCATGCCGAGCAAAGACAACATGAGTTCTCAGCGCCGCCGGTGCGCTCCCTCCTCGACCTCGCGGAGAAAGTCGTTATCGTGACGGGAGGCGGCAGCGGCGTCGGGAGCGGCGTCGCGCTACGCTTCGCCGAGGCGGGCGCGCGCGTCGTCGTCCATTTCCACACCAGCGTGGCCGGCGCGGCGGGCGTGGTCGAGGCGATCATCGCCTCTGGCGGCCAGGCGACATCCCACCAAGCGGACCTGAGCGCTGCAGACGCCGCCGCGGACCTGATTGCCAGCGCGGTCGCCGCTTTCGGGCGCGTGGATGCGCTGATCAATAACGCCGGCGTCTATCCGCTGGCCTCCGTGCTGGATATGACGCGCGAGCAGTGGGACGCCCTGATGAACGCGAATCTGCGCAGTGTCTTCCTCTGCACGCAGGCCGCAGCGCGCCAGATGATCGGGCAGGCCAGCGGCGGCGCTGTCGTCAACATCACCTCCATCGAGGCCGAGAATCCCGCGCTCAACCACAGCCACTACAACGCCTCCAAGGGCGGCGTCCTGATGTACACGCGCGCGGCGGCGGGCGAGCTGGGGCGTCATGGTATTCGTGTCAACGCGGTGGCTCCGGGATTGATCTGGAAGGACGACATCGAGCAGACGTGGCCAGATGGCGTGGCGCGCTGGCGGAAGGCCGCGCCGCTGGGGCGCCTGGGCATGCCGGAAGATGTCGCCGACGCCTGCCTCTTCCTTGTCTCTCCAGCGGCGCGCTGGATCACGGGGGCGAGCCTGACAGTGGATGGCGGCGTGATGACCCACCAGATCTATTGATAGAACCGCCAGTGAGCGCTTCCTGCTGTCAGCGCTAACCTACTGCGACACAACTGCGATGGCCTCGATCTCCACGAGGTAGTCGGGATGCGCCAGGCCCGCCACGAAGATCCCGGTGATGAGCGGCGGCGGAGTCTCCCTGCCCCACACCTGCTGAAAGACCTCGACGGCGGGCCGTGGATCCTGGCCCTGCACGGTGTAGATGTTCCATTTGATGATGTCGTGCAACTCAGCGCCAGCCGCATGCAGCGCGATCTGCAGATTCTTGAAGATCTGCGCGGTCTGCGCCTTGAGGTCGCCTTTGCCGACGATAGCGCCAGTCACATCCACCGCGTTTTGCCCGCCGATGTAGATCGTGCGCGCGGATGAACTGACGGTGACCACCTGCGAGAACGCCGGATTGTGATGGAGTCCCTCTGGAGAGATATGCTGCGCCGCTAGCTCAGGTTGCGTGGACATGATTCCGCTCCTCTCGTCGAATCGTCTACCGCGCTCAGGTCGAAAAGTCTCCTTGCCTGCCGCTGGCGCACATCAGGCGCGAGCCAGCGACATCTCCAGCCGTTGATGGGCCTCCCGGAGACATCGCAGTGAACATGATACAAGCAAACCCGCCTCATGCTGGTGGCAAGGCCACAACGTGAGACGGGTTTTGCTGGTTGTAGGGAGAGCCGGACTAGTTCGAGAAGATACGGAAGATGTTGCGACCGTTCTTGTCGTCGTCGCCCTGGCTGCCCTGACCACTCTGGCCTGCGCCATAACCGGCGCCCTGGTCGGAGCCGCTCCAGCGTCCAGCGGCGGGTGTCGGCGCGGTTGGGCCTTCGTTCGCGGGCCGTCCACCACCATTGCGCCAGTCGCCGCCACTGCTGGCCGCCGCCGCTGGCTGGCGTGGGGCGCTCGCAGCAGGCGACGCGCCGCCCGGAGCCAGGCGCTCGTGATCGATCCAGTCGTACGCGCCGCCAAGCGCGTGCTCGCACCAGGTCGAGTAATCCTTCGGGGCCAGGCCGGTCTTCTCGAAGTGATCCAGCCGGCGCATTGTCAGGACGAGCCAGTCTTCTCCCTGCTCGACCATGCGATCCAGCAGATCGACGCCGGTGACGCCGCTGCGCTGCAGCCGCTCGATGCCGGAGAGCTCGTTGGGCGACGGGCGGAATCCCGCCTCCTTGGCGTCATTCTCCCGCAACTCTGAACGCAGCGAGGCCATATGCTCGTCGAGTTGGCGGGTCACACGATCGACGTACCACGCCAGATAGCTATCGGAGACCTGCTGCATGGACTCCAGCGGGATTTGCTCGTACAGTTTCGTTACTGCGGTGGGATCGGACGACATAGCCCCCTCACACTTCCCTGTTGGCGCTGTTCTCGCTTATTCCTTCGATTGCTGATTTTGGAACCACGCGCCAAGTGAATCGGCGTTTCTGGCTGATCCAGCGTTTGGTGAACCCGATGGATTTGGCTGGGTCGGCGCGCCGGCGATCCTGTCCCGTGCGGACAGGTTGCGCGCCGGATCAAACGGATCAGTCGGCATGGAATCGGCCCGCGCTTGCAGACCCGCGACAACCGCATCGTCGGTCGACGCTCGCCGACCCGGAGCGGTCTCCTCACCTGGAGCATAGGTCGCGGCGCTAGGCGCGGGCCTTCGTTGTTCCAAGTCTGGATCCATCTTGGGCATCGCCGCTTTGATCACGTCGATGTTGCTGAGCTTGTTGCCCGCCCGTGTGTAGTTCAGGAGCGCGGCGATGACGGGGTTCTCCAGTTCAGGGAGCGCCGTCGTCGTGACGGGCGCCATCTTCTGCACCCGCGCGCGTTCCTGCTCGTACGTGTTGATCTGATCGCGAAGTCGCCTTCCGATCTCCTGGTGATGCAGCCACTGCTTGTACTTGCCCATGCCTGTGTCTTTCCGCTCAATCACGGAGCGCGCCCGCCTGTCCTGGCTGCGCCCGCTCCGGACCTTTGCCACCAGCGTGGAAGTCTGCGCGACCCCCCGCCACCACACTTCATAGACGCCTAAGATTGCGCGATTCCCTACCGGGGTTTCGATCCGCGCAAGTATAACATAGTCACAGGCGTGACACAACATCTGTCAGCCAATTTGTTCATCTCGCTGGATGCGCCCAGCCGAGACCTATTCGGTGGCTGGGAGTATCATGCGCCGAAGGCGCTGGCCTCCAGCGGTCCGTACGCCGTGAAGACATGCGGCGCCGTGATGGGGAAGCGCTCCAGGACACGGCGCACGTCGTCCAGCGTCACTGCCTCGATGCGCGCGACCTCGTCCTCCAGCGAGCGCAACTCGCCCTTGGCCACCCAGGTATAGGCCAGATCCTGCATGCGGCTGAAGCCCGATTCGCCGTCCAGCACGGTGCGGCTGACGAGTTTGTCCTTGGCGCGTCGCAGCTCATCTTCGTGCACGCCATCCTCCTGCAGGCTCTTCATCTCCGCCAGGGTCAGGTCGAGCACCGCCGGCGCCTGATCTGGCGTCGTGCTGAGGAAGGCCAGCATCAGTCCGGTGTGGTCCAGTGGCGAGAGCGAGGAGACCGCGGTCTCGGCAAGCCCCTTCTGGAAGATGTTCCAGAACAGGCGCGACCCGGATCCATCGCCGAGCGCCATCGCAGCCAGCTCCATCGCGTAGATGTCGTCATCCTCCACACTCACCGTCGGCCATGCCAGCAGCATGATCTGCTGCTTCAACTGCTCTTTGGTGATGATATTCCTGGCGGGGCGGGGCGTGAACGGCTCCGCCTGGCGCCCTTCCTCGCCGCTGGACCAGGTGCCGCAATGATCCCGCACAAGATCCAGGGTCCGCTCCCACTCGAAATTGCCGGCGATAGCAAAGACAAGGTTGTTGGCGGCGTAGCGGCGCGCATGGTAGTCGCGCATCTGCTCCACCTTGAGTCCGCCAATGCTCTCCTTCGTGCCCAGCACATCGTGGCCGAGCGGGTGATCCTCGAAATAGGTCTGCATCAACCGCCGGTACGCCTGGCTGGTGGGAACATCCTCCGAGCGCGCGATCTCCTCGAGGATCACGTTACGTTCCAGCGCGAAGTCATGGCCATCCAGCCGCGGGCGCATCATATCGCTGAGCAGATCGACAGCATTGGGCAGGTACTGCCCGAGGACGCGCGCATAGTACACAGTCTGCTCGACCGAGGTATAGGCGTTGAACTCGGCGCCCATGCGGTTGAAGTCCAGTGTGATCCGTTCGGCGTCGCGGCTCGCGGTGCCCTTGAAGACCATGTGCTCCAGAAAGTGCGAGACGCCGAAGATCGCCGGATCATGCTCGTCGCGGGCGCCGGTGCGCGCGAAGAAACAGACGGAGACCGATTCGAGATCGGGCATGCGCTGGCCAACGATCTGCAAGCCGTTGGGCAGCCGGTTCTGGAAGAATTCGGTATTGGCGTTGCTGGCGCTCAGTTGAGGAGCCGTCATGGGCGTTCTCCCGCCGGTGTGGCGCATAAGGGTGTGGTATGGATAGCGCCGGACAGGCGGCAGGCAAGGGCGCGCATCGCGGACGCATCCCGGACTATAGCCCGCACGGCGCGGGCGTGTCAAACCGCCGAGGGGCGCTCTGCCGTTCTCCCGTTTTGAGGTGTACAATATCAGTGTAGGTGGAAGTGCATAGAGATGACGCCAGCGCGCCGCCCGAATTGCGGACAACAGATGCGCGGCGTCCCTCTGGAAGGAGGCGCTTCCATGCGGCTGCTCAGGCTGACGTTTCTCGCGCTCCTGTGTGTAGGATTCTTCGCGGTAGTGGGAAGCTTCCGGGCGCCTTTGGCGCGCGCGGATGGCCCGCATGTGGATATCGTGACCTTCGATGGCGAGGTTGCTCCAGCCTCCACACGCTACCTCAGCGACGCCATCGACACTGCGCAACATGATGGCGCTGTGGCGCTCGTGCTCAAACTCGACACCCCCGGCGGCGATCTGGACTCGATGAAGGCCGATGTCCAGAAGGAGCTGGCCAGCTCCACGCCGATCCTCGCCTGGGTTGGCCCGCAGGGCGCGCGGGCCGCCTCGGCGGGCACGTTCCTGGCGCTGGCGGCGCCCATCGTGGCGATGGCTCCCAACACGCGCATCGGCGCGGCCAGCCCCGTCACCGGCAGCGGCGCCAACCTGCCCAGCACGCTCGACACGAAGGTCAAGCAGGACCTTACCGCGAGCATCCGCCGGCTGCAGACGACGTACCATCGCCAGACCGCTCCCGCCGAGGCGGCGGTCAACGACGCCGAATCGTTCAACGACGATGAGGCGCTCGCCAACGGGATGGTGAACCTGCAGGCCTCCTCAGTGGACGATCTGCTGGCGAAGGTGGATGGGACCGACATGACGCTCTCCAGCGGCCAGACGGTCACACTGCACACCGCCGGAGCGGCGCAGACAGAGATCGAGCCGACGGCGGCGAACCGCATTCAGGGCTTCCTGGCCGACCCGACTGTGCTCTTCCTGCTCTTCATCCTGGCCGCCGCCTGCATCTATATCGAATTATCGCATCCCGGCGCGATCGTGCCGGGCGTGATCGGCGCGCTGGCGTTGATCCTCTTCCTCTTCAGCGCCGGCTCGATTCAGCCGAACTGGGCGGGACTGGCGCTGATGCTGCTGGCTATCGTGATGCTGGCGATCGACGTGCGCGCGCCGACGCATGGGGTCCTCACGGTGGGCGCGCTCGTCAGCCTGGTGATCGGCGCGCTGATCTTCTTCGACACCGGCGCGAATCACGAGGGGCCAGGGCTGAACCCCTGGGCGCTGGTTGGCGCGGTGGCGGCGCTCAGCGCGATCTCGATCACCATACTCTCGTTCGCCGTCCGCGCGCAGCGTCGACCTGTCACGACGGGAGTCGAGGGGCTGATTGGCCAGACGGCGTCCGTGATCGTCGCGCTCGCGCCCAGCGGGCGGGTGCGGCTGCGTGGCGAGAACTGGGCAGCGCGGCTTGCCAGCGGTGATGCTTCGGCGCATGTCGGCGACTCCGTGCGCGTCACTGGCCTTGACCACATGACCTTGATCGTTGAGCCGGTCTCCCCGGCGCTACCATCTCCACAGGAGGCGCCCACATGGACGTACTAGGTAATATCAGCATTGTCGGCGGGATCATCCTGGTCCTGCTGGCGATCTTTGTGCTTTCGGGCTTTCGCATCGTCAACCAGTACGAGCGCGGCGTGATCTTCGTGCTGGGCAGGCTCTGGGGCGCGCGTGGCCCCGGCCTCTTCTGGGTGCCGCCCTTCATCACGAAGATGCGTAAGATCGACCTGCGTATCGTGACCATCGAACTGCCCCCGCAGGAAAGCATCACCCGCGACAACGTCACCGTGCGGGTCAGCGCGGTCGTCTACTTCTACGTCGTCAACCCAAACGACGCCGTCAACAACGTGCTCGACTACTACCGTGCCACGGTGCAGATTGCGCAGACGACACTGCGCAGCGTGCTCGGTCAGTCGGAGCTGGACGAGTTGCTCTCCGAGCGCGAGCGCATCAATCGCGCGGTACAGGCGATCATCGACGAGCATACCGAACGCTGGGGTCTCAAGGTCACCGCCGTCGAGGTGAAGGACGTCGAGCTTCCGGCGACGATGCAGCGCGCGATGGCGAGACAGGCCGAGGCCGAGCGCGAGAAGCGCGCGCGTGTCCTGCTGGCCCAGGGCGAGTATCAGGCCGCGCAGACGCTGGCCGACGCCGCCGCGCTGATCGCCAAGGAGCCAGCCGCGCTGCAACTGCGCTACCTGCAGACGTTGATCGAGATCGGCGTGGACAAGAACACGACGATTGTCTTCCCGCTGCCCATCGACCTGATCGAGCCATTGACGGAGATGATGCGTAAGGTTGGTGGAACCAGCGTGACCGAGAGCGCGCCACGCAACGGCGCCTTGCCTCCCGCGCCACAGGAAGATGGGCCGCGCATGCCGTCGATTCCAGCGCCGGCCCCGCGCCCGACAGCGGAATAGCTGAACACGTGATCGGGCGAGGAGGAGTCAGACGATGCGCTATTCCTCGCCGACGATCTCCTCGGCGCGATTCGCCTTGACGTAGTCGAGATAGCGCTGATACTGCTCGTCGTCGATCAGCCGCATGGACTGATAGTGGGTCATCATCGCGTCCAGTTTGAGGATGCTGATGAGATGGATGCCAGCGTGTTTGAGCCGCGCGCGCGCGCCCATATCACGGTCAATCAACACCACCGCGTCGAGCGCCTCGACGTCGTGCTCGGCCAGGAACTGCGCCGTCTCCAGCACGCTTCTGCCGCCAGTGATCAGGTCGTCGATCAGCAGCGCGCGCGTGGCGCCAGGATTGTAGCGGCCCTCGATGCCGCGCGGGCCTGTCCCCTCCGGGCGCGGCCGCGAATAGATCAGCGGTGTCATCGACTCCAGCGAGAGGGCGAGCGCGAGCAGCATGCCGCCGACCGGCACGCCCGCCAGCACATCGTACGATTGCAGCTTCGAGCGCCGGAGCGACTGCGCCAGTTCAATCTCCTGCACCATCAGCTTCGCCGCGACCGAGAGCGCCATCGGATTACTGATCAGTAATTTTGGATTAATGAAGACGGGTGAATTGACGGTGCTGCCGCCGAGCGTGAAATCGCCAAAGGTGACAGCGCCCAGGTCCCAGAGCGCGCGCGCAAGCCAGAGGTTATCCAACGGTTGATCCTTATTCATCTGTCTGCCCGTCCTCCCAATTACATGACCGCCCCATGCGTTTCATTCTGGGCCTATGGGGAGATGCGCTGGCTGCGCTGGGGGATCTGGCGCGCCACAGAACAGAACGGATGAGAAGAAACCCGAACGCGGCGCGGCGCCCCCATTCTATCACGCGTGTACAAGCGTCGGGCGAGAAAACTCGACCATTGATAACTCCATGCGTTGGTAGGCGCTACGCGCCAGCAAACCCACAGGACCGAGCGTGACATAGCCTGTATGATCGTCGGGCGTCACATGGCAGGTAAATAGGGGATGTCGGCCAAGTGGAGACGAGCGGAAACAGCTGTGACGGCAGGGTTTACGTGGCTGTCAACGCGGAGCCAGCAGGCCGGGGAGCGCCAGGGCGCCAAGGATAATGAGCGCGATAAGCGCCAGATACCCCGCGAGGCAGACGCAGCTGAAGATAATGGCGAAGATCGCCAGTCCGCGTCCAACCACCGCGCCATCTGAGCGGCTGATCCGCTGGAGCGCGCGCACGCCGAGAAAGATGCTCAGAATCTGGGCGGCGACCGGGAGCAGCGTCGCGCCAATGATGGCGATGAGCAGACTGGCGATAGCTTGCCCAGAGACGATAGGCGCGAACGGGTCCACCAACTCCGCGAAGGCCGCCTGCGCCTGCTCGGGGGAGAGTGGCGCCATACCAGGTCCCTCCGGCGTGGGTGGCGCGGACCGACGGCCCGCGTCTGAGGGCACATAGGGCGGGTACTGCGACGGATCATAATTCGGGGGACGTGCTGACATGTCCGCGCCTCTCAGACCGCAGACCTCGCGCCAGCGAGTGCGCCGATCATCAGGGCCGATTAGCTTGAGCGCGCGTTGACACGGCGCGACAGAGCAAGCGCGAACTCGCTCTGTCGCGAACCAGTGCATGGCGGCGTCGCCGCGTTTAGCCCGCCAACAGCGGTAGGAACCCCGAAGAATTACTGTTCACTGTGGCGAGGCTGACCACAAGCACGAAGCAGACAACGAGCAAGGTGATTCCAATATAGGCATATCCAATCACCAATCCGGCAATTGCCAGCCCGCGGCCTTCCTGGCCAGTCTGCTTGATCTGATTGAGCGCGATGTGGCCGAGGATGACACCGACGAGCGGAAAGATGAACGCGCAGATCAGGCTGGCGATGGCGAGGCCGTTGGTGCCTACGGGCATCGGCGGCTGCTGGGCGTACTGCGGATAGCCCTGCGGCGGGTAGCCATAAGGCTGCGCTGGCGGCTGCTCATAGCCGGGAGCGGGGGTGTATCCCGGAGGCGGCGGCGTATACCCCTGAGGCGGATACTGCGGAGGATACTGATTCGGATCGTTGGTCATAACTCCTCTTTCTGCTCCGGAGCGCCGGCCGGTAATGACTGCGCCTCGTAGCTCCGGTTCACACAGTACGATAGTACACCACAATTGGTCAAAGGCATAGGCCCCTGATCGACAAAATCGGCCACAAGCGGCCCTCTGCTCTCCTTGACCCGCTAGGTCCGCTGCTGGCCTGCCGGCTCTGGGGTGAGCGGCGGTGGGGCAAAGCGCGCGGCACATTGAGGATGGGCTAGTGTAATCTGCTCTCAGCCGTCATAATAGAGTGTAGATTGAGAGACCGCCGGTACCTTGTCGTCATACTGGATGGCGCGCGGCGGACTGACAGCTTTTAGGATGTTGTGTCAGTAACACCATCCAACGGGATGCTGCCCGCAAGGTCCCAGTCATCGCTGTTGCCGGTGATGCGAATCTCCAGCGCCTCGTAGGCGATACGCTTTTCAGCGAACCCGAACGTATCAAGGTTCTGCGCGACGCGGGCGCAGTACGCTACCAAGTTGTCAAGCTGTGTGACAGAGTGCTGCTGCTCGGCCAGCCGTCGCTCTATCTTCTCTGCCGCGCTCAAGAACTTGACCTTCTCGCCCTCTAGACGGGCGATCTCGCGCTCTACCAGTTCCCACGGAAACGAGTCGTCGTCTGACGCGGTGAAGCGTTGCAAGAGTTGCGCCTGTTTCCTGTCGCGCTTCGTAAACTCGCGCCGGGCGGTCTCCAGGTCCGCCGTGAGCGTTTCGTCTGGCCCTTCGGCGCGCCGCCGTTCCAATTCAGCCGCGATCACCTCAGGGTGGCGTAGGGCGTCCAATACCTTCTCCCAGACCCACGCCTCTAGCTCGCGAGCGACAATGCGACCGCCTCCGCACGGCTGGCCCACGCGCACGCGCGACGAGCAGCGATAGATGTCCACTTTGCTCTGCGCGCTCCGGCCCTTTCTATCGGTGTACATGCGCCGGCCGCAGGTGGCGCAATAGACGAAGCCTCGCAAGAGGTGTGGATGCGTCTCGTTGCGGGCCGCCTCGCTGTGGACCTCGGCGAGCACCTCTTGCGCCTGCTGCCAGACCGCGGGCGATACGATGGGCGGCGTCACATCATCAGGGAGGCGAATCCACTCGCTTTCGGGCCGCACAACTCTCATACGGGCGGGGTCATAATCCGGACTTAGGCGCTCCTGGGCGGTGGCTGGCCTACGAAACATCCAGGCGTAGGTCTCCCCTTTATACGCGGGATGACGGACAAGACGGCGCACCTGGGTGGCCGACCAGCGCGGCTGGCGGACATATGTCATTTTCCCAGCCGACGCCGGTGGGATACCCAAATGGTTTAGATGCGTGGCGACACTGTGCGCGCCCCGGCGCTCCGTGACGATCATGGTGTAGATGTCGCGCATGACCGCAGCCTCCGGCTCGTAAATCACCCGCTTGCCGGTCTCGCGGTCGCGGTGATACCCATAGAGGTCAGGGCCACTGTTACCGAGCTTCCCATTCAGCGCGCGCTGACGCTTGCCGCGAAGATTGCGCTCGCGTATCTTCTCGCGCTCCATCTTGTTGCTGTAGCCCTTGACGTACTGGATCAACTGCCCTTCGGGCGTCGTGTCCAGCGGCTCTGAGACAAATATGAGGGGTATGCCGTGGCGCTGGCAGTCTTCGGCGAGTATCGCCAGGTGAATAGGATCACGCGACAGGCGATCAGTCGAATAGGCGATGAGCGCCCTGAATTGGCCTGACTTCAGGTCGGCGCGATCACGTGAGATCAACGGTCTGTCGTACAACTCTGCGCCGCTGTAGACCTCGCGCGTCACACGCCACGACGTGAAGCCGAGCGATTGCGCGTGAGTGATACATGCCGCCTCCTGGCTGTCGAGGCTCGTTCCCTCGTCCTCTTGTCGCTTCGTGCTGACGCGGCAATAGATGATTGCCGCTCCCGGTGTCGCCTGCTGATCAGCGCCCATGGTGTGTTCTCCTATGCTACGCTGTGAACGCCAGCGCAGGCGCCAACACCGCCTGCGTGCGGCTAGTCCGGCCTAGTCTCGTCTAGGCCGCGACTTTTTTTGGCTTGAGCGGCGGGAAGATGATCTGCTCAGGCGCCACGCTCAGGGCCTCCGCTAGCTTGCGGATATTCCGCACGCGCGGCGGAGCCTCGCCCGTTTCCCAGTTGCTGATGGTAGTGAAGGTCACACCAACTTTCGCGGCCAATTCTTCCTGAGTCAACAGGCGTTTTCGCCGCCACTCTCTCAGCGTCAAGACTTCGCTATCATTCATGTGCGCTGCCCTCCCTTCCACTAGACTATAGACTAATATGCTCAATTTGTCAAGTTTTGCTAAAACTAGTACCAGATAGACTTTACTTTTACATTAAATAATGCTACAATAAGAAGTAAGAGGTAGGGAACAACAGTCAGGAGTAACCGAGATGACAACCGCAACGACAGCCGCGAAGGTGATGTGCAAGCCAGAGACCGACTACGACGGCAACACGATCTATTCCGTGCCAAGCCGCAGCCATCCGGGCGATGTGTATCAGGTGGTCATCGATACCCACCGCCTGGCCCACTGCTGCTGCAAAGCTGCCAGCTTCCACCAGTTGTGCTGCCACATCCGCGCAGTCGATGCGTTCCGGCGAGCGGAACGGGAAGCGGACGCGAAGGACGCGGCGGTGGGGGCGCGAGTAACAAATTCCACAGGGTGCGCCAGCGGGTCAGGTCAAGCGGAGGTGATGCGATCTCAAAGTGGACCGTACGTATGGGCCTATGGGTCGGAGGACATACAGTTGGATGGTTGGGGGATGTGAAGGTCATCCTACGCGGCATGGTGAGCCTCCTCACCGTCTAGGCCCAATGCCTCCATAGCGCGCGCGATCTTGATACACGCGAGTTGCCCCGGCTGGCGTTGTCCGGTTAAGAGATGGCTCACGAATGCCCGCGAGAGTCCGCAGGTGTCGGCAAAGTGGGTGTGCGTGATGCGATGCTCAGCCAGCAGACCGCGCAGGCGTCGCATATCAAGCGTGGGAATATCATGCGGATGCGCTTTCATGGGCGCTAACCTTTCTGGTTAGCCCCACCCGCGCCCATAGAAACGGGCGTCGAGCAGGGACCGAAAACAGGACACGAAGTCCTATCACAGTCCTTTTGCTCGACGCCCTAGACCTCCCCGGCGCGTACCCTGTCCTTCCATCTAGGAATTCGCAGGTGGCCTTTCCGGTTCGTTTTCTCTTCTGGTCTTCGGGTCATCGTACGGGAACTCAAGCGCAGGAGGATTACGGTCTCGTCGCAGGGCGCCGATACGCCGGCTAGCCCATCGACACAGGCGCCCCTGGCCTTCCTGTGCCGCTGCCTCCGGTTCCGTAGCTTCGGGATCTAGAACAAGTATACCATTTCACAAAAATGTGTGCAAGGTGACAGATTGAGATGACCGGACGGTACGAGTGGGGAAACAAGCCATTCTACCCGAAAGCCATCGCCGTCACGATGCGCTTGGCCCCTCGGGGTGCGTGAAGGTAAACGGTCGTGTTATGCTGTTCTGGCGTAATCCGGCTCAGCAGCGTGCGTGAAGGTGAACACGACGCGCGGGGTGTTCTTGCCACAACATAAGGGGATTATTCATGCCTCCACATACCACGCGCCTGCGAACGGCGCGCGACCGCCGCTCCACGACCGCCGACCTGACCAGGGAGCGCCGCAGCGCCTTCCTCGCGCTGGGCGCGCTGCTCCTCGCGAGCCTGACGACGATCCTGCCCATTGGCGCGCGCTCAGCGTCCGCAGACGGCCGTCCGCCGGGCGGCGCGTTGGGTGATCCGGTGGTCCGCGCAGTGGACGTGGCCTCTCCCGCGGTCGTACGTGTCGTCAATGCCATCAGCGCGCGCCTGACGCTTGCGCTGTGTGGCGCGCCCGTGACGCTCCCCGTCTCCGGCGCTCCCTACACCGTCGCCTGGTCGGGGTCGGGCGCTTTTGTCAGCGCGAACGGCGATATCCTGACCGCTGGGCACGTCGTGGAGATTGACAAGACGGAGCAGACCGCCGCGCTCTTCCAGAACTCTCGCGCGGCCACGGACATCGCGATCGCGCTCAATAATAACGCGGCGTGTTTGCGGCTCCCGTTCGCCGTCACCGCCGAAGACGTCGCCAATGGAGTTGTCCAGGCGCTCGGCATCCCCGCCACGCCCACATTCTCGGCGCCGACGTACTATGCATGGCAGGCGACGAGTTTCACTGGCGCGCTGACGACGAGCGGGAGCAGTCAGGGCCGGCTCGCCACGTTGCTCGCAGCGCCGAATGTGAAGGCCACACCGATCGCGGTCAGCCCATTCGAGCAGGACGACCTCGCCCTCCTGCATGTCGCGCTCGCCGATACGCCGAGCATCCAATTGGGCGACGCGACCGCCGTCGCCGCGCAGGATCGTCTGACCATCATCGGTTTCCCTGGCAACGGCGATCTGGACGCCTCGCTCGGCGGCCTTGACCCAACTAACCTGCTGACGCCGTCGGTCAATGTCGTCACTGTCAGCGCCATTAAGCATAACAAGAATGGCTCGCAACTCATCCAGGTGGGCGGCAATGTGGAGCATGGCGATAGCGGCGGCCCCGCGCTCGACGACCAGGGGCATATCGTCGGGATCGTCAGCTTTGGCGGTGTGGATACGCCGGTCGGCACCTCATTCCTGCGTTCCAGCCAGAACGCGCTGGCGATGCTGAAGAGCAGCAACATCGACACCAAAGCTGGCGCGTTCCAGACGGCATGGCAGCAGGCATTCGCCGACTATGCCGCGTCCTATCCCGGCCACTGGCGCAAGGCGGCGGAGGAGTTGAACGCGCTGAGCGCGAAGTATCCCGACTTCCATGCCGTGACACCTTATAAAGCCTACGCGGCGACCGCCTCCGCGCGTGAGCAGGTCAATGGTTCGACACAGACGCCGAGCCTGCTTGTCATCGGCGGCGCGGCTGGTGTGGGAGTTCTCCTGCTGGGGATTGTGATCGCGCTCATCGTCGCGAGTCAGCGCCGCGCCCGCCAGCGCCGTCTCGCCGCCGCGCAGGTCGCCCAACTGCAACAGTACGCGCCGGGATACCCGCCCTACCCGCCCTACGCGCAGCCGACCACGCCTAGAAGCGAGAGCGGTCAATATCCGCCGGTCTATCCGCCGCAGTACCCGCCGACCTATCCAGGCTATCCACCAGCAGGATCAGCGCCAACCGGCGTCGCGACGCCGCCCGGGGAGGTCTCCGCTCCGCGCGAGTGATATCGAGTTCGCCTGAGTGATGGTCGATCTGTCGGTAGGGCACGATCTATCGCGCCAGTCAAGAGCGATGGCCATACGTCGGGCTCCGAGGTGAAGCCCCTAGTAGCCAACGTGCTCGCGCGGAGACAGCCCATCGCCAGCGGAGGCGCGATCGAGCCACTCGGCGTGCGTCCGCTCGACCGTAGCGCCGGCGGGGAGGCCCATCCCGTCGAGCATCCTGGCTTCCGCGCGAAGTTTTGCCGGCAGTTCAGGCTCCAGCCTGAGCGCCTGCCGGAAGTGTTCGCGCGCCTCGCTGGAATGTCCCTGCGCGAGCAAAGCATAGCCCAGCAACGCCCAGGCGCTGCCGACACCCGGCGCCAGCTCCACAGCGCGCCGGCTATGCCGCTCCGCCTCGTCCAGTCGGCCCTGCTGGAGGAGCGCGCGCGCCAGATTCGCGTGCGCCGTCGCCATCTCCGGACGCAGGGCGACCGCTGCGCTGGCCTCTCGCTCAGCCGCGTTCCACTCGCCCAACTTGAGTTTGAGCGCGGCCAGATTGACCCTGGCGGTGGGACGATCAGGAAAAATCTCCACCGACGTCTCCAGATGGGCGTTTGCCTCGCCGAACGCGCCCTGGCGCATTAGGAGGCTGCCCAGTTGGGCGTGCAGCATGGCGTCGTCGGGGGCGAGCCGCATCCCCTCCTGGTACTGGCGCGCCGCCTCGTCATAGCGACCGAGCGCTTCGAGAATCATCCCGTAATTGCAGATGAGCGCGGGGTCGGAGGGGCGCAGGGCAAGCGCTTGGAGCAGCTGCCGCTCCGCCTCGGCGTAGCGTTCGTCGCGGCGCAGGATCTGACCGAGCAACTGATGCGCGAGCGGAGCCTTCTCGCGCGCGTCGTGATCCAGGCGCGCAACGGGTATCGTGATCACGAGCAGATCCTCGGCGGCGGCGTCATGTGCGTCGCGCACGTGGATTCCCGCCAGGTCGACACAGGCTCCCGCCAGGGCCGGAGCCATGCGCAGCGCCTCTGTGTATCCCTGCCGCGCCTCCTCGCGCAAACCCTGTGAACCCGACAGGAAGGCCAGCGCGAGGATTGCGCGCGCACGCGGTGGGCCAATCGGCAACCGCGCGATACGCGCGCGCAGCTTCTGCGCGCAGGCGTCTTCCTGGCCGGTCTGCATGGCTCCCACAGCGGCGGCTAATGGATCGCTGGTGTCGTTGAGCGCGGAGCGAGTGGCGGCGCGCGCCTGGCGTACCGTGGGGGGGAGTCGTCGTTCGGCGAGATACCCGGCGAGGATGAAGATTAGCGCGACCAGCGCCGCCGTTCCGATAGTGGCGCCGATCAGCAAAAAGACGGTGACAATGGGACCATCCAGCATGCCAGCGCTCACGATGCTCGACAATACTCCTGGCGCCAAGCGCACATGGACGCCTGGCGACCGAAGACGATTTGCGCAGTATAGGCGCGCGCGCCGGACGAGGCAAGGGGAGTAGGCATAATGCCTGCGCGCGGCCGCTTGACCGTCTCGAATCGTAGTTCCTATCATCCTGAAGAGAGCGTGTTGCGCCGCATGCGTCGCGCAAGCCGCTAGCGAACAGGCAAAAGGGACGTGGAAAACCTGATGAGAAGGCAGAGATCATATCGTTGGCGCGGCGGACTGGCGCCGCTTGGGTTCGCGCTGCTGGTGATTCTGACCGCGTGTGGGTCCTCCAGCGCCACACATGCGGCGGCGACTCCGACGGCGACACACGCCGCCTCGGTCGTGTATGTGGCGCTGGGCGCCTCAGACGCGGTGGGCGTCGGGGCGGAGGACCCGAACACGCAGGGGTATGTGCCCCGCCTGATCGCGCGCCTGCCAGCGGACGCTTATGCGCTCAACCTGGGCGTGAGTGGTTACAAGGTTCATGACGCCCTGCAAGCAAAACTCCCAACCGCGCTCAACGTCCACGCGACGCTGGTGACAGTCTGGCTCGCCGCCAACGACTTTCGCGGCTGTACGCCCTTGAGCCAGTACACCGCCGACCTGAACGCGCTGTTAGATCAACTGCGCTCCGGGACGAAGGCGCAGGTCTTCGTCGCCAACCTGCCGGACATGAGCCTGTTGCCGGCTATGCGCCCCGGCTCGCAGCTGTTGGGCGCGTGCCATCAGACGCAGACCACACAGCAGTTGCGTGCGGAGACGCAGACCTGGAACGACGCCATCGCGCAGTCGGTGACCGGTCACGGCGACGATCTTATTGATCTCTATCGCGCCGAGTTGGCGAGTCACCCCGAATACATCTCCGGCGATGGCTTCCACCCAACGGCGCAGGGCTATCTGCGGCTCGCCGACCTGTTCTGGGCGGAGATTCAGGCCAAACACGCCGTCCCCGCCGCATAGCGCGACCGGCGATCACCGCGGCGCGCCGGCGCCATGGGTCGCGACCTCGAACTCCTGCAGACGCTTCATCTGCCGGTGGTTGGGCGCCGCCTGCCAGCGTCTGTTCATGATCAGTTCCATGGCCCGATCGGCGCTCATGTCTCTGGCTACTAGCGCGGCCGCCGTCAGCAGGACACTGCGCCCAACGCCATGTTCACAGTGAATCAGCGTTTTCTGTCCCTGCGCGACCTGCTCGTTGATCCAGCGGGCGCCCTTCTGCAAGTCCTCGACCGAGAGTGGGTAGGTATCAGGCGTGGGGAGATAAAGAAGCTCAATGCCCTCCGCCGCGAGCGCGACCTCGTCATCTTTGTGTTCGGAGCGCGTGTCCACAACGCGCGTGATCCCCGCCGAGGCGAGACGGTGAATGTCCTCCGGCAGGATGCGTCCGCCCACGGCGAGGTCTGGTGTGATCCAGCTCAAGTTGAGCCGGTCCGGCAGTGGAACGCCAACCGCGGTCGCCCAGGCGGCGCGGCGCGAGTCCTCCGGAAACAGGCTCGCGGCGATACGCGTCCACGTGCGATAGCCGACCCGTAACATGCCCGTCCCCAGCCAGCGCACAACGCCGCGCCCAAGCAACCTTCGTCCGCTCAACGTGATGGGGGGAGGGGCGCTGTAGACCTCAGACCCGACGGGTTGGACCGGATTGGTTGAGCGGTTCGGCGTTCCTGTAGACATGAATGATTCCTTACACTAGCGCGCAACCGCAGAGCGCGTGCCCGGAGGCGGCGCTAGATAACCCGCGCGGGAACCGCGACGCCATCCTCGCGTAGGACACGGTCGAGGGCAATGATCGCGCAGGAGATCTGTCCGTCGTCGGGCTCGCGCGTCGTCAACCCCTGCAAGGCCAGGCTCGGCGCCATCAGCCAGCGCACGATCCGATAACGATAGTTGGCCGCGCCAAGACGCATCAGTTCGTAGGCCAGCGCCGCGATCACCGGCACGAGCGCAACGCGCGAGAGGATACGCAGCGCGACTGGCGGATTGCCAACCAGCGCGAAGACGATGATCGAGAGGACGACGACGATGAGGAGGAAGCCGGTGCCACAGCGCGTATGCACACGCGAGGCCGCGCGCACATGCTCGACGTCGAGTGGTTCACCGGCCTCCATGGCGTTGATCGCCTTGTGCTCGGCGCCGTGATACTCGAAGACACGCTGGATGTCGGGTATGCGGCCGATCAGGGCAAGGTAGCCGATCAGCAACGCGAGGCGAATCAGCCCTTCGACCGTCAGGCTCAGCCAGCCATCGCCGATCCAGCCATGGAGCAGCCCGACCGCGCCGAGTGGTAGCAGGAAGAAGAGGCCAATCGCGAAGCCCAGCGAGATCAGGAGGGTCACGATCAGACGTGGATCCGTGGCCGAGACAGTCGCCGCAGACGCCGACGCGCCAGCTCGCTCACCCTGTTCAGCCTCCACGGACTGGTCCGCTGCCGGATCAGCCTGCGCGATATTGGCGGCGAACATCATCATGCGCGTGCCCAGCACCAACATCTCCCAGAGAAGGACGACCCCGCGTACAAAGGGCCAGCGCGTGATGGGACGGCGATACAGGCCGCGATCGAGCAACTCCTCGTGAACGACGACGGCGCCATCTGGCGCGCGCACGGCGACGGCGGCCGACCGCTGGCCGCGCATCATCACGCCCTCGATGACCGCCTGCCCACCATAATTGAACTTCGCCACGCGCTCATCCTTGCTGTACTTCAGTCGCCCGCAGGAGGTAGCCGTTTGGCCGCCCTGTCGATGATTCTACGTCCGAGCGACCATAGGCGACGCATCGCGCCTTCATCATACAGCATCGCCCGCGTCGCGTCACAGGCTCTGGTCTTCCTGGAGACGTGGTTGCCAGGATATAAAGCAAAGCGCGGACCGAATGGCCCGCGCCTGTATCTCTGTACGGAATCGCCGTTTACTTGGCGTCACCCTTGTCGAGGTTATAGCGCCGGTTGAAGCGCTCCACACGACCAGCGGTGTCAAGAATGCGCTGCTGCCCCGTGAAGAACGGATGGCAATTCGAGCAGACGTCAACCTTGAGCTGCGCCTTGGTGCTGCCGACCTTAAAGGTGTTGCCGCATGCGCAGGTGACGGTCGCCTCGACGTAGTCTGGATGGATCTTGGCTTTCATGGTTCTCCCGCGGCGTCCCGCCGCCAGTGTCCTGAGCGTGCTGGTCGGACACACGACATGCCCGGCGTATCGCCCAGGATCTTATTGTACCACATCCCGCGACGCAGGCGGGGCGCGGTAGGGACAACGCGTGTCTACAGGTTATGCTCAAGCCCGGCGACGCTGATCACTGCTGCCTCAAGACAATGAGCTGTTCGACTGTCAGATCGGCGAAGCCTGCTTCGCGTAGCGCCCGAACGTAGTCTGCATCCACTCCAGAGTCCTGCAGGGCAATGAGGCGCTCCACCGTCAAATCGGTGAGGCCTACCTCGCGCAGCGCCCGGACATCGTCCGCCTCCACGTCATAGGTTTTCAAGGCGATGAGCTTCTGCGCCGTCAGGTCGGCGAAGCCTGCCTCGCGCAGCGCCGCAATATAGTCGGCGTCGACGTCGTAGTTCTTTAGCGCGATGAGCTGCTTCACGCTCAAATCGGCGAGACCTGCCCCCTGCAACGCCTGGACGTAGTCTGCATCTACCTCATAATTCTTCAAAGCGGCGATTTCGGCTCCTGTGAACTTGCTGAACCCCGTCGCTCGCTGTCTCTGGTCTGACTGCCTCTCTGCGTCAGCGCCGCTTTGAGCATCGCGTCTTTTCAGTAACTCGTCGGCTTGTTCGACGGTCAACTCTCCAGAGACCACCATCTCAAGTATTCGTGTCTGTTCCTGGTTGGTCAAGGCCCTTCCTCCTCGTGAGAACAATCAACCCCATAGACGACACATGCCAGTTCCGCCCGCCGACGTGACGGCATCGCGCTTGTACGCCGCTCGCTCCCAGAGGTGTCAGGCGTTGCAGGGGCTATGGCCCAGTCGTGACGGAGTCTTCACCTCACCGACGCAGGGCGGCTGGCTTCGTCCCGGGCGCGTGTAGCCTACCGAGATGACCGCCGTGCCCAGGAGCCCGCTGGCCAGCGCCCCGGCGACCCAGGCGATGTGCCAGAAGCCGGCCACCACCCCGGCGAAGGCGCTCCATTGCGCGACCACCTGCGCCACGAAGACAAGCGCCGCGGCCATTCTCCCCCGTCGGACGGCTTGCGGTCGATCGACGACCACCAGGGCCGCCAGCAGCGGGATGGCCACCGAGAAGGCGCTGACGCAGATCACGGCGGACAGATCGAGCGACGCCGCCACCAGTAACGGCTGCGCCATGCACGCCCCAACGACGACAAAAGCGCCATAGATCAGGCTCCGGAGCCGGAACCATTCTCGTTCCTGTCCCGGGGTACTGGCGGAGCCACTGCTGTTCTTGCCCTGCGTTGTCGTTCATGTGCGGCCATCCTTTCAGCCGGGATGGCGGGGCGCCGTTGCGCCATCTGTGCGATAGAAGGGACCACACTGGCGGCCTCGCGCCCGTCTACCCTACAGCAGGGGAGTGGGGTTAGAGGCGATGGTGTTGCGGTTGTAGATCGCGCGCGCCCCGAGGTACCCGACCAGAGTGAGGCCGAGGCACCAGGCGACGGCGAGCATGGCGTTGTTTCCGATCGGCGTGCCCAGCAGCAGTCCCCGCAGCGTTTCCATGACGGGCGTGAAGGGCTGGTATTGTGCAAAGTAGCGCACCCAGCCCGCCATGGAAGCGGTGCTGACAAACGCAGTGCTGGTGAACGCCAGCAGGAGGAAGAGTTGGGCGAGGCTATTGGCGCCTGCAGGCGATTTGCCCACCAGGCCGAACATCACCCCCATCCACGTGATCGCGAGGGTGAACAGCGCGATGAGCCCGAGCGCCGCGAGCCAGGCGACGGGATCCGTCGTGGGCCGGAAGCCCATGAGCAGCGCGACCCCGAGGACGAGGCCGATGGTGAGCATCGTGCGGATCAGGCTGCCGAGGACCTGTCCGTTCAGCACCGAGGCCCGCGAGATCGCCATCGTGCGGAAGCGGGCGATGATGCCCGCGTTCATGTCCATGACGACGCTAATCGCGGTCGACGCGCACCCACTCCCCACGGTGATGACGAGAATCGCTGGCGCGAGGTAGTTGGTGTAGGAGCCGCCGTGCGCCACACCGCCAAGGACAGCGCCAAGCGCGCCGCCGAAGACGTAGTTGAACAGCGCCAGCATGATGATCGGCACCGCCAGGCCACTGATCGTCATCATCGGGAAGCGGATCGAATGCTTGACGTCACGCCGCAGCATCGTCACTGAATCTTGTACGGTGGAAGAAAGACTGCTCATCGTACGGCGCCTTCCTGTGTGTTGAGATGTGTGTTGTTGTGTGTGTCGTGATGGCCGGTGAGGGCGAAGAAGACATCGTCAAGGTCGGCGGTATGAACCGCTACGTCGTCAACTGCGATCGCTGCGCGCTCGAGCCGGTCAAGCGTCTCCTTCAGCGCCCGCACGCTGCCATCGGTCGGAACCTGGAGGGTGAGTTCGTTGTCGTCGCGCGGCCCCTCTCCCAGGATGCGGGTGGCGGCTTCGAGTCCGCTCGCGTCGGCGAACCGCAGGCTGATGTGGCCACCGGGAATGCGACGTTTGAGCTCGTCAGGCGTTCCCTCGGCCACCAGTTTCCCCCGGTCGAGCAGCGCGATCCGGTTGGCGAGCTGGTCCGCCTCGTCCAGGTATTGCGTGGTGAGCAGGATCGTGACACCTCCGGCGACAAGGTCGCGGATGATCTGCCACATTGTGCGGCGGCTGCGTGGGTCCAGGCCGGTCGTCGGCTCGTCGAGGAAGATGACGCGCGGGGCGCCGACCAGACCCATCGCGAGGTCGAGACGACGGCGCATGCCGCCGGAGTAGGTAGTGGGCGTCTTCCTGGCCGCGTCGCTCAACTCGAAGCGTTCGAGCAACTCCGCCGCGCGCTTCCGGCCCGCGCGCCGGCTCAGGTGATGCAGGTCCGCCATCAGGAGTAGGTTCTCCTCGCCAGTGAGGATGTTGTCCACCGCCGAGAACTGGCCGGTGACACCTATCGCGGCGCGCACCGCGTCAGGTTCCTTGAACACGTCGTGCCCAGCGACGCGCGCCTCGCCGCCATCGGCATCGATGAGTGTGGACAGGACCTGCACCATCGTCGTCTTGCCCGCGCCGTTGGGGCCGAGCAGCGCGAAGATCGTCCCTTCAGCCACGTCCATATCGATGCCGTCGAGCACGACATGGTCGCCGAACGACTTGCGCAGCCCCCGAGTTTCGATCATCATTCGAGCGCCTCCATGTGCTACAATGGAAATCACTGGACAGCTAAGTGAAGTACCTAGGAAAATCACTTAGCCATCAAGATAATATCATCTTAGCAGGAGGAATAGAGCATGTCAAGTGGTTCGCAGGGACATCGCGCGGAGTTGCTCAAAGAGCTGGCGCGCGAGTTGCGGCAGTTCAGTGGGTTGAGCGCGTCGTACTTCCGCGCGTCGGCGGCGCGCAGCGGGATGACCGCCACGGATATGCAGGTAATCGATAGCCTGGCGAGCGCCGGCCCCACAACGGCTGGTCAGCTCGCCGATCTCACGGGCCTCACGACTGGCGCGATCACCGGCATGCTCAACCGGCTGGAGGAGGCGGGAGTCGTGCGTCGCGAGCGCGATCCCGAGGATGGGCGCAGGGTTATCGTCCAGCTCGTTCCAGACAAGGAGAACGCTGAGAGCACTGGTCCAGGCTTCGATTCCATGGGCAAAGCGTGGGATGACCTGGCGGAGCGCTATGACGATGAGCAGCTCGCGCTGCTGGTGGCGTTTCTCCAGCGCAGCAACGCGATCTCCCGGGAGGAGATTCTCAGGCTACGGGAAGCTCCAGCCGGCGAGGGAGGGATCTACTCTGCCCCGTTGGGAGAGGTGGAGAGCGGTCAGCTTGTCTTCCCCACCGGCGCTGTCCGGCTCGTCCTGCGCGCGGACGCCGAGAAGACCGTGCTCTATCAGGCCCGCTTTGAGGGCGCGACGCCAGAGGTGAAGGTTGAGGACGGCGTCGTCACCATCCGCTATCCGCGACGCCTCTGGTTTCTGGGTGGGAGTCAGCGCGGGGCGGAGGTCTCGCTCAACACCGCCATACCGTGGCGAATCTTAATCCAGGGCGGAGCGTCAGATGTCACCGCCGAGCTCGGCGGTCTCGATCTCGCCGGGCTGGAGATGAAGGGCGGGCAGAGCATGATCCGCCTGAACCTTCCCGTCCCAACCGCCGTGGTCCCGATACGGATCAGCGGGGGTGCGTCGGAGATCAGCATTCGACGTCCCGCGGATGTCGCCGCGCGCGTCCACCTCAAAGGCTGGGCGTCCGATTTTACCTTCGACGAGCAGCGCTTCAGCAACGTAGGCAACGACGTGCGGCTGCAGACGCCGGGCTACAAAGGGATGACGCCGGGCTATGACATCGAAGTCGCCAGCTCCGTCAGCATGGTCACCATCACCGCGGGCTGACGATCAACCCAGTTCGCGCCACGCGCGCCGTCCATTGCGTTAGGTATTTCTCCCGCCATCTGCTATAGTAGGGAAAAGGCGCGCCGCACGCCCGTCCTCAACGGAGGTCACACGGTACAGCGGACGGGCGCCAGGTCGTGGCCAGGCCGTGGCAGGGGGTAGAGAGATGAGCGGGGTCGTCTCGCGCCTGCGGGAAAGCGGTCTGAGCCGGGTCTCCATGCGCGCCCTCCGGCGGCCGCGCCACGCCACGCACATAGAGAGAGGCCGTCCTGCGGGACGTCCGCGCGCCTTGATCCTGACGGCGAAGACGGGTGGCGGGCACCTCAGCCTGGCCGACGCCATCCGCGACCAGATCTCGGGCGAGTATGAATGCAGCATCCAGGACCCACAGCCCGCGATCATGCACCAGCACTATCGCGCCGTCAGTCGCTACGCGCTCTGGCTCTGGGCTGCGGAGTACCGCATGACGAACACGCCCGAACGCGCGCTCCAGACGCAGCGCTTCTACGCGCGGCTGATGGCGCAGAACTTGCGCCTGCTCTTCGATCGCGCGCGGCCAGATATCGTGATCTCGACGTATCCGTTTCTGACCTACTCAGTGATGCGTGTGCTGCGTAAGTGGGACTGGCACATCCCCTTCGCCATCCTTTTCACCGATCCCAAAGACCTGCACGCCGCGTGGATGATCGAGAAGGGCGCCGACATAACCTTCGCGCCGACGCGCGAGACGTACGCCCAGGCGCTCGCCGCCGGTTTCAGCCCGGAGCGCTTGCGGATGATCGGCTGGCCGGTACGGGGACAGTTCTACCGAGCGGGAGGCCCGGACCGCGGCGTGTTCTTGCGCCGGATGGGGCTGGATCCCTCGAAATTCACGGTCTTCCTGCAGGGCGGTGGGGAAGGCTCGGCGCAGTTCGGACGCACGGTCAAGCATGTGCTGGAGGCGGGGGAGAACGTCCAGATCATTCTGGCGTGTGGCACGAACGAGATACTCAAGGTCCGCTACAATCACACCCCCAACGTGCGGACGCTCGCCTTCACGAAGGAGATCGCGCCCTACATGGCCGCCGCCGATGTGGTCATGGGCAAGGCCGGTCCGAACATGCTCTTCGAGACGGTGACGCTGGGCAAGCCGTTCATCGCCACCACCTATATTCCCGGCCAGGAGGAGTGCAACTTGCAGGTCATCGAGCGCTATGACCTGGGCTGGGTGGCGCTGGAGCCAGAGCGGCAGGGCGCCGTGATCCACGAACTCGTCTCGGACCCCGCAAAGCTCGCTGCGATGTCGGCTACGGTCGACGCCTACCGCGCCTGGAACACCGAGGCGAATCAGACGATACTTCCGAGCATGCGCACGCTCGCGCCAGCCTCAGGGGCGTTCCAGGCGGCGCCATAACCGCGAGAGGTATACGCTCCTCTCAGGCGCTATGTCCGGTGGCGTCGGTGGGGCTGTCTCCAGCAAGCGCCAGCAGTTCATCGCGCGTCTCCCAGAGCGGGAGAAAGAGCACGTCACCCAATGTCCGCTCGAGCATCTCCATTGGCGTGCCGCCGGTGCCGATGGCGCGCAGTCCCAGGTTCCGTTGCGCCAGTTTCAAGTGCATCGCGCGGAAGAGGTGAAAGATCTCGTCGAAATCCACCAGCGCCTCGGCGCACTCATAAAGGGCCAGATGCGCTGGTGGGTCCTGGTAGAGCTTCAGGAGTGTCACATCGGCGCGCGCGAGCGCCGCGCTGTAGGCGTCCCAGAGGGAGGGCGCCGCGCGCAGGTTCGCCCGGAATCCTGGTGAGTCCGCGCCACTGCCGTCGCCGAGCCCTTGGCGTATCGTGAGGAAGTCGACGGGCGCGACCAACTCCAACTGGCGTAACGCGCGCAAGTTGACTTCCTGCGCGCTGACCGCACGGCGCAGCAACGGCAGCGCGCCAGCTGGATCATCCGCCGCCAGCCGCTCGGAGGCGCGAGCGAAGAACTCGACGGTCGCCTTCCACCAGAGCTCGAAGGTCTGGTGCACGATCTGGAAGGTCAGCTCGTCGGCGTGGAGGCGCTCCGCGATGGGCTTCTGCAGGTCGAGCAGCTCGTCAATGCGCAGATAAGTGACGTAAGTGGAGGGGGCCGCTCGCTCGTCGGGGAGAGGAGACGCCTTCCTGGAGGTCGAGTTGGAGGCCATTGCGCGCGCCTTTCATCGTCGTTGGTGGGCTAGAGTCGAGAGCGCCATGCTCCGCACCGAACGCGAGGGGCGCCTGAGCCATAGTATACGCCACGCATCCGGCGGCGCGAACGCCAACCTTCTCCTGATGCGCGGATGGCTTTGGAAGATGAAAAACCCGGCGCCAGAGTGGCGACCGGGTTCCTGCTTGCAGAGTTGGGGCGTTCTCAGGCGGACTGTGTGACTTCCGCCGCGACCGGGGCTTCTTCGACGATCTCCGCGTCGATATTGATCTTGACCTGCTCGCCGACCAGCCAGCCGCCAGCCTCGAGCGCGACGTTCCAGTTCAATCCGAAATCCTTGCGGTTGAACGAGGTGGTGGCGCTAAAAGCGTAGCGCTGCTTGCCCTGCATATCCTTGATCTTGCCGTCGACGTTCATGTCCAGTTCGACGGGGCGCGTCACGTCGCGGATGGTGAGATCGCCGGTGACCTTGAAGTGATCCTCGCGCAGCTTTTCGACCTTCGTGCTCGTGAAGGTGATGTTAGGGAAGGTGGCGGCGTCGAAGAAATCAGGCGAGCGGAGGTGACCGTCGCGCTGGTCGTGGCCAGTGTCGACGCTGGCGGTCTCAAAGGTGACGTTGACGACCGCCGTCTCGGGATCCTCGCCGTCGACGATAATCTCTCCATCAAAGGTCTTGAAACGGCCCTTCACGTTGGTAATCATCATGTGCTTGGCGACGAACTCGATGGTGCTGTGTGCGGCGTCGATCTTCCAGATGGACATTGCTCTCCTCGTGGTGTGGCTTGGCGCGGGCATGACAGGAATGGTCGGCATGCGTCCGCTGGTTTAGTAGTAAACCGTCAACCCCATAGTACTTCATTATGGGAAGTAATGTCAAGGGCGCGAAAAAATAGCCACTCCACACGCGACTGTGCTATCAGGTTCGCTGGAGGTGAACAAAAACGCACAGAGCGCTGGGCGAGCGGAGGCCCTCCTCGTCCGCCGACACTGCATGGCGATAGGGGCATGATCCACACAGATGTGGGAGCGACATCTCTAGGCGGCGTCTAGCGACGGGCGCGTTGCGCCACCAGCGTCCTGAGCGGCGCGAGCAGCGTGATCTGGTCCCCCGCGTGGAGAGGCTGGTCCAGAGGCGGCAGCAGGTGACGCTCCGTTCCCCGGCGGCGCTCGATCACGAGCGCGTTGTAGCGGGCGCGCAACTCTTCGCTGGTCTTGCCAACAAAATCATGGCCTTTGCCAAGCTCGTCGTCATCCGTGGTGTAGAGATACGCTCCCGCGAAGAATGCGCCTTGCGCTCCTGCGAGGACGGCGGCGGCGGCGAAGGTTGGCGAGGCGAGTCGGGACGTGCTGTAGGCGGTATGGATGCCGAAGAACGCGCGCAGACGCACGGCAAGCACATCATTGAAAACACGCACGACTACGTGGATGTCTGGTCGCAGTTGGCGAGCGGCGAGTGCGATCTTGATATTGTTCAGGTCGTCAGAGGTGAGCGCGGCGACGGCTGCCGCTTGCTCGACGCCCATCTTCTTCAAGTCGTCCGGTTTCGTGCCGTCCCCGCGTTCGATCGTGACATGGGGCAGGCCCTTCACCTTGGGCGCGAAATGTCCACTCTCACCGTTGTGGTCGAGCGCGATCACCGCAGGCTGTGCGGTGGCGCTGGCGAGTTCGGTCACGACACGGTAGCCGACTTTGCCCAGACCGCAGACGATGACCGACGGCTGATCGGCTGCCTCAGCGCCGCGTGTCACGATGCGCCCCCGCGCCGCCTGGGCGAGCGCGCCGACATCGACCAGGCGCCCCAGCGCATGCAGCTCGGTGTTCGCCGGCATGACGCTGGGGAATGATCCCCGCGTCCGCGTCCTGAGGAGTCGCACCTGATGCGCGCGCTCAAACTCGGCCACCGAGCGACCGATTGCCGAAGAGAGCGGCCCGTCGGCAGTCAGCGTCAGCCGTGCGATGGCCAGTTGGTCGGCGGCGCCATTTCTGGGCAACACATATTCGATACCACGATAGATGGTCGCGGCGGCGAGGGTGGGCGCGGCAAGCTGTGACGCGCTGAAGCCGACGCCATTGTTGAGTTGGGCGTCCAGTTTCTTGTCAATCTCGTCGTCGAAGATGCGCAGCACGATGCGTATCTTTGGCTCCAGCGTCTGGCTGGCAATAGCGATCTCCATGTTGGTGAGGTCATTGTTGACGACTGCGATGATGGCGCGCGCATTATGGATGCCCGCCTGCTCCAGCGCCTCGGCCTCGGTAGCGTCGCCGGCGATGACCGGAATATTCATGCGCAACGCTCGCTGCACCGGCGCATCCTGCCAATTGCGCTGGATCACGACGACCTCATAGCCCGCCTCGATCAGGTGGGCCGCGACGCGCAGCCCCACACGGCCTAGTCCGCAGACGATGACATGGTTGTGAAAGGTGCGCGCCAGCGAGACCTGCCAGAGTTCACGACGACTACTCTTATCCACCAGGCGCCGCCCGAAGCTGATGACGCCCTGCGTGACCAGCACGATGCCAATAATTGGCGCGGCGAAGAACAGGAGATCACCAATGGGATCATTCGCTGGTAGCGGCACGCTTGATTGGAAGATGAGCAGTTTGAGGCTCTCATACACGGCGGCGGCCCCATGGCGATCCGTAAACGCGTTCATGTACAGGGCGCCAAGCGTCGTGATGATGAGAAAGCCGATGATTGCGTACACGGCGTCGCGCAGCAGCACGCCGAGATCGTAGATGTTCGCGCGCAGGACCCGCACAGGTGAGTGTGACTGACGTGGCAGTCGTACGTCCGCCCTGTCCTGATCGTCTGTTGACGCCATTGTTGCCCCATTCAGCTAGGTGACGACGAGCGAACGCAGCATAGCCGCATCCTGGCGAGAACGCAAGAGCGAATATTGGCGTATGAGTAGGGTGGCTCATGCGCTGGCGTGAGTGGACACGGCGCTCCCATTCAGCCAGCGAGAAACAGAGCGCCGGCCTCATTCGTATCAATGATGTGTAGGTGTTCGGTCAGCGCACTCTGGGGGAATCAAAGACGAAGGGTCACGAGAGCCGCCTGACTTGACAGCGGCTGGGTTTAGCGCCATACTGACCCTAGCGTGTGGTTGATTCTAGGTGTTATCGCCGCCGCACGGACCGCGACGAGCGCCGACCACGCGATACCTCCGCCGGAGGAGACGCCCAGAGTGGCGCTCCGGCTATTCCACTTTCATGGATGGACGTTTTGTAGAGGATGTATGTATTCGATAGATCGCACCCGTAGGATGGGCGCAGGCGCCAGGGTTGCGCCGCCCAGTGGTCTTCTCGTCAGGTTTGTCAGCAGCGACGACGGTTCACGCGCACACAGCCATGCCACAAGCGCATCGGGTCTCTGGAGCGCAGCCAGTCCCTGGCAGGGCCACCCCGCCATCCTTCCTCCCCTCCCCTCCCCCGCCCGGTCCAATGACGCCACCACTGGCTACGCGTCAGATGAGGTTCTCTCGCCCCCACCGCTCCGAACGGATACCAGGCGCCGCAAAGCCATCACTGCACGGCCAGCGAACGTTGCGCCGGGCGCGGGTCCTTCCTCCGCGCCACGCACGCCTCCTCCCGCGTCGGTCCCTGCCACGCCACGCCCGCGTCCGGCGGCGGACCTACGCTGGCCGGAGAGCTTCGACGATTGGATGATCGACATCGTGCGGCGACGCGCCCTGCGGCTCAATAGCGGCGCGCGACGGCGGGGCGTGCTCGGCTCGGTCCGCGCGGCCGAACTGGCGCACATTCTGGAGCGCTCACGCGACGCGGACGGGCGCTGGCGTTGCGCGCTGTGCCACGAAGCGGTCACGCTGAATGACCTTTCCTTCGATCACGTGGTCGCGCTGGCTGATGGCGGCGAGCACGCGGCGCATAACCTCGTCCCCGCGCATCGCAAGTGTAACGAGATCAAAGGCTCTGAGAAGGCGCAGTACCGCACCCAGGCGCTTGACCGCTGGCTGAACGAATGGGCGACAACACACCAGGGCGCGACGCCGCGTGGCGCGACACGCCATCCGACCACGCCACCGGTCACACGCGCGCACGACTGGCGCTACCTGTAGCAGCGCGCTGGCCTGCGGATGACAGAGGGAGCGGCGATGACGGGTCCGGCGCCTACCGCGCACGTGACGGTCACGCTCGCCGACGTCGCGCTGGCTGATGCGCCCGCACAGGTGATCGCCCGGCAGGTCATCGCCCGGCAGGTCATAGTCGAGCCCGTCCAGCCGCCCATCCCGTTCGAGCTGCGCTACGATCCCGCGACGATCATCCCGAAGCATACGCACGCCGTGCAAGCGCGCATCGAGGATGGCCGGCGCCTGCTGTTCATCAGCGCGAGCGCGAATCACGTCATCACGCGCGGCGCGCCCGCGGAGGTCGAGGTTTGGGTGGAACGGGTCAGCCAGCCGCCAGACCAGTGATCACGTCACTCTAGTTCAACGCCAAGCGCGTCGGCTAGCTCGCGCAGCATCGCGGTCTCCTTCTCGCTGACCAGCTTCGCGCCGACGCCCAGCACCCCGCCCTCGCGCGCCGCTTCAGAGACCCGCTTGGCGATGGAGAGCATCCAGCGCTTGAAGCCTTCCGCCTCCTCCAGAGTCGTCTTGCGCGCCAGCATGGCCGCGATCTCGTGGCTCTCCGCAAGCGCCTTCGCGCGCGTCTCAGCGAGATCGGTGATGTCCTCAGCCTCCTCTGTCCGCGCGGCCTGCGGCGCCTGGAGATCGGCGACCAGAGCGGCGACCAATTCGTTTGTGTCGTCCTGCTGTCCAGTCTCCTCCACCGCCTGCGCCATGCTGAGGAATTCCCTGGCTACGCCGACCGAGCCGCTGAGATCGGAGACGATCACCGCCGCCGCCATCATCAGTGGGGCCTTCCTGAGCAACTCCCACTCCTCCGGCGTATAGTCCGCTTTCGTGGTCATGTCTCGTCCTCCCGCGTCCTGGCTCCCGACTCGTAGGCGCAATTCTCGCTGCGGCGCCGATCTGTCTCTATTTCTGTCTCTATTTCTGTCTCTATTTCTGTCTCTATTCTGCGAGCCAAGTTCAGCGCGCGTCAATATGGGGACGCCGAGCCTTTCTAGTGAGCAGGGCCATCCACTAGTGGCGGCAGCTCGCGCAAGGACGTGATCTCATGCGCTGGCGGCTGTGCGTCGCGTGGCCAGTAGAAGACGCGGCGCAGGAAGATCGCATGTAACCCAGCCGCCCGCGCGCCGAGCCCGTCCTCCGGGAGCGCGCTGACCATCCAGGTCGCCGTGGGTGGGACCTGCGACTCCCGCAGCGCTCGCAGGTAGATGTGCGGGTCGAGCTTCGTCGCGCCGACCTCTCTGGAGATAACCGTCATCGTGAAGAGATCGCCGAGGCCGAGTGCGGCGACCTTGGCTCGTTGCGCCGCCGCAGCGCCGTTGGTCATGGCGCCCAGCGCGATCCCGCGCGTATGGAGCCAGCGCAGCGTGGGCGCCGCCTCTGGGTCCGGCGTGACACAGGTCGGGAAGACATCATCCCAGTATGCGGTCAGTTCCTCCACGCTGGGTCGCTCGCGCCAGGGAAAGAGGTCGCGCAATTCGGCGGCAAGCTCGGCGTGCGCGCGAAAACCGTTCCCATCCACTTCCGCCAGCCCATAGGCGACGCCACGCGCCGTGCTCGTTCCCAGGCGCGCGGCGAAATCGCCGGCGAAGCGCTCGCCGAAGTTCTCCAGCGAGCGGCCGCGGCTTGTCAGCGCGCTGTCGAGATCAAAGAAAATCGCGCGTGGCGCCATAGTTCAAACCATCCAGCGTTGTTCGGTAGCGTTCGAGAAAGACGCGTATTGTGTACCGCCAGGCAAGGTGAGCAGTTGGCGCCTCAGGCAAGCAACTGCGCGACCTGCGCGCAGACGTGCTGGATCTTGCTCCAGTCGTAGCGCGCCTGGCGTAGATACACACTGACGATATAGCCCTCGTCGCTGGCGACGACGATGCCGGAGGAGCTTTGGTACCAGAGATCATCTGGCCCGGTGACCCAGCCATCCTTCATGTACACTTTCGCGCCCGGCGGCGCCGTATCCCCGACGCCCCAGCGCCCGACATCCACCCTGCCCAGCAGATCCAGCGCGAGGGCGCGGTCGTCAGAGTTGAGCGTCTGCCCGGTCTGGAGCAGCATGAGCATGCGAACCATCGCGTTCGCCGAGAGGCGCGCATAGCCCCAGTCCCGACCCGAGCCGACGTATCCGGTGATGCCCAGGCGCTGCAAATACTGGTCCTGGCCTGTTACGCGGCCAATCCGGTCGAAGAGCCACTGCGCCGCGTTGTTATCCGACTGTGTAATCATCGCCGTCATCTGCGCGCGTTCAGTCGCGTTAGGCGCGCGACCCTGGCGCTCCAGCATGTCCAGATAGGCGCACAGGATGTAGACCTTCGAGGAGCTTGCCAGGACGAAGCTGCCATCGCCGTGGTAGCTGTACCACTGGCCGCGCGTGAGGTCGTAGATGGCGACGCCCATTGCGTCGCCCTGCTGCGCGACATAGGAGGCCAGTTCAGGCGAGAGCGCCTCCAGACCGCCAAGAGCCGCTGGCGTCGAGAGATGTTCTATGGCTGGCGTGCGCGTCTGAGCAGGAGCGGTTGGAGATCGCTGTCCGTTCGCCGTGGCGGGAGAACTCGGCGCGCAGGAGGCTACTGCGCCCAGCGGCAAGAGTATGGCCATCCAGGCGGAGAGCGTGAGGAACGCGCTCAACGAGGCGCGCCTACCCGTCCCGGCGAGCGCATGAGGAGCGACCTGAGTTGTTGGCGGTGTCGTCGGCATAAGCGCCATTCACAAGTGCAGGAAGAAACGAGTCCGCTTCTTTTAGACCGTGCGACGCGGGGGATATGTCACACCTGTGGCCCAGGACAGGAGCAGGAAGCCGCTACTCGCGTTTCGACGAGATGACGCCGGTATTCAGCCCAAACCAGCGCATTTTGCCCAGATAGCGCGCGTGCTCCACCTTCATGCAGCGATCCATTACGACATCAAGCCCCCCAGCCTTCGCGATGGCGGCCCCCTCCGGGCTGATGACATCGAACTGGAGCCACAGCGTCTTCGCGCCAATACGCACCGCCTCCTCCGCGACCGCGGGGACCGCTTCTGGGCGGCGAAACACGTCTACCACATCGACGGGGAAGGGTATCGCGCCCAGCGACGGATAGCAGATCTCGCCGAGGATCTCCTGCTCTTTGGGGTTGACCGGGACGATGCGGTAGCCATGTCGCTGGAGGTAGTAGCCGACGAAGTAGCTCGCCCGCAGCGGATTGGGCGAGAGGCCGACGACGGCGACGGTCCGGGCGGTCAGCAGCGCGCGCCGAATCGTGCGTGGGTCCTGATATTCGGCGATGTCCAGCGCTTCGACTTTCTGCGCCGCGCCGCCATTCAGGTTTGCGCTCGTTTCTGTGCTCATGCCTGCGCCTCGACTTCCTTGGTTTCCATGGAATCCCGCGCGTCCGCCTGTGTTGGCGCGCCCGTCGTGAGGCCGGCCTTCACCGCGTGCAGCCCCTTCTCCAGGTCCCAGATCAAATCGTCCAGCGATTCCAGTCCGACCGAGAGGCGCACCGTGCCCGGCGTCACTCCCGTCGCGGGCAGCTCCTCGTCGCTCAGCTGGCGGTGCGTCGTGCTTGCGGGGTGGATCACCAGACTCTTCGTGTCGCCCACATTGGCCAGGTGCGTCCAGAGCGTCAGCGCCTCGATGAAGCGCTGCCCTGCCGCACGGCCTCCCTTGAGGTCCACGGCGAAGACGGCGCCAGCTCCCTTTGGCAGGTAGCGCTGCGCGCGCTCATAGTAGGGGCTGTCGGGGAGGCCGGCGTAGCGCACGCGCTCGACGAGCGGATGCTTGGCGAGGAAGCGCGCGACCCCCAGGGCGTTGCTGACGTGGCGCTCCATACGTAACGGCAGCGTCTCCAGCCCCAGCAGGTAGAGAAAGGCGTTGAAGGGGCTGAGCGCAGCGCCCAGGTCGCGTAGCGTCTCGGCGCGCAGCTTCATCAGATAGCCATACAGTCCGAAGGTCTCGTGGAACTCCAGCCCATGATACTCCGCCGAGGGCGCAGCGACGGTGGCGAACCGGCCATTCGACCAGTCGAACTTGCCCGCGTCTATGACGATGCCGCCGATGCTCGTGCCGTGCCCATCAATATACTTGGTCGCGGAGTGCAGCACGATGTCCGCGCCCCACTCGATCGGGCGGCACAGGTAGGGCGAGGCGAAGGTGTTGTCGACCAGCAGCGGCGCGCCGTGCTCATGCGCGATCTCGGCCACCGCCGCGATGTCGAGGATATTGCCGCCAGGGTTGCCAATCGTCTCGGCGAAGAGCGCCTTGGTGTTGAGCCGCAGCGCCGCGCGCCAGGCGTCCAGATCGTCGGGATCCACCAGCGTGACGTCGAGTGAGAGCTTGGCGAAGGTGATCTTGAGCTGTGTGATTGTGCCGCCGTAGATCGAGCGCGAGGCGACGATATGGTCGCCCGGCGCGAGCATCGTGAAGAACGCGCCCACCTGCGCCGCCATGCCGCTGGCGAAGGCCACCGCGCCGACCCCGCCCTCCAGGTTGGCGACACGCTCCTCGAACGCCGCCACCGTGGGATTCATGATGCGCGAGTAGATATTGCCGTATTCCTGGAGGTTAAAGTAGGCCGCCGCGCTCTCGGTGTCTTCGAAGGCGAACGCCGAACTCTGGTAGAGCGGCGCCACGCTCGCGCCCGTGTAGGGGTCGGGGCGATGTCCGGCGTGGATAGCTCGCGTCTCGAAGCCGAACTGCCGCAGCGTCTCATCAGCGCTCTCAGGAGTCGCGCCGTTCTCACTCAGCATCTCACTGGACCTCTCATCCGTAGCGCGCCGTCGCCGGACATAAAGAAGCGCTCAATGACAGGAGGCGCGCCTATCCTTCACCACAGGAAGTGTAGCACAACCTCAAGCGTTGACCTGGCGCGACTCGTTCGGCGCCGTTGCCTCGCGCTCACGCGCCCATCGCCTCCACCTGATGAGAGGTCCGTGACAAGCATTAGGGCTTCTTCACCGTGATCTGCTTGGTCGCTATGCTCTGCTGCCCGCTCACATCCACCACCGTCAGCGTCAGCGTGTAGGTTCCCGCGGCGAGATAGAAGTGCGAGACCTTGCGCTCGTCGCCACTATCGGAGCCGTGGCCGTCGCCAAAGTCCCAGTAGTAGCGCAGCTCCGCGCCAGTCGAGCTGGTCCCATCGGCGGAGAGCATGTAGGAGTAGGCGCGATCCTGCGTGGCCTTGATGACCGCCTTTGGCGCGGGAGGCAGGATGTTCAAGGTCGTCGTCGCGCTGGCCCGACGCCCCTGCGCGCCGCTGGCGGTCACGGTCACCACGTAGTAGCCATAGCTAGCGTAAGTATGCGTCACCGCCGCGCCTGTCGCCGTCGCGCCATCGCCGAAGACCCAGGAGTAGGTGAGCTTCTCGCCGCTGTCTGCGTTGACGGGCAGCGCCTTGAGGCTCACCGGCGCGGTGACCGGCGCGACAGCCTTGCCATCAGGCGTTTCCAACCTGACCGCCAGCGGGCCGGAGGGAATGGGCGAGACGAGCCGCCCATGCGCGTTGATCGAGGCGACGACAGCCACAAACGCAAGGACCAGGCTCAGCACCGCGAACGCGCGCACGAGTGGCGAGGCTGTGGCCGCCTCTTTCTTCACGAGGGCGAACTCATCCCGTATCTCGCCGAAGAAGGATGATGGCGCGCTGGCGGCTGGCGCAGGAGAGGGAGCTTCAGAGACCATGGCGGACGCCTTTTGCATACTAGGGTCGCGAGGGCGACGCACGACAGAAGAAGTAGGCAAAAAGGAGACGATGAACTACAGGGGGCGCGCTACAGGAACGATACGACAGGGAGGACGTGGATGCCACTCCCGCCAGGGGCGGGACTGGGGCTGGTCTGTGGCTACGCCGAGCGCGTTAACGCCGCGAGGAGGTTCGTGGTCGCCGAGAGCAGCGCGACCGCGAGCCAGAGGAAGGGTATAGCGACGAGTAGCGCCGCCGCCAGGCTGGTCGCCGCGCTCAGGTACGTGAGCGAGATAGAGCGCGCCAGCAGGAGCGTCGCGCCATCCAGCGCAAGGGTCAGCGCGCTCAACCCACAGGCCGCCAGCGCGGCGTCATAGCAGAGGGCGCGCGTGGACGAGGGTGGCGCGCAGGATGGGCGGCGCGTGAGGGCGTCGAGCGTGGCGTAGAGCCGAGCGCGCACGGCGAGGAGTCCTGGAATAGCCAGACGGTCGGAGAGTGGCGCAGGCGTGAACAGGGTGGACCAGCCGCCGAGGCCCCCCGCGAGCGCCGCAAGCGCGAAGATGCGGAGCGCGGCAGTGAACGCGTCAGGGGAGACATCGAGGATGAATGAGCCGCCAGGCAGGCTCGCCGCGACGCCTACTCCCGCCTGCGCGACGAGCAGATACGTGATCGCGCTCACCACCGGGGCGATCAACGCGCCGGTGGTGATAGCGCCCACAATCCGCCGAGCGCCGATGAAACGCGCCGCGATCCGCCCACCGAAGAAGCAGGCCACGACGGGGATCAGCGCGAGCAGGAGCCAGGCGCCGCCCCAGGTGGAAAGCCCGAAGGCGCCGAAGCCGCTCTGGAATGCGCCCTGTCCCACGTAGCTGACTTGCGCCGTCTGGATTGGCGCGCCGACGCTGAGGGACCAGAGCGTCGCCGCGAGCGAGGGGGCAAGCGTCGCCATCAGCGCGAGGGTGGTCAGCGACTCGCCCGGCGCGGCGTGCAGCCGTGTCAGGCCGCCGGAGAGCGTGGGGGTCATGCCATTGAGCGTGAAGTAGACGGCGACGGCGAGCGCGACGCCCAGGCAGGCCAGCAGCCCGGCTCCAACGGCGGTTAGCCCACCGAGCGCGGCGCCCACCAGCCGTGGGACAGGCAGCCGTTCGAGCGACCGGGGGAGCGCGCGCAGGGAGCGCCGTCCATGGAGATGGATCCACCCGCCCAGCGCGCCGTAGAGCGTCCCCCAGACCAGCCCGCTCATGAACGCGCCCACGGGCGCCGCCATCACATATGCGCCGCCGGCGGCGCCGAGCGCGTCGCCTTCCACCGGACTGAGTGAGCAGAGCGCGAGCGCCAACAGGAAGAGCGCGTAGACCGGGCCGAGCAGCGCGCCACGCGCCACGCTATAACGCGCCCGTCGCTCGAAATCGCTCGCCGAGGCGACGGCGCCGCCGAGAACCAGTGCGATCAGTGGAATCAGCGCGAGCAGGGTGAGTGGGGCGAAGAGTGAGAGCTGCCCGTTCACTGCGCCGGGGCCGCTCACCAATTGCAGCGGGACGCGCTGCGCGATCAGAAAGAGCTTGATTGGGTTGCCGCCGAGCAGCGCGCGCAGGGCATCGCCGGTGAAGGCCGCCGTCGCGCTCGCGTCATTCGACTGGGGCGCGCTGCCTAGCGCGCCGTTGAGCAATCCCTGCGCGAGCAGGGTGAGGATGAGGCCAAGGCCGACTGCGAGCGCCGCGCCAAGCGTGGCGCTGATCCACTTGTTGGTCGCCAGTCGCGCCTCCAGTCGCTCTGCCAGCAGGCGCCGGAGCATCGTGCGTGGATAGATCCGTTGCGCGCGTGTAGGCGCCCCGAAGGTGTCGTCGAGCAGATGTCTGATGGTGTACGGCGCGCCCGCCGCGCGCTGGATCGGGGTTGACGAGGCCAGCGCGAACTTGATCGTCGTGACAGGCTGAGTGGTCGCCGAAACGGGGCGGGTTGTCTCCACGCCTGCCTGGATGGCATGAACGCCGCTGCCCAGGCCCGTCGCGCGGACTGTCGGGATCTCCGGCTGCATGTCGGCGCGCGTGTCAGCGGCGACGAGGGCGGAGTAATACGAGCGACCGGGCGATAGCTGGCCGCAACGGAGGCAGGTGGATGAGGCTGTTGGTATCGGCGTGGCGCAGTGGGCGCAAAGCATTGAGAGGTCCCTTCCTCGCGGCGGCCAGACGACGCCGGCGGGATCAGCGCAGTTGGGCGCGGTGAGGCGCGATCTAGGTGGCTGCGCGAGCAATTGGTTAGACAAGGCTCGTAGTGACATTTCGCCCGTATTCGGGGCGTGTTTTGCAGCCACACCTTACGAACGGTTGTGAGCCGCGCGCGGTCTCATCCAGGATAGGCGACTTGCATAATTGGTAGCGCTTCTCGCCGCTGCTATACTGAGACGCGCAATTGATGGGCAAGACAGGAAGTTTCACAGATGCGGCGCGTGGTCAGATTCGGCGCGGCGCTCACTCTCCTGGAGTTCGCTGGCGCGCTCGTCGTCCTGCTGAATCCGCAGCCCTGTGCGCCCACGACGCCGTGGAGCCGCTCCTATGTCTGCATTCCGCCCAACGTGATCGGGGGCGTCCTGCTCGCGTTGCTAGCCGCCGCGCTCTCGACCTTGATAGCCTGGCTGCCGTGTACCACAGTCTAATCGCCCGGAGACACGGTTATGCAGCGCTCATCGGCTTTGGGCTGCTGACGATTGCGCCGATCAGCAAGCGGGCTGGCAGCTGGCGGCCCTGCGACTCAGTTCACCCGCAGCGCGCTTGTGATACCCGGTCGCCCCATACCGTTGTAGTATAGGTGGCCGCCACTTGGGCAATCGCCACACGCTTACCTCTGCGTGGTCGAGCGCCGGCGTTCTACAACGGTATGACGTGACACAGTATGACCTCGACCTCGCTAGCGTTCGGATTGGCGCCAGTCGCGATCATGCTGGCGCCGTTGCTCGCCTTCGTCACGCTGCTCTACAACGGCGAGCCGCCACCGGGCGACCCATCGCCTGAGTCCACCGTCAGCGCTGAGTGAAATTGCGCTGACGAGCTAGGGCGCTACCTGCCCCATTCACGCGCCAGCCATTCAGCGTGGGGCATCTCACTCGCAAAGATCACCCGACGCAATGTGTCTACGTCGAAGGGCATCCGATGCAGTTCGACGGTCAGTTCGCCCTGCCCACCTACGTCAATAGTCGCGTATTCCGCCCATGGTGGATTGCGCGCCGGTCCCTCGAAAGGCGGGGCAGAGTCAATCGCCAGCCCTACGCTTCCCGGATTGAGCACGAGACTGCGCCGATGCCGGCGGAACATCTGCATGTGCGTGTGCCCGCCGATGTAGAGATCCGCTTCGCGCCCGTCCAGCGCGGCGTCCAGGTCATCGCTGGAGAGCGTCGGGAGAATCTGCTCATCGTACGAGCGCGGCGAGCCATGATACGCGAGCAACTGTGTCTCATCCTCCAGGTCAACGGAGGCTGTCGGCTGGAAGCTCGCGAGGTACGCGCGATCCTCTGCCGTCAGTCGCTCTGCGCACCACAGGTCTATCTCCTGAAGCCGCCGCCTGTCCGAATCGTCATGTTCCTCAGGTTCCTCCACAGTGGGATGGAGCAGCCAGTCGTCAGTATTGCCCATCACTATGGGACAGTTGAGTTCGCGCAGCCGCGCGATGACCTCGCGTGGCTGTGGACCGGTCGCTGCGACATCGCCCAGACAGATGACGCGCTCGATCCCGCGCGCTGCCAAAGCGCTGAGGACGGCGTCGAGGGCGACGAGATTGCCATGGATGTCGGAGATGACAGCGAGCGGCATGTAGTGTCTCCTTGACGCGAGCGACAGCTTCTCCTACCCCGTGACGCCAGGACGGCTCCGCGACCAGAGGGTGAAGCGAAACAACACGATGTAGCCGAGGCGCTCGTAGAGCGGACGGCCATCATCGGTGGCGATGAGCAGCGCAGGCAGCGTTGGATCAGCCAGCGTCGCCTGCCAGGTCAGGGCCGCGCCATAGCCGCGCCCGCGCGCCTCTGGCAGGGTCGCGACCAGCGTGACATTATTGATCCCCGCCGCGACGAACGCCGACGCGGCGCTGACTGGATACTCGTCTTCCCAACCAACCCAGAGGCGCTGCCGCTCGTCCGCCAGCATATCCACCTTGAACGCCGCGCCCGGCCCTTGCTCCGCCAGCTCCGAGATGGGGAAGCCGTCCACGATCACGCGCTCGAAGGCCCGCAAGCCCTCCTCATTGCGTACCTCCTCGATGCGCAGTCCAGCTGGGGATGGCGGCAAAGCGCCACCAGCGGGACGGAACATCAGGGGCTGGTGATCGACGAGGGTCCAGCCATGGGGACGCAGATCGGGCGACGGCCAGGCGCTGAAGAGATAAACCGCGCCGGTCTTCTCCCCGGCCGCAAAGCCATAGAAGTCGTCGAGCGCGGCCATGACCTCATCCACGTCCTCGGCAAAGAGTGGAGCCAGCAGCGTCGCGACATCGCCGCCGACCGCGGGGCGCCCGATATCGACGGCCGCGAGGTCGTCGCGCCGCAGCGTTTGCGCATTGAACGGCTTTCCCTGCGCCTCAATTGAAGCTGTCCAGTTGACTAGGAACCGGCGCAGCAGCGAATCCTCGATCGGCGTATCGGGCTCCCATCCCGCGCGCAGGTGCGGGTCGAACGTTCGTATCGGCACAGGTATCCTCCTTGTCCCTATTCTCCGTCGGCCCACACCAGACACCATGTCTGCGAAAATCAGTATCCCCCATTTCGCCTACGCCCTGCTGAACTGCAAGGAAAGGCGAGCGTGCTTCGATGTGGCTCCATCAGGGAGCGAGCCTGATGTGGGCGACGCTATGAGGTCGGAGTATAGACATACACTCGCTCTCTGGGGTCTGCATTCCACGAGCCGCGATAGACAAATACCAATCGGTCATGTGATGGAAATGGAGCAAGGATTGTAATCTCGCCGCGGGCATCGGCTGGCAAGTCAGGTAGCTGAAGAACGGTCGTCAACTTGCCAGTGGTGACATCGAGACGCGCCAGGGTCGCCTCATTCAAAGAAACAAGCAGTGCGTCTGAGGTTGGCGCCCAGATGAGGAGGCGCTGCCGGGTTGGGGTGACAAGATCCTTGAGATGTGTGATCGTCACCGCTGGCGCCGTGAGCGCGCCACTAGGAATAGGGAGGTCCACGGTCGTATCGGACGCTCCCAGTTCCGACAGCGCGAGCAGTGTCTGGTAGTCCGTCATCGCTCCGCCAGAGACGTGAAGCGCAGATACCTCCCATCGGGAGACCAGGCGATACCATCAATGCTAGGATCATCTCCTGTGTGGCGGGAGAGAACCGGAGAGGGAAAGACCAGAACCTCTTCCAAGGTGAAGGTCGTTTGCGCGGTATCTATCGCATACAGATGTACAGCGCCCGCTCGATGATTGAGCGATGTCGCCACTGCCAGTGTGCGCCCGTCCGGAGGCCATGACACGCTGTTCGCCGCCTCTGGCAAGATGATCCTGGTAATCTCGCGAACTGGCCATATATTCAGCGCGATGATAGAGATGGATTGGCGGCTCGCATCCAGGCCCCCCTTAAGGCAAGCCAGCAGTCGGCCATCGTGGGAGATGTCCGCTAATTCTCTGTAGAAAGTGCACGGTAAATGGTCGGCCAATCGTTCCACTTTGTCTGAGCCGGTGGATCGAAAGAGGTTGACACCAGAGTTGTCATCATATGCGCTGAAAAGGATCTGCTCAGGCGCTGTAGAGTCGCTGATGAGTGAGGGACGCACAGCAAGGTAAGAGATCTCTGGATAGGGTTTTGAATCCAGAAACGCTTCGATATCAGGCGCTTCTGTGAAACCTGGGGCGCTAAATGCAGGCAAAGCGACGGTAGGAGGTGGGGACTTGTCCGGGGGCAATGGATCGCCCTTCCGTGTCGTGCGAGAGGTGAGCAGACTACTGATGACACAGAGCAGCCCGATGAGCGCCAAGCCTGCTGAGAATCTTATGATTTCCGCCGCCCAGTTCCTGGCGCCTGGGCGGCGCCTTTCAGTAGAGTCAGGATCACGCGCAGCCATCGTAACAGCGCCTCCTCTAACGTTATTACGCTCGTATGGAGGCGCTTCTTGCTACTCTAACATGCCTTACCCAGCGCGGTCGAGCGCCGCTTTCACGCGGCCTAGACGCTGGGCGTTGTCGGCGCGCTCGGGCTCCAGGACGGCGATCAGGTGGCGCGCGCCCACCGCCGCGAACCCTTGTAGCGCCTCGGCCACCTCCTCCGGCGCGCCGGTGATGTGCCGCTCGGATGGCTCTGGCGCTGTCTCTCCCAGCAGGACGATGCGCAGCAGCACACCCGCCGTCAGCTCCAGCGTCGCAGGATCGCGCCCCTCCTCGGCGCAGATCGTGCGCAGCGCCGCCCAGCGCTCGGCCACCACTTCCGGCTTGGCGTGCCATGCTGTGTTCCACGCGTCGGCGTAGCGCGCGACCAGATGGAGCATACGTGGCTGGCGCGCGCCGATCAGGAGGCGTGGTCCACCGGGAGTGGGGCCGCGTGGGCTGAGCGTGCAGTCGCGCGCCGCGTAGTAGTTTCCCTCGAAGTCCACCCGTCCCTCACGCAACAGCGGCCTGATGATCTGCACCGCCTCCTCGAAGCGCGTCGCGCGGTGGTCGAAGGGATAGCCAAAGGCGTTATACTCCGGCTGATGCCAGCCCGCGCCGAGACCCAGGATGAAGCGCCCCTCGCTGATCTCGTCGAGGCTGTCGGCCATCTTCGCCAGTAGCGCTGGGTTGCGGAACGAAGTCGCTGCAACCATCGGGCCAAGCTTGATACGGCTGGTTGCGGCGGCGAGCGCGCTCAGGAAGGTGAACGCCTCCCACTGGCCGACACGCGGCTCGTTGGGCGCCTCGTAAAAGAAGTGATCGGCGAGCCAGAAGGTATCTAGCCCGGCATCCTCGGCATCTTGCGCCATGCGCTGGATCGTCCTGTAGCGCGGCGTCAGCCCATCGTGCCCATGCTCGTCCAGCCCGGGCAGCAGCCCCAGCGTCATCTTCCGCGCCCGTGCTGTCGTCTCGCTCCGCGCCTCAGGCGTCCCGCTCGGCGGCTCCATGCGCTGCTCCTGTTTTTCTGTGTCTCCGACTTGAGTTTCCTGCGTTAAGGATTTTGTCAGGTATGTTCAGTAGGCTATCACAACAGACGCGCGCCACGCCCCGTTTCTTTCGCCGGTCGCGTGTACTTCGCAACTCCACGCGGCATCGAGTAGTATCCTTAACAGGTAGTATCTCCTGAGCCGTCCAGCGCCATTGCATTCCAATCAGCCGCCGGGGCGCCTCAGGGAATCGAGGAATCATCACATGCGCGCACATGAGCAGAGGCCCGAACAAGCGTCACAAAACGCCACTGAAGAGGCTCATGGCTGGCGCACTCATCTGCCCAGGCTGGCGATCCTTACCATGGCGCTGGCCGTCGGGCTGGCGCTCGCGCTCTTCGCCTTCGTCCCCAGCGCCGCCGCCCACGCTCTGCCGGTCAAAACCGATCCCTCCGCAGGCGAGTTGGTCCAGGCGCCGCCCCCGCGCGTCGTGATCCAGTTCTCCGAGAACGTCAACCCGCAGGTGGCGAGTATCCACGTCCTCGATCAGGGGCGCCGCCAGGTGGATAGCAACGACACGCAGGTGGACCCCGCCGACGCGCACACCGTCAGCGTGAGCCTGCCCCTGCTGAAGTCGGGAACCTACACTGTCGTCTGGCGCGTGCAATCGGCGGACGATGGGCATGTCAGCAGTGGCTCGTACTACTTTCAGATCGCGCGCGCGGATGGCTCGGCGCCGCCAGCCCCCGCGACGGACGCCAGTGGCGGCGCGGATGCGAGTGTCGCGTCGATTGATGGGCCATCGCTCTTCCAGGCCATCGCCACCTGGATCGCGCTCGCGCTGCTGACCATCTGGGTTGGCGGGCTGATCTGGGAGACGTGGATCCTCAGTCCGGCGACCGCGCGTGACTCTGACCTCGGCGCCGCCGCGCAGGCTGGCGCGCGTCGCTTCCGCGCGCTGACGCCAACCATACTGGGGCTGCTGGTCATCGCGAATGTCGGGGTCGTGCTGGCGCAGGCCGCCGCGATCACTGGCGACTGGAGCGGCGCGATCTCGCCGACGTACCTGCGCGCGGTACTCTTTAGCAGCCGCTATGGCGTCTTCTGGTGGATGCGCCAGATCACTGCGCTCCTCGCCTTGTACCTGACCTATGCCGCGACCAGCCGTGGGTGGGCCTCCGCGCGGGCTGTGGAGAACGGAGCCACTCAGCGCGCTCAGGAATCGCCAACCGCCACTTCCAGCGCCATTCCTGACTGGCGGCGCGAACTGCTGACGACGCTGCGTGGTGTCGGGAAACTGCCGGGAAGGTTGGTCGCGGGCTGGCGCGCGCGCGCGTGGTTCGGCCAGATCGAGCTGCTGCTCGCGGCGTTGCTCGTCCTCGCCTTCGCGCTCTCCGGCCACGCCGCCGCCGTCTCCGCCGACCGTTTCGCCTTCGCCTTCTCGGTGGACCTGCTGCACCTCCTGGCCAACTGCGCCTGGCTTGGCGGGCTGTTCTACATCAGCCTCGTCTTTGTTCCTGCGCTGGGCCAACTCACACCACGCGGACGCGCTCGGTCGCTGGTCCATGGTCTACCGGAGTTCGGCGCGGTCGCCATCCTCAGCGCGCTTCTGCTGGCCGCGACCGGCTCGCTCAACGCCACGGTGCGCATGACCTCGTTCGGCCAGCTGGTGACGACGGCCTACGGACGCACGCTGATCATCAAGATTCTGCTCTTCCTGCTGATGGCGACGATCAGCGCCTACCACGCCTTCTGGCTGCGGCCGCGCCTGGCGAGCGCGCTCACTGCCGAGCGGAGCGCGCCTCCACAGATCATTCCGGCGGGCGTCACGCTGACGTCGTATGGCGCTCCGGCGCAAGGCGCCTTACGTCAGGACGGCGCGCTGGCGGGAAATGGGACTAATGGCGCCGGCATCTCAGGTGGGGTACGCAGGCCGGCCGAGCGGCTGGAGGACTGGCTGCGGCGCGAGGCGCTGCTTGGGCTGGGCGTGCTGCTCTGCGCGGCGCTCCTCGGCGCGTTTGCGGGATCGCTCGCAACTGCCCCCACCCCCATCGCGGGAGCCTCAAGCGGCGCGTATGTCAACACGGTCAACACGACGCCAAATGGCGACTTTGCCGTGACGCTCAAGGTGGCGCCGGCCAAGTTTGGCGCGAACACCTTCCTCGTGACGGTCAAGGATAAGAATGGCAAGCCGGTGGAGGGCGCGAGCGTGCTCCTGCAGACGACGATGCTCGACATGGAGATGGGCACGCAGAGCCTCCAACTTCAGCCCGTCGGCGCGGACTCGCCGGGAACCTATGGCGGCCAGGCGGACCTCGCGATGGGCGGCGACTGGGGCCTCGCGGTAAAGGTATTGCCAAGTGGGGCGAAGGACTTCGAGACCGCTGCCTTCAAGATCGTGGTGGGCTACTGATGCGCCCCCTCACTCCATCTGTCCGCTGGAGGGTGTGGCGGGCGGCTCTGGCCGTAGCGCTCGCCACGTGGCTCTTCGCCGGCATAACACCGCTCTTCGCTATCGCCCGAGCGGATGGTGGCGCGCCAAACCTCTCCTACATCGTCGGCGGGGGGAGCAGCGCGGATAACCTGACCATTATCGACATTGGCGGGCGCAAGATCGCGGCGACCGTTTCCATCGGCGGCGAGCCGCGCGCGGTGGCGCTGAGTGTGGACGCGCGCTATGCCTACGTCACCCAGGCGGCGCGCAATCAGGTCGCGGTGGTGGACGCGGGCGGCCACCTCGTTACGGCGACGATCCCCACCGGCGCGCAGCCCGCGGGGCTGTTGCTGGATACGACAACCACCACGGCGCGGCTGCTGGTAGCCAACAGCGGCGCCGATACCGTCAGCGTCCTCAACCCCGACGCGCGCACGACGACCGCGACGATCCAGGTGGGACAGCATCCAACCGCGGTCGCGCTCGCCGGTCCCGCCAATGAGTTGCCCAGCGCGGGCAAGCCCGAATTTTACGTCACCAATAGCGACGCCGACAGCGTTTCGGTGATCGACGCGACCAGTCTGAAGGTCGTCGCCACGGTGCCGATCAGCGGTGGGCCGCTCGCGGTGGTGATCCCGCAGACCGGCGGCGTCGCGTATGTCGGGACGCGCTCCGGCGCGATCGTGGTGATCCGCCTGGTGGACCGCCAGCCAATCGGCGCGCTGTTCCAGTTGAAGGGCGCGCCGGGGCAGATGGACTATAACGCCATCTCCGGCTCGATCTATGTCCCTGACCCAGCGGGAAACGTCGTGCAGGTCTTGCGGCCGGCCTCGCCCGGCGCCGCTGGCTCTACGCCGAGCCTGCCCGACGAGCCGGTGCGGTCGCTGCCCTTCTCTCACTCTCCCTCGGCGGTGGCGATCCCGGCGGACGGCACATTCGGCATGGTGACGGAGACCGCGCTCGGCAAGGCGACAATGCTCGACCTCTCGACGCGCCAGCCCACGGCGACCTTCGATGTGGGCGGCAAGCCCGTCGCCGTCATCACCGGACCTAATCCGCCGCTGCTGGATCGCCAGACTGGCGTGATCGTCGGCTTCGCGCTCACCGGCGCGATGCTCGTCGCGCTCGCCGTCGTCGGCTATTTCTTCCTGCGCTCCGACCGCCGCAACGAAGCGAAAGCGAAGGCTGGACCGGAACGAGCGCAAAATCGGGATGAACGCTCATGACGCGATGGTTTATAGGCTTTGGAGCGCGGCTACGACGCCCCACGCTGGCGCCACTCGCCCTCGTGGCGCTGCTTGCCCTCGTGGCGCTGCTTGCCGTCCTGGCGGGATGTGGCGGGTCCAGCGCAGACGGCTACGGTGGCGCGAAGAACCACATCCACGACCTCGTGGCGCTGAGCGGCGCGTCGAACACGTTGCTGGTGGCGAGCCACATCGGGCTCTATCGCACCGCCGACGGCGGCAAGACCTGGAGCGAGGTCGCGGGCGGCGCGGGCCAGCTGATGGATGGGCTGATGATCTACAAGCTCTCGCAGAGCCCTGTCGAGCCGAAGCGCGTCTATGCGCTGGCGGGCTACCGTCCCGACGACAAGGCTGCGGCGGCGAAGGGTGATCTTGGCGTCTACCTCAGCGAAGACGCCGGGCAGACATGGAAGCTGGTCACCCCGCTCTCCGCCTTCCCGAACAGCGCGCTCTTCACCGTCGTGGCGGGCGCTGGCGCGGCGGGACAGGTCTTCGCCGTTGTGCCCAACGTCGGCGCGAAAGGGCTATACGCGAGCGACGACGCTGGCGCGCACTGGCGCATGCAGCCCGACCTGCCCACCGACTCGATCAACGGGCTGGTCGCCGATGCGGGCAAGCCTGGGCGGCTCTGGGCGTATAGCGTCTCGGCGGGGCTGTACTCCAGCGACGACGATGGTGGCCACTGGAAGGTGGCGCAGGGTCTGCGTGGTGGCGTCTCCTCCGTCGCGGTGGCTGGGCGGACGGTTTATGCGGTGGGTGACAACGGCCTCTACGTCTCGAAGGATGATGGGGCTGGCTTCGCGCGGGCCAATGGTGACATCACCTTCTCGGCGGTGGCCGCCAGTTCGCAGGATCCCGCGACCGCCTACACGCTCACTGGCGCTGCTGTCTATACATCGAGTGATAGCGGCGCGTCGTGGAGGCAGACCGGCCCCATCAGCCACCAGCCGAGCTATCTGACCGTCGATCCCGCCAGCGCGGCGACCGTCTACGCCGGCGCGTCGTATCCCATCGCCGTCGAGGCGACGAGCGACGGCGGCGCGCGCTGGTCGGCGATCATGCCCTGAGAATTGCGAAGCAGCCATGAGCGATGACCAGCTGGATCAGCGTGAGGTGGAAGCCGGGGCCGATGACGCGACGGACGACGAGTTGCGCGTTATCAACGCGCCGGGGAGCGCGCGTAGCGTGCGACTCTGGCGGGCGTTTCTGCGCCACCGTCGCGCGATCCTGAGTGGCATGCTGGTCACGGCGCTCGTCGCGCTGCTGGGCGCGGTGATCTTACGCCAGGGTGTGTTCGCGCCGCAGGCGCCACTCTTCTCACCTGCGGGCGTGGCCCGCGCGACCATAGTCTCCGCCAGCAGCCCCTACGCTACCCTTGGACTTGCGCCCGATGGGTCGCTTACCACCTATCATGTGACTGCGCCAGGCGTGGGGCTGATGCAGCCAGCGGTGGACGCGCATGGCGATCTGTGGTTCGGCGAGATGCTTCCCAACCGGCTGACGCGCGTCAGTTCCGCGACTGGGCAGGTCACGTCCTGGGCGGCGCCGAACGGGCGCAACAATATCACCAAGGTGGCGATTGATCGCGCGGGCGGCGTCTGGTTCGCCGAGCAACTCGCGAGCTACATCGCGAACTTCGATCCGCAGACGAAAGGCTTCGTCGTCTATCCACTCGCCGGACCGGATGGCGCCGCGCTCCAGCCGCAGGATCTCGCCTTCGACGCCGACGGCGCGCTCTGGTTCACGACGCTGGTCGCGGGCGATGGCGGCGCGATTGGCCGGCTGGACCCGGCGTCTGGGGTGGTCCAGCTCTTTCCGACGCGCGACCCAGCGGCGCGCTGGCGGACGCGTCCCTTCTCGCTGGCGGTGACGCCTGGTGGCGAGATCTGGTTCGGGCTGCTGGCCGGAGGCGCCGTCGGGCGGCTTGATCCGGCGACGGGTCAGGCCACCTATTATCCGCTAGCGAACTCGCGCGCGACGGTCTTCTCGATGGCGGCGGATACGCGCGGCCATGTCTACTTCACCGAACTGCTCGACGGTAAGCTCGGCGTGATCGACACGACGACGCGCACGGTGACTGAACGCGCGGTTCCGCGGACCTTTGGCGCGCCGGCCAGCCTCTACGGCGTCGTCGTCGGCCCGGGCGGCGCGGTTTGGTTCGCCAGCGCCGGGGCCAACGCGCTGATTCGCTACGAGCCGGCGCGCGACCTGCTGACGTTCTACCGGCTTAGCGTCCCGGGCAGCGCGCCCTTCGGCCTCGCGCTGGATAGGAAAGGCCGCCTCTGGTATACCGCCAACGGGGCGCAGGCGAACTTCCTCGGCCTCCTCACAGTGGAGCGTTTCTGAACACGCAGAGTTCTCTGGCTGGCGCGCCCTTGTCAATAGAACGGCGGGAGGCGGGATTGCGACGACTGCTCATGCATATCGCGCACTTCGCGAAACGACGCAATTAGAGCTCTTGCTCGAACGCCTCGTTACTTTCCAAGCCGCGGATGAACGCCTCGAAACTCTCCGCAACGAAGGTGATCTTGTAGTCCCACTCCTGGTCGATGTGGACGACCTGCGGCTCCCCACTCGGCCCGCACTCCCGGTAATCGAGGCAGACCATATCGTGCCCAGCGGATGGGCAGTCGGCGAAATAGACGCCGATCGCCGGATACCCCCATTCATCGATCCAGAATTGGCTCCCCACGTTACCGCAAAGTGAATGGGAGTTCTCGCGGCCAATCGAGAAAATCCCGCTGATCGCGATGTGGTCGTTCGCCCATGAGGTCCGCTCTTTGGTCCGGTGGTTGGTCTTTTTGGGTATGCCACCATTCTGGCGCCTCATGAGCTCGACATAGGACGTGGGCAACTGATAGCCAAGCTCGCGTTCTACAGCGGCGACTTGTTCATCCGTAAGGGGAGCGCCGACGTACACCATCTCGGCGTACTTAAAGCCTATCCGAATAACCCGGCAGCGCGAAACGCAATCAGTCCACAGGCGAAATGCAGAAACGCCAGATAGTTCTCCGGCTTCTTCTCCCAGCGAATCAGTAGTCGGCGGAAGCG
>Ga0070706_100000299_pt1 | contig 60351 bp, 51 predicted proteins | sample KBSK5501metaG_FD_65476 | JGI IMG/M metagenome (GOLD analysis project Ga0070706, IMG submission 65476) | Corn, switchgrass and miscanthus rhizosphere microbial communities from Kellogg Biological Station, Michigan, USA - KBS K5-50-1 metaG | ecosystem: Host-associated > Plants > Roots >...
ATGAACTCAGCCTGCTCGAGCCCGGGGATCAAACGCAGCACTCGTTTTTGTTCGCCGAACTTCAGATGGTTTTGGAAACCGACGAGGTTGTAGCTGTCGGCCAGCAAGTTTTCCTGGCGAAGCTGCACAACCGCCCACGGCTGCCGCCCGTCTCGCGGATCGCGCAGCCCAACCGGTTTCATTGGCCCGTATCGCAAGGTGTCACGACCCCGCCGCGCGAGTTCTTCGATAGGCAAACACGCTTCGAAGTACATCGTCTTCTCGAATTCGTGCAATGCGACGGACTCGGCTGTCGTCAGCGCGTCGTAAAATCTATCGTACTCTTCTTCGTTGAACGGGCAGTTCAAGTAATCGTCGCCTCCCTTGTCATAACGCGCCGCGCGAAACGCGATGCTTGTATCAATCGACTCGGCATCGACGACCGGTGAGATTGCGTCGTAGAAGTAGAGGTTCCCCGACCCGGTCAATCGCGTAATCTGCTCGGAGAGCGCGGGCGACGTGAGCGGTCCCGTCGCAATCACGACCGGTCCTTCGGAAGGCAGCGTTTGTATCTCTTCGCGAATGATTTCTATTAACGGGTGTGCGGCGATGCGGCGAGTGACTTCTTCGGCGAAGCGCTCGCGATCGACGGCCAACGCCGCTCCCGCAGGCACGGCGGTCTGATGAGCAACGCTGATGAGCAACGATCCGCCGCGACGCAACTCTTCTTTGAGAAGATAAGGCGCGGTGCCCGGCTCATCGGACTTGAGAGAGTTCGAGCAGACGATTTCGGCGAGGTTGTCGGATTGATGAGCAGGTGTCGGCCGCGCGGGACGCATCTCGTACAAGCGAACTCTTATCCCGCGCTCGGCGGCTTGCCAGGCGGCTTCGGTGCCCGCGAGACCTCCGCCGATGATTGTTACCTGCGAATCATTGTGCATTAGTGCTGTTCTTGGATCGTTATCGCGAGAATCTTAGCATCCGCTTGTTGGACCTATCAAACTTTGCGTCTGCGCGCTGATGCTCATCCGCATGCTTGTAAGGGCGGCCCTCTGTGGCCGCCCCTCGCTGAAAGACGCAGGTGAGCCAGGTCCATCTATCGTTATGCTAGAATTTCGCCGTGAACCGGGACCGAATCAAGAAGCTGCTCGAGCAAGTACAGGCGGGCCGGGTCAACGTCGACGAAGCGATCGACAAAATGACGAGCCTGCCTTATGAGGATCTATCGTTCGCGCGAGTGGATCATCACCGTGATCTGCGACTGGGATTCCCTGAAGTGATCCTCGGACAAGGCAAGACCACCGAGCAGATCATTCAGATTGCCGAACGCATTCTCACCAACAGTTCGAATCTGCTCATCTCTCGAACAACCGAAGAAGTCTTTGCGGCGGTTCGTCACATAGCACAAGACGCCGAGTTTCATGTCGAAGCTCGAATGATTTCGGTAGTCCGAGATCGAACAGAGCGCGGTGACGGAACGATCGCGATCATATCCGCGGGCACATCGGACGTACCCGTCGCCGAAGAAGCCGCGGTCACCGCGACTGCGATGGGTAATCGAGTCTCGCGAATCTACGATGTCGGAGTCGCGGGCATCCATCGATTGTTTGGAGCGCGGCCGGAGTTCGAATCGGCTCGCGTGATTATTGTAGTCGCGGGCATGGAAGGCGCGTTGCCGTCGGTGGTCGGCGGGATCGTGTCAGTCCCCGTGATCGCGGTGCCGACGAGCATCGGCTACGGAGCGTCGTTCGATGGACTGGCGGCGTTGCTGGGGATGTTGAACTCGTGCGCTTCGAATGTGACGGTGGTGAATATCGATAATGGATTTGGCGCGGGGTTTGTTGCCAGTCTTATTAATCGAAGGAGGGAGTCAGCAGTCCGTAGTCCGTAGTTAGTACCCTCGGTCAGACTGTCGCTACACTGATCACGGACTACGGACTACGGACTACGGACTACGGACTACGGACTACTGACTACTGACTACTGAGTACCTAGTTTCGCCTTCACCAAATCGCTCAAAGCCTTTCCATCGATGGTCTTACCTTCAAGCCTCGCACGGACAGCTTTCATAACCGCGCCCATGTCCTTCATCGACGAAGCTGCAACTTCCGCGAGCGATTCATCGACGGCCCGCGAGATTTCTTCATCACTCGCCGACGCCGGGAGATAGCTCTGAATGATGAGCGCCTCTCGTTCTTCCTTCTGAGCAAGCTCCTCGCGATTACCGGCTCGAAACTGCTCGGCCGCGTCCCGGCGCTGTTTGAGCAACGTGTTGAGGACTTTCATCGCCTCGGCGTCGTCCACTTCGCCGGGCAAGTCGGTCTCCCGAAGCTTGAGCGCAGTCTTTATCATTCGAATAGCGCTGAGGCGTTCCGCTTCCTTTGCTTTCATCGCTTCGGTCAGGTCGCGATTTATTTGATCGACGATTGGCATTGCAGAAGTATACGAAGCGTTCCGGTTTATTGACAATCTACACGCTCAAACGTAACCTCTTTTCTTGAACGTTAACTCTCCCCCAAACGTTTGAGTGGGCAGCTATGAATCAACCAATCTATCCGGGCATTCTTCCCGAAGACGATCCGAATATCGAAGTCACTTATCCCGAGGACCCGTCCGCGTCGCCGGGGCTGTGGGCTGAAGTCAAATCAATAACTCGCGACATAATCTTCGCCGCGGTGATGGCCGTGCTGATCGTCGTGTTCGTCGTGCAGCCCGTCAAAGTCGAAGGCACATCGATGCAACCGCGTCTCGAAAACGACGAGCGCATCTTCGTCAATAAGTTTGATTACACCTTTTGGGGCATCGAGCGTGGCGACATAGTCGTGTTCTGGTATCCGGAAGACCCAACGAAATCTTTTATCAAGAGAGTGATCGGGTTGCCGGGCGAGAGCATAGATATGGACGCGACCGGACACGTAACGATCAACGGCCGGCCAATCGAAGAACCTTACCTGGCGCCCGAACGAAATCAGGCTGCTCGCGCACGTTGGAACCAGGTGGATGGCAAAATCAAGTACGTCAAGCCTCATTATTATTTCGTGATGGGCGACAATCGCGATGCGTCAAATGACAGCCGCTCGTGGGGACTCGTGCCCGAGAAGTACATCTACGGCAAGGCCATGTTCAGATATTGGCCGCTGCCGCGCGCAGGCACTTTAACCGGCACCGTCGATGTCGATGACGAACGGTAACCAGGAAAATGATGAATGATGAATGCGAAATGATGAACAGCGATCTTCCATTCAACCATTCATCACTCATTATTCATCGTTCATAAATTCCCTCAAATGCGTTCCAGGCTCACGCCTCTTTTCAAGATCTTCTACAATCCGCAGCAGGCCATGGCTGAAATCGCGGCCGGGACACCGTATGTCGTGGGCGCGCTGCTCGCGTTGCTTGCGACTTTCGCTTACTACGAATTGCTGAGCGGCACTCTCGCAAAAATGATTGCGCTGATGAGCCGCGATCGCTCCATGGGTCTCGCCGGGCCGATACTCTTTTTTGTTTTTCACGTAGTCGTTGGAATGCTCGGACACATTTCACCGATCCTGTTTCTCGTGGTGGTGTTTGTCCCCGCGTGCTTGCTGGCCACAAGCGTCATTCACAGGCGAGCGAGTTTCTCGGTGCTGCTGCGGCAAGAGTACGCGCCGCTTACGAGTTGCGCGCTGTACGCGTGGGCCGCGGGGCATTTCGTGATGGTCATACCGGCGCTCTTTCTGTTCGATCGCAGCGGGCCCAATGTTGATGCGCTCGAAGCCGCGCTGAGACTGGTGCCGATACCATATTTTGTTTTCCTGATCGTGCTAGGCGCGCAAGCGGTGCTTCGCGTTGGGTACGGAGGGGCTACGGGTGTTGTCGCGCTGGGATCGCTGTCGTTGTTGGCGCTGCCGCTATTGCCAAGATTGTCGTTCATACTCACATCGCCGTTCCTGTTGATTCTGATCATCATCCTCTTAAGAAATTTCCTGGGTGATATGGCGAGCGCCCACCGAGCGCGTGAAGACTTCAAACGCAACCTCGAAGCCTCGACGTTGAATCCCGCCGATGCGTCGGCGCATTACAATCTTGGATTGATCTATCAACAGCGCCGGCAGTACGAGGAAGCGAAATCAAGCTTCGCGCGCGCGATTGAGATCGATCCGGACGAAACGGACGCACACTATCAACTGGGCCGCATCGCGCGCGAGCAAGGCCGGCTCGCGGATGCGATCAGTCATTTCGATGCGGTCGTCAGTCGCAATCCCGAGCACAGCCAAAGCGAAGCCTGGCGCGAAATCGGTTGGACTTATTTTCAGGCAGCACAGTACGAAGATGCTCGGGTAGCGTTCGAGCGATTCATCGACAAGCGTCCGTCTGATGCGGAAGCGCGATATCGATATGGACTGACGCTTCATCAACTGGGTAGGTATGATGATGCGGCGGCCGAGATGCGAGCTTGCATAGAAGCGGTGCGAACTTCACCTGCATACAAGTATCGAGCTGAGAAACATTGGGCAAGTGAAGCCCAGGCGTTCTTGAAGTCGCAGGGCGTTGTTGCAAGTGAGCGATGACTGATCACAAGGGGAACTAATTGAACGCAATTCTGGCACTTGAAGATGGGCGAATCTGGCGAGGCCGCGGTTTTGGCGCCGAGGCCGAGGCCGCCGGCGAAGTCGTGTTCAACACCTCGATGACCGGCTATCAGGAAATCCTCACCGATCCTTCCTATTGCGGACAGATCGTGACGATGACCTATCCGCTGATCGGCAACTACGGCACTAACGATGAAGACCCCGAGTCGCGACGCGTGTTCGCCGAAGGCTTGATCGTGCGAGAACTGTCGCGCGCTTATTCGAATTGGCGAGCCGGCGATTCTCTCGATCACTATTTGAAGGACGCCGGTGTACCCGGGATTTCAGATATCGATACGCGATCGCTCGTGCGCCACATTCGCGAGCGAGGCTCGATGCGCGGATGTCTTTCGACTCTCGTAAACGACGAGCACTCGGTCATTGAACGCGCGCGGAAGGCCCCGGCGATGGTTGGGCTTGATCTCGCTTCCGTGGTCACGTGCAAAGAACCTTATGTGTGGAAGGACGGGCAAGCGTCGGCGTACGGCTCGCCGAGTTTGTTACACCCAACAACGAACGGCGAGCATCGTTTTCATGTCGTCGCTTACGATTTTGGATTGAAGCACAACAGCCTTCGCAATCTCGCGGCGCTTGGTTGCAAGGTCACGATCGTACCGGCGCACACGACTGCCGAGGACGTGACTGCGATGAAACCCGACGGTGTGTGGTTATCAAACGGCCCCGGTGATCCGGAACCGCTGACTGATATCGTTGAGAATATAAGAAAACTGATCGGGCGTTATCCGATATTTGGGATTTGCCTGGGGCATCAACTGATGGGGCTCGCGTTCGGAGGGCGCACTTACAAGCTGCCGTTTGGGCATCACGGGGGGAATCACCCGGTCAAGGATCTGCTCACGGGACGCGTAGAGATTACGGCGCAAAATCACGGATTCGCGGTTGATGCCGACTCGCTGCCCGCTGATTGTGAGATCACGCACATCAATTTGAATGACAACACTGTGGAGGGGCTTCGACATCGGAGCTTGCCGGTCTACTCGGTGCAGTATCATCCCGAGGCCGGCCCTGGCCCGCATGATCCATCGCATCTCTTCGAAGAATTCGTTCAATCAATGGAGCAAAATTGAAAGGGAAGCTAAGTGCTCGAAGTCAGGCGTATAGAGTACAGGCTTTAGCCTGGTAGTGCGATCAAGAGAGTCGCATTGAAAAGACCAAGCTAACTACCCAACTCCTTCGTCAGAATCAAGCACAATCCTTTAACTCTTGAAGGTTTGTTCAGTCAGCGCTCGGGCTCGCCTGCTCTTTTCAAGACATCTCTTTTTCAATGCTACTACCAGGCTAAAGCCTGTACTCTGAACGCCCGAGACTTGATTTCACTTCCGCCACCGAAGTTCCTTTTCATCGAATAATCTTTGCCAGTCGATCCGGGTGAAGATCCAAACGATCAGCAGACCAAAGATTTGTGTGGCAATGAAGTAAAACCCAAAGAATGATTTCGATTTAACCGCGTCGTACGAAAGCATTCCAGCGATGCCCGAAGCAGTGAAGGCCCAAAATCCGTAACTCACTGTCCGCCCGAGCAAGAACGGTATCGCAATCAGCTTCAGCTTGAGCGCAGTCAGCCCATACGCAATGAATAAGTGATTCGAGGGCAACGGACTGAAAGCATAAAACAAGAACAATCCGAACGTGAGCCTGGTGTTGCTCTCCAACCTCGTTCTGACGACGTCAATGTTCTTTCGGGTTTCTTCGCGGATCAATTTTTGTCTCACGATGACGTTGGAGAGCTTCGCCAGAAGCAGCCTTCCGAGCGTTGCGGCTACAGCCGCAAGAATCGCCAAAATAACGATGTTCGAACTGAACCTCACCGCGATAAACGAGACAACCGACCACGTTGGCGGAGCAAACGCAGGCATCACGTTCAAAAGAAAAACCACCAGAAAGATGATCAGAAAAACAAATGCGGTGTGCAATAACTCGTGCATTATCTCTACGCCTTACCGCAACACTATCACAACACGTTTGGAGCAGGCATAAGCGGCAACCCGTGCGACTATCAGCGAATCCAACGATTGGCTTCAGATTCTCGAAGCGATTCATTAACAACGAGCAAGGGGGACGGTTTCACCGGCACAACTATGACAAATCTACTAAAGCGTACCATCCTGCGAGCGAGCGTGCTCGCGATTTCAATCAACGTTATCGCCGCGGTTCCTGCCGTGGCATCGTCGAAGAGCTCAACCTTTCCGGCGATTCGCATAAAGAACTTTGGCAAGATGGATGATCGCTTTTATCGAGGCGCGCAGCCGAGTGAAAGCGACTACAAGGATCTGGCCGCGCTGGGAATCAAGACGGTTATCGACTTGCGCGATGATCCTACGAGCTACGAGAAACGGGACGCCGAAAGCGCCGGAATGCATTACGTCAACATTCCGATGAGCGATTCGAGCCGCCCGAGCGATGCGCAAATAGAACAGTTTTTGAAACTGGCGAACGATCCCGCCACTGGCCCCTTCTACGTACACTGCGCGGGTGGCCGTCATCGCACCGGAGTGATGGGCGCGGTTTATCGAATGAATAACTATGGATGGGGCTTCGATCAGGCGTACAAAGAAATGAAGGACTATGACTTCTACACGCGCTGGGGACACGGATCGCTGAAGGATTATGTGCAGGACTACTACGGACATATGAAGTCGATCGAAGTATCGACGGGTCATTCAACGGGTGCCAACCGCTAACGGCACCGCACGATTGCAGTTCAATTGAAAGCCGCCGCTTTGGCGGCTTTCGTGTTTTCTGCAGCTTTCAACGCGCACTCAAGCAATTCATCCGCGGTGATTGGTGAACCTAAGTTGCGAGTCCATCGAACCGGCACTTATAATCCACACTGACCCAAGGCGGGCTGAAACTACAAAGTGCCCCGGATCGTACACAAGTGTCTACCAGCATGAGAACGGTAAATCTCAACGGAATATTCCCTCCCGTAACCACACCATTCACCGGCCGCGGCGATGTCGATTATGACGCGCTGGCTTCGAATATTTCGCGCTACAACGAATCTTCACTGGCGGGTTATGTGGCGTTAGGCTCGAACGGCGAAGTGGTTCATCTGGACAGAGATGAGCGTCGCAATGTCATCGCCACCATCAAGCGCGCGGCTACAACCAAGCACACGATTGTCGCCGGTGTTAATGAGCTTTCGACTCACGCGGCGATCGACGGAACAAAAGCTGCGGCTGACTGCGGCGCTGACGCGGCGCTGGTCATCACTCCCTATTACTACAAATCGTCGATGACTCAGGAAGCATTCACGTGGCACTTCACCGAAGTCGCCGATCACTCGCCGATTCCCGTCTTGATCTACAACGTTCCGGCAAACACCGGTGTGGTAATTGATTCAGCAACTATAGCGGGATTAGCGTCTCACCAGAACATCATCGGCGTGAAAGACAGCGCCGGTAACATGGCGGCGATATCGGAAACGATTAGCTTGTCGCCGGCTGGATTTTCAGTGATGGCCGGCAACGGCGGCATGCTTTACCCCGCGCTCTCGATGGGAGCCTCGGGCGCAGTGCTGGCGTTAGCGTGCGCGGCGCCGCGCGCGTGTTGCGAGTTGTACGATGCGGTGAAAGCAAATGACCACTCTAGGGCGCGTGAGCTTCAGCATCGGGTTGCACCGCTCTCGCATATCGTCACCGCGGGCTTAGGCGTGCCGGGACTCAAGGCCGCAATGAATTTCCTCGGGCTGAAAGGCGGTGCGCCGCGCGCTCCATTGCACGCGTTGAGCGAAGCAGACACGCAACGGGTCAAGGCGGTGATCCGCAAGACTGGACTCTTCCCTGAAATCGAGTGAGAAAGTGATACGTGAGGAGTGATGCCTGATCGGAGGATCAAAGAGGATCACTGGTCAATAATCACGATTCAGAATCAGAACTATGTCTTCGGAATGTGAAAACCTGGAAGCCGCCGCAAACTCGTTAACCGACGCGTTGCGTTTCACTGATATTCCGCGAACGACAAGTCTGTTCAACGATTTTCTGTACGACTATCAAAAGGTCGCGCAGTTTTATGCCAACTATGGGCGCTCGGTTGAACCGCTTGCCGATCACGCGCGCAGGGTCGGCGTGCAGACGTTCGATCGCAAGCGCGTGCCCGATGCCCTCGATCGAATCAACCGGCGGGCGGGCTCACCCGAACTCACCTTCAAGCACATCGACATGCTGCGGCACGAGGGTTCGGTTGCAATCGTGACCGGGCAGCAAGCGGGTTTGTTCACGGGTCCGCTGTACACGATTCACAAAGCGCTGACGGTGATCAAGCTCGCCGCTTGCCTGCGCGATCAGGGCATCGAGGCGGTGCCGGTCTTTTGGATCGCCAGCGAAGACCACGACTATGAAGAAGTCAATCACACGAAGATGGTTGATCGCGAAGGTCAACTGAAAACGGTGCGTTACGCCGGCTGCGGGCAAAAGGACGATGTGCCCGTAGGCAGCGTCGCGCTTTGCGAAGGAATCAATCAAACGATCGACGAATTCGTCGCGCAGCTCGCCGCGTCGGAATTCGTTCCACAGATCGCGAGTGATTTGCGTGAGAGCTACGCTGACGGCGCCGGCTTCGCGGAAGCGTTCGCGAAATTGATGGCAAGAATCTTCCGCGAACACGGCGTCGTGCTGCTCGATCCGCTCGACGAGGAACTGAAACAGGTTGCGGCGCCGCTCTACAGCCAGGCAGTCGAAAAATCGAGCGAGATCGCAGCCGCGCTTGTGAAGCGCAGCCGGGAAATCGAAGAGGCCGGTTATCACGCGCAGATACACACGTCAGATGATATGGTGCCGCTGTTCATTATGGATGATGGCCGGCGCAAGGCTCTCGCTCAGCATGGCGGACGCTTCACCGTCAAAGGCTCGGATCGTACATTTGGATTGGAGGAGCTGACCGAGCTGGCTCGCGTATGTCCGAACTGCTTCAGCCCGAACGTGACGATGAGACCCGTGGTGCAGGATTATTTATTACCGACGGCGGCATACATCGGCGGGCCCGCGGAAATCGCTTACTTCGCGCAGGTGAGGGCCGTCTACGAAGTGCTTGGCCGGCAACGACCGTGTGTCTTGCCGCGCGCGAGCTTCACAATCATAGAAGGCCGTCACCAGAAGACGATGAAGAAGTATGGTCTCGAGCTGCGCGACTTTTTCGACGGATTGCATCCGGCGGTCACGAAAGTCGTCGAACAGAGTCTGGATCGAGGTACGACCGCGGCCTTCGCCGAAACCGAGCGCGTGCTGAATGAGCATCTGGACCGACTTGGCTCGGCGCTTCAAAAGGCCGATCCAACGATGACGGACCCGCTTAAGACGGCCCGCGCGAAGATGCTCTATCAGATTGAACATCTGCGCACCCGGTTTATCCACTCGAGCGCGCATCGCGAACAGACTGTGTATCGGCAGGTGGAACGCGCGTTCACTACTTTGTTCCCGGACAAGAATCTTCAGGAGCGCGAACTAAACGTCTACTATTTCCTCTCTCGTTACGGCCCCAGTTTGATCAGGGAGTTGTTGGACGCGGCCGAGATCGGATTCTCGAATCATAAGCTCGTGTACCTCGGCGGTGTCGCCTCTCAAGTGGTAAACGCGATATCGTAAGCGTCACGGCGCGTGTCTCATAACTTGCCGTTGGCTGATGGCGCAAGCTACACTCTTGCGCCGTGGAAGAAAAAATCCAGCACACCGAAGTGAATCAGGTGACAGAATGAAATTTGTCAGTCTTGTTGTCTTGTTGTTTTTGATCTGCGGGTCGGTGAGTGCCACCCAGGCGAAGCGCACCAGACAAGGCAAGCCCGCAGCGCGCGGCGCCGAGCAGGTGCTGAAGGACCTCGAGAATCAATGGAACGAAGCGTATAAGAACGGCGACAAAGGAACGCTCGATCGCATACTCGACGCCCAGTTCGTATTCACCGACGATGACGCGAACGTTTTCAACAAGACTCAATATCTTGATGCCATATCGCGCGTCAAAATCGAATCATATCGCCTCGATGACCTGACCGTGCGAGTGCGCGGAACGACCGGCATCGTCGCGGGCCGATGGACCGGCAAGTTCGCTACCGATGGAAAAGAAACAAGCGCGGTGATCAGATTCACCGACACGTTTTCGAAGCAGCTCGGCGGCTGGCGAGTTGTCGCATCACAGGAAACTCGTCTCGGCAATTCAAACGCGGCTGCTGGAGTCGAAATGACCACAAGTACAGGATTGAAAATCACAGACATCGTTGTTGGCGCCGGCGCAAGCCCACAGACAGGGCAAATGGTCACCGTTCATTACACCGGGACTCTCGAGAACGGAACCAAGTTCGACAGCTCGCTCGATCGAGGCCAGCCGTTTATCTTTCAAATCGGAATGGGCCGCGTCATAAAAGGCTGGGACGAAGGCGTCATGACAATGAAAGTCGGCGGCAAGCGCAAGCTGGTAATTCCGCCCGAGCTGGGTTACGGCGCGAGGGGCGCGGGAGGGGTCATCCCGCCAAACGCAACGCTGATCTTCGAAGTGGAACTACTGTACGTGAAGTAACCATCGCGTCGCGGTGCGCGCCGCAAGGCGAGTCGATCACGTGAAACCGGCGGCATTATGTCGAAGGAGCACAAGCACGATTCCCCTCACAGCCGGGGCAGCAACCGGCGCCGCCTTGCAGCCGTTCTCGCGTTGACGCTCGCCTACATGCTCGCCGAGGTTATCGGCGGCTTTCTGACAAACTCACTCGCGCTGCTTTCAGACGCCGGCCACATGCTCGCCGATGTTGCGTCGCTGGTGCTCGCTCTGTTCGCGATCGGATTCGCGACTCGCCCAGTCAATCCGAAAAAGACCTACGGTTATTACCGGATGGAAATACTGGCTGCGCTTGCGAACGGCGCCGCGCTGGTTGTCATAGCTCTGTTGATCTCCTACGAAGCATTTCATCGATTCAAAATACCGGAAGAAGTAAAAGGCGCCGAGGTCACTTTCATAGCTTTCGGCGGGCTTGTGGTGAACATCATCAGCGCGTTCGTGTTGCACTCGGCTTCAGAAGAAAACCTGAATATGCGCGGCGCATTTTTGCACGTGATTGGAGACGCGCTGGGTTCGGTGGGCGCGATTCTGGCGGGCGCGTTGATCTGGCTGTGGGGATGGACGCTTGCCGATCCTGTGATCAGCGTCGTGATGTGCCTTTTGATCATCTACAGCTCGTGGCAGCTTATTCGCGAATCGGTGAATGTGCTGCTCGAAGGCACGCCGTCGCACATAAGCATCCGAGCGTTAGTCGAGGAGATGCATGCAGTCCCCGGAGTTGCCAGCGTTCACGATCTTCACGTGTGGACCATCAGTTCGGGGATGGAAGCGCTTTCCGCTCACGTGACGATCGAGCCCGACGCTTCGCATCGAACGATACTCGAGGCGCTTCAGGAGCGGCTGCGTTCAGAGTTCAACATCGGCCACCTGACTATTCAAATTGAATCATCGGACGAGGCGGACAGCGGCAAGTTGTATCAGATCATGCGGCGAGGCGAAGCGGGGTCATCTGCGAAGAGTTAACGATACAAGCCCCGCAGACCATCCTTTTTGTGTTCCGGCAGAATGATCAAAACGATCCAAGCCAATACTCTGCAACCCTCGAACTCGGACAGGCCGCGCGCCTTTATTTCAAGCGTTGCCGTTCCCGTTGCGATTCTGATGCTGGGCACAGGAAGCGCCTGTCTGTACTTTTGGGGTCGCGATCTGCACCGCTTCACTCAGTGGGTTGCTGCGTACCTGTTTCTGTTCATCGGGCAGCTCGCGTTCTATTCTCTCGCGTGCGTTATTGTGTTTCGCTGGTCCGGCGCCGCAACACGCATATCAAAATTGGCGACGCTCGCGGCGATAGTCTTCTTCGCGATCGCCTTTCGCGCAATGCTGGTTCCTCAAAGGCCTTACTTGTCGGCCGATGTGTATCGTTACGTGTGGGACGGTCACGTCCAGGCTTCCGGAGTGAATCCTTATCGCTATGCCCCGGGCGATCCGGAGTTGACCGCTCTTCGTGATGATGTGATCTATCCAAGCATCAGCGATGAAGATCAACGCTGGTTATCGCCTTACCCTCCGGCTGCCCAGATGGTTTTTGCATTGGTGTCGCTCGTGCGGCCAATGAGCGTGACGGCGGTCAAGGCTGCAATGTCATCGTTCGATCTGATTGCGGTGTTGCTCGTTATGGTGGTACTCGCAAGGAGCGGGATCGATCCGGCGCGAGCGATCATCTTTGCGTGGCACCCGCTTGTAATTTTCGAGAGCGCTCACAGCGGACACGTAGAAGCCGTGTTCATTGCATTCCTCATGCTGGCACTCTTCGCCTGGTCGCGCCGGAAGCACGCGTTGACCGGATTCGCATTGGCGATCGCAACGTTGACTAAATTCTATCCCGTTATCCTGCTTCCCGCATTTCTTATCGCGGCTGAAGACGATGCGATCAAGGCCAAGGCGCCGGGGAAGCGACGGATTTTCGCCGGACTTCTTCATAAGCGAAACCTGACGATGCTCGCGGCATTTGCAGTCACGTTGGCGCTTGCATACGCGCCTTATCTCGGCGCGGGCCGCAACCTTTTCGGCTTCCTGCGCGCGTACGTCCAGGAAGAAGGTTTCATCCAGACCGGCGCGAGATACTTCTTACTCGACGCGCTTCGACAAGTCCTGCCGGTTCCAACAATGGTATTCCTGGTTTTCGGCGCCGGGTGTTTGATTACGGTCGCGGCGTTACAGATGATCAAGGTGAAGCGCGATGCGTTGGATGTGTCGCGCGCCGCAATGATTCTGATTGGAACTTACCTGCTTCTGACTACGCCGAGATACGCGTGGTATTACATGTGGCTGGTACCGTTCCTGTGCTTCGCGCCAAGACTGGGATGGATGTATATGGCTTGCGCGTCGGTGCTGTTGTATCTGGTGTGGTATACGCCGCTCGTTTATCCGGACGTGCCGCTCTGGCTGGGAGCTGCGATCTTCATACCGGTTCTCGCGATGCTGGTGTGGCAGTCGCGGTACGCGGACCACCCGGAGCGGTTTTCAGAGGCAGCTTCACCTTGATAACGAAAGTTTCTTGCGCTAGAAACGAATCGTTCCTGAATGAGAGGAGCGCGTGAATTGTCAGCATCAACCGAATGCTTCAATTTCAATTTCGCCGACCGGCCGCTTGAAGGCCGCGTTGTGCTCGTGGCCGGCGCGACCGGCGGTCTTGGAAGCGCAACGGTCGCGCTCCTGTGCCGCGAAGGCGCGGTTGTTATCGCAGGTTACAGACAGGATCGAGAACGAGCCGAGGCCCTGAAACGGGCCGTGGAAGCCAATTACAAGGGCACGGTCCATCTGGAGGCGGGCGACATCTCGGATCCGCGCGTGCGCACTCAATATGTTGAAACGGCGGACGCGATTGGAGACGGGCTCTACGGTATGGTCTGTTTCACAGGCGATCCGGCGCGTGTTAAGTTCGATGATGTGGTCGCCGAGGATCTTCACGATTCGCTGGAAAAGAACTACGTCGCCCCCGTCTTGCTCGCGCGCGAAGCAGGAGCGCGCATCTTAAGACGACGCAATGAAGGCGCGATTGTGTTGCTGTCCACCATGCAAGCCATTGCGCCATTCGAATCGAGCATCAACTACGCGGGAGGTAAGACGGCCCTGATCCAGGCTGCACGTATAATGGCCAAGCAGTGGGGCGGACCAGCGGGCGTGCGTGTTAACGTCATCGCGCCCGGAGTCAATCGCGCGGGCATGGCGTTGAAGTCGATTGAGTCGGGGAAGTACGGCTTCTACCTGGAGCAGAAGATCATTTCCCGTTTCGGCAAACCCGAAGACGTTGCGCGCGTAGTCAGACTGCTGCTCGAGCCCGACAACTACATCACCGGCCAGGTGATCACGGTCGACGGCGGACTGACGCTTCGGCGCGATCGAGGATAGAATGCTCTTCACCGGCCCGCACGATTACTTCAATCGAGACTACGTTCGCGAGTGGACCGAATCGGCGAACCTCAAGCGCCCGTTTCGTGTGCTCTTCCTCGAAGCCTTTGCCAGGGAACTGCGGCGAGTCGAAGGCGCGAGGGTTTTGGATCTTGGCGCGGGACCCGGGTTCCTTGCGGAGCATCTTTTAGCTCGATGTGATATTGAATCGTATGATCTTTTGGATTTTTCACCGCATATGCTCGAGTTGGCTCGCGACCGCCTTGCTCAATTTGACGGGAAGGTTTCGTTTCATCAAAAGAGTTTTTTGGAAGACGGTTGGTGGAAGAAGTTGCGAGCGCCCTATGACGTTGTGGTTTCGATGCAGGCGGTGCACGAGCTTCGTGACACCGCTCGAATACTTGGGCTCTATCGTGACGCGGGATTCATACTGAGAAGCGAAGGACTCATCCTTGTCGCGGATGAGATCGTTGAAGAGATCGACGACGATGTGCCTTTTCACACGGCGGAGGGCCATCTATCCGCGCTCGGGGAAGCGGGTTTTGAGGATGCGCATCAGGTTCTTCAGATCGGCGACCTGGCAATGTTTATTGGGAGATGGTGTCAACAGACTTATGAACAATAGAAGAGTCGTCCGCGGCATAGCGATAATTCTTGTCAGCGTTTTTTCGTTGAGCGCTCAGCAAGCTAAGCCTCAGCAAGTGGCACTCACGGCGGACATCGAAGCCGCGCTAGCTAATATTTCTTCCGATTCGATGCGCGGTCACTTATCGTTCATCGCTTCCGACGCGCTCGAAGGGCGCAATACGCCCTCACCCGGTCTCGACATCGCCGCCGAGTACATCGCGGCTCAGTTTCGACGCGCGAAGCTCGAACCCGCGGGCGATCAGGACTACTTTCAAACGGCGAACTTCGCAGTTTCAGAAACTCCGATGGACGCCTTTGAACTGAAGCTGAAGTCCGGACCCGAGACAATCAGCGTCTCAAAAAATCAGGTGAGCTTTAACATCGACCGGGAGCTGAAAGTCTCGGCGCCGGTTTTCAAGATTGACTATTCGGATAAAACCGCTTTGACTCAACTCAAGCCTGAACAGATCGAAGGCAGGGCCGTGCTCACTGAGATACCAGACCTGCGACGCGTTGAAGAATCACGCAGGATGGAGACGTACCAGACGTACGAACAGTTCCTCGGAAAGATGACTGAGCTGAAGGCGGCGCTGGTTCTCTCGATCGATCGAACCAGCAATTCGGGAAGCGGAGGAGGCCAGGGACGACTCATCGATCCGGAAAACAGAGGTTCAGTGCCGCAGTTTCTGAGGATTCCACAGATAAACGTTCAGGATCCAAAAGTCGCCAAGCTGCAGGACGAGTCGAAAGCGGGGCTTACAACCGCGCAACTGTCGCTAGCCATTGCGGCGCCCGCGGAACGGCCGGTGCGCTTGCGAAACGTCATCGGAGTATTGCGAGGCTCGGACCCCGTTTTGAAAGACACCTATGTGCTGGTGACTGCGCATTACGATCATGTGGGCGTGCGCCGCGAGATGACCGGCGACAATATCTTCAACGGAGCGAACGATGACGGCAGCGGAACCGTGTCGGTGATTGAAATCGCATCGGCGCTTGCATCGCTGAAACAGCGTCCAAAGAGAAGCATTGTGTTCATGACTTTCTTCGGCGAGGAGAAGGGTCTGCTGGGCTCGCGTTACTACGGCAGGCATCCGGTGTTTCCGATTTCGAGCACAGTCGCCGATGTGAATCTGGAACAGGTGGGGCGGACGGACAGCAGCGAAGGCCCGCAGATCGCCAACGCGACGCTGACAGGATTCGACTACTCGGACATGGGCCCGATCTTTAAAGCCGCCGGCGAAAAGACGGGCATCACTGTTTATAAGCACGAACAGAACAGCGATTCATTCTTCGCGCGCAGCGACAATCAAGCGCTGGCGGATCAGGGCGTGCCCGCGCACACGCTGTGTACCGCGTTCGTCTATCCGGATTATCACGGAGCCGGCGATCACTGGGAGAAAATCGACTACGCCAACATGGCAAAGGTCGATCGCATGGTAGCGCTCGCGCTGACGATGATTGCCAACAACCCTGAAGCGCCAAAGTGGAATGAAAGTAACCCGAAGACTTCGCGTTATGTTAAGGCGTGGTCTGATCATCACGGAAAGTGAAGTCGCATGAAAACTGAATCAAACGCATCACAGACGCCAGTTGGTCTGGCGCAGCTTCGATACGCGCTAATCGTCATTCCCGGACGGCTCGCGGCGATTGCGCGCGAGCGAGCCGCAACCAGGCCCTCGCCTGATGCGTGGTCGGCGAATGAAGAACTCGGCCATCTGATCGATTCCGCGGCGAACAATCATCAGCGAATTGTGAGGGCGCAACTCGAAGACAACCTGGCGCTCGCGGGATACGACGGTGATCGATGGGTTGCGCTGCACGGCTATCAGCTACGCGAGTGGACCGAACTGATCGCGTTGTGGAGAGCCGCAAACGCGCATCTTCTCTCTGCCGTCGAGGCCGCGCCGGAATCGGCGTGGGGGCACACACTGAGCATCGATGCTTCGGAGCCCATCACGCTCGGATTCCTGGTTAACGATTACGTCGCGCACATGGTCAATCATCTTCGGCACATTGGAATCGAAGTAGATGATGTACTGGCGATCTCGTCAATCGATTTGCCATCGATCTATCCTGAGAGACCGGCGCCGGTTGATCACTCGATTAGCGAGTTGATGCGGCGGCGCTGGAGCGCGCGCGCGTTCGAAGCCGCACGGCCGGTTGAACGCGAGAAGCTTCTGACCTTGCTTGAAGCTGCCCGATGGTCGCCATCGTGTTTCAACGACCAACCGCGATACTTTCTTGTGTTCGATGGCGCAGATCAAGAAGCGCTGGCGAAGGCGCGAGCGTGTCTGACGCCGGGGAATGCGTGGGCGATTGAGGCTCCGGTGTTGATGCTTTCAGTCGCGCGCGAGACTTTCGAAAAGAACGGCAAGCCGAATCGATGGGCGCAGCACGATGTTGGATTAGCTACTGAGAATCTTCTGCTGGAAGCGATTGAGCTGGGGTTGGCCGCGCATCCGATGGCGGGCTACGACGCGGAGCTGGCGCGAAGCGAATTCAAGATTCCCGAGGGCTACACCCCTATCGCGATGATTGCGATAGGCTATCCTTATCGCGGCAAGCTTGAAGACCTCGATGAAAAACTTCGAGGCAAGGAACTCGCGCCGCGCGAACGGAAGCAGATCGGTGAGATAGCCTTCAACGGAACCTGGGGCCGCTCATTTTGAACGCGTCTTTTGCAAGTCAGCGACGGCGGTTTCGAGTTTAGCAAGACGCGCGGCGACCTCTTCGCGCGACAGGCCGCCGGTTGCAAACTCGATCGTCTTCACGCCGGTGTTAGTCACACTCAGTTTAATGCATCGCAGAAGCAGATTTCAGGAACGCAATCCCGTAGGGATGGCCTGTCTGTAGTAGCGTCGCCGCGGTTGGTCTTTGTAACTCCTTTAGGAGTTACAGTAACTCCTTTAGGAGTTACTCCTTTAGGAGTGACCTGTGTTCCCGCAAAGAGGTGACACCTAAAGGAGTCAGGCATCGTCGCCGTGCTGGTTCTATAGACAGCGCCCATGATCCTGTGGATCGCCACAACCAGGATGAAAATTGCGCCTCGGCGTTGAATCAACAACTTAGCCGCCTATTTTCATAGCAGGTCCGCCCTCACGGGATTAACCCTCTGAATTCTTGCTCACGAGTATCATCTTGAACGTGACCGACTACTAGTCAGCCGAATCTTGGGTCTCGTATCCCAAGGATGCCATAAGTAGCTTTTGAGTCTTCCCCACGAGTCTTGCCTGGGTCGTATCGGACGAGACCAGCAAGCCAAGCGTATCAACCTCTTAGCGCGAATCACCCGGCTCGAGCGCCGTTGGGGATCTCTTTCTCCGGCGTCGCGAGGACCGGTGTGAGTCCGTCAGCAAATCCGATGTCGAATAACATTCCTTCGGAAACTTCGCCCATCATTTTTCGCGGCTCAAGGTTCACGACGAACAGCGCTTGTTTGCCTTCGATCTCTTTCGGATTGTCGCGCTCTTGTTTCATGCCGGCGAGAATCGTCCTCTTGTGATCGCCGAAGTCGACCGTAAGCTTGACGAGTTTGTCCGAGCCTTTGACGTCCTCGACTCTTTCGATCGTTCCCACGCGAATATCTATTTGGTCGAGCACGTCGATTCGAATGACCTTCTTGATCGGCGCAAGGGTTAGCGATTCCATGACTTGATCATATACACGCCAGGGAGGCTCACGCGAGGATCGGCAGGTACTGGCGCCACGGGCCGACCGCTTCGGTGTATTGTTTGGACATGACTCTCAAGGCCTGGGCAACGTGACTCAGATCGTGTGCCACCCACGTTGCCAGGAGTTCACCGAGAGTGACAGTTCCGAGCTCCGGATGAGTACCGCGCAGCGCGAGCTTCTCCGGCGTCACTCCCAACTGCGAGAGTGTTTCGAGATTTTTTGTTCGGAGAGTCGCAAACTCGTCGAGCAGCGCCTCTACGGTCTTACCCTTTGACTTTCCAACCTGCGCAAACCGATCGAAAGGCTCGAACGCTTTCGCCTCGCCGTGCTCAAGGATGATTCTTGCGCGTGGAATCCAATCGGTTTCTTCCCCGTGAATCAGATGCCCCAGGACGTCATAGGGGCTCCAGGTGTCCGGACCTTCGTTCCCAGTTACCCAGGCGGCCGGTGCTCCCGCTAGCAGTGCATTCAAAGTCGCGGGTGTCCTGCTTAGAATAGCCATCGCGTGTTCAAGCTGAAACTCCATTGTCTCTCTCCTTGAGAAAGTGTCCGGCAAGCTGTCTGCTTGCCGGACCACACCGTTAGTTGTAACGCAGTGCGACCATCGGATCAACGCGCGAAGCCTTGCGTGCGGGAATGTAACTCGCCAGAAGCGAAACACAAACGATCAACACGGAAATCCCCGCATAGGTCATCGGATCCGCGGCGCTCACCTTATATAAAAGACTCGACATCAGGCGAGTCAAGACGAACGCCGAGGCGAGCCCGGCCGCCATTCCCGCCGCCGTCACCTTTCCGGCGTCAAAGAGAACCATGTTTAGCATATCCCTGGAAGCGGCTCCCAGAGCCATTCTGACGCCTATCTCGTGCGTGCGCTCAGTGACTGAATATGCCATCACGCCATAGATTCCAACCGCCGCAAGCAACGCCGCGAGTCCCGCGAACGATACCAGCAACCACATATTCAATCGCTGCGGCGCCACTGAATCGAAAACAATGTCTTCCAGCATCCGCACCTGCGCGACGGGCACTCCGGGGTCGACAGTTTTCATCGCGCCCCGAATTGCGGCCACCACGCCGTTTGGATCGGCGTTCGTTCGCACGACCAGGAAGCTGCTGCGCATCGCATTGGCATACGGGTTCTGGGTGACGGGAACATAGATCGCAGGGTTGATGTCCTCGCCCAGCCCCAGCAGCTTGACGTCTCCACACACGCCGACGACCTCGCGCCAGAGGGGCGGGTTCGGATAAATCTGTATGCGCTTCCCGATGGGGTCTTCGCCCGGCAGAAACTGCTCGGCCATCGCGCGGTTTATGACGGCGACGAATGGCGCGTCTTTCGTATCACGTTCGGTGAATTCGCGACCACTCAGCAGCGGGATCCCGATCGCTTTGAAATAGTCTGGAGTCGCAACCCGGCAGTCGGCGGTTGGTTGCTGCCCTGGCTCAACCGGCTTGGCCTGAAAGGTGAACGAAGTCGATGCGTTGAACCCCAGAAGCGGGACTCGATTGATTCCGGCCGACGATTCGACTCCAGGAATCGCGCTGACCTTCTCAGTAAGCCGATCGTAAAATCGTGACTGCTGGTGAATGTCCGCATAGACGGGCTGAGTCAGCCCGATTCCGATCGTCAAGACACCCTTCGGTTTGAAGCCCGGCGAGACGCCGCTGATCGAAACGAAGCTGCGCACCATCAACCCAGCTCCGGCCAGCAGCACCACCGCAAGCGCGACTTCCGCCGCGACCAGCGCATTGAGAATTCGTTGGTGCATCGCGCCGCTCGTCGCCCCACGGCGTCCGTCTCTCAGGTTTTCCGTCAGCACCTTATTGGAAGATTGAAGCGCCGGGGCAATTCCAAAGAGGATCCCGGTCGCAAGCGAGATCAGCAACGTGAACAGTAAAGCCTTGAAGCTCACCGATACTTCCTCAACGCGCGGGATGCTGCTAGCGCTGATGCTTGTGAGCGTCGGCACTCCCCACAAGGCGATCAGCAAACCTATCAACCCACCCGCGAAACTCAGCAATACGCTCTCGGTGAGCAACTGACGAACGAGCCTTGCGCGGCCCGCCCCAAGCGCAGTCCGGACGGCGAATTCAGTGCGGCGCGCAGTCGCTCGCGCCAACAAAAGATTGGCCACGTTTGCGCACGCGATCAGCAACACGCATCCCGCGGCCCCGAACAAGATCATCAGCGCGGGACGAATCTTGCCGACGACTTCCTCGTGTAGCGGAACGACTTGCACTTCGACACCTGAGCTGGAATCGGGATACTGCTGGGCGATCCGCGCGGCGATTGTATCCATGTCCGCCTGAGCTTCTCTTATCGAAACACCGGGCTTCAAACGCGCGGTGACGCGGAGGAATCGGCTGCCGCGTGCCGTCTCGTTTTTTCCCTGGATCAGTGGGAAGTAGACCTGGGTGTCGGGGTTCGGATAATAGAATCCCCTTGGCAGCACGGCGACGATCGTGTAAGTCGTGCTGTCGATGTTGATGGCTCGCCCAACCAATGACGGATCGCCGCCGTAGCGTTGCTGCCACAGCGTGTAGCCGATCATCGCGACGGGGGCGCCGCCGGGCCGATTCTCGGTATCGAGGAAATCGCGCCCGCCGAGGGGGCTTATTCGAAACGTAGACAGAAAGTCCGCGGACACTCGCGCGCCGTTGACTCGTTCGGGCTCATCGCCGTCGGTGAGATTGACTGAAACTGTGCGAGTCCCGATGACGCTCTCGAAGCTTTGATTTTGGGACTGCCAATCGGCGAAGTCTGGAAACGAAGCCGGCTGTCGAAACTGATTCGTTGCCGGGTGCTGCAGCCAAAGGATGGCCAACTCCGAAGGCTGCGCATAGGGCAGCGGGTTGAGCAGGACGGCGTTGACGACGCTGAAGATCGCAGTGTTGGCGCCGATTCCAAGCGCCAGGGTTACGATGGCGACGAGGGTAAACGTGGGCCGCTTGACGAGCATTCGGCTGGCGTAGCGAATATCCGCGAACAGGGTTTCCATGTTTCGTCTCCCGATTGCAGGTGAGCGCGGGCACGCACTCTATCGAGAGGGTACGAAATTCCAGGGAATCTGGCCAACTCATTGTTTTCATGGTTTTGATGAATTGGGCTCATAAGAAGCGGATTGGTCCGCATCGTTGACGGGACGCCTAATTTGGAGAAGCGCAATTACGAAACCTACTCATCATCGGGCAGCAAATCGTCGACGGGCATCGACCAACCCGGTACTGCTTCGCTTGCGTCCGCGACGTCCCCCGAACGATATACAACAGGACTCTCGGGTTCGCCGGCGTGATACGACTTAATGATGTCCGGGCCGAGCACATCGACGTCCCACACACAAAGTGTTCCCGCCGCGAAGTAGTCTCTTCGCTTAGCGGCCAGCCGCTTCTCCGCATACGCACCGTAGTCGTCCTCGCTTCTGACTTCGACAGCAAAGGCCGGCGCGTGCTCGAGGAAGCGCATACGAGTCGGCCGTCCGGTGTACCACGCTGCGTCGGGACTGAAGGATTTGCGATTGGGCAGATCGACTACGAAGGCGGCGTTATCCGGCAAGGCGTAACCTAATCTTGTTTTGCGCTCGTGTTCACTCAGGCTTATGTAAATCGCTCCCGAAGCTCGGCTGGGCCAGAATCCACTTGGGGACATGAGTACGAGCTCTCCGTAGATGATTTCAGCTTTACCATGCCCAGGAACGTGATAAAGGTCTTGGATAGTTGCTTCGGTTTTAGCAGCCATAGTGAAGCCTCGCGGGCGAATGATAGCAGAGCTACGCCGATAATTTTCAGACGTGAAACGCAGCGTCGTTGCTTACTCATCTGGTCTTGTAAACCAGACCGGCTTTCATCACAAACACCGTGCGAGTTAGTGCTCGAACATCATCAAGCGGATTGCCCTCCACCGCGATTATGTCGGCGTACTTTCCGGGCTCTATTGTCCCGATCTGTTTCTCCATCCTCAACAGCTCGGCCGCGCGAGTCGTCGCCGTGCGAATCGCATCGATGGGTTTCATTCCGTACTCGACCATCTTCACGAACTCGCGCGCCGAAGTTCCGTGCTCGAATGCCCCGACATCAGTGCCGAAACAAATCTTCGCGCCCATCTTCATCGCCTTCTGAAAAACCTCTTTGTGATGAGCAACAATTCGGCGGCGCATCTCGGTATCGTCCTCGGCGCTTTCCGGCAAGTAGACTGACAACGTAGGGCACCAGTAAGTCCCGTGCTCGACCAGCAGCTTGATCGCTTCGTCGTCCATCAGCATTCCGTGCTCGATCGAACGCACACCGCCGCGAATCGCGTTCTTGGCGCCATCGCCACCGTAGGCGTGAGCCGCTACGTCGCGATGCCATCGCGCGGCTTCGGCGACGACTGCTTTCACTTCGTCGAGCGATACCTGGCTGAGAGGTTCGAGCGTAACCGGATCGACGTGACGCAGCGTGCCGGTTGCGTAGAGCTTGATCCAGTCGGCGCCGTATTTCACCTCGCGGCGAATCTCGGCGATCATCGCGTCGCGGGAATCGGTTAGCGTCGCGGGTTCGGGAATTGGAATGTCGGGATTCAACCCCGCGTTGTTCATGTGACCGCCGGTGATCGTGAGCGCATAAGTCGAGACGAGCAGTCGCGGACCAGCTATGATTCCGCGATTGATGCCGTCGCGAATCGCCACGTCGGCGAAGCCCGCGCCTTCGCTGTCGAGATCGCGCATGGTCGTGAAACCGGCTTCCAGATCGCGTTTCACGGCGGCCGTCGCTTGGACGGTTCGGAAGGCCTGGGACTTGGTGATGACCGGCGGCGCGCCTCGCTCATCTTCCGGCTGCAGCATCACGTGAGTGTGACAGTCGATCAAGCCCGGCAACACGGTGAAGCCCGAAAGGTCAATTACTCTCGTCCCGTCTGGTAGCTTGGCCATCATGCCTGTGGTCACCGATTCAATTCGATCGCCGCGAATGATGATCAATGCATTCTGAATAACCGACCCGTCCGCGGGGTTGATCAGCCGCCCGGCTTTGATCGCGGTCATCGTATTCGTTTGAGCAAACGCCGCCGGGCAACCGAGCAGGATCACCGCGATCAACGACCTTCGAAGCTTGCGAGTAATAAACATGATTTCACCTTTTGGTCAGAGTTCGTGGAAGGCATCTTGATATCCGAGTTCGTCCGGCACAGTCAAGCTTGAAGGTTTGAATCCACGCCCGCGCGATGTATATACTTTCGCTCCAATTTCAGGAGGATCAAATGCATCGTCATCACACGCTCAAAGCAGTTTTTGGTATCGCTGTGTCCGTCGTCGTAGCTCTCAACGGATTTGCAACCGGCGTCTTTGCTCAATCGAATGGAAAGACGCACGCGATTCGCGGATTCTCGGAAGCGAACGCCGCAACCCAGATCACCTGGGAAGAAAAAATGCGCGCGATTCCCAAGCCCGAATTGCTGCGCGAATACATGAAACACCTGTCGGCCGAGCCGCATCACGTCGGTTCCGCTTATGACAAGCAGAACGCCGAATGGATTCGCGACAAGTTCCGGTCCTGGGGCCTCGACGCGAAGATCGAAGAATTCGATGTGTTGTTCCCGACTCCGGCCGAACGTGTGCTCGAGATGATCGAGCCGTCTCGCTTTCGCGCCGTGCTCAAAGAACCGGCCATCAGCGAAGACTCGGATTCGGGCGACGCGAATCAGCTTCCGAGTTACAACGCGTATTCGATCGACGGCGATGTGACCGGGCAGCTTGTGTACGTCAACTACGGCGTGCCCGCCGACTACGAAGAACTCGCCAAGCTCGGCGTCGACGTCAAAGGCAAAATAGTCATAGCGCGTTACGGCGGAAGCTGGCGCGGCATCAAGCCGAAAGTCGCCGCCGAGCACGGCGCGATCGGCTGCCTGATTTATTCCGATCCGAAAGACGACGGCTACTATCAGGGAGATGTTTTCCCTAAGGGTGCGTATCGGCCAGAGCAAGGCGTGCAGCGCGGTTCGGTAATGGATATGCCAGTTCATCCGGGCGATCCGCTCACCCCGGGTTGGGGCGCGGTGAAGGGCGCTCGCCGCATTCCGCGCGAGCAGGCTGATGTGATAACGAAGATTCCGGTGATGCCGATTTCGTACGGCGATGCGTTGCCGCTTCTTCGCGAGCTCGGCGGACCCGTCGCACCCGAAGCCTGGCGCGGCGCGTTGGGCATCACCTATCACATCGGCTCGGGGCCGGCTCGAGTGCATTTGAAACTTGCGTTCGACTGGTCGACCAAAACTCTGTACGACGTGATCACTAGGATCGAAGGCAGCACCTATCCCGATGAGTGGGTGATCTCCGGCAATCATCACGATGCGTGGGTAAACGGCGCGGATGATCCGACCAGCGGAATGGTGACGGTAATGGAAACCGCGCGCGCCTTCAGTGAAATGCTCAAGCAAGGCTGGCGGCCGAAACGCACGATCATCATGTGTGCGTGGGACGGCGAAGAAGAAGGATTGCTGGGTTCGACTGAGTGGGTCGAAACGCACGCCGATGAACTCAAGCAGAAGGCCGTCGCGTATCTGAACTCTGACAGCACCAGCAAAGGGACGCTCGGCGCCGGCGGCTCGCACACGCTCGAGCGATTCATCAACGAGCTTGCACGCGATGTTCAGCAGCCGGGCGGCAAGGGATCAGTCTGGGATGCGATGAAGGAACGCAGAACCGAACAAGCCCGGACTGACGAAGACAAGAAGGAAGTGAAAGAACGCGCGGACCTGCGCATCGGCGCGCTGGGTTCGGGTTCGGACTACACGCCGTTCATTCAGCATCTGGGGATCGCTTCGATGAATACGGGCTTCGGCGGTGACGGCGGCGGTGGGGTTTATCACTCGATATACGATTCGTTCGCGTGGTACACCAAGTTCGGAGATCCGACTTTCGAGCACGGGCGCGCGCTGTCCCAGGTCAACGGCACGATCCTGATGCGGCTGGCGAGCGCCGATGTGTTGCCGTTCGAGTTCACGAATCTTGCGGAGACGATTGGCCGCTACGTGACCGAGATCGAGAAGCTGAGCAGTCGAGCTAAGCCGCCGCGCAATATTGATCTCGGGTCATTGAAGTCGGCACAGAAGTCGCTTGCTGAAAGCGCTCGCCGATACGAAGACGCGCTGGCTAAGGCGGGTGCAAAGGGACTGCAGCCCACGCAGGCGAAAGCGCTCAATCAATTGCTTTATCAATCCGAGAGAAGACTCACAAACGAGCGTGGGCTTCCGAGGCGCCCGTGGTTTGTTCATCAGATTTACGCGCCGGGCTTTTACACGGGCTACGGCGTGAAGACAATTCCCGGTGTGCGCGAGGCGATTGAGGAAAAGCAGTGGGACGAAGTCGAGCCTCAGATAAGAAACGCGAGCGCCGCGATTCAAGCGCTGAGTTCTCAGATTGAGGCAGCGACGCGGATGCTGGAAGGAAGGTAGGAGACAAAACCGCAGAGGACGCTGAGGAACGCGGAGCGGGTCCGTCTCTGCGTTCCTCAGCGCCCTCTGCGGTTGATTTTCTCTGAATGTTAACGATTGGATCCTGGGAATGAAGAAGAGGCATGGAAATCAACCGGATCACGGGTGCTGTCATCGACTCGGCGATGAAAGTCCATTCCACGTTTGGCCCAGGGCTGTTGGAAAGCGCATACAAAGCCTGCCTGGTGTATGAACTCAGAAAGCGCGGCTTGAGAGTCGATGTTGAAGTGGGGCTGCCACTAATCTACGACGGGGTGAAGCTCGCCGATGTAGGCTACCGTATTGATCTGTTGGTCGAGCATGAGGTCGTAGTGGAATTGAAGGCGGTTGAGATAATGGCTCCGATCTTCGAAGCGCAGTTGCTTCATTATCTCAAGCTCAGCGGAAAGAAGGTCGGACTACTGATTAACTTCAAAGTGTTTCACTTGCGCGATGGCATCAAACGCATGGTCAACAACCTTTGAGAACCCTCTGCGTTCCTCGGCGCCCTCTGCGGTAAAGCTCCGGATTTAACCGCAGAGAACGCTGAGGAACGCAGAGGAAGAGGATCCGGATTTAACCGCAGAGAACGCTGCTTCATTATCTCAAGCTCAGTGGAAAGAAGGTCGGACTACTGATTAACTTTAAAGTGTTTCACCTGCGCGACGGCATCAAACGCATGGTCAACAACCTTTGAGAACCCTCTGCGTTCCTCGGCGCCCTCTGCGGTAAAGCTCCGGATTTAACCGCAGAGAACGCTGAGGAACGCAGAGGAAGAGGATGAGGTCCTTAATTGAGCACGATGTCCGCGATCTGCCGCGACAAATTCGCCAGCCCACCGCCGATGTTCTCCAAGTTCGTCATCAACACAACCGCTAATCCCTTCTGAGGAATCGTGTACAAGAACGTGCTCACTCGCTGTTGAGCTCCACCGTGATGTACTTCCTTCATTCCGTTTCGCTCGCTTACGCCCCAGCCCATTCCGTAACCCGTCGGCTTGCCGTCGCGAGTCTTCATCGATATCCACATCGAATCGAGCGTCTCTTTCTTTAGGAGCGTTCCGTTCTGCATTGCAATCGCAAACTTCGCAAGGTCTTCGACGGTCGAGATGAATCCTCCACCGGGAATCTTGTAGCTCGTATCCGCGAGCCCTGAGTTGCGCAGCTCTCCGCTTTGAGACTTGTAGTAACCCTGCGCGCGATTCGGAATGATGTCCGCGACGTTGTCCACTCGAATGCGATCCATGCCCCCAGGTTTGAAAACGTTCTCGCGAACGAAATCCGAAAAACTCATTCCCGATGCTCCCTCAACCGCGCAACCCAACACCGCAAAACCGTGAGTCGTGTATGTGTATTTGGTGCCCGGCTCAAACAACAGAGGATCGTTCTTGAACATGTCGAGTCCTTCGACAACGTTGTTGTAGTGACGAGTGCTCGCGAATTCAGTCTCGTCCTTGTAGTGCCGAACTCCGCTGAGGTGTCCGAGCAGCAAGCGAGCGGTGACGGGCCACTGCTTCGCGGGAAACGCGGGACAATGCTTCTGAATCGGCGCGTCGAGATCGAGTTTGCCTCGTTCGGCTAATTCCATCACAGCGGCTGCCGTTATCGGTTTCGATATCGAGCCGAGCCGATACGCCGTGAGCGCTTTCGCTGGCACGAAGTTCTCGACGTCGGCGAGTCCATAGCCCGCAGACCATCGCAGCTTGTGATCGACGACGACGGCGACCGAAAGACCTGGGATGCCGAGCTTCGACATCTGCGCGCTGATGGCCGTCTCGATTTTCTCGCGCTTGTCGGCTGGAAGCCCCGCAGTCTGTTGCGCGTGAGCGGCCCCGCACATCGAAGCCACAATCACGATCAACCATGCCGTCCTCGCTGTACGTAAACGCATGCTTTCCTCCTGAGTCTCAATTGTCGGAGCGAGCCAGCAGCGAAACTATGGGTTGCGATGATTACTGTCAAGCGGCAAACTAGTCGCGGTCCTTCGGGTGACGCACTGCTCGCATCAGAACTACGAATCACGACGCAAGCAGAATGCACCAAAGCCACAAAACGAGGTGAAGGCGATGGGCAACGGCGCGCATAAAAAATGGAGCAACTGCATCGGCAATCAACAGGTCGAGCCTTACCGGTTACTTCGCCCAACGACCCTCGAGGAGATCGTCGAGATCGTCAAGCTCGCCGAGAGTGAGAACCGCAAGGTGAGAGCAGTGGGCTCGGGTCATTCGTTCTCCGACATCGCCCTCACCGATGATTATCTGCTGGACACCCATGGCCTGAATAGAGTGCTGACCCTGGACACAGAGACGCTAAAGGAGCGCGCACAGAGTTCAACTCTGGTCGAGATCGAATGCGGGATCACGATCGCCGGCGTTAACAATGCGCTCGACAGCCTCGGGCTCGCGCTGATCAACATGGGAGCGCATACGGCACAAACGGTCGTTGGGGCGCTTTCGACTTCGACTCATGGTTCGGGCATCAGCCTCGGGTCCGCCGCGGCGTTTGTGAGGTCGATGGTCATTGTGGCAAGCGGAGGAAGGGTCTACCGGATCGAACCCGCTGACGGCATAACCGATCCCGCGAAGTTCAAAGCCAAGCACAGCGACGTCGAACTGGTCCAGGATGATGATTGGTTCAACTCCGTCGTGATCGGACTGGGTTGTATGGGTGTGGCTTATTCGGTCACCGTGCAGGTTCGTGAGAAGTATTGGCTCACAGAATCGCGGACCCTCAGCAACTGGACGCGAGTGAAGGCTGACCTTTTGAAGGGCGACGTGCTGCGTGAGAATCGTCACTACGAGGTGCTGGTCAACCCTTATGAGTTCGACGGCGATCACACTTGCCTGGTCACAATCAGGAACGAGATACCCGAACCGACCGACCCGGACCCGGAGAAGAAGAATCGCAGCCATCTATCGGTCGGGTTTTCTTTCTTTCCGCACGGGCTGATAAGGTTCACCGGCAAGCTGATAAGCCTCAAGAATCGTCTCCTCCCGGGCTTGATTCCGAGAACGATCGAAGACTCACTCAAGGGCCTGGCCGACGAGGAGTACGACGCCTCGAGCTATAGTGTGCTCGATCTGGGCGCGCCAAACTACGTCGCGGCTTATTCGAGCGAGTTTGCGCTGGCCGTTGATGGAAACGTCTACATCGACGCGGCGGAAAAGATAATCGAGATCGCAAGGCGCAATCGTGAATCGAAGAACTTCTATCACACAGTGCCATTCTCGTTGCGCTTCGTTGCAACGCACGATCTTTATTTTTCGATGATGTACGGACGCGAGACCTGTATGATCGAAGTCCCGATGATCGACCCGACCCACGGAGGGCTGGACATCCTGAGAGACGTGGAACAGGCCCTGATCGATCTCGGCGCGCGGCCGCATTGGGGACAGATAAACTACCTGCCAGGTGGTGGTGAATTGATAAAGAGAATGTACCCGATGTTCGATAAGTGGATTGCGGTTCGCAAGGTCTTGAATTCAAGCGGCGTGTTCAACAACCGGTTCTCCGCTCGATGCGGGTTCGATGCTTGACCCCTGCGCTCTGTGTTGTTCATGACTGCTGAGGACCCACGAAGGAGTCTGAGAACCAATATGATTAGACTGTCACGGTTTGTTTTTGTTTTGTTGATCTGCGGGTCAGTGATTGTCTCCGCGACATCCCAAACTCCAAAGCCGCTGCCTTCTCTGCGCGAACAGGCCGAGATTCAACAGCAATGGTTGAAGCTCCGGCTTGAACGCGTGCTTCCGAAGCTCATGCGCAAGCACCACGTTCAGATGTGGCTCGTCATCTGCCGCGAGTACAACGAAGATCCGGTGTTCTTTTCGTTGGTCTCGCCCACGATGTTCGCCGCGCGACGGCGGACTATCTACGTGTTTTTCGATCGGGGTGAAGAGAAGGGAATCGAGCGACTGGCGCTTGGCGGCGGCTCGAACGGCGGGCTGTACACGGTGTATCGCGACACAGGAATCGAAGGCCGCGAGATCTACGGCGAAGGTCAATGGGTGCTGCTCAGAAAACTCATCGACGAGCGCAAGCCTGCGACGATCGCCATCAACATCTCGCATACTCACGCGTTCTCGGATGGCTTGTCCTCAGGCGAACGCGAAAAACTCGAGAGCGCACTTGGAGCCGAGAATCTGAAACGAATCGTAAGGGCTGAAGACCTGGCGCTCGAATACATCGAAACGCGCTTGCCCGAGATGCTTCCCACTTATCGACAGATGATGGAGACCGTTCACTCGTTGATCGGCCGCGCGTTTTCAAACGAAGTAATCACTCCCGGCAAGACCACGAATCAGGACGTCGTGTGGTGGCTGCGGCAACAAGTGAACAACCTCGGACTCGGTACTTGGTTTCATCCGTCGGTGCGAGTTCAGAAGTCGTCGAGGACCGGTGTGGATTTGCTAGCCGAAGATGCTCCGGTAGTCATCGATCGCGGCGATGTCCTGCACGTTGACTTCGGAATAACCGCGATGCGATTGAACACCGACACTCAGCACATGGGTTATGTGTTGCGCGCAGGCGAAAAGGACGTGCCCGCCGGAATCAAGCGAGCGCTTGCGAACGCGAATCGGCTTCAGGATTTGTTGATGGAGCGAATGAAGCCGGGCCGCTCGGGCAATGAAGTGCTCGCCGATACGCTCGCGGCGATGAAAAAAGAGGGAATAAACGGATCGATCTACACTCATCCGATTGGCGATCACGGTCACGGAGCGGGTCCGCTGATCGGCTTATGGGATCGACAGCAAGGCGTGCCCGGCCGCGGGGATGTTCCGATACTTGCGGGTAGCTGGTTTTCAATCGAGCTTGCGGCGACGACTCCGGTTCGCGAGTGGGGCAACAAAGAATTGTGGATCGGCGAAGAAGAGGATGCCGTGATTGACGAATCCGGGCACGCGTCGTGGGTGTTGAAACGCCAAACCGAATACCACTTGATCAAGTAACGGATCGATCGTTTTCGGGCCGGACGGACTCCTCGAATATGTGTTTGTAGTCCGGCCTTCAGGCGGAAGTTTGTATGATCATCGCGCTAACAAATTGAATTACAAACTTCCGCCTGAAAGCCGGACTACAAAACTATCGTCTCGAACCTTTGTCCCGCCATCAGAAGACATCCTCACGCTTGAAACCGTACGGACTAACCCTCGCTTTCTGTATGCATGTCAAACAACCCCTCTCCTGTCATCCGCATAAAACTGTCGCAAGTAGCCTTCGAATTTCTGGAATGTGATTTGTCATAAGACATTCGTGAATGGACTCCCATAACACAAGGTTCGGAGGAATACGGCAATGTTGATACGACAGAGATTTGTAAAACTGGCGCTTTGCTTGATCGCCTGCGCGCTCAGCATCAGCGTCAACGCAGACGATAAGTCAAAAGACAAAAAAGAAGGGCACGGAACCCCAGTCCTGTGGCAACAGCCCGGCGATATATCATCGCGAGACCTGTTGCTCGGACCGGGTGGCGAAGAAATGAAACCCGAGCTGTCGAAGGTCACTTTCATAAGAGAAGAGAAGGGCGGCTATTCGACAAAATATCGGGTCCGCGACGGCGCCGGGCGCGAATGGGTTGTGAAGGTTGGCAAGGAAGCTCAACCGGAGACAGCGGCGACCAGGCTTGTTTGGGCGGTGGGATATGTCACTGAAGTGACCTACCTTGTTCCCACGGTTACGATCGAAGGAAGGGGTACATTTCAGAACGCGCGATTCGAAGCGCGGCCCGCGCACGCAAAACGCCTCACGGAATGGAAGTGGACCGACAATCCGTTCATTGGCTCTCGCGAGTTGCAGGGCCTCAAGATAATGATGGTGCTGCTCGATAACTGGGACCTTAAGGACAGCAACAACAAGATTGTCATGGTTCGCGATGAGCAGTCCGGAGAGAGCCAGCTTCGTTACATCGTGAGCGACCTGGGCGCCACGCTTGGAAAGACCGGCTGGCTCGCCACTCGAACTCGCAACGAGCCGTCCGATTTTGCAAACGCAAAGTTTGTCGATGAGGTGAAGGGCAACTACATCGACCTGCATTACAGCGGCAAGCGAAAGGAACTGGTTCATGGCATCACAATCGCGCATGCGCGATGGATCGGAGAATTGCTTTCGCGCTTGAGCGATCAACAGATCGGCGATGCGTTCCGCGCGGCGAATTATTCTCCCGAGGATGTGCAACTGCTCACCAGCGCGGTGCGAGGGCGAATCAACGCGCTCATCGGGCTTCCACAGCCACGAGGCGTTGACACTGGAAACCATTGAGGCAAACCGGTCGCACTCGATGCCTGGCATAGTTTCTGTTCTTGAATAAAAAGGAGGTGTATTCATGGCGACATTAGTAACAGGATTGTTTAGGGCTCGCTCCAGCGCGGAGCACGCAATTGAAGACCTTGTAGCACACGGGTGGTCGCGCGACGACATCAGCTTGCTGATGAGCGATGCTACTCAAGGCCGCGAGTTCGGATTGGCGATGGCAACCAAAGCCCCCGAAGGCGCGGCGGCCGGCGGCACAATCGGAGGCGTGATCGGAGCGATTGCCGCGGGACTCGTTGCTACGGGTGTGCTCGCGGTTCCGGGACTGGGGTTGGTGGCGGCGGGGCCTATCGTTGCGACGCTCGCGGGGCTTGGAGCGGGCGCGGCTGCGGGAGGATTGACCGGCGCGCTCCTTGGACTCGGGCTGCCCGAACACGAAGCGAAGTTCTACAACGAGCAAATCGAGCAGGGCGGGATTCTCGTCGGCGTTTACACTCACGATGACCGTGCGGCTCAGGCGCGAAAGACTCTCGAGGCGAGTGGCGCCGAAAAAGTGAAATGACCGTAGGCGCTTTTGTTGCTTCATAGTCGCGAGAGTTATGAAGGTCGACGCGCGGTGTGCTTTGTAAATGACTGCGCGCTGCGTTATGAATGAACCGTGAAATTGATCTTCATGGGCACGCCCGAGTTCGCGGTACCTTCTCTCGCAAGTCTCATACGGGACGGCCATCAAGTAGCCGCCGTATTCACTCAACCGGACAAACCGGCGGGGCGTGGCAGAGTGTTGCACGCGCCGCCGGTCAAGTCTTTTGCGCTCGAACACGCGATACCAGTTCATCAACCCTCAAAGATCAAAACCAATGAAGGCGTGCGCGAGATCTTCGCATCGATGTTCGCGGATGCGTGCGTGGTTGCGGCTTACGGGAAGATTCTGCCCGCTTGGATGCTCGCGATTCCGCGGCTCGGGTGCATCAACGTTCATGCGTCGCTGTTGCCACGGTATCGCGGCGCTGCTCCGATCAATTGGGCGATCGCGAACGGCGAACGAGAAACCGGCGTCACGATCATGCAGATGGACGCGGGAATGGACACCGGTTCGATGCTCGCGAAACGCGCGACTGAGATCGGCGTTGATGAGACCGCGCCCGAACTCTCGGCGCGGCTCGCGCAACTCGGAGCCGAGCTTCTGAGCGAAACGCTTCCTCGCATCGAACGAGGCGAAATCGAGCCGATTCCTCAAGACAACAGGGAAGCGAGTTATGCTCCGATGCTCAAGCGTGAAGACGGTTTGATCGACTGGCGAATGACGGCTCGCGAGATAGCGAATCGAGTTCGAGCGTTTCAGCCGTGGCCGGGCAGCTACACGGAGTTTCGCAAAAAGCGGCTGACGATTTGGCGATCGCGAGAAGAGAGCACGACTCCTACAAATGCTGCCGAACCCGGAACCATTTTAGGGATCGATGAAACGGGTATCATCGTCGCGTGCGCGGGCACGACGGCATTGCGAATCGAGGAAGTACAAATCGAAGGCAAGCGCCGAGTGACGGCTCGCGAGTTCGCCAACGGCGCGCGGTTGAAATCGGGCGATCGACTAGCTCCATGAACTCGGTCGAATCCTCGCCTTATTTCCCGCCGTCGGCATAGCATTGTCGCAAATGCTCGTTGCTTCAACACCGGGTCAGCCTGACAGAGAATCTTTCAGCGAATCGTTTATTCTTGTCTCACCGGAGAGCGCGTGTTCGGCTACGTCAAGCGAACGATAATGACCGCCGGTAAACGCTACCACTTCCTGCCTTGACTACGGGTCACGTCTCCACAGGGTAAATGATCGGAACCGTCATTGTACAAAAGAAAAAAAGTGAATAAAGCCATTACTGTTTTCCGTCATTGATTCTAGGGAGCCATATGTCCATGTTCCTGGTTTCCAACTCTGGTCGAATCATTGAAAAGGAACTTGTCAGTACGTTCTCCGTCGCGATGACAAATAGCGATGCGGCTACTCGAAGGGCCCGAGGAGCCAGGGTTGTCGATTAGGCGCCGAAACCGGTCGCGTGCGAGTTTCAGTCAGGTAAGAGGAGATCGAAAAATGCAACGACAAAACTCCTTCAGCTTGATCCGTTTTTCGCGTGTTCTCTCAACCAGCCTGCTTGTGGTTATGTTGGGTGGCCTGCCTAGACCAGAGGCCGCGGTCCAACCAGTGTCGTTTGGGGCGAATACCGACTTCGGCACTGGCAGCAATCCACAATCAGTCGCGGTGGGCGATTTCAATAGCGATGGCAAGCTCGATCTGGCAACGGCCAACCAAAACAGCGACACCGTCTCGATTCTGCTGGGCACGGGCACGGGCAGCTTTGGGACGAAGACCGACTTCGGCACGGGCAGCGGTCCAGTCTCAGTAGCGGTGGGCGATTTCAATGGCGATGGCAAGCTCGATCTGGCGGTGGCGAACAATGGTGCCGAGACGGTCTCGATTCTGCTGGGCACGGGCTCGGGCAGCTTTGGTGCGAAGACTGACTTCGGCACTGGCATTGGTCCATTCTCAGTCGCGGTGGGCGATTTCAATGACGATGGCAAGCTCGATCTGGCGGTGGCAAACAGTGCTGTTGCCACCGTCTCGGTACTGCTGGGCACGGGCACGGGCAGCTTTGGGGCGAAGACCGACTTCGGCACCGACATCGGTCCAGTCTCAGTAGCAGTGGGCGATTTCAATGGCGATGGCAAGCTCGATCTGGCGGTGGCGAACTTTCGTAGCGACACTGTCTCGATCCTGCTGGGCACGGGCACGGGAAGTTTTGGGGCGAAGACCGACTTCGGCACGGGTACCAGTTCAATCTCAGTCGCGGTGGGCGATTTCAGTGACGATGGCAAGCTCGATCTGGCGGTGGCGAACTTTAACGGCTCCACCATCTCGATTCTGCTTGGCACGGGCACGGGAAGCTTTGGGGCGAGAACCGATTTCGACACGGGCTTTGGTCCACGCTCAGTCGCAGTGGGCGATTTCAATAGCGATGGCACGCTCGATCTGGCGGCGGCGAACGCTGTGGAAGATACCATCTCGATTCTGCTTGGGACGGGCACCGGAAGCTTTGGGGCGAAGACCGACTTCGGCACAGGCAGGCTTCCACTCTCAGTCGTAGTGCGGGATTTCAATGGCGACGGCAGGCTCGATCTGGCGACCGCGAACAGTGCTGACGACACCGTCTCGATTCTGCTGAACACCACCCCAATTGTCTGCTCCGGAACCTTTTCTCCCAAGACCGACTTCGGCACGGGCAGCGGGCCACGCTCAGTCGCGGTGGGCGATTTCAATGGCGATGGCAAGCTCGATCTGGCGGTGGCGAACCTTAGTGACTCCACCGTTTCGATTCTGCTTGGCGCCGGCACGGGCAGCTTTGGGGCGAAGACCGACTTCGGCACTGGCAGCAGTCCATCATCCGTCGCGGTGGGCGATTTCAATGGCGATGGCAACCTCGATCTCGCTGTGACGAACTTTGGAAGCAACACCGTCTCTGTTCTGCTCGGCACCGGCACTGGCAGCTTTGGCCCGAAGACCGACTTTGGCACTGGCACCGGTCCACAATCAGTTGCGGTAGGCGATTTCAATGGCGATGGCAAGCTCGATCTGGCTGTGGCGAACGGTAACGCAGTCTCGATTTTGCTGGGCACGGGCACGGGCAGCTTTGGGGCGAAGACCGACTTCAGCACTGGCAGCAGTCCATTATCCGTCGCGGTGGGCGATTTCAATGACGATGGCAAGCTCGATCTGGCGGTCGCGAACTCCGGAAGCAACACCGTCTCTATTCTGCTCGGCACCGGCACTGGCAGCCTTGGGTTAAAGACCGACTTCGGCACGGGCGCCTCTCCATTCTCAGTAGCGGTGGGCGATTTCAATGGCGACGGCAAGCTCGATCTGGCCGTGGCGAACTTCGCAAGCAACACCGTCTCGACTCTGCTGGGCACGGGCACCGGCAGCTTTGGTGCGAAGACCGACTTCGTCACCGGCATTCAGCCATCCTCAGTGGCAGTGCGGGATTTCAATGGCGATGGAAAGCTCGATCTGGGTGCGGCGAACTTTGGAAACAACACCGTCTCGATTCTGTTGGGTACGGGCGCGGGGACCTTTGGGGTGCAGACCAGCTTCGGCACTGGCACCGCTCCATTCTCGGTGGCGGTGGGCGATTTTAATGGCGATGTCAAGCAAGATCTAGCTACGGCGAACAATCTGAGCGCCACCGTCTCGATTCTGCTGAACACCTGCCCCGACACTGAGTCGCCTTCGATCACTTGCCCGGCTAATATAACGTCGGCTACCAATCAGGGCGTGTGCGCTCCGCCCGGTTCAGGTTGCCAGGTTGCTACATTCGCGCCGTCAGCGAGTGATAATTTCCCCGGTGTGACCACGATGTGCACCCCTCCCTCCGGCTCGTGCTTCCCGGTGGGAACGACTACCGTTACCTGCACGGCTACTGATGCGTCCGGCAATACGGCGAGTTGCAGCTTTGCGGTTACTACTTTCGACGTATGCCTGCAAGATGACTCGAATCCGGCGACAGTGCTGCTGATTAACTCTCAAACAGGAGATTATCGCTTCTGCTGCGGCAGCATGGTCTTCACAGGAAGGGGCACGATCACTGTCAGGGGCTGCACGATTAGTTTGCAACACAATCCCGGTGACCGGAGGCTGGCGGCTTCGGTAGACAAGAGCATTTTCCGGGGCTCGGCGGCATTGCAGTTCCCGCCCGGCGTAATCAAGTGCACCATCACCGATAGGGATACAAGAAACAACGGCTGCCTGTGTCCGTAAGCAGGGTGGACTTCAAATCAGTCAAAGTAGGAGAGGGCCGGATTGGAACACACACCGGCCCGGAACTACTCCTGCATCGGCATCGAAGATGGGCCGGCGTTTGCCCAATACATAACCCTTAATGATCTGGCTGGTAACCCGTCGCGCCGGCTCCCATCCGGTGTCGACGGCGAATACGAACACTATGCTGAGGTTTTTGGTTCACCGCATCGAAAAGTAAAGTTTGAAACGCCGCCCGCAAACGCCGGGCATGTGGGTCAACTGCAAAACTGAACTTTGAAGTTTAACGAGGTGTCTTCTCACAATACGCCTCCGTATCAATGACGTTCACGCTGGGCCAATTACCCTCATCTTTCCGGCGCTCTTTCGAACACAAACCATGCTTCCGGTGTGGTATTCGAATTGTCTAATTGCCAGTCTGAACGAACTGACAAGGGGGCAAATCAAGTGCGTAGAGTATCGACGAACAAAAGCGCCGCGCTCACATTTATTCTTGGGATCTTCGCTCTAGTAAGCGCGTGCAGCACAGCCAGCCAGAATTCAAACACATCACCTCAATCGTCCGCGCAACCAACTATCGAAGTCACGCCCGTGCAGCAGGGCGATGGCTCGTGGAAGATCGCGACTGCCGATACCGTGACTCTTACAGTCAACGCGACCGGCGCCAAGTCGGCCAGGGTTCTCTACAGGCCGATTGTTGAAACCGATCGTCACGTCGTGCTGAAGACGATCAATCCTGCCAAAGATGGAAAACTCTCGGCGAGTTTGAAGCTTGTTGCCGACTTCGCCGGAGAAGTCTGGGCTGAGATTTCTTACGCCGATGGAACAAAGAAAGAAACCGAACCGATTGAACTCGCGGCTCAGTCGTCGGATGTCGCGCAGTCCTCGCAAGGCGCTCAGAACCCCGGACCAGCTAACGCGAACGCAAACTCAAACGCCGCCGCCGCCGGTCCTGAATCAGCTCGGTCCGACAAGTTCACCGGCGGGAAGATAGATCGCGCGACTCTGCAACCCGGTCAAGCCGACATCAAGATCACCGTTGACGTTCCGGCTTTTCACTTGACGCTCTGGCAAAACGGCAAAGAGGTAAAGACCTACGAGGTCGGCGTCGGCATGAAAAAGTATCCGATCGTCATCGGGCAGCGGCGAGTCACGCAGGTGATATGGAATCCCGAATGGGTTCCACCCGATAGTGAATGGGTGAATGAATCTCACTCGGATGTTGAGGCGGGCGAACACGTGCCGGCGGGTGATAAGCGAAATCCGCTTGGAAAAATAAAGATCCCGCTGGGCGACGGGTTCTTGATTCATCAGGCCGCAAAGCCGGGCGACGTCGGTCATCTTGTCTCGCACGGCTGCGTTCGAGTGCGCCAGGAAGACCTGCTCGATCTCGCGTCAAGCATCGTGACTGCTCGCGGTCTTTCGATAACCAAAGAGCAGATCGATCACGCGATGAAGAGCACCGATCGTTTGGTTGCGGCGTTGAAAACACCAATCGTCGTTGACATCAACTATGACACGCTGGTGATCGAAGGAGGCGTCCTGCACATTTATCCCGACGTCTATGGCCGCGATACGAATACAGTCGAGAACCTGCGCGCTGAGCTTCAGACTGCGAATGTAGACATCTCGCGTCTGGACGATGCGACGCTGAAACAGATGCTGGATCGCGCGACTCCGAACGAAGAGTTTGCGGTGAACATTGCCGATATCAAATCCGGCAACGCGCTAATGGCGGGACAACTGCGGCCGCTGACGAGTCAGTCGGTCGTCGCAAAGAAAGCGCCGGCCAAGACCAAAGCGAGGCGCGGAACGCGAGGCCGATGAAAGCGAGTTGCGAATCGCAACTCATTTGCCGCCGATAGACAGCGTACCTTGCTTGTCTGTTAACAGCGGGTACGGGTTGATTGGCTCGCCCCCGCTCCATTTGCCGGGAGTGGTCACACGCGAGATTCCGAAGTGAAGATGATAGTTGCCCGGTCCGGCGTTTCCGGTATCTCCGACAAAGGCGATGACTTCGCCGCGCTTCACCTGTTTCCCTTCAGCTATACCGTCAGCGTAGCGCGAGAGATGACCATAGTAATAAACGAACAAGCCTGAGGGATCAGATTGATAAAGCATCGTTCCACCGCGCGCGCTTTGATGAAGCTTAACGACCGTTCCGTCTTCGGTTGCGAGCACCGCTGTGTCGCGCGGAGCCATTATGTCGAGCGCCTGGTGTATGCGGCCTTCGGAACGTGAATCGTAAAAGGAATCGTGAAGCTGCGAAGGGGCAACACCGGCAACGGGCACCAGCAGTTGTTTGACACTCAGGGTGTTTGCGTCAGCTTCGGTTATCGCGCTTGCTCTTGATAGAACCACCGGCGCAAGCTCGGATCGCATCGCGTCAGCCGAGCCGCGGCCGGCGACGGGAGATTTTGTCTCATCGAATCGCGATATCTTGTTGGCAATTGACGGCCGTTCGAGATTCATCGCGAGCACGGCGCTGAAAATAACAACGAAACAGGAGACGATCAGACTAAGCCCGCGCCGCCGAGCCATTCTTCTCTCCTTCGGTGTTTTGCTGCTTGCGTATTTCATCATTTCTCCGATCGCTCCAGGGAAATTACCCTTGTGATTAGAGACAATTGTTTCAATACCGGGTGGCCCTTGATTAGTTGTAAGTTCATTGCAACCCCGCGCCAGCAGTACCATTTACAGGCAAGTCAGTGTGATTAAGAGAGCGACTTGTCCGAAGGTGCGTTCTTGGCTTCCGATGCCTGAATTGCTATGCGGACCACATTTCTTTAACACCCAACACACCCAACTTCAGTTGGGTGCCGTCGGTCGTGCGCATCCCGCGGGCCTGTTTCAACTGTTCTAACCGATTGGCGCTGAAACTGCTGAAACGGTTAAGAGTCTTCGCCGCGCCTTTCAAAACGCCTCACTGAAGTGAGGTGTTAATGAGAGCCGCACAGTGATTATGAATGCCCAGTCCGCACTAATATTCAAACCCGCTAATGCGGCTGAAGTTGGGCTGATTGACACTCACACAGGGCTGTAGTAGCGTTTCGACTATGATCTACGACCGGCCGCCGATTGATGTGGTTCGGATGCGATAACCGTAAAACTGGAACGTCCGCGCTTGTGAGCCTGATGGCGAATCGAGCGCTCTTTTTGTATGGCAGATAAGCCCGCAGTCTTAAAAAAAGTCACCCTGCCCGAAGAGGGCATACGCGCGCTGTTCGGTCCCTACGACGAGAACATCAAACACCTCGAAGGCTTGATCGGAGTTCGTGTCGATTTGCGCGGCAGCGAACTCCTGATCGAAGGCGAGGAGGAGGACGTCGCGCTCGTAGAACGAATCCTGGAAGACTACGCTGCGCTGTTTGAAGAAGGCCGGCGTATGTCGAACGATGAGTTGCGGTCGGCCTTCAAGCAGATAGCCGAGGATCGCGCTTACACTCTTCGCGACTACTTCACCCGCACCCGCATCAACCCTACGGGCAAGAAGCAGGTTACCGCTCGCTCGGTGAATCAGCGGCGCTATATTGAAGCGATTGAGAAGAACGATATCGTATTCGGAATCGGCGTGGCAGGAACCGGCAAGACTTATCTCGCGGTCGCGCTCGCGGTGCAGGCGCTCATGCAGAAGCGCGTCAATCGAATCGTGCTCGCGCGGCCCGCGGTTGAAGCCGGTGAGAAGCTCGGGTTTTTGCCCGGGGACTTGCAGGATAAAGTTGATCCCTATCTTCGGCCTTTGTACGACGCCTTGTTCGATCTTGTCGATTATGAGAAGGTGACCCGGCTGCTTGAAAAAAGAGTAATCGAAGTCGCGCCGCTGGCGTTCATGCGCGGACGCACGCTGTCGGACGCATTCATCATCCTGGATGAAGCCCAGAACACGACCTCAGAACAGATGAAAATGTTTTTGACTCGCATCGGCTTCGGATCGAAGGCGGTGATCACCGGAGACATAACCCAGATCGACTTGCCCGCGGGGCGTCGCTCCGGGCTTGTCGAAGCGCAACGCATCATTGCCGGAGTTGAGGGCATCGAGTTTATCTACTTCACCGACAAAGATGTCGTGCGGCATCATCTGGTGCAGATGATCGTGCAAGCCTACGAAAGACACTCTAAGACGAAGCTGGAAGAAAAGTTGTAGCCAGGCGCGTGAGCGCGAGTAACAACTGATCGTTCATCGCGCGTTTTCTATGTCCACCAAACCATCTCCACCCGAACGTTCAAGACTCTCCTCGCGGTCGATTGCCGCGGCCCGAAAATTCTCAGCGGGTCTTTCCGATCAGGCCGTGATCGACGCCGGTATCGGGCTGTTCATCGTAGTCGCGCTTTCGATACTGCTGTTGCGTGACTACCAACGCCCGAGTGTCGAGATGCTTCAGACAGGCAGCGTTGCGGCAAAAGACATAATCGCTCCAATCGATTTGAAGGTTGAGGACGCCGCTGAAACCAGGCGGCAGCGCGAACAGGCGGCGGCTTACGTGTTACCCGTTTTTGATTTCAATGCCAGGACAGCGGTTGAAGCGAGGAAGAGTCTTGAACAAATGTTCAAGCTCGGCCGCGACGCATCACCTAACGCGACCGTCGAAGATTTGCACGATTTGATCGAAGAGAACGTGGGCATCCCCCTTGATCCCGATCAGATCAACCTGCTCGCGAAATATCGATTCAGCGCCGAACTCGAACACTTGATGGTCGAGCACATCGAGTCGGCGATGATGATGCCCATCGTCGGCAGTCGAAGCCAGTTCCGCCGAATGGGAGCGACCGCGATTCTCAGGAGAGATACGAGGAGCGGGCAGGAAGTTGTCATTACCGATCTGGGGTCGCTGCGCGACAAGCTTACGGCGAGCGCGGCGCTCAAATCCGAAAAGCTTATCTGGCCCGCGGAGTACGATCTGACTGCGCGAAAGATTTTAGGCGAAATCCTGGGATCGCTGATCGTGCCGAATCTGGAATACAACGAAGCGGAAACCGAGCAACGGCGAACGCAGGCACGCGAGGCAGTTCCGGCTTCGAGGATAAGCATCGAACGCGGAAAACCGATCGTATCAAGCGGCGAAACGGTGACGCCGGTGAAGGCGATGCTTCTCAATGAAGCCGCGCAACACCGGCCCATCGGGCAGCGCGCGATCGAGTTCGCCGGCACCGTGGTGATTGTGATGCTGCTGCTGATGGTTTTGTGGCAGTACATGGTTCGGTATCAGCATAAGCACATTCGAGTGCGCCGGCATTTTATTCTGCAAGTTGCCTGCTTCGTGATCACGCTCGGACTGGCTCGATTGTTCTTCACGATTGGCTCGGCGATGAGCCAGTGGTCGACGCACACTCCGTTCAATTCGCCGACCGGTTATCAATACCTGGCGCCGCTTGCGGTGGGAGCGGTTCTGGTGACGATGCTCACCGATGCGAGCGCGGCCTTTGTGTTTTCGGCGATCCTCTCGGTTTTTGTCGGCGTGTTTTCGGGCAACGTGTATTTGGCCGCGTTCACGCTGATGTCGAGCGCGGGCGCGATCTATCACCTGCAACAGTGCCGGGATCGAACGGCGCTCGTGGCGGCGGGGCTGTGGATTGGCGGAGTCAACGCTGCCACTACGCTGGCTTTGGATCTGCTCGGCGCAAATCAGCCCGATCTGCGGCTGCTGGTGTTCGATTCATTCTGTGGTTATGCGGGCGGTGTGCTTGCGACAATGGCCGCGTCAATAATGCTGCCGTTGTTCGAATGGATGTTCGAAATAACTACGAGCATCAAACTGCTCGAGTTGTCGAATCTGAATCTGCCGCTGCTCAAGCAACTGGCCGAGCGCGCGCCTGGGACGTATCACCACTCGATCATGGTGGGCTTGCTGGCGGAATCGGCAACCGAGGCGATCGGCGGCGACGCATTGTTCGCGCGCGTCGCTTGTTATTACCACGACATCGGCAAGACGGTGCGGCCCACGTACTTCGTCGAGAATCAGTCATACATGGACAACCGTCACGACAAGCTTTCGCCCAAGATGTCTTCAATCGTGCTGGCCAATCACGTCAAACAGGGAATCGAGATCGCCAGGAAGCACAAGCTTCCGCCGAGAATAATCGCGATAATACCGCAGCATCACGGCACCGGCTTGATGAAGTTTTTCTATTACAAAGCGCGGAAGGGAACCGAGGATACCTCGAGCGCGCTCGAACAGGAGTTTCGGTATCCCGGTCCCAAACCGAAGACCAAAGAAGCGGTAATCATCATGATGGCGGATTCGGCGGAAGCGGCGGCGCGCACAGTCGAAGAGCCGACGCCCGCAAAGCTGCGGAACATGATTGACACGATCGCGACTCGCTTGCGCGACGACGGGCAGTTTGATGATTGCGACATAACGCTGCGCGAGCTGCGAATCGTGGCGGAATCTTTTGTGAAGACGCTGATGGGGATTCATCATCATCGCATCGCGTATCCGGGCTATGACTTCAATCAGTTGTCGCGCGTCGCACCTTCGGTGGAAGCGTTCGACTCGGGCGCGCACTCTGTGATGCCGAGCGCAAAGCCGTCTCCATCTTCGAAGCTGAGAGAGGCTCGTGGCGACTGAAGTTGTAAACCGGCAGCGGCTCGCGCCTATCGATGCGCCGACGTATGCAGTGCTGGCCGATGCCGCGCTGAAGTCGTCGGGGAAAATCAACGCGCGCGTCACGATTGTTTTCGTTCGCGATCGCGTCATTCGAAGCTTGAATAACCAATACCGGCAAATCAACCGGGCGACCGACGTGCTCTCGTTTCCCGCCGGCGACGAGATGCCGGGCGAGAGCGATAAACAGTATTTGGGTGACGTTGTGATTTCGATCGACGCGGCGCTCAGACAAGCTGAATCAGCGGGGCACTCAGTCGAGCGCGAGGTTGAGGAGCTTTTGATACACGGCGTGCTGCACTTGTGCGGCTACGATCACGAAACAGATAACGGACAAATGAATCGGCTCGAGTTGAAACTGCGCCGCATACTGCTTAACGGTTCCCCCTAGTACCAGAGTTACCGGCACAGACCGGGTCTGTGCTACCGATATGTTTACAGAGTTGATAGTCACCGCCCTCGTGCTCGCCATCCTGGTTTTCCTGTCGACCATCGAAAGCGCTTATGAGTCGCTGAGCGAGGTGTCCCTGCGAATGATGATCGGGGAGAGCGAAGACACTTCGCGCCGCGAGCGTTTCTTTCGCGAGCTGATGAAGCATCGCCGGCGGTTCGAGTTGATGCTGATACTCGGGACTCAGCTTTCGATTGCGGCAATCGCAATTCTGCTGGCCGATGTGTTCATGGAAGCGGGAGTCCGCGCGCCCCTGATGCTGGCGTTCGTCGCCGCGCTTTTTGTTGTGGTGTTGTTTCGCCAACTGGTTCCGCGCTTGTTGGCTCAAAATCATCCTGACGATGTGTTTTGGGCGCTGCTTCCTCCGTTTCAGATTTTCTATCGCTTCTTTTCCGTGCTGGTGGCTCCGGTCTCTCATTTTCTTAACAAGATGCGCAAGCCTGATCCGGAGGACGACGTTGCCGAGGAAGAGGAAGATGAAACGAAGGACGAGATTCAGGCATTCATAGACGTCGGCGAAGAAGAAGGCATCATCGAGGAATCGGAAGGCGAACTGATCCAGTCGATAATCGAATTCAGCGATACGCGTGTCGATCAGGTTATGAAGCCTCGCCCCCAGATCGTCGCGATCGATTCGTCGGCGACTATCGGCGATGCCAGGCGGCTGATAATCGAATCGAAGCACTCGCGAATCCCGGTCTTCAGAGACCAGATCGACCAGATCGAAGGCGTCGTCTACGTTCGCGATTTGCTGGCGTTTTGCGATGAGAACAAATCAAGGCTGCCGGTGACGCGATGCATGCGCCCCGCCTATTTCGTGCCTGAGAGTAAGTCCATACGCGAGCTGCTGGAAGACATGCAAAAGTCGCGAGTCCAGATCGCGATGGTCATCAACGAGTACGGTGGCGTCGCCGGACTCGTGACTCTTGAAGACATCATCGAAGAAATCCTCGGCGAGATCGAAGACGAAGACGAGACGGCACCGGTCGGCGACATAGTAGAGTCCCAGGACGGCTCATACTTGATCGATGGTGGCGTTGAGATTAGAAGAATCGAGTTGCTCTACGACACGGAGGTCGAGGCCGATGATTTTACGACCGTCGCCGGATTGATTATCAACGAACTTGGCCACATGCCGGTGATCGGTGAGACTCTTGCGTTCAAGGGACTCCACTTCGAGGTGGTCGATGCAGATAACAAACGAGTGAATCGAGTCCGTCTTCGCAAACTGGATGAACCCGCCGGCGAGCAGGACAAATCACAAACGACGCAAGCCGAAGCGTAGATACTGGCGACCCGGAAATAATAAAAGCTTTGCGCAAAGAGTATCTGCAATGCTCCATCAGGCTATTGCCTGGCTTCGTAGGTGCTTGGAATCTCTTTGCGCAAAGCCGTGCACTTGTAATAACACGCGACGCGCAACCGTATTCCCTCGACGAAAAAGATTAGGAGCAGGGAATACGCGAATTGATTGCGTGTTATCCTCTACAGGGTTAGGGGTACGAACGAGAAGCGGGAATGGACGAAGCCTGTAATCTTGAGACAGCCTTCGCCGAGGCGGCGCTCGAGCACCTTGATGCGCTATTCGGGTTCGCAATGACGCTGACCCGCGACCGGACCGAGGCCGAGGACCTGGTACAAGAGACCTACCTGCGCGCGGCGCGGGCTTTTGGGCGCTTGATGCCGGACAGCAATCTCAAGAGCTGGCTGTTCGCGATAATGCGGAATGCCTGGCTCAACCAACTCCGGCACACTCGGAGTGGACCGCGATTCGTCGAGCTGGATGCGGAGGAATCGGAGCGTGCCCAGTGGCTTGATGATGTGGCGAACGATCCGCATCAGGTTTACTTGAAGAAGCTGGAATGCGAAGAGGTGAGGGCCGCCATCGAAAGCCTCCCGTTACTGCACAGCGAAATCATCCTGCTGCGCGACATTGAGGGATTCAGCTACCAGCAGATTGCAACGATACTGGGATGCCCGGCCGGCACCGTCATGTCCCGGCTCGGGCGAGCGAGAGAAAAGTTAAGGCGATTACTCGCTTCGTGGGAGACTGCTTCTGCAACTAGGGCAGTGCGAGGTAATGAAGTATGAATCGATGTGAAGAAACTCGAAGCCAGATCACTTTTTATCTGGACGATGAACTATCCGGCGGCGATCGCGCATCAGTCGAATCTCACTTGCTCGATTGTGAGGCCTGCCGCGAGGTGATTGAAGGCGAGCGGCAGTTTCTTGACATCGTCAGGGGTTTGCGGCCGCTTCACCGTGCCGCGTCCGAGCTTCGCGAGCGAGTCCGGCAGTTGCTCGCCGATACACCTCCCGCGCACGCGGCGCCGCCCCAGTTGCGCAAACGCATTCAGCGGTATTTCCTTCAGTTCAGTTCGAACGGCGCCGGGTTGTTGACGGGGCGCCGGATTCTGGCGGTGAGCGCGATTCTCGCTATCGCATTGGCCGCCGGTGTGTGGCGGATCGCCGCGCTCAAATCAAATGCGGCTCGGCATCCTCCGTCTGAATTCGCACTGATGGCGGTTGATACTCATCAAAGACATCTGCGCAATCAGTTGCCGCTCGAGATTTCTTCCGGCAAGCCCGAGCAGATCTCCGCCTGGTTCAACGGCAAGGTTCCGTTTGGCGTCACGCTTCCCAACTATCAGGAATCATCGGGGCAAGACAAACTTTATTATCTGGAAGGCGCGCGCCTTGTCGGTTATCGAAGAGACTACGCAGCCTACGTCGCTTATCAAATGAACGAGCGCCCTATCAGCCTGGTGATGACGTCCGATAGCGTGGCCCAGCCATCAGGCGGCGAAGAGATCGTATCCCGGGGCATAACCTTCCACTATGATTCGATCGACGGATTGAAGGTGATTACCTGGTCGGACCGCGGATTGACCTACGCGCTTGTGTCCGACCTTGAAGAACGCGGCCAGCAATCTTGTATTGTTTGTCACGAGGGAACGAAGGACAAGGACTTCATCGAGAGTTTGAAGCCACATTGATTCGCCGCGATCTTTAAGACACCTTCGCGGCCCCGCCTTCTTAACAAATCACCACCATCCAGCTAGACTGTTCCCGCTCAATCAAAATCAGTATTGCCGCCTTCAACGGAAGCGGTTTGTCCAATGGGGTGGAAATGAAAACTGCTGCACGCGTCCGGCACTTCGCTCTGGTTTTCGCCTTACTTCTGCCGAGTTTTTCAATCGCAAAGTCGGCCTTGATTGGCTTGCCGGAAATAAGTGATACCATCCGCATTATCAGTTCAAGGGAACTAACGCCTGCGGAGCGAAAACAATATGAAGAAGGCTGAAACAGAAATGGATGATGAACTTCGGCCAGAATATGATTTGACCAGCTTGCGTGTCAGGAGGTTGGGCCCTGCGAGAAAAAGCTTTGCCGGGTCTATAGTCCGTTTGGAGCCGGATGTTGCCGAAGTCTTCCCGGATGCGGACTCAGTAAATGAGGCGCTCCGCTTTCTGATCAGAGTCACAAAGGAAAACAAGCCGCCTCTCGATGATGCCAGAAGCGATTCGTGACATTGATGCGCGAAAGGGCTTCTAGGCCGAAACCTCTTCCAACTCGACGCGACCATATCTTCGATCGCGCTTTTGATACTCGGACAATGCCAGCAGAAGATCGCGCTCACCGAAGTCCGGCCATAACGTGCCGGTGACATGTATCTCAGCATACGCAATCTGCCACAGCAGGAAGTTACTCACCCTCATCTCACCGCTCGTTCGAATCAGCAAATCCGGATCGGGCAGAGAGTTTGTGTACAGGTTGTTGTGGATTGTTTCTTCGTTGATCTCGGCGGGGTTGAGCCGGCCCGCCGCGACCTCGCAAGCGATAGCGCGAAACGCATCCACGATTTCAGCCCTGCCGCCGTAGTTGAGCGCGATGTTCAATCGAAGCCCGGTGTTTTGAAATGTCGCCAGCTCCGCTTTTCGAATCTGTTCCAACACCGATAAGTGCAGCTCGTTGCTGCGCCCAATCATTCGAAACTGAATGTTGTTCTCTTTGAGCGAGTGCAGTTCTTTGCGGAGATACTCAACCAGAAGGTCCATCAACGCGCGGATCTCGAACCGCGGACGCTTCCAGTTCTCGGTAGAAAACGCATAAAGCGTCAGGCACTCGAGCCCGAGCCGCGCCGCCGATTCGACTGTGCGCCTCACTGCATCCGCGCCGGCGCGATGACCGGCGATACGCGGCAAATGTTTCTTCGCCGCCCATCGTCCGTTTCCATCCATGATGACTGCAACGTGTCGCGGCAATCTCGCCGGCTCAAGCTCACGAAGCAGAGCTTCGCTGCCCGGCTGTTCAACCGCAAAGTCGATGATTCGCATTGCCATTATTGCTTTACCCCTTTTCCCTTGCTTACCTTCAGAGTACCCCTACAGCGAGCGGAGTTCGATTCTCTTCTTTCCAAAAAACACAACGTCCAGGATGTCTCCGACCAGACCTCCCTCTGAGATTCTGAGTTGCGTGATGTGTGAATCAGCGGGGATGTCGAAGACGAGTTCAGTTACGCAAGACGCGCCGGCCGGTATTGGATCATAGCATCGAACTCCATGCAGGGACTCGAGAGATGCCTGCCCGGTTTCCGACAAGAAAAACTCTCGACCCTTGTCGTCGATCAGAATGGCCGACGCTCTCTGAGGTTTATAGTCAACGCGCTTCGCATGATTGGCGATCTTCAGCGTGACTAAGTAAAACGCTCCTGCCGCTTTCGCTTCTGAGTCGCCGGTTCCAAGCACGTCTGCTTTTCGGACTTCGATCACCGAAAACGCGAAGTCGTCATACTGAATTTCCTGATTCAAGCCGACCATCTGGTCGCGACGATTCAACGCCGCGACAAGCATCAGCAGAGAGATGCCGACGAGAATCACGATCGCGGCGGTGACGGCAAAGCCTTTGGATTTTGGTTCCATTCCGGGTTATCGATGACGCAACAATCGCGGTTACTCTAAGTGATTCGAAAGGAATTTGAGTGAGCAACGCGTGAGAAAGTTGTGAGAAGCGCCTGCGCGCGTCAGTTTTTTCACTAACAGCGGCAATCGTCGTGGCTTAATGCCACCGAGCGACGTCGCAAGGATGCCCGATTCCGCATCACCGTCCTCCGCTGCCGAGTGAACTGAAGCCGAGTGCGATGGGTGTGAACCAAACCCGGTCAGCACGGTTTCGAGCATTGGCAAAAGCGACGCAACTCGCTTCGCGCGGATCACCCAATCCCACAGCGGCTCGAACTTTTTCCATCCACCCGCATAGGCGACGTGTCGAAGCTGTTCTTTGACGCCGGGTTTCGCAAGCGCTCCTCGAAAGATCGAGTTCCACTTGTAGAATTCTTCGTATGCCCGCCAGTAACCCGACTCGAGCGCCTCGGGCGAGAGCTGGGCCGGCTTGAATACGACGTGGCGAGTATCGAACACATCCCAGTCATCGCTCGTCATTCGCGCTTGATCCACCATTCGCTGATAAAGCGCAGTGCCGGGGTACGGCGTGAGTATGTGAAACGTAGCCGTCTCGATCCCGTGTGTGATGGCCCACTCGACTGTGCGATCAAAGACCGTGTCGTCATCGCCATCCATGCCAAATACAAAGCTGCCGTTGATCATCACGCCGGCATCGTGGAGACGCCTGATCGCCGCCGCATAATCGCGATTGAGATTCTGATACTTGTTTTGCTCGACGAGATTTTTTGGATTCAGCGTTTCGAATCCAACGAACAGGCTTCGCAACCCGCTGTCGACCGCTTTTTCCAGCAACGCCGGAGCCAGCACCGACTTGACCGTAGCTGCCGCCTGCCATAGCCGTTTCATTCCTTTCATACCCTCGAACAGTGCCCACGCGAACCGCGGGTCACCGAAAAGGTGATCGTCCAGAAAGTAGAGATGCCGGCCGGGCAGGCGATCGATCTCGGCGAGCGCCGCGTCGACCTGTTGTGTATAAAACCCCTTTCCTCCCTCGAAGAACGCGACCTTGTAGCAAAAGTCGCATGTGTGCGGACATCCGCGCGACACCACGATCGAGTTCGGCACCAGGTAGAGATGCCGCTTGATCAGGTCGCGTCTGATCGGCGGCGCACCGGCCAGCGTTCGTATCGTCGAACGATACACTCGGCCAGGGCGCCCCGCTTGATAATCCTTCAAGAAGACTGGCCACGTGTCTTCGCCGGGACCTAAGAAAATCGTGTCTGCGTGGCGCGCCGCTTCCTCCGGTAGCGACGTTACGTGCAACCCGCCAAGCGCAACGTATGCGCCTTTCGCTCGATAGTGATCGGCAATCGCGTACGCGCGCTTTGCTGAGGTGATGTATACCTGAATGACAACGAGATCCGGTTCGTCTTTCAGATCGAGTACCTCAACGTGCTCGTCCTGAAGATCGATGCTCCAGTCTGAAGGAACGTAAGCTGCCAGCGTCGCGAGCCCGAGCGGAGGAAATAACGAGTACTTGATCGGTCTCCAGAACGGGCTCGTGGCTTCGGTCAGCGCGGGCAGGATCATTTTGACTTTCATGTACGCTCTGTCTCCCCTTTAATAACTGGCGCCGGCAACCGAACCACGCGGAAGCGGCTCTAAGAACACTCTAGCGCCCGGGGGCGCTGGAAAAATGAGCGATCAATGATTAAGTTGTGAGAAGATTCAAACGATGAGTCAGGTGAGCGCTTCAATCGGCGGCTATCGCTTCGATGACTTTTATCTCGACGCTAGCAACAGGCGGCTCTCGCGCAGCGGCGAGCCGATCGCGCTCAATTCGAAATACTTCGATGTGTTGTTGCTGCTGGTCAGCCGCAGCGGACAGTTGGTCGAGAAACAAAGTTTGTTTGATGAGGTGTGGAACGGTTTGTTCGTCACCGACGCGGCGCTGACGCAATGCATCAAGGACATTCGCAAACAGCTCGGCGACGATGCCTTGAGCCCACGCTACATCAAAACTGTTCCCAAACACGGTTATACGTTTATCGGCCGCGTCGTTCACGCCGATGTCCCGGCGGCGGTGCAGCTCGCGACGGATTCCGGAAGTGTGCCGCTACGTTCGACCGCGACAATTGCACGGCCTTACAAGTTTCTGGATTATTTTACTGAGCAGGACTCGTCTCTTTTTTTCGGCCGCGAACACGAGGTCGAGACGATCTGTTCCCAGATCCTTGCGCATCGCTCTTTCATCCTCCACGGGCGATCGGGAGTCGGGAAGAGTTCTATTCTGCGCGCGGGCCTGATGCCGAAACTCAAATCAATGGGGCATCTGGTGATTGTGATTCGCAGCTTCACCGACCCCGTTCACCGAATAGTCAGTGCGCTCGAGGAGGAGACCGGTGCGGACGTTGACGGGTCTGACGTGGAACTCTCTCGGCTCATCAACAAAGTGGAAGCTGGCCGCCAGGTGATCTTCTTCCTCGATCAGTTTGAGGAATTCTTTTTGTTGCTCGGCGAAGAAGCAAGGCGGCACTTCCTGAATGTCGCGCGAGAACTTGCCGCCGGCGACTTGCCAGTGCATCTCGTGTTCGCGTTGCGCGAGGATTTGCTCGCCGAAATGAGCCAGCTAAAGAGCGCGATACCCGATATCTTCTACCACGAATATCGCCTCAAACGTCTCAGCCGTGAGCAGGCCGAGTTGGCGATCACGCGGCCGGCACTTGCGGCTGGATGCACCTACGATCAGGAACTCATGGATCGCTTGCTTGACGACATAGGTGATCGCGGTGGAATCGATCCTTCTCAACTGCAAATCGTTTGCGACAACCTTTACGACTCGCGAGACGAGCGGTGCCGAATAACACTCGAGGCGTACGAGCGACTCGGGGGCGCTCCGCAAATCCTGGCCGGGTATCTCGAACGAGTGATGCGCCGCTTCGATGCGGATAACTTGCGTGTTGCAAAGTTGATTCTGACGGCGCTGATCTCGGAGGATCAGCAAAGGCTCGTGCTGAGGATGTCGGAGTTGCAAGCCCGCGTCGGGCCGGCATTCTCGGCTGAATCGGATGATCTGATAGACGACCTGGTCGCTGCGCGAGTGTTACGCCGCCGGCGTCAGGAAGGCGCCGCGTGGATTGAGCTTGCGCACGATGTGTTGACGCCTGAAATATCACGCTGGCTCACCGAAGATGAGATCGCGCTCAAGCGCGCTCGCGGAGTGATCGAGCGCGCGATGGAGAACTATCAAATTCACGGACTGCTGATCGGCGTGGACGCGATCGATCTGATAATCCCATTCGGTGAGCAACTCGGATTGACTGCGAACGAAGCCGAGCTTCTCCTGATCAGCGCAATGAGCCGCGATCGCGAAGTGCCGGGCTGGTTGATGAAGTTGATTCCCGACGCGGATGCTTCGATCACCGGTGCCGCGAAGGACCCAACTCCGGAAGTCAGGTTGCGCGCGGTTGGAGCCGCCGGGGTGTCGCGCACGCCGAATATGAAATCGCTGCTGGCCGAGCTTTCTCTGTGGGACGACAGCCTTACCGTTCGAAGGGCCGCGGGCATCGCGCTTGCGGAATGGATTGGGACCGGTGTCGAGAAAACTCTCTCCGATCGCGGCGATGGCGAGCGCGCCGGTTTGATTCGGCAGGCGATCAGCCTTGCGATGGTGCGCGATTACAACAAGCATCTCGTCCGTCTCACGAGTTTATCGATACCCGTGAGCGTTCTCGTTGTGCTTGGTTTGATGTGGGTGCGCTTGCGCCGCGACGGTTCCCAGATCGTCAAGCGGGGAATCGGCGGAATGCTTGGCGGCGCGGTTTCAGGTCTTGCAGGCGGCGTGGTTCTTGGATCAGGGCTTGGCATCGCACGCGAAGCAACGCCGCTTGAAGGCGCAGAGTTGGTTCTGGTGCTGGTCACATTGGGATTTTTCATCGGCGCCATCGGCGGACTGGGCGTGAGTTTCGGGATGGTTTCGCTGTCTCGCCTTGCGTATCGGCATAGCAAATGGTGGTCGGTGGTAGGAGGAGCGGCCGGCGGAGCAATTGTCGGAGGCAGCACGAAACTGTTGGGCGTCGACACCGTGCGTGCTTTATTCGGGCAGACGCCCGCGGGAATAACCGGCGCGGCGGAAGGTGCCGTGATGGGAGCGTGCCTTTCCCTCGGCGTCGTGCTTGCAGCAACGCTGATTAAGAACTCGCGTCCGTGGCACCGAGTCGCGGCCGCGGCCGTGGGCACAATGTTCGCGGGCGCATTGTTAACCGTTGTCGGCGGAAACCTCTTTAGCGCAAGCCTCGAGATAGTCGCGCGAATGTTTGCGAATTCGCAGATCAGGATGGACCCGCTGGCGGCGATGTTTGGTGAGGTGCATTTTGGCCGGACGACTCAGGTTGTAATGGGAGCGCTGGAAGGATTGTTGTTCGGCGCGGGCGTCGCGATTGGCATTGAGACTTCGCGCAACGGCAAGACGCCGGCACAAACGGAGACGGTCACTTCAAAGAAGCACGAGTAAGTCATCGAGCGATTTGATTCTCAGGCAATCTGCGTCCGCGTTGAGCTCAAAGGGATCATACAGAATCGGAATCAACCCCGCGCTTCGCGATCCGACAACGTCAACCGAATAGAGATCACCTACGTAAGCCGCTTCGTGTGGATCGACTCCGGCTCGTTCCGTTGCAATTCGAAAGATCCGGGGATCGGGTTTCTCAACGCCGGCGTCGAACGAGTCGATGCTGAAGTCCAGAGAGTCCGCGATGCCGGCTTGCTCGAGAGCGATATCGATTCGGCCATCGCTGTTTGAAACAACGGCGAGTTTCAGTCCGTGCGCCTTGAGTTGACGAAGCGTCGATGCAGTTGTTTCATCGGCGGTTCGCCAGAGCATTTCGTCGTGTGCGAGCTTCAAGACACATTCGACAGCGGTCGCGAGCCGGGCATCGTTGACGCCGACTTCAGGCAACAGAGTCGAATAGAACTCGCGCTTGAGTCTTTCAGTAGAGCCCGCCCCGGCAGCAACCAATTCAGCCACGCGAGACATCCCGAGAAACTGCGCGTGCCTGAACCGGTCTACATTCATTTGAATATCCAATTCAGCTTTGATCGAGCTGCAGATGTAAGCCGAGTCCAGATGAATCAGCGTTCCGCCCGCGTCAAAGAAGATGGCTTTGATGTGATTAAGGGCTTGAATATCGGTGCTCGCGATTGATGGGCCGAGTTTCATGAACGAGTTGCTGGCTGGAGCTGCACAAGATTCGTCGTTGGAATCGGTTTTCCTTCTGATTCGAATTTCCAAAAACAATCCGCGACTCCTTGAGGGCCTTCCATGCGGCCGTCGTAGTCGCGGCACATTTGTGGGCGAGTCTCGTATACGCCGCAGACGTAGTTAGTCTCGCCGCTAGGAGTTCTGATCTCTTGCAGCGCGTCGCAGCGTTTTGGAATAGTAAAATAATATTCTGTTTGCCCACGCTTCGTTTCGTAATCGATCTTTAATCCATGGAGTTCCATCCAATGAATCTCGTCGCGAGCTTCGTCATCGACCTCACCGCCCCAGAAGGTCATAGAGATGCAGCACTTGCCGCAGATCAGGCAAAGCTCGGATTTTCGCTTCGCGGACAATCGCTTTTTCATTCCGTCTACCTCGTGTGAAGGAGCTATCAAGACACGGCGAGTATACCTGATTCGATTCAAGGCTTGAACCGCCATCAATGCGATTCGAAGGGGCAGACTCCGTAGGAGTCTCCTGCCTATAGCAACGACACCGGCGGACGGGCTGGACTCCTTTAGGAGTCTCCTTTCGTCCGACGACCCGACAAATGTTTGCCAGGCGCAGGAGACTCCTAACGCAATATGAAAGGGGCGCCCCTTCGATGTAGTTTTGGGTTTGCAAAAATCCAGACAACACCGAAAGGAGAACCCCATGAACAAGAACAAGTATGTAGGACTTGATGTAGACCAGGCAACCACCGTAGTGGCGATTGAGGATGCGAGAGGGGACTTTTTGATGGAGAGCTTCCTGCCAACAAGGACCGTCGAGTTGAGAGAGTTTTTCAAGGGACTGGAGGGCAGGATACACGTTGCATTCGAGGAGGGGACACAAGCAACGTGGTTATACGATCTGATTGAACCACTAGTAAAAGAGGTGGTGGTGTGTGACCCCCGTAGGAACAAATTGATCCAGAGTGGAAACAAAGGAGATCGAGTCGACGCACGGAAGCTGGCGCGGCTGCTTCGATTGGGAGAGCTCCACGCGGTGTATCACGGAGAGCACGGGAACGGCGCCTTCTTGATTGCCGTCTCGGATGCTCCTTTGAAGACAACTTTCATTGTCCGATTGAAGTTCTTATTCAGTCCACGCGTCTGCAGCGGCTTGTTCAGTATTATGAGCGAATGATCGATAACAAGATGCGACCAGAGATGGCGCGGTTGACGGTTGCGCGGAAGATCTCTGCAATAACACTTGCAGTTTGGAAGAAAGGAGAGGAGTTCGATCCTGAGAAGGTGAATCAAGCAGCTCGAGACTCAGACGATCAACCATGAGGTTTGTTGAAGTCGCAGACCGTAGTCGCGCGATCGCCTGAGCAAAGGTCGAGGGAGAGTATCAGGATCTCCGTTTACGCTAGAGGCGCTCACCGCTTCAAGTACCACTCCTAACTATATGCCCCCTCGCACGACCGGATAAAGCAGTAGCGCAGAAGGCTCAGATAGAACCGTGGTTGGCAACAAGACCCAACCAAAACCAGCTTGAGAAGGTCTCAGGAAATCGGGCGACGCAGTTGCGGCGGCGATGATCGGCAAGTCAAATACAGTTGAAGTCTGCGGAGTGAGCGGGAAAGCTGTGGAAACTGCCGCTCTGTGCAAACCGTGGAAAAACCAAAAAGCAGTTTTTCCACCGTTCGCACATCGCTTGGAAAACTCTCCGCAAAAAGCGCGCGTCGAGTTTTCCACAGTTCCCACAGCTCCGGCAGCAACGTTTCTTCTAAAAAAGGAAACCGGTGAGAAGCGCGCTGATCCCGCTATATCGAATCGCAGCTGGGTCGAAGGCGTAAAGGCTCCGGGTCGTCCGGAATACAGGTGCTGGCCGTCAAGACAATCTGCATCGCGGCCGGCTAGGGAATGGTTTTTCCTTGACTTCCCCTTTCATAGAACGGAGTTTCATAGCGAAACACCGCGCACCCTGTCGACACAACGCGATTCAATATCACGGACTGGACTCCTTTTAGGAGTCTCCTTCCCACGCACTATGATCGATCCATTTGAAAAGATATCGCTCGTCATATTCGATTTGGAAGCTCTTCAACATCGACAAGTATTCTTCTTTGAACGATCGCCTCGCGTGATGACGCTCCTGGTTCTCGATGTAGCGCGCGACCTTGCTCAGGTGTGACTGCGAATAAGAGAATGCGCCGAATCCCTCTTGCCAACTGAAGCGGCCCCGGACCAGCTTTTTGTCGTTGATCAATCTCGATGAAGCGACTTTGATGTCTTTGACAAGGGCAGATACCGCTACGGTCGGCTTGAGACCAACCAGAATGTGAACGTGATCAGGCATTCCGTTTATCGTGATCAGCTTATGGCCGGCGTTGCGCATTGTGCCGCCGATGTATTTGAACAAAGTCTCCTTGAAGGACGGGCTGATCAGCGACTGTCGACCGTTTACGGCGAAGACAAGCTGGATGTAGATTTGCGTGAAAGTGTTAGGCATATATGGGACCTCCGTTGCTCGTCGTTTATCACACCAGACGGTACGGATGCCAGGACAAACAGGAGACTCCTACGGAGTCCGGTCGTCGCTGTTCGGTTGCGGTTCTATGGGCAGGAGACTCCTACGGAGTCCGCGCGGCGGTGTTGGGTTGCGTTTCTACAGACAGGTGACTTCTACGGAGTCCGGTCGTCGTTGTTGGGTCGCGGTTCTATAGACGGGAGACTCCTACGGAGTCCGCGCGGCGGTGTTGGGTTGCGTTTCTACAGACAGGTGACTCCTACGGAGTCCGGTCGTCGTTGTTGCCTCGCACGCTATAGACAGGAGACTCCTACGGAGTCTTCTTTATGCCGTGTGCGAGATCGCTTGCTCGCTCCCCAATGCTGCCTGGGCTGCCGCCAATCGAGCGATCGGGACTCGGTACGGAGAACAAGACACGTAGCTCAATCCTGCTCGATGACAGAATCCCACCGACGAAGGCTCGCCGCCGTGTTCTCCGCAAATGCCTACTTTCAGATCAGGTCGAGTGCGCCGGCCAAGCTCGGTTCCCATCTTCACCAATTGACCTACGCCCTCTTGATCAAGAACCTGAAACGGATCGTCTTTGAAGATACGATGGTCTACGTAATACGGCAGAAACTTCGGCGAGTCGTCCCGAGATATGCCATAAGCAGTCTGAGTCAGATCGTTCGTTCCGAATGAGAAGAACTCAGCCACCTCGGCGATCTTGTCGGCCGTCAACGCCGCGCGCGGGAGCTCGATCATCGTGCCGACCAGATACTCGATCCGCTCGTTGGTATGCTCCTCGACTTCGAGGGCAACACGACGCACGATGTCCGCCTGAAGCTTGAGCTCGTTCACGTCACTGACGAGCGGGATCATAATTTCGGGCAATACCTTCACGCCCTTTTTCTGCACACGAGCCGCCGCCTCGAAGATCGCGCGAGCCTGCATCTCGGTGATCTCGGGAAACACGATTCCCAATCGGCAGCCGCGATGGCCCAGCATCGGGTTCGCTTCGTGAAGCGACTGGACTCGCTCCCACAAATGCTGCGGCTTCACTTTGAATTTTCGAGCCAGCTTGCGCGTTTCGATTTCATCGTGAGGCAGAAACTCGTGCAGCGGCGGATCGAGCGTGCGAATCGTTACCGGCAAGCCGTCCATCGCCTTAAATATTCCCTCGAAGTCCTTGCGTTGGAGCTTGAGCAATTTCGCGAGGCCGCCCTTGTACATTCGAAGCGGTACTTCGAGCAACGCTTTGAATTTTCTGCGCGCGCTGCTGAGTTCCTGTACCCTTTTCCGCGATGTGGAGTGGCGCAAGTCCGCTTCAACGACCGCCAGTTCGCGCTCGAGTTTCTTATAGTCCAATGAGCCGAGGATCATCTCGCGCACGTAATCGATTCGATCGCCTTCGAAGAACATGTGCTCGGTGCGGCACAGGCCTATGCCCTCGGCGCCGAAACCACGAGCGACCTCTGAGTCTTCAGGCGTATCCGCGTTTGCGCGCACGCGCATCGTTCGGAACTTGTCGGCCCACTGCATCAACGTATTGAAGTCCTCGCCAAGCTCGGGATCGATGAGCGGTGCGACGCCGACGATCACTTGTCCGCTGGTGCCGTCAACGGTGAGCCAGTCTCCTCGCTTGATGCGCGTGCCGTTGGCCGAGAATTCATTCTTGTCGTAATTGATTGCGATCTCGCCGGCTCCCACAATGCAAGGCTTGCCCCAGCCGCGCGCGACGACGGCCGCGTGACTGGTCGGGCCGCCCGTCGAGGTGAGAATTGCCTGCGCCGCATCCATGCCGCGCACGTCTTCGGGTGAGGTCTCGCGTCGAACGAGGATGACGGGTTTGCCGTCAGCGGCCCACTCTTCGGCCTCCTTTGGAGTGAACACCACTCGACCGCTTGCCGCGCCCGGGCTTGCGTTGATTCCGCGAGTGAGTACGTTCAACTGAGCTTTCGGATCCACTGTCTTGTGGAGCAACTGATCCAGATCGCCTGCGGGCACGCGCAATATCGCCGTGCGCTCATCAATCAAGCCTTCGCGAACCATATCGACCGCGGCCTTGACCGCGGCCGGACCAGTGCGCTTTCCATTTCTTGTTTGAAGCATCCACAGCTTGCCTCTCTCGATTGTGAATTCGAGGTCCTGCATGTCCTTGTAGTGGCGTTCGAGACGGTTGGCGACTTCGACAAACTGATTGTATATCTTGGGCATGTCCTGCTTCAGTTCGTCGATGTGCTTGGGAGTGCGAATGCCGGCGACGACGTCTTCGCCTTGCGCGTTGACGAGATAATCGCCGAAGAGTTTCTTCTCGCCGGTTGCAGGATTGCGAGTGAAGGCTACGCCGGTACCGGAGTCGTTGCCCATATTGCCGAAGACCATCGTCTGGATGTTCACCGCGGTTCCGAGATCGTCGGAAATCTTCTCGCGCCGTCGATAGGCTTTCGCGCGATCGCCATTCCAGGAGCGAAACACAGCTTTGATGGCTTCTTCGAGTTGCTTATAGGGATCAGTCGGAAATGGTTTGCCGGTGTGATCCTTGACGATCTTCTTGAAATCTTTCGCAACGTGTTTCAAATCGTTTGCGGTCAATTCCGTGTCGAGCTTAACGCGCGCTTTCTTCTTCGCTGCGTCAAGCGCGTGTTCGAACAGGTCTCCGTCGATGCCGAGGACTATCTTGCCGAACATTTGGATGAACCGCCGATAAGCATCGTAGGCGAAGCGTTCATTCGAGGTGAGTTCGGCGAGTCCCTTGAGCGTTTCATCGTTGAGACCGAGATTCAGCACCGTGTCCATCATTCCGGGCATCGAGAACTTTGCGCCCGATCTGACCGAAACCAGGAGCGGGTTCGAAGCGTCGCCAAACTTCTTGCCGCTTGCGTGCTCGACCTGCTTCATTGATTCGAGAGCGTGTTGCCACATGCCTTCGGGGAATTTCGCGCCCGCCCCGTAGTATGCGTTGCAGGCTTCGGTGGTGATCGTGAAGCCCGGCGGAACGGGAAGTCCGGCATTGGTCATCTCGGCGAGCCCCGCGCCCTTACCACCGAGCAGATCTTTCAGGTCGCCGCGGCCGTCGGCCTTGCCGTTCGCGAAGAGGTATACGTACTTGGTTGCCATCAACAGTCTCCAGTCCAAAGCACACGCGCTTTGTTACGAATTGATCGTGAAAGCCAAACTAATCGAATACTGGATTGCAAAGACGATTGTCAAGCAAGCGCCTCTCGCAGTGGGAGGCGTAACAGTTTGTTCCTGACTTACGATTGCGGTCCTCCGCTGCGTCCTCGGCGTCCTTATAGGTATTAGGGTGCAGCAAGAGTGTACAAGAAGAGGTCTAGCAGTAGCAGCAGCTTTCTTTCTTTTTTGGTCCTTTTTTCTTTCTTTGTGGAAGCCTGT